>Ga0214472_10009542_pt1 | contig 10111 bp, 10 predicted proteins | sample RVTome_6_FD_207662 | JGI IMG/M metagenome (GOLD analysis project Ga0214472, IMG submission 207662) | Soil microbial communities from uranium-contaminated site in the Upper Colorado River Basin, Wyoming, United States - RVT140D175 | ecosystem: Environmental > Terrestrial > Soil > Contaminated >...
CGATCAGCGTTGGCCGGCCGAGATGGTGGACGAGGTGGTCGAGCTTGGCCGGGATGTCACCCGAGTCTAGATCGACCACCATACTCTGCATCTGCACGACGTCCGCGGCGCGGGCCTGGCCCTGCTCGGCGACTGTGCCGGGGATGACATAGACGGCCGCGCCCTCTCGGTTGGCCCAGCCCGGGAAGGTCGCAAGCTTCTCAGGCGCTGTGGTGTCAGCCTCGATCCAGATATTGTGCGGGCGGCCGTCCTTTCCCTGACCCTTGTCCACGAAGCTGCGGACCGGGATCAGCCTTTCGGAATAGCCGAAGACCACATCGATGAAGCGCGCGATCTGGCCCGCGTCCGGCTCCACCGCGAAAGGATCGTCCAGAGGCGCTGCGTCGTTGAAATCGCGCCATGGATTGAAGTGGATGATCTTGTCGTCGCTCATGGCAGCTGCTCCCAACACCGCGCGGCAAAGGGACAGAACCGGCATTCGAAGAAGTCGCGACTGGCGGCGATGCGTGGCAACAGCTCGCCCGCGTCCGTGGCCCGCAGGATCCGCACCGCCCGGTCGGACATGCGCTGCGCCAGATCGGCGTCGAACGGCACCAGCTCGTGATGCAGCTCGGCCGTGTCCTTGTTGATCGCGGTGAAGAGCGCCGGGGCTGCGGAAATGCCCGGCACCGAGGGCTCCATGTAGGCCTGGTAGATCGCGATCTGGGCGGCATAGACGGGCTTGGAGACGGCAACCCCGTCCTTGACGCAGGCCCGCCAGTTCTTCGCGTTCATGGTCTTGCATTCCCAGAGTGCCGGGGTGCGCAGACCACGTGCTGCCGGGGCGGCGGCGACGATCCCGTCGACATGCCCCCGGATACGGCCGCCCGCGACGGAGAAGCCGAACTGCTCGCCATCGGGGCGATTGCCCTTGCGGGTGTAGAGGTCCAGCCCGGCCGCCCGAAGCCAGCGGATGGCCAGATCCTCGAGCTGATGGCCGACGGCGAAGATCCGCAGCGTCTGGCCGCTGAAATCCGCGCCGTCATCCTTGGGCGCGCCCGCGAACTTGAACTGCAGCGCACGTTCACAGACGTGCCCGAGGCGGGACGCGCCGAGATAGGTCCGGGGCGGCGTTGCCTCCCGCTCGGCGATAAGTGCTGCGTCGACCAGCGCGTTGATCCGCTCGGCCATGGAGGGGCGCGGGTTGAAATCGAGCATCAAAAGGGGATCTCCGCTTCGGTGGCGATGCGCGACATCTCGGCGCCGTAACCTTCCAGCACCTCCTCGATCAGGGCGGTGACATCGGTTTCGGTGAGATCGCGCAGCCGTTTGTCCCAGCCGATCAGGTCCATTGTCTGGCCCGGCCGCTTCATCACCAGCGCGATGGCGAGGCGTTCTTCATCGGTCGTTCCCTGCATGGTCAGTCCTTTTCTGTGGCGCGCCGCGAAGAACCCCTGGCAGGGCATCGAGCAGAACCAGCGATGGTCGCGTGGGTGGAGTTTGTCGGGGTTGAAAAAGCCGAAGCCGCGCGCGGGGCACAGGCAGACGGCGCAAGGTGTGAAGCGCAGGTGCCAGAACCGATCACCGCCCGGTCGATCCGCAGGCGCTGCGGCCGGGGATGGGACTTGCGCGACATGGTTCACGCCGCTCTCCGCTCGGGCCCGGCCGCCATGACAAGGCGGCGAATGTCGCGCCGATTGAACTGGAAGGTGATCAGCGCCGAGGCCCGGTAGCGGGTGAGCCCGTAATCCTGCTGCTGTTCGGGCGAGAGGTAGTGCAGCTGTTTCTCGGTCGGCGGCTGGGTCAGCTAGCGCTTCGACTTGAAGGCGCTCTCGTCGCTCTCATGGGTGTTCAGCCAGTCGTCGGCGCGCGCGAGGCAGACGGTGCGATTGCCCACCCCGAGGAGCCGCGTCGCTGTGCCTGTGGCGCCGCCGACCGCGTGCCACCGGCCATCGAGGAAGAACACGCCACCCCAGGCACGAAAGCCGTTGGCCATCAGCGCGGCGTCGTCGCCGAAGAGATCCACCCATGCGAAACTCGACCGCTCGAGAAGGTCGAGCTCGGTCATCACGAAGCTGTCGATGGGCTCCGCGCCTTCGCGCGGCAACTCGCAGCCGCAGATTGGGCACTCGGTGACGGCGATCGGGATCTCGGCCTTGCATTCCGGGCAGAGTTTCGTGGGGGCTTCGCCCGGCGTCGGGACGCGTCCGTCGAGATCGACATCCTGTTCCAGCGTGCCGTGCGTCAGGCTCGACGTCCCGAAATCCAGCACGATGCAGTCGGTCTTGACGATGCCGGGATGTTCCTCGGGATCGACGGTGCAGGCCACGCCCGACCATCTGGATCATGGTGGACTTGTAGGAGCTGGGCCGCAGCAGCACGACGCAGGAGGTGGGCGTGTGATCCCAGCCCTCGGTCAGCACCGCCACATTGACGATCACGCGGATGCTGCCCGCCGCGTAGTCCGCGAGAACCGCCTTGCGGGAGTCGGATGCCAGATCGCCGTGGATCAGCGCGGCGGAAACGTCCGCTGCCTTGAACGCGTCGGTGACGTGTTCGGAATGGGCGACGGTGGAACAGAAGATGACGGTCTGCCGGTCGCCCGCCTTTTCCGTCCAGTGGCGGATCACCTCGTCGGTGACGGGGGCGCGGTCCATGATGCCCGCGACCTCCACCATGTCGAAATCCGAGAGGGTTTTGCGGACCGACCGCAACTCGTCCTGCACGCCCACATCGATGACGAAGGTGCGTGGCGGGACCAGATGGCCCGAGGCGATCAGTTCGCCCAGCCGCACCTGGTCGGCGACATTGTCGAAGACCTCGCGCAGGCCCTTCCTGTCGCCCCGGTTCGGCGTCGCCGTGACCCCGAAGATGCGGGCATCGGGATTGGCGTCCCGCACCCGATCAATGATGCGGCGGTAGCTGTCGGCGACGGCATGGTGCGCCTCGTCGACGACCAGCAGGTCGAGACGCGGCATGTCGGCGAGGTTAGAGGCGCGCGCCAGCGTCGGCACCATGGCGAAGGCGACCTGGCCGCTCCACGATTTCTCCGTGGCGTCGATGACCGATGTGGCGACGCCCGGCACCACGCGCTGGAACTTGGCGCGGTTCTGCGCGGTCAGCTCGTCGCGATGCGCCAGCACGCAGGCCTTGGCACCGTCGCCGATCATCTCGCCGGTGACCGCCGACAGCATCATGGTCTTGCCAGCACCGGTGGGTGCCACGCCCAGCGTGTTGCCGCGGGAGGCGAGCGCAGCCACACTGCGCTCGACGAAGGTCTTCTGGCGGGGGCGCAGGCGCATGGCCGGTCTCTCCCCCTTACTGCGCCCAGCTCGGCCGCCCGGGGGCACCGGGGTGGGCTGCTGGCTGGTTCGACGAAGGCGCTGTGGAGTTGGACTGCTGCGGGGCATGCCCAGGGCCGCCATTTCCGCCGAACTGCAGCGCCGCCGTCCCCATGACCTGCGCGTAGTCGCGATGGTCATCCGGTCGTGGCTGGATGAAAGTTCGGTGGCAGGTCAGTGCCGGATGAATTGTTGGCAGGCGGAATGCTTCGGGAGGTGGAGGTGACGGCTTCAATGCCGAAGGCGTGACCGTGGGCACGATCCAAGCCCGGACATCTGTGAGGTTGCAGCATGATCATGCGGCGCGTGCCCCCCAGCACGCGCCCGTAGTTCGCGGCAATGCCTGCACAGCAAATCGGATTACCAAGCTATCAAAGAAGAGAGCGGAGATATGTCAACGAAGCTGGAAAATCTTCGTCCATTTGAGGCTCGCACTTGGCTTCGACAGTCAGTGTTCCTTCGTATCCATCCGCCATCAGCGCTTCGATCTGACCCTTGATGTCGGTCTTGCCTTGGCCAAAACGTTGCCAGACCATCCGTCCACCGATGAACTGGCCGTCCTTGAGATGGACATTTCGAATGTAAGGTTTCAGCTTCTCGTAGCCTGCGCGAAAATGAACCGGATCTGCCTCGTAGAGGTTTCCAACATCCCAAACATAGCCCAAAGCCGGGTGGTTGACCGCCCGGAGCAGCGCCAGGCAATTATCAGCGGTATCCGCCCAGGACCCCGGAAAATTCTCAAGCTGGACAGTAAAGCCACGTTCGGCTGCCATCTCGGCCGTTTCACGAAGGACACGAACAACGTCGGAAAAGCTGTCAGGACCGTCGCTGGGCTCTCGCATGACACCGAAAGTGATCAGCGTATCGATGTCGATCATCTCGGCCAGATCCAGGCTCATCGTGGCAAGTTGTTTGCGGTGGACATGCATCAGATCATGGGTCAACCCAGTCTTGAAGAGGCCGGGCGAGACGGCCGTGTATTTGATCCCGTATTCCTTTCCGTAGCGCTTCAGCCGGTCCCATGCTGCCCATTCCACCAAAGGATATCGCTTGCCTTCGACCATGCGGATTTCAAAGGTGCTGACACCCTGTGCGAGTGCAGTCTTGAAAATGCGCGGAAAGGATCCCTCGGAGCGGTCAGCGAGGACTTCGTCAGTAACTGTGGAAAGTATCATAAGGTTCTGGTTTCCTGATGGTTTGGCAGGTGAAGTCGGACCCGCAGGTCCGACTGTGAAGGTCAGCCCTTGAGCGCGCCAGAGGTCATGCCCCGAACAAGAGACTTCTGCAGGAGGAGGTAAACGATCAGACTTGGGACCAGAGCAAGAAAGGCACCAGCAAGAAGCACACCTGTTCCGGTTTCGACATCCGCCCGCAGACTGCGCAGTACGACGGTGATCGTATAGTCCGCGGTTTGGTTGGCGGCGACGAGCGGCAAAAGGTACTGGTCCCAGATCCCGTTGAAGCCGAAAATAGCTACCACGCCAAGCGCTGGCACGCACATGGGCAGGATGATCTGCACCAGGATTCGCATCTCGCCGGCACCGTCAATCCGAGCCGCCTCAATGATTTCTTCCGGGATATCGCGCATGAAGGCGGCCATCACCAGTATCGCAAAGGCTGAAGCGGCCACAGGAAAGATGATCGCAAAAATCGTCCCACGCAGACTGATTTCGATCAGCGGGAGGTTTCCCAGCACCACTGCGAGCGGAACCGCAACGACCTCTTCAGGAAGCATCAGCGTCGCGAGGAAAACCCCGAACACGACGGTCTGACCATAAAACTTTCGCAGCGCCAAAGCGTAGCCCGCCATAACCGCCGTGACGATCTGAAGCACTAGGCCGAGGCCCGCGATCAGAAGCGAATTCTCGAAATAGCCCCATATTCCTCGTCTTGTCGCCACCTCGAAATTGGCGAGGCTGGGATTTCTCGGCCAGAGCGTCAGCCGTGTCGGATCGGCATTCAGGTCGAATGCACCCACGACCACCGTCATGATCGGCGCAGCGAACACGAACAACAAAACCGCGCAGATGCAGAGGCGGACAAGCCTGGTCCGAGTGTTCCCGGTCTGCCAACCGAGCGCGGTGTCGAAGGTGCCTTCGATCCGATTCGTCCGACGGCGGCCATGCGAAGCAGGAGCCATGTCAGTCTCCCTCTTTGTTGCGGCTTGCGCGAACGGCGATGATGGTAAGCATAAAGCTGGCAACCAGCAGCAGGATCGACGCGGCCGACGCGACGCCCATATTGTTGCGAAGAAAGCCTTGGGTATAGATCTCGGTCATCCAGACTTGTGTACTGCCGGCCGGTCCACCGCCGGTCAGGACCCAGACCTCGGTAAACACTCTGAGCACACGAACCGCCGCAAGGACCGACACAATCAAAATCGCCGACCGAAGCCCAGGGATCGTGATGTAGAGGATCCGGTGGCGCAGCTTCGCGCCGTCAATTGCCGCCGCTTCATAAAGCGAACGATCCACGCCGGCGAGACCGGCAAGAAAGATCACCATGTAGAACGGGGCGCTTTGCCAGATCGACACCGCCATTACAGAATAGAGCGCGATGGATGGGTCTTCCAGATAACGAAGCGGCTCTACGCCGACGAGCCCTAGCATCCCGTTCATGACCCCGCCAGCGGCCGGGAAGTATATGATCCGCCAAACTTCACCGACCACCGCGGACGCCGTGACGACCGGGAGAAACACCCCAGTGCGAACAAACCACAGCATCCGGCTCGGCCCTTCCAGCAGCAGCGCGAGAACGAACCCGAGCAAAAGAGCGCCTATGGTTTTTCCCACTCCCAGTATGCCAGTGTTCTGCACTGCGTTGTGGAACCGGTCATTTGTTAGGACCGTCGCATAGTTATCCGTCCCGACCCACAGGCTGCCAAGGAAGGGACGGACCTCCTGAAAGCTCATCTGGATGCCGACGAACATCGGGATGAACTTGAAATACAGAAAAAGGAGGAGCGCCGGCGCGAGGAAGAGCCAGGCGGTCCACCATCGCGATTGCGGTCGTCTGGTGCGCCGTACCAACCCGCTCGAAGGCGAGCGAATGCCAGCAAACGGAATTGCTTCACGTATCGAGCGGGTTGGTGTTTTGATCACTGCAGCGCGTCCTGCAGCTGGAGTTCGGCCGCGATACGTTCAGCGAGCGCCCGCACCTGGCCCTCGATGTCGTCATTGCAGCGTGAAAAGATGGCCTGGAAACTCTCGGCAATCTCAAGGCGCGCTCCGGTGAAATCGATGTCAGACGGCATCAGGTCGGAATGCGCAAGCTGCTCGACGGCCACCGCCCAGCGGTCGTCACCATAGATCGCCACCGCATCGAGGGTTGTGTTGACCGGTAGCCGAACGACCGGCTGTCCCGGTGCCGTCATGCCGATGGTCTGACCCTCGGCGCTGATCATGAATTCCGCCAGACGCTTCTGGGCTTCGGGCAAGGTCGACGTTGCGCCGAAATAGATGCTGGTCCGCTCTTCCAATGCGTTGGAACCACCCGGCCCAGCAGGCGCAAAGATCACCTCGTAGACGTCGGCCCCCGGCGCGTTATCAAGATTGGGAAAGGCATAGGGACCGGTCTGCATGATCCCGGCATGCCCCTGGGCGAAGAAGGGCGTCGCGCTGGCGTTGGTAAGCGCACCCGGCTGCGCAAGGCTTGGCTCCGCGCAAAAGATGGTGTTCTGGAGCCATTCGACAGCCGCGATCCCTTCAGGCTCATCGATCGTGACCCGGTACTTGCCGTTCGCGCCATCGACGTAGCTGGCACCGCGCTGCGCGAGCACGGAATAGAGCCACCAGGCAAAAAAGCCACGATCGGTCGTTCCCGGCACTGCCATGCCGTAGGTATCGCCATTGATCCCGTTGCCATCGGGGTCGCCCGTCGCGAAAGCCCTCGCCAGTTCCAGGAGTTCGTCGTGGGTGGTCGGGACTTCCATTCCCACGGCTTCGCGCCAGTCTCGACGAACGAACAGGATCTGTGGGTGCTGGCTGAAGGGGACACCGTAGTAGTCGCCATTGGCCATCCGGACCGAATTCCAGGACACGTCGGACAGGTGTGCGTTACCCTCAATCTCTGAGGGGTTCACCGGCACGATCAAGCCGGTATTTGCGTAAGCTGCCATGCTCGACTGGTCGTAAATCAGAACGTCAGGCAGATCGCGCGCCGAGGCACGGGCACGCAACTGGGTCTCGAACTCAACGGTCGCAAGGTAATTGACCTCGATGCCGGTCGCCGCGGTAAACGCATTGAACAAGGCCTGGTAGGTGGCGGCGGCCTGCGGGCCGCTGCGCGACCAAACCTCGAGCGTCTCGGCCCGAACCGCCGGGGTAAGGGCAGTCGCCCCAATCAGGGCAATCCCGCACAGCGCGCCTTTCTTGATCAGTGTGCTGTCTAAAAATTTCGTCCTGGTCGTCATTCGGTCTTCTCCCTTTGGTAAGCGTATCTGTTTCCAGTCCCTCGCATTCAGGTGATCGGCGGGGCCATTTCGGACTGTTCAAGCGCATCCATGGCGCCCTCCGGATTTGGCGGATTGAGAAAGCGCGATTGTTCGGCAGAATCGAAAAGTGCCACCGCCGACGGATCGAAGGCGAAGACCGCAGTACTGCCGAATTCGAAAGCCAAATCGCCATCCAGCGTTGCAAGAATCTGGGTGCCGTCATTCAGGCGACCGCTGACGATCGTTTCGCTGCCCAGCCGTTCAAGCCCGCGCACCGTGACGGATATTGCGCCCCTGGCCGAAGAGACATTCAGCTGCTTCGGACGAATCCCCAATGTCATTCGATCGCCCGCGCTCAAGCCGTCCGCCCGAGCAGGAATGCGCACCGGCTTGAGGCAATCGCCCTCGATCTCGACACAGTCCTTTTCCACTGAACGCACCCGAACCGACAGGAGGTTCATCTTGGGGCTGCCGATGAAACCGGCGACGAAGAGGTTGTCCGGCCGCTGGTACAGCTCCATTGGCCTGCCGACCTGCTGAACACCGCCTTCACTCATCACCACAATCTTATCGGCCAATGTCATCGCCTCGACCTGGTCATGGGTCACGTAGACCATCGTCGCGCCCAGTTGACGGTGCAGCAATGCCAGCTCCATCCGCATGTCCACTCGCAATGCCGCATCGAGGTTCGACAGCGGTTCGTCAAAGAGAAAGACCTTCGGTTCACGAACAATGGCACGTCCGATCGCAACACGCTGACGCTGACCGCCAGAAAGCTGGGATGGCCGACGATCCAACAGATGCTCGATCTGCAGGATACGCGCTGCGTTACGGATTCTGCGGTCCCGCTCGGCTTTCGGGGCGCGGGCCACCTTCAGACTGAAGCCAATATTGTCGTACACGCTCATACGCGGGTAGAGCGCATAAGACTGAAAGACCATCGCAATTCCCCGGTCCCCCGGGTGAACATCATTGCAGAGCTCACCTCCGATTTTGAGCTCTCCACTCGATATACTCTCGAGGCCAGCGATCATGCGCAAAAGAGTTGATTTGCCGCAGCCCGATGGCCCAACGAAAACAACAAATTCTCCAGGCTCCACCTCGAGGTCAACTCCTTTGATCACCTCTACGGCGCCAAAGTTCTTGTGAATACCCTTCAAACTGAGATCTGTCATGGTCCCCGCTAACTTGCGTCGAAGCGGCCATGATCTGCTCACGGCAACACTTCCATTTCGAGCAGGTTACAGAGTTTGAACCACAAATGTAGATATGTTCGACATATGATGTCATTGCAAAGGATAATGCGTCGTCCACAGCCGTTATTGATTAATGCTTCGCCTTATTTTAAGGGGCGGAGCAATAACTGAAAGTTGGAGGCGTGGGGATTGGGTGGTGCATCAAGGCGTTGTTCACGCGCCGCGGCATTGCTGATGGACTGGATGTCCTCTCTTTCTGTGATGGATTCAACAATCAGCGCATTGGTACTTTGCGAAAGGCTTTGATGATGTGACCGCCCCCGACGGCATCGACGTGCCAGGGTGGGTCTATGAGGAACCACACAAAGGAGGACGGTCATGTCGGAGATTATCACTATCGGGCTCGATCTGGCGAAGAATGTGTTTCAGGTGCATGGGGCTGATGCCTCCGGGCGAGCGGTGCTGCGCAAGAAGCTGCGACGGGATCAGGTGCTGGCGTTCTTCGGCCAGCTGCCGCCCTGCGTCGTCGCCATGAAAGCCTGTGGCGGCGCTCATTTTTGGGACCGCGAGATCGGCAAGCTGGGCCATGAGGTGCGGCGCATCCCGCCCGCTTATGTGAAGCCCTTCGTCAAGCGCCAGAAGTATGATGCGGCCGATGCGGAGGCGATCTGCGAGGCGGCGCTGCGCCCGACGATGCGTTTCGTGCCCGTGAAGAGTGAAGAGACGCAGGGGGCCGCGATGGTCTTCCGCATTCGCGAGCTGATGATCCGGCAGTGGACGCAGGCGATCATGGATGCTCTCTCCTCCGTGATGGCTTGCTCGCATCACAATGGCCCATTGCGATGCTGTCAGGAGAGGGCGTCCGGTCCATCAACAACGCCTTTCGGCATGGACAGGGCTTCTCGTCGCATCGACCAACGCTTCCACATCAGGCCGGAAGCAGCGGGTTTTCAGACGTTCCTTTGCTCATCTGAGCGGCTTTTCCCGTCGCGCATGGACAGGGGCAGACAGGAACATTAAACGGGTGCTACCAGAGGCGCTGCGCTGGCAAGGATTCTTCCGAAGGGATAAGAGTGCGTGATTAGCAGAGTTCTTGGCCTGTTCCGGCGCTATGCCAACCGACATGCGCAGATGCAGAAGCCGGGTTTTCCGCTGCGTGACAG
>Ga0214472_10009543_pt1 | contig 10110 bp, 4 predicted proteins | sample RVTome_6_FD_207662 | JGI IMG/M metagenome (GOLD analysis project Ga0214472, IMG submission 207662) | Soil microbial communities from uranium-contaminated site in the Upper Colorado River Basin, Wyoming, United States - RVT140D175 | ecosystem: Environmental > Terrestrial > Soil > Contaminated >...
CAGGTCCTTGCGGGCGATATTCAGAAAATGGATTCCCCCTCAGGACTGAAGATGGGATTTCTTCCGGGTACGGGATCTAACAGTGGTGGCGGTGCGGTTGTGAAGGGCGAGGGATATGAGCCCTCATCGAAGGGAAGTGTCCTGTATCTTAATGGTGGAGAAGATCTCACCGTTCCGCTCGGCAAAGTCGAGAAGGCCGGAGGAAAAGTGCTCATGCCGAAGACTTCCATTGGCGAGAATGGTTTCATAGCTCATTTCCTTGATACGGAGGGAAACCGGGTAGCGCTCCACTCGATGAAGTAATGTCCTTCATAATCCCCGGCGGCAAATGTCGTCGGGGATTTTTCCCTTCGCAGGCTTCCTTAGAAAATTCGATACACCACTTCCCCCCTTTCTCAAATTCCTCCTATTCCAGATTTAGTAGTCCGTATTTGGATTGGACTTCACCACGTATATTCCATAAAATAACTAATCAATCTGCTACACTTATCCCAAAGACGGAGGAATACCATGTCTGATCAAAAGAAAAAACTCACTACTGCATCAGGAAGACCGTGCGTAGAACAGGAAACACGATGGCAGCCGGGTCGCGTGGTCCTGTTTTGATCCAGGACTACATCCTGCACGAAAAAATGGCGCATTTCAACCGGGAGCGAATTCCCGAGCGCGTTGTCCACGCAAAAGGGACAGGCGCTACGGCACGTTTACGGTTACGCACGACATCACCAAGTACACGAAAGCCAAAATGTTCAGCAAGGTGGGAAAGAAGACCCGCATGTTGATCAGATTCTTCACTGTCGGAGGAGAGAAAGGAAGCGCGGATACGGAGCGGGATCCACGCGGCTTCGCGATCAAATTCCACACTGAAGTGGGGGATTGGGATCTCGTCGGAAACAACACGCCGGTGTTCTTTATTGAGGACCCGAAAAAGTTTGATGACTTTATTCATACACAGAAACGCGATCCCCGCACAAACTGCAAGAGTCCGACAATGATGTGGGATTACTGGTCGTTGAATCCTGGAAGGCTTCGGCTGGATGAACGCATCTTTCCAAGTCGGATTAAAATACCTAAGTAAAAACCTGCTAGTCAAGTTAGATGAATTGATCCCGCCCGAGTGGATATTCAAGAATAAATCGAGCGGCAGGATGTTAACATATTCAGACGCCACATTGCAAAAATAGATGTTATGGACTTAATATCTTAAGAGGTACTTTGTTCATGTTCACAGAGTTTACAAAAGTGCAAGTTGGACAGCAAAGTCGTTCCTCATTTCAGCAATATCAGTCTCTTCGTTTCTGAGAATCCACCGCTCTTGAACCTGTAAAAATACACTCCGCTGGCCAGTCCCGAAGCATCCCACGTGACGGAATACTTGCCTGCAGGTTTCTCGTCGTTGACCAACGTTACCACCTCGCGACCGAGCAAATCGAACACCTTTATTGTTACATGGCTTATTGTTGGGATCTGGTATTCGATTTTGGTTTCCGGGTTGAACGGGTTGGGGTAGTTTTGGAAAAGCTCATATTCCTCAGGAACACCCGATCCATGTGGCCCAACATCAAGTGTGGGCTCATATGCAAACGCAGCGTATACCCCAGGTTCAGAGATCGTCGCGTTAACAGTGCTTTGCAGAGCGTTCACTGTTCCACCGATGTCAATCCACTGTCGAAGTGTTGAGTTCCATTGAAATATTCTGGGCAGAGCGGGGTTCTCAGGGGTCAGGTTATCATACCTGATCCGGATATCATTTGTCCCCACAAATGGGACCGAAGGAGATACTGAGATTGCGTGTGCATCACTTACCTGCAAGATCCCTTGGGGCAAGCCTGCTTCAATTACCGGGTAGTCTGTTGAAGCAAACATGACCCTCTCTATTCCTGTCATTGCTCCGTCCAGGAATACGTCTACATCGCCGTTGTTCGCACCAGCCTCTCTTGAAGCGGAATCAAAGGCAGAGATTGAGTACCTGATGTTAAAGAAGAACTCATCGGATGAGTCATCAATTGCTTTTACCTCAAAAATTCCACCCGTGCCCAGGCTATCGGTTACTGATGCAGAATACACTGAGTCAGTTGAGATAAGTGGGTAAGAAAATGTGTTACCATCTTCTGTTCGCGCTTCTATTGTTGGTAATGCTGCGAATGCATTAAGCCGGAAAAGCGTCATCTGAATGTCGGTTGAATTGAGCGCTGCTCCGCACACGAGGGGGAATTCCCCCCGCACAGGGTTAAGGGGGATTTCAAGAGTATCGGTGCTCGAACCAGTTGCTGTCCCGGAGTACCAAGTGTAGGGGGCTCCAATTTGCAACGGAGCAATTTGGATTATTCCGCGACTTGATGTGTGCAAAACATCAGATGGGTGATGACCCAGAATGTACAGCCCCCCGCTCATATCAGCGGTCATTCCTTGATCAACAACCTGACCGCTTGCTGCCAATGTTTGAAAGACTCTCGCTTTACCAAATGGGATGCCCTGAGTCGTGGCAACTCGCGTGAATTGTGTGAATGCGTTGGGAGGAGCTGTGCTTCCGAGGAAAACGATTCTCGACCCAACGTCATAGTTCAATGGCAATTGATATTCGTTTGGCCCGAGAAAATAGTCTCTCCCTGAAATCAGCGTTCGCTCATCGGGGCGAATCATATTGGCGAGGACACCATCATAGATCCTTTGATAGAAACTATCAAATGTATCCCAACATGACCTGTGGTGATGATTCCACTGGTTGGTATTTTGACACGCCATGTTGGCGTACTGCCTGCTCCAAGACATTTCGCTTGCCGCGTCTCCCCCAATAACATAGTGTCTTTCCATGAATCCATAGTTTAAGTGATCAGCGCAGCGGCCCGAAGACATATACTCGTCATACAAACCAAAATAGTGGCCGAACTCATGAGCTGTAGTACGATAATGCGTTACAGCTGCGGGATTAGGCGGGTTCTCGCGTTCACTCAAATTGCGGTTCGAGGTCGAATCTCCAAAAAACCTCCTGGGCATACTGAGGAACCAAGCGCCGTCATGAACAATCCCATGTGTATTAGTCAACGGCCATTGCACATTACTGGCAAATATCCTGATATCAGCCGAACTCCGTCCGTTCCTCTCATCCGCGATGTGTACGGTGTCAAGGCGCATCTGTCCATCACCAACATCATATAGATAGTTTGACATTCCTTGGAACGATCGTCTTAGGCTGTCGAGATATTGAACTTCGGCATCCCATTCAACTGACACAAATAGGTTATAAGCAATAGTAGTGTGTGTCAAACGGATGTTCTGGACAATGCTCGAGTCGATCTCATCATAGTTCATTGCATAAGTCACGCTATCGAATTCAGCGTTATCAAGGTGAACAGAGTATGCAGTAACCGGGAGCGTTGAGTTGCGTTTCGCGGACGGAAATACGTCCAGCAGTCGATACACTTTAATGGAGTCGTTTTCTTCAGCATCTTCGTTTCCAAGAAGAATGAGTCCCTTGTCGTTCGTCATGAACGTGTCAACGAGGGTCTCGGTAAGAATGGGAGGATTATTCCTCACTCTATAGAGAACGAATTCCTTGTTTCTCATGATGCTATCCCGCGCATCGAGAATTCGGAGGAACTTCGGCCAACATCTCGAAAATTCTGAAGTATTGCCGTTTAGATCCGTGGCGGTCATTGTGAGGACACGATTCGTATCAAGAACGACTGGAAGATCGACTACAAATGACCCTGTTCCGTTTGCTCCTGTTGTGGTAAGTGCCAATTGATGCCACGTTTTTCCCTCGCCATAAAGGCTCTGGTCGCATTGTTCATTTGTGTAGAAGTCTATCTTGAAGCTTTCACTTGGCTTACTTTCAAGTCGCCCGAAGACTCTTGTTGTGGTTCCTATGACTTGCAAGGAATCCACTAATGGGAAATTCTGAAGACCGTTTGGTCCGCTATCCGAATCGAGAGTATCATTCTTGGTAACTCCTGATGGCGATAGATCTATACCTAGGCTATCGTTTGAATAGATGCTGTTACTCCATATGGCGTTTCCAGATCCAGAATCAATTCGAATTCCTGATCCTCTATTTTCCTTAATGATGTTTATGTCTGGTCCGGATCCTATCGTAGAGTCCGGTGCTCTCCCTATGATATTCCCATTTCCTCGGACGACAATGCCGTGACCTGTTCCGGGCGGCGAGGAAGAACTTCCGTTTTGAGAGATTACATTCATTTCAACACGGTTTGAATCACCTACTATGGTAACCCCGTTCTCCAAATTGTTCATAATAAAGTTGAGATAACCAGATGATATGCCTCCGATGGTATTGTGACTCCCATCGCGAATTAGGACCCCCGTCTGGTTTCCGGCAACAGAAGTCCCAAGAAAGTTCACTAAGAGTCGGTTTTGCTGTGCAAGTGAACCGAGAATCGCTATCCCCGCTGAGTCATTCCCCGCAATATAATTGCCGCTCTCAACGTTCAGGTTACCGATAACGTTGCTATCTGCATCGATCATGGCAATGCCATGACCATGATTGGGTATCGCCATGGTACCAGCCTCGTTCAATCCAATACGATTTCCTGCTACAACACTACCCGAGGAAGTGTCTATAGAGATACCGTTACCGAGATTGCCGGAGATGATATTTCCGTCATTCGCCATCGTGCCACCGACTACTGTTCCCGCCGAGTTTGATATTCTGATTCCATTAAAAAAATTCGGGACCGCGGTCATCCCATCCGGCGATATGCCGATACGGTTGCGACGGATGATGTTGTCATGAGGAGCAAGGCCGCCCCGTGGGCTGACAAGGATTCCATCGTCATTGTTTCCTGAGACAACATTGGACTGGACAACGTTGGCGAAACATCCCTGATTCATCCATATCCCCGTCCCGTTTGATATACTCAGGACACCAGACCAATCTGTACCGATGTAATTTCCCTCCACAAGGTTTCCGGTCGTTGTGGCCCCGTTGATATTGATGCCGATGAGTGTATTTCCCGAAATAATGTTTCTGCTCGCAGGGGAGGATCCTCCAACGATGTAATTTGACCCAAACAGTCTTATCCCGTTTTGGTTTGCGATAGGAAACGATCCGAAACTGTCTGTCCCGATTCGGTTTCCTTCGACCACGATCATTCCGGCGTTCACCTGGATACCGATATCAGTGTTTCCCGAAATCGTATTGTTAAGAATATGGATGTTCTGACCGCTTGAATTAACCCCGGCGCGATTCCCAATTGCCGCAAGACCAGTGACGCTGGTGCCGATGAGATTCCCTTCAACAAGCAAATTGCTTGTATTGCCGCTGATGCCGATGCCGTTAAGTGCGTTACCGGAAATGAGATTTCCACGAATTGTATCAGCCCTGTTTCCCAAGGTTGCGATTCCAGACCGATTCGGCAACGCTTGCATCCTATCGACATTGGTGCCGATCCGGTTATTCTCGATGAGATTGAACTTCGATGTGTCACCACCGATAATCGTAAGATAGATGCCATCCCACGCATTACCGGAAATGACGTTGTTTCGGATGATGTTATTTCGCGTCCAAACGTGGATTCCGTAGAGACTGTTGGGAGACGCAGTGAAACCATCTTCAGTGCCTATGAAATTACTGTCGATCCGATTGTTGTTGCTTCCTACTTGGATGCCGGATCCGCCACCGCCCGTGTTGCCATACACCCTGTTATCGACGATGGAGTTGTTATTGCCGGGGTTGAGATTAATGCCAGGGCCATTATTGTGATGAACGAAACACCGGCGGATGATATTATTATTCTGCAGAACGATAATTCCTGATCCAGGAGCATTTCTGATCTCCACATTCATCACTATGCTGGATCCACCGAACACTCCGAGTCCATAAAATGGTGATGGGATGAAGGAAAAATCGAGTATGAGCCTGGACGTTCCTACCAATCCGTCGAGAATAACCGGCCTCGCAATGTCCGGAAGCCTCGACGCCGGTTGAATCATCGGCACTGCAAAACGGATTTCATCAAGCGCCGTCGTAAAATTGGCGCATTGGATCGCTGAGCGGAGGGTGCGGGGGAAAAAAACGGGAACCGTGTCGGCCGGAGCGTCACCCGGATCGTCCACCACAAAGACCACCGCAACACGGGCAGGCGATTCACTCTGGGAAGCAGCAATTGAAGAGATTGAGCTTAAGAATGCAACGAGAATAACTTCTGCTTTCATGCCGCCTCCGCTTGTTTTGGTATTGAGAATCACCTATTGCTTTTGCAAGCCGACCAGGAATGCATCAAATCGGAGCCAGTCCCCGGTTCGAAACACTGCCGGAGGATTGAATTGCTTGGTTACGATTACTTCACAACCGCCATTTTCCGAACTTGGGAGTACTCTCCGGCAGATAGTTTGTAGAGGTAGATTCCGCTTGAGAGTCCAAAGGCGTTGAATCTCATTTGGTACGTTCCCGCTGGCTTTATCTCATCCACAAGCGTTACCACCTCGCGACCGAGCAAATCAAACACCTTTATTGTTACATGGCTTATTGTTGGGATCTGGTATTCGATTTTGGTTTCCGGATTGAACGGATTGGGATAGTTCTGAAAGAGTTGATACTCTGTTGGATTACCAGCCTCTTCGTCGACATCGGTCGTGAGGTCGAGACTCCAAATGCCATACCCTTGTGTACCAACGAAAAGGCGGTCGTTGTGAGCGGTCATGGATAGAACTTCAGCCCCCGGTAACCCGCTGCTGATGTCTGACCAGGTTGCTGATGCAGCACCAGGTGTGTATTTGTAAATCGAGCTCTTCCGACCAGTATTTTGGCGGGTTGCCACGTAAAGCGCTCCCTTATATACCATCCGAAACACCGAGGCAACTGATGGTGGGAGTCCAGAGAGCAAATTCGTGCCGCCTGAAAAGAGGTATTCGTAAATGTCAACCGAAGTGTTATTGTTCGAAGCTGGAGTTGTTCTCACATAAAGATCGCCTGTTGTGGGATTTGAAACAACTTCATACGCTGGCGTTGGATTGATCTGTTGCCATACTAAGGATGGACTTAGATCATAAGTTCCATCCAAAAAGGACGTACATACTGCTCGCTGTCTTACGGACTCATAAATCAACGATGTTGTAGTCCCGGGATTTGGGAGTCCATTGTTCACCTGGAAAAAACTCGCGCCACCGTCCGTTGAGAGAAATATGAAGCTGGCTTCAGAGACAATTGCGTTTATCTGAAGCGTCGGATTCCACTCAACCTCATTATATGAGCCATCAATAACACTTGAAACAGCTAGCCACGTTGTTCCTCCAGCAGCCAATTTAAGCACCCCTCTTAATGCAGATCCTGGATTGCCAACGGCCATAACGGCACCATTCTGTGTTGGGGCAAAGTCAAGAAGCTGCGCGTCAATTGGTGTAGTTAACTGTGTCCAGCTTGCGCCCATATCGGTCGAATATGCAGACGATCCAGGGCCTGCTACGAAAATTCTATTTTCCACCTCTGTAAGAGCCACGATACGACGGGCATCTAATCCATTATTTGAGACCAGGTGTTCGGTCACGGGGGCACAAGGCAGTAGGGTGCGTTGTTCGACTTTATCAGGAGATAGACCCGCGGAGGTGAGTTGTGGTCCCCGCTGTAATTTCATCATTCCAAGATCTGTTCCTAACAGGAGAATACTATCCTTTGCCGCAATAGCACGTGCTCGCCCGTAGAAGACCTGCCCAATCTCAGACCACGAATCTCCATCGTCGTTCGAACAATAAATGAAGTTCAAATTGCATGAATCTGCGGGGCATGTTGAGTTGTAGAAGACCGCGACAAGAGAACCACCCTGTTTCGTCATTCCTTGGAACTTCCCCATCAGAAGAGAGGTGCCAACATTCGTCCACGATGCTCCACAATCAGTGGAGCGAAAAATCCCCGCTCCCCAGTTCTCCGCCCCCGCGAATACAGTGCCATTATCATCAACTACTACATCAGTAAATCCTGTGGAGGGAAGTCCGGTACTGACTTGGCTCCAATTGTCGCCGTTATTCGTCGAGAGATAGATTTTCGAGGAGCCTAATGCGGCATAAATCTTATTGTTGAGCGAATCTACTGCCAGTGACAGTACTTCTCCAATTGGCAGTCCGGTGTTTGAGGAAGCCCATGATACTCCGGAGTCAGTTGAGCGAAATAGATTGTCAGTTGAGAATTTGCTGCTGGTAAAAATAGATCCGGTACCGGGATGATATGTGAGTGCCATAGGAGTGAATAACGTTGGCAGACCACTACCAATGCGTTGCCATGTTTGACCGTTATCGGTGGAGCGATAAATGTTGCCCGAAAAATCGGCGGAGGAGAACGCGGCCGCAAACAATTCTCCTCCTGGCAATCTGACTATATCATGAATACTCTCGAAATAGATCATTGTATCATTCACAACCGATTGTTCCCACGATTGGCCACAATCTGTGGATCGGTAGATGCCACCGTATTCAAGACCAATAATCACCGTATCTCCTCCCGAGACAAGGATTGCGTTGACCGTTCCCCCCTCCGGGCCATTGGCTTTTATCCATTGTGCATTGCCCGGCATGAAGAGGACAAAACAGAGAGTGACCAGTAGCAGGCAGGAGAGTAACCAGCGCATAGCATCCATTGGGGACCTCATTTGTTGTGTGATAGGAAGGCGTACCAACCCGGAGGGAGGGCATATTCTATCATACGGATGCAACCGGAAATTTTTGAATTGGATTTTTTTATTGCAGGAGATGTGGCTACCTGCCTTCTCCGGTCAGGGAAAAAGCGGCCCAGTAGAAAGGATGGGCGATTTGACCCTTGGAACGAATTGAGGCAATATAGTGTCGTTGAGCTGTCGCTAGGGCATCGGCAAAGGTGATGCCGGACGGAGGATTGTAGCGAAGGGTTTGATAGAACATTGAAACAAGCTGCGAAGTAGCCCGATCCTCCACGAGCCAGAATGGCGCAATCACCGCCTCGGCACCGGCGACAAGAAAAAAGGTTGGGAAGCTGACGACGTCGTGGCCCGTCCGGATATCCCCGATATTCCCAACGACATACCCTGTCTCACAGGCACTAAGAAGCACGAGTCGAGGATTGATTTGAAGATGGGCTATTTCGTTCAGCTCCAGCGCTCTGTCCGCACTGAGAATGTACGAGTTCAAGGGGTATCGCTCGTTTATCTTTCCATGTGCCGCAATATGAATGATGTCAAAACCTCCAATAGCATTGAGGATGGCATCAGCGCTCGCATCTGTGGATGCAAGAAGTTTTGCACCATAATAGAAGCTGACAATGTTGTTCACTTCTTCCTCTGCAAACGGCAGGGAGGTATTATCAGGCAATATGGCGAGAAGGGATTTGGCCGAGCGAACTGGCCTTCTTCTATCCACAAACAGCGACGCAGAGGGGAGATAGCTTATGCTGTGTTCCTCGATGAGGAATGTCTCTGAACCGTCACCATCACGAGATATCAAAGATTGAAATGGAACAAATTGCAATCCTCCGTCCGGGATAATATTGATGCAATCATCCGGCTGCAGCATTCCGGACTGAAAGATTGGGGCAACAAGTGAATTGTACAGAAATTTGGCTGGCCCCATCCACATAGTATCTTTCTGCGATTCCTTTCCTCTCAAGATCGCCCCCCGGAAAACATCGGCAAGAGAGTTCAGCTCAACCGGGGAGATGTCCAGCTTTTGCAGGGAAGCAGTCTCTGCCCGGACAGCAAATGCATACACCGACTTCTCGCCTAAGAAATATTCGATGAGAACCTCGCGTGGACTAAGTGACTGCTGGACTTCATTCAATGTTGCTGCCTGCGTCTGTGCCATCGGAGCTGCGGCTATCGGGGTCTTCGCGATTCTTTGGTCCGCTTTTGCAAATTTTGTTGCGAGCTTTTCTATGCTTGAAAAATCTTCAGGATTCTTTTCAACCTTTTCAAGCAGGCGAACATAATTCGTCCAAAACTGTTCTTCGTCCAACCCGTGCGGAAGTCTCATTGAGAGTTGGCGTTGCCCCCAAAACGGTAACGTGCGAGCTCTTTCCAGGTAACAAAAAGCTTCGTCCATTTTGTTCTGGTTGGCGAGCAGTTCCACTAACTGTGTGTATGTATCCCTTCGTGCTTTGGACAAATCCATGACGCTATTGTAAAAACTCAG
>Ga0214472_10009544_pt1 | contig 10110 bp, 5 predicted proteins | sample RVTome_6_FD_207662 | JGI IMG/M metagenome (GOLD analysis project Ga0214472, IMG submission 207662) | Soil microbial communities from uranium-contaminated site in the Upper Colorado River Basin, Wyoming, United States - RVT140D175 | ecosystem: Environmental > Terrestrial > Soil > Contaminated >...
CATTCGGCTGCAGGGCTTTACGATCCCCGGCAACCAGGGCTTCCCGCGGCACCGGGGACAGGACCGGTACTGGCTGCGAGACGACTTCACGTTGTCGTACAACGCGGCCGGCCGCCACGACCTGCGATTGGGCGGCGAGTTCCTGTATCACAACGAGATGAGCGCCAACTGCACGCGCTGCCGCGGTGAGATCGATGCGCGAGGGGGCCCAATCTCCGCGCTTCCCCTCCCGATCGAGCAGATCTTTCCCGACCCGTGGAATGCCGACACGTGGAACCTCGCGGCGCTCTCTCCCGTCACACGGCGCTTCGTCATGGGCATCCATCAGGGGCGCCGGCAGCCCGAGAAGCAGCCGAACTATGCCGCCTGGGTGCAGGACGACTGGCGGGTGACCGATCGGCTGACGCTGAACCTCGGCCTCCGGTACGATTTGCAGTGGGACATCTTTGCGCAGCAGGGCGAGTTCCCGCCGTTCATGGCGGCGGGGCGGCCACAGGATGCGGACAACATCCAGCCGCGCGTTGGCTTTGCCTATCAGTTGAACGACCGGACGGTGCTTCGCGGCGGTGCTGGCAAGTACTACGCCGATGTCCTGACGCCCGTCCTGCTCTATGCGCTGGAGCACCAGACGGTTGTGACCGTCGAGGTGGCGAACGACGGCCGGCCTGATTTCGCGGCGAACCCGTTCAACGGGCCGAAGCCGACGTGGGACGAGGCGAACGCCCGCTTCTGCCACGCGCCCGGGCAGGCTGCGAACTTCGCGGCCTGGCAGGCACGAAATTACCGCGGCTCGCCCTCGTGCCTGCTCCAGGCGCATCAGGAGCTGGCGCCGCCGCCCGAGTACCAAGCCGTCCCGCATACCTGGCAGACCTCAATGGGCTTCCAGCGGCAGCTTGGCACCGGCATGGTCTTCGAGGCGGACTATGTGTATCGGCGGGGGCGGAACGAGAAGTCGGTGCAGCCGAACTTCAACGTGACGTTCGACCCCGAAACCGGCGCCAACTATCCGTACTCGAATGTCAGCCGGCGGCCGCACCCGGAGTGGGGCCTCCTCGGCGTCACCCCGTTCACGGGGCGCTCCGCCTACCACGGCCTGCAGACGGCGGTCACGAAGCGGATGAGCAGCAACTGGCAGGCATCGGCCACCTACACCCTGTCGGGCCTCTGGTCCGCCACGGGCCAACCGCTCATGGGCGTTCCAGGCGCCGCGCCGATCGAAGTGCCGTTCCGTGTGGCGCCCGATCTCGGGAACGACTGGAGCCTCGACGTCACCGACCAGCGCCATAGAACCGTCTTCAACGGCATCTGGCAGGTGGGCCGCGGGTTCCAGGTGAGCGGGCTCCATTTCATGGTGCTCGGCCAGCGGTCCTCGACCAACTATGGCGGCGACCGCCGCGATTTCGGTGCGGGCTTCGGTACCGGTCAGGAGGGCTCCCGCCTGCGGCCGGATGGCACGATCGTGCCGCGCAACGATTTCACACAGCCGGCGCGGAATCGAACCGACGTGCGGATTCAGCAGCGCATTCCGCTGAGCCGCGTCTCGCTCGATCTGATGGCGGAAGCGTTCAACGTGTTCAACCGGCCGAACTGGGAGATTGCCACGGACGAGAGTCGCCGGGACCATCTGCAGCGGGTGGACGGCGAGTATCGCACGATGCAGCTGGGGTTCCGGCTGACGTTCTAAAACCGCCGGTGCGCGCGATAGGAAACACAGAGGAAGGACGACGATGAAGCCCTTTCTGAGCGGGTCGATTGGTGCGCTGATGCTCCTTGCGAGCAGCCTCGCCTGGGCCCAGGCAACAGCCCAGCTCGGTGGCACCGTGCGGGACGAGAGCGGCGCGGTGCTGCCGGGCGTCACGGTCACCGTCACGCAGACCGACACGGGCTTCATGCGCACGTCGGTGACCGACGGGAACGGAGCCTACGTGATGCCGAACCTTCCGACCGGTCCATATCGGCTGGAGGTCTCGTTGCAGGGGTTCCGCACCTACGTCCAGACCGGCATCGTGCTGCAGGTTGGGGCGACGCCGACGATCAATGCCGTATTGTCGGTCGGGAGTCTCGAAGAGACGGTGTCGGTGGAGGCCGCGGCGCCGCTCGTGGACATCCAAAGCGCGGGGATCAGTGAAGTGGTCGAGCAAGAGCGGATCCTGCAACTCCCGCTGCAGGGGCGCAATGTGACCAACCTCGTCGTGCTGGCCGGCGCGGCCGTTCAGACGGGCGGGGATGGCCGCCGCGACATGCCCGGGTCGGCGGCCATCGGCGTCGCCGGCGGGCTGCCGATTTCCGTGGGGTTTTCCCTCGACGGGGCCTTGCACAACGATCCGTATAACAACCTCAACCTGCCACTTCCCTTCCCGGATGCTCTGCAGGAATTCCGCGTGGCGACCAGCAGTCTCTCGGCTGATCAGGGAGTGCATTCGGGCGCCTCTGTGAGCGCGGTGACGAGGGTGGTGACCACCTGGAACCTGGAGCTGGGGAGCCCGAATAGCGTCCTGCGCCGAGGGTGGACCAGGGCAGACCTCAAAGTCGGCGACAAGGTCACGTTCAAAGCGTACGGAGGCAGAAAAGTCCTGACCCGGGCCGTTGCGGACGCGATCACGCTGCCCGACGGCCGCGCGTTTACTGGCGCGTCTGGTGCGCCGAATCGGTGATCAAGGGGAAAGAGGGAGGGATGCGATGAAGTGTTGTATCCGGCGTTGCTCGACCGGCGCGTTGTCGATCCTCCTGGCGAGCAGTCTCGCGTGGGCGCAGGCAACGGCCCAGATGAGCGGCACGGTGCGAGACGAGAGCGGCGCCGTGCTGCCCGGCGTCACTGTCACGGCGACGCAAACCGATACCGCGTTCACGCGAACTGTCGTGACGGATGGCAGCGGCGCCTACGTGCTGCCGAACCTGCCGACCGGTCCGTACGAGTTGACCGCGGCGCTGTCAGGGTTCAATACCTACCGGCGGACCGGGATCGTGCTCCAGGTTGGCGGCTCGCCGGTGATCAATGCGGCGCTCGGCCTCAGTCAGCTCGCGGAAACGGTGACCGTGGAGGCGGCAACGCCGCTGGTGGACGTGCAGAGCGCCGGCATCAGTGAGGTGGTCGAGCAGGAGCGGATTCTGGAGCTCCCGCTCCAGGGCCGCCAGGTCACCGATCTGATCGTGCTGGCCGGCGCCGCGCTCCAGACAGGCACCTCGAGCAGCCGGTCGATGAACGGCGGGGTGAATGTCTCCGTCGCCGGCGGCTTGTCGACCGGCGTGGCGTACACGCTCGACGGGGCGATCCACAACAATCCGCACGACAACACGAACCTGCCGCTGCCGTTCCCGGACGCGCTGCAGGAGTTCCGGGTGGCGACGAGCGGATTGTCCGCCGACCAGGGGATGCACTCCGGCGCGTCGGTCAGTGCGGTGACGAAATCCGGCACGAACCGCTTTGCCGGGAATCTGTTCGAGTTCGTGCGCGACCGCCGGTTCAATGCGCCCGATCGGTTTGCCGAAGTGGGTCCTGACGGCGAGCCGGTGGATGATGGGTTGAACCGCAACCAGTACGGCGGGACGCTGGGCGGGCCGATCGTCCGGGACCGCCTCTTCTTCTTCGGGGGCTATCAGGGCACGCGGCTGCGTCAGCGGCCGGCCGACAACATCGACTACGTCCCGACCGCCGCGATGCTGGCCGGCGATTTCACGGCGTTCGCCTCATCCCCGTGCACGAGCCGGGCGGTCACCCTGGGGGCGCCGTTCGTGAACAACCGCATTGATCCGGCGCTGTTCAGCCCGGCCGCGCTGAACCTGGCCGGCCGGCTGCCGAGTACCGACGATCCGTGCGGCGAGATTCGGTACCAGCAGACACAGGACGAGGACGAGTGGCAGGCGGTGGGCAAGGTCGACCTGCAGTGGAGCGCCAATCACTCCGTCTTCGGCCGGTATATCGCCACCTCCTCCAAGCAGGACCCGGCCTTTCTCAACTCGCCGGACAACGTCCTGACGGTGGCCGGCGGCCAGGGCCGGGACAACCTCGCGCAGACCGTCACGCTGGGCGATACGTTCGTGCTGGGCACGAACACGGTCCACTCGTTCCGGTTTGCGTTCAATCGGTCCGCCGTCCAGCGGAAAGTCGCAGGGTATTTCGCGCCGGAGGACCTGGGCGCCGCCGCCTACAACTACTCTCCGGTTCCGGAAATCGGCTTCAGCGTGGATGACGGGTTCAGCCTCGGCGGCGGGACATCGAGCACCGGGATCTTCAACACGAATGACCTCCAGGTGGCGGACGATCTCACCATCGTGCGGGGGCGACACCAGTTGTCGGCCGGTGGGAACGCGGCGCACTGGAAGTCCAACCAGGAATCCCACGCCCGATCCGCGGGCGCCTGGACGGTCGACGGCAGCGCCACCGGCCTGGGGATGGCGGACTTCCTCCTGGGGCGCGTGGCCAACCTGGAGCATGGCGGGCCGAGCGGGGCGAACATGGAGCAGTGGTACCTGGGGCTCTATGGCGCCGACACCTGGCGCGCGTCGGACCGGGTGACCCTGAACCTCGGCCTTCGCTGGGAGCCATTCTTCGGCCAGCAGATGCAGAATGGCGACGTCGCGGTGTTCTCGCTCGAGAACTTCCGCCAGGGCGGGTACACCACGGTGTTCCACAACGCGCCAGCGGGCTTCCTCTACCCCGGTGACCCCGGATTTCCGGAAGGCAAGTCGGGCATGAACAGGCAGTGGGGAAATCTGTCGCCGCGCCTGGGGATGGCCTGGGATCTGGCTGGAGACGGCCGCACGGCGGTGCGGGCCTCCTACGGGGTGGCGTATGACTTTCCGACCGGGGAGGTCCACCTGATTAACGCCACCTCCCCGCCGTTTGGCAACCGCGTCTCGCTCGTCGGGGTGTCGATGGACGATCCCTACGCGGCACTCGGGGGCGATCCGCATCCGATTCTCACGAGTCCTGATACGGAGTTCCCGCCGTTCGGCGCGTTCGGCACGATCGACCCCGACATCAACTCGCCGCGCGTCCAGTCGTGGAACGTCACGGTCGAGCAGCAGATCGGGGAGGTCTGGCAGGGGGCGGTGAGCTACCTGGGGCGGTACTCCGACCGCCTGTGGGGCACCGTGGAGCTCAATCCGGGTGTCTTCATGGGATCCGGCCGCTGCACGATCCCCGGGCCGAACGGCACGTCCAGGACCTTCAGCCGGTGTGACACGGGCGCCAGCTTGAACTACCGGCGCGTCCTGTATCTGGAGAATCCGGACGAGGCGCAGCTCATCAGCAACCTGAATCGATATACGGATCTCGGCACGCAGGAGTACCGCGGCCTGAAGCTGTCGATCCGGCGGCGCGCCGCCACCGGCGTGAGCCTCAACGCGAATTACACCTGGTCCTACTGCTTCGGCAACTCGACGCCCACCGCGTTCCTGCAGCTCAATGACACCTACAAGCAACCAGACGACCCGGGCTTCGATGCGGGGAATTGCGGCACCAACCGGACCCACATCGGCAATGTCACGGTGGGGGTGACCACGCCGCAGTTCGACAACGCGGCGCTCCGTGCCCTGGCGTCGGACTGGCGGGCGTCGGGCATCGTCAGCGTCCGTTCCGGCAGCTGGCTCACGGTGAACATGGGGACCCGCGTCGATGTCCGGGGCAACGGCATCCGGAACCAGAGGGTCAATCAGTTGTCGGATGACGTCTACGGCGAGAAGAGCGCGACGACACGGACCTATCTCGATGCCGCCGCGTTCGCGCGGCCGGCGCCGGGGACCTACGGCGATCACGTCGAGAACAGCATTCGCGGCCCGATGTTCTGGAACGTCAATCTGGCGCTGTCGAAGTTCATCGACCTCATCGGCACCCAGCGGGTGGAGCTCCGGGTCGAGGCGTTCAACCTCTTCAACGCCTGGAACTGGGGCGATCCCACGACGAACTTCACGTCAGGGAGCTTCGGCCGAATCAACTCTCAGGCCGGCTCTCCGCGCATCATGCAGTTCGGCCTGAAGTACGGCTTCTAGGACCAGAAGGATCGCGGTCCTGACGCCTCACGCCTGGCCGGCGGAATGGCTCTCTGCCGGCCGCCCGCGAGATTAGGGTGAGGGTGCTGATTTGCGGAGCCGGCATCGCCGGACTGACGCTCGCGTGGTGCCTGGAGCGCCGCGGCCATCGCGCACTTGTCGTTGAGCGAGCGCCACACCTCCGCGACGACGGGTACATGATTGATTTCTTCGGGTCCGGGTACGACGCGGCAGAACAACTTGGCCTCATTCCGGATCTCGCCTCGATTCATTACCCGATCGAGCGGTTCGCGTTCGTGGATGCCCAGGGAAAGGAGCGCTTCTCCTTGCGCTATTCACGGTTGCGCACGCGGCTCTTCAACGACCGGCATTTCAATTTCCTGCGCGGCGATCTCGAGCGTGTCCTGTACCACCGATTCGGGACGCATCAGGACGTCCGGTTCGGAACCACTGTGTCTTCGTTCCGACAGGACGGTCGATCAGTACGGGTAGCCCTGAGCGACGGCACATCGCAGACGGTCGACCTGTTGGTGGGCGCTGACGGCGTCCACTCGCACATCCGGCAGCTTGCATTCGGCGACGAACGACAGTTCGCCCGGATGCCCGGCTACTGCATGGCGGCATTCATCGTCGACGAGCCCCTGCCCTCCCTCGACGCACGCGACGCATTCGTGACGTTGACACTCCCGAACCGCCAGGTGACCGTGTACCCGATTCGCGGCAACCGTACGGCGACGTTCTTTCTGCACAAGGCGCGACGTGATGTCGCAGGTCTCTCGCTCGCGTTGGCGTACCAGGAGCTCGAGCACGTCTATGGCGACCTGAATTGGCTTGTCCCGGAACTGCTCGTCCACTGTCGAACGGCGCGAGCGGTCTACCTCGACATGATCGAACAGATCGAGATGCCACGTTGGGCAACGGGGCGCGTGGTCCTGCTCGGCGACGCGTGTCAATGCGTCTCACCCCTCGCAGGTCAGGGGGCATCTATGGCGGTGGCAGGCGCCGATGCGCTCGCCGGAGCGCTCGACGAGCACCCGGATCCTGAGGACGCTCTCACGCAGTACGAACAACGGCTGAAGCCGGCGATCGAGCGCCACCAGAAGGCCGGGCGCCGGATCGCGAAGTGGTTTGTGCCCGACGACGAACTACACCTGATCGTCCGGGACACAGTTATGCGCGTCTCAACATGGCGGCTCGTCGCGCCGGTGATTCGGCGACGCATGTCTGCGGCGAGCATCTTCCGTTCTTGAGAGCCAGGTCGGACGGCGACGTCTGAAGGTCACTGACTCACTGTGAAGCTGCTCCTGGCCGTCTCAGTCGGCTCCCCGTCGCGCAGCCGCAGCGTCACCCGAACCTCGTAGTGTCCCGCAGGGAGCGACGTCAGGTGTACCCAGTGCACCGCGGCAGCATTTTCGCCGTCGAGCTGAATCAGGCTGCTTCGGAATAAGTTCGGCGAATCGACCTCGACCGTCAGGGCGCGATTGGCGTCATCCCGATCGAGACGAATCAGGAGATCCACGGTGCCCGGCGCCGAACTCAGCGCCGGAGAGGCCTGCACCGACAGGGGGCCGTCCGTCTGAGCGTCCGCGGCGGTCGCACTGTACGCCGCCAAGGCAGCCACGAGCGCACCGGTCGTCAATCCCCGCTGAACTGTCATCAGCACCTCCCTGCTTGGGCCGCCGTTGACCAGATGTCGCCGCCGACCGCCGGGACGCGGACCCTCCATGGAAGGATGATGGGCTCTGACTCCGGATTCTAGCACTTACTTTGTCCTCAAACTATCTCAGGACTGCCGGCCGGTCCGGGGATCGGATTGAGCGGGGGTCGCCGGCTCCTCAGGACGCCGTGACACGGCGCCAGCGGCATCCGCGCGACGGCCTCTGAACGAGCGCGTGACATCGTCTGCCGTGATGACGCCCTCCAGGCGCCGGACGTCTTCGCGACTGACGACCGGAAGCAGCTCCGGGGTTTCGGCAAATCGTTCCAGCACCACATCCAGCGGGTGGTCCGGGTGGACGTGGACAAACGTCGCATCGACAAGCGAGGCGATCGGTTCGGAGCCCCGTGCGGCATCGCGCGCGGCCGCCAGCTGTTCGATGGTGACGATTCCGACGATGCGATCGCGTGTGCCCACCAGGTACGCATCGCGTCCGTCCCTCTGCCCGATCTGCCACGCTCCTTCTGCCGGGAGGTCGTCCGGCAGCAGCGGCGCCTCGTGGCCCATGAGGTCCCGTGCCAGCCGCGCACGCAGCCCGCTTCGCAGGGCGGGCGACGGGAGATGAATGCCATCCTGCCGGAGCAGCGCCTCATAGACGGGAATCGGCTGATATCGTCGCGAAATGACGAAGCTCAGGAGGTTCGCCACCATCAACGGCACGATGATCTGATAGTCCTGCGTGATCTCGAAGATCATGAATACCGATGTGATCGGCGCCCGGATGATGCCCGCAAACAGGGTTCCCATGCCGACGAGCGCGTACGCACCGGCGTCAGCATTGGGAAACGGCGCAATGCGATTGATGATTGTGCCGACGGCGCCGCCCGCCATTGCGCCGATGTAGAGGCTCGGCGCAAAGATTCCGCCGGCGTTTCCCGAGCAATAGGAGATGACCGTCGCGGCCAGCTTGACGCAGCACAGCGTCAGCATCGCTCCGAACAGGAGCCCGCCGTTGAGTGCCTGATCGACGTACTCGTACCCGACCCCTTTGATCTCCGGAACGGCGAGGAGGATCGCGCCGATAGCGAGACCGCCGATGGCGGGCTGAAATGCCAGGCTGGGACGCGGCAACCGGAGGAACAGCGCTCGCAGGCCGAGCAGACTCTTGGAAAAGGCCAACGACACCAGTCCTCCAACGATCCCGAGGGCGACGTAGCCGATGAGCTCGGCGGGGTGGACGAGCTCGTACGCGGGCACATGGAAGAGCGGCTCGTTGCCCAGGATCGACCGTGCGACAACGACGGACGCCACCGAGGCGACGACGGTGGATCCGAGGAGGCTCGCGTTCATGTCGCCAATGATCTCTTCCAGGGCAAACAGCACCGCCGCGATTGGCGTATTGAAGGCAGCGGCGAGCGCGCCGGCGGCACCGACGGGAACCAGCTCCTTCACGCGGTGCGGTGGAAGCTGGAGCCACCGGCCAATGGATGAAGCGACACCGGCTCCAATCTGCACGGAGGGTCCCTCGCGGCCCATCGAATGTCCCGACCCGACACAGAGCGCACCCGTCAGAAATTTCCCGAGAGGCACCCGTATGGGAATGTGGCCCTGGTGCAAGTGGAACGCGGCCTTCGTTTGAGGCACACCGCTCCCTCGGGCCTGTGGGAAGAGCCGCACGAGCAGGATGCCGGTACCAATGCTCACGAGCGGCGGCACGAGGAAGAGGCGGAGCGGCGAGGACGCAAAGCCGAACAGCAGCCGATCGGTGCGCTCGATGGCCAGGGTGAACAGCACGGCCGCGAGGCCGGCGAGCACGCCAATAATGATCGACAGGGCGAGAAACAGCTGATGCTCGCGCAGCCGGAGCTGCTGCGGACCGCGGGGGGCGCTGGTCACGGCTGGTCGAGATCGTGCCGGCGGGCGATCAGCAGGATGGCGCGATCCCGCGGCACCATCGCCGCCGGGCAGGTCCGTTCGACGGACGCCTCGATCCGGTACGCGAGCTCGAGCCCCTCTTCGACAAGATCGCGGGGATCGCGGCGCGCGCGCGCCCTCCACGTTGATGCGAGCGCCTCTGCTTCCGACTGCAGCGGCCCCAGCCTGTCCCTGTCACCTGACGGCGCGTCCGCCACGCACTGGTCGAGAGTACGCGTCGCTTGCTCAACGGCTGCTGCGGCACGTCTTTGCCGCTCGGAGGCACCAATCCGCGGGGCCAGGGGATCGCCGGCGAGTACGAGAGCCGTCAACGCGCGCAACCCGGCCGTCCGATCCCCCGCCGGTGCGGCGTTGAGGTACGAGCGCGCGCGCGCGTAATCTTCGAGCTCGAACGCAGCTGTTCCCGCGCCTGCCAGCGCATCGCCGCGGCCGGGGTCCGTGCGAAGCGCGCGGACGAAGTGGTCCAGCGCGCGTCGGGGATCCCCTGACCTCAGAAACAGGGCTCCCATCTGTGTCTGGATTGCGGG
>Ga0214472_10009545_pt1 | contig 10110 bp, 3 predicted proteins | sample RVTome_6_FD_207662 | JGI IMG/M metagenome (GOLD analysis project Ga0214472, IMG submission 207662) | Soil microbial communities from uranium-contaminated site in the Upper Colorado River Basin, Wyoming, United States - RVT140D175 | ecosystem: Environmental > Terrestrial > Soil > Contaminated >...
CTACCCGTAGGGCTTCTTTTGCCCCTGAAGACGATCCCAACCTTCGGGCACTGCTGGCTGCGCAGACGCCTACGGTCTCTATCTTCGGGAAGAGTTGGACGTTGCACGCTCGGGTCGCGCTGGGCGTCACGCTTGAAGAAAACCTCGACCTGATCTCGTCCTCGGTGGCTTTTCTGAAGGCCAACGGGAAGCGGCTTATCTATGACGCCGAGCATTTTTTTGACGGCTTCAAAGCCGACCCCGGCTATGCGCTGATGACCCTCCAGGCGGCCTTCGAAGCCGGCGCCGATGTCCTGGTGCTCTGCGATACAAACGGCGGCACGCTGCCGGGGGAAATCAGTAAGGTGGTCGCTGAAGTCTGTCGTGTGTTCGAGGTCCCGGTCGGGGCGCATATGCACAACGACGGCGGATGCGCGGTGGCGAATACGATCGCTGCCGTAGAAGCCGGGGCGCGGCATGTACAGGGAACGATCAACGGCATTGGGGAGCGGTGCGGCAATGCAGACCTGTGTAGCGTGCTCCCAGGTCTGCAGTTGAAACTCGGGTACGACTGTGTGCCGCAGGAGCGGCTGGCGTCGCTGGCCGACCTGGCGCATTTTGTCAACGATATCGCCAACCTGGATCCGGTGGACCGCTCGCCGTATGTGGGCCGGAGTGCCTTTGCGCATAAGGGTGGGGTGCATGTTTCGGCCGTGATGAAGGATCCGCGGGCCTATGAACACCTCGAACCGGAACAGGTGGGCAACCGCCGCCGCGTCCTTGTGTCCGACCTCTCGGGGCAGAGCAATGTGCGCTACAAAGTGCAGGAGATGGGCCTTGCACTCGGCACCAAGGACCAGTCCCGTCGCGCGGTGGCCCGTATCAAGGAATTGGAAAACCTGGGGTATGCCTTTGAGGCCGCCGAGGCGTCCTTTGAGTTGCTGCTGCGTGCCATTCAGGGAGAAGTAACCGAGTTTTTTACCCTCGAACGCCTCCGGGTCCGGAGTGAAAAAGGGACCGGGGGAATCGACTGCTCGGAAGCGACCATTGCGCTCGTCGTGCAGGGGCACCGGGAGCTGATGGTTGCGGAAGGAGAAGGCCCCGTTGATGCCCTCTCGATCGCCCTCCGGAAAGCCCTCCTGGGCTTCTACCCGCAACTCGCCAGCGTCCACCTGACCGACTATAAGGTGCGGGTGCTGACCCCCGAACGAGGGACGGCCGCCTCCGTACGCGTCCTCGTCGAACACCAGAACGAGCACCATACCTGGCATACGGTCGGCGTCTCTTCGAATATCATCGATGCCAGCTGGCAAGCCCTCGCCGACGGCATCGCCTATCACCTGTTACGAACCGGGGTTTCCATTGGTGAGGACAACCGTGCGGCCGTCGCCTAAGCATTTAATACCCCGAAAAAATTTTTACCAAAGATGAAATTAAAATTAGGAAAAACGCTTCCAATGACTAATAAATTGAGTTGATGCAAAGAAATAGGTGTATTTGTATGGATTTTTCTAAAACGTGTTCGTTGGCCTGCTCTTCGTTCTTTTTGGTGCAACCCCATTCCCGGTAATCCCTATGCAGACCTCTCCTGATGGCCTATATGATCCCTCGTATGAACATGACGCTTGCGGCGTCGGCCTGGTTTGTAATATCCAGGGTCGAACGTCGCATGACATCATTCGAAAGGGCCTGGAGATTCTGGTCAACCTGGAGCATCGGGGCGCCTGTGGGTGCGATGCGCGGACCGGTGACGGGGCGGGCATCCTGATCCAGGTACCGGACGCGTTCTTACGGGACGAGGCCGAGCGTTTAGGGATTGTTCTGCCGGGTTCGGGCGCCTACGGCGTGGGGCTGGTGTTTCTGCCGCAAGAGGCCGCCGCGCAAGAAGCGGGCAAGGCACTCTTCAATCAGGTGATTGCCGAAGAAGGGCAGGTCCTGCTAGGGTGGCGTGCGGTGCCGACGAACCCTTCCTGTCTGGGTGAACGGGCACAGGCTTCGGCACCCTCTTTATGGCACGTCTTTATCGGAAAAGGGGCGGAGACCCTCACTGGGGAAGCGTTTGAGCGGAAGCTGTTCGTCATCCGGAAAGTCATGGAGCGCCGGTCGCCGGACGCCTCGTTCTATGTGGCTTCGCTCTCCACCCGGACCCTGGTCTACAAGGGGATGCTGACCGTCGACCAGGTGTCCGACTTCTTCCTGGACCTCACCAACCCGCGTCTGGAAAGTGCGCTGGCGATGGTTCATTCTCGGTTCAGTACCAACACGCTCCCCTCGTGGCCCCTGGCGCATCCGTTCCGGTTTTTGTGTCACAACGGCGAGATCAACACGCAGCGGGGCAATGCCAACTGGATGAAAGCCCGTGAGGCCCTGTTCCAGGCAAGCGACTTCGGAGACGACCTCGACAAGGTGCTGCCCGTCCTGGAGGAAGGAGGGAGCGACTCGCAGAAGCTGGATAATGCCCTGGAACTGCTCTACTTCACCGGGCGCTCTCTCCCGCACGCGATGATGATGCTCATCCCGGAGGCCTGGGAGCATCACGATTCGATGGACGAGGAACTACGTGCCTTTTACGCCTACCATGCCTGTCTGATGGAGCCCTGGGATGGTCCGGCTACCGTTCCTTTCACCGACGGCCGGTACGTAGGTGCCCTGCTGGACCGGAACGGCCTGCGGCCTTCTCGCTACACGATCACGAAAGACGGGTATGCCATGCTCAGCTCCGAGGCCGGCGTGCTGGAAATCGACCCGGCCAATGTGCTGGAGAAAGGGCGTTTGCAACCGGGTCGTATGTTTCTGGTGGACTTGAAGGAACAGCGTATCGTTCGGGATGAGGAAATCAAAGCCCAACTGAGCCGCCGGCGTCCCTACCAGGCCTGGCTGAAGGCGCAGATGGTGATATTGGCCGACCTGCCGGATGGGGCGCCGCAGGCACGGCTTGATCCTGAAGAGCGGGCCCGTCGGCAACGCCGCTTCGGTTACACGCTCGAAGACCTGCGGCTGCAGCTTGCCCCGATGGGGCGAGACGGAAGTGAGGCCATCGGCTCGATGGGGACCGACACGCCGATTGCCGTCCTGTCCAACCATGCCCGTCCGCTTTACGACTATTTCAAGCAGCTCTTCGCGCAGGTCACCAACCCCCCGCTGGACGCTATGCGGGAAGAACTGGTGACATCGCTCTTCACCAACCTGGGGGCACAGGGCAACCTCTTCGATGAAATCCCCGAACATGCCCGCCAGATTCGCCTTGATCAGCCCATCTTGACGGCGGAGGACCTGGCGCGCATCAGGGCCATCGACCGGCCCGGCTTCAAGGTCTGTACCTTGCCGGCGGACTTCGAGCTGTCGGCAGGAGGAGAGGGGTTGGCGCAGGCGCTAACGGCGCTCTGCACCGCTGCTGCTGCCGCCGTTGATGAGGGGCATTCCCTCCTCATCCTGTCGGACCGGGCGATGCCGGCCGAGCGAGCACCGATCCCTGCGCTGCTGGCAACGGGCGCCGTACACCATCACCTGATTCGCACCGGACGCAGGCCGCAGTGTAGCCTGGTGGTGGAGAGTGGGGAGCCGAGGGAGGTGCATCATTTCGCCTTGCTACTCGGGTATGGGGCCGGCGCCGTACACCCTTATCTCGCGCTGGAAACCGTCCGTGAGATGGCAGAACATGAGGAGCTAGAGGAAGTCGGCCCGGAAGAAGCCGTCTATCACTTCGTAAAAGCCGTGGGCAAAGGCCTGCTGAAGGTGATGTCCAAGATGGGCATCTCGACGTTGCAGAGCTATCGCGGCGCTCAGATCTTCGAAGCCCTCGGGTTGAGCAAAACGGTCGTCGACGCCTATTTCACCGGGACGGCCTCCCGCCTCGGGGGCATCGGCCTGGATGTCCTCGCACAGGAGGTCGGTATCCATCATATGGCCGCTTTTCCGGAGGCCGACATCGCCGGGGCGCTCGGCCTTCCTGTGGGCGGCCGGTTCCAGTGGCGGCGGAATGGGGAGCACCATCTGTATAACCCTCTGACGATTGCCCAGCTGCAGCAGGCCGTCAGGAAGGACGATGCCAACACCTATGCGGAGTATGCACAACGGGTAAACGACCAGGCAAAGATCCTGGGCACGCTTCGCGGCCTTCTGGCGTTCGATCCTGACGCCCAGCCCGTTCCGCTTGACGAGGTAGAACCCTGGACGGCTATCGTGAAGCGCTTCAAGACCGGCGCGATGTCTTACGGCTCGATCAGCCAGGAAACACATGAGACCCTGGCCGTTGCGATGAATGCGTTGGGCGGGCGCAGCAATACGGGAGAAGGTGGGGAAGACCCCGGGCGTTACCCGGCAGAGAACCCGCGCCGCAGCCGCATCAAGCAGGTAGCGTCCGGTCGTTTCGGCGTCACCATCTCTTACCTCGTCAGTGCGGACGAAATCCAGATCAAGATGGCGCAGGGCGCCAAGCCCGGCGAAGGGGGGCAGCTTCCAGGGAAAAAAGTGTACCCCTGGATCGCCAAGACCCGCCACTCGACGCCCTACGTCGGCCTCATCTCGCCGCCTCCGCACCACGACATCTACTCCATCGAAGACCTTGCCCAACTCATCCACGACCTGAAGAACGCCAACCCCCAGGCGCGTATCAGCGTGAAACTGGTCTCCGAAGTCGGCGTCGGGACGATCGCCGCCGGTGTGGCGAAAGGCAAGGCAGAAGTCATCTTGATCAGCGGGTATGACGGCGGGACGGGGGCTTCTCCGTTATCCTCGACCATGCACGCCGGGCTTCCCTGGGAGTTGGGGCTGGCAGAGACGCAGCAGACCCTGCTCAGGAACGGCCTACGCAGCCGGGTCAAGCTGGAGTGCGACGGACAACTGAAAACCGGACGGGATGTAGCCATTGCGGCCCTCTTGGGGGCGGACGAGTTCGGCTTCGCCACGGCGCCCCTGGTGGCTATGGGCTGCATCATGATGCGCAAGTGCCACCTCAACACCTGTCCGGTCGGGATCGCTACGCAGGACCCGCTCTTGCGCGAGAAGTTCGCCGGCCAGCCCGAGCACGTGATCAACTTCTTCCACTTTGTCGCCGAAGAGCTGCGGACGATCATGGCCCAGCTCGGCTTCCGCACCCTCGACGGAATGGTCGGGCGCGTGGATCGTCTCCAACGGCGGGCGGATGTCACCCACTGGAAGGCAAAGTACCTTGACCTGAGCGCGATGCTGTTCTGCCCGGCACGCCCGGCGCGCCTCGACTCGTTTACCGAAGAAGGCCAGGACCACGGCCTCGAAGGCGCCCTCGATCATACCCTGATCGACCTCGCCCGGCCTGCGCTGGAAGGAGGGCGGCCGGTTTCGATAACGGCCCCTATCTCAAACCGAAACCGAACGGTCGGCACCATGTTGAGCAGCGAGGTCAGCCGGCGGTATGGCGCAGAGGGGCTGCCCGATGACACGATCACTGTGTCGTTGAATGGATCTGCGGGTCAGAGCTTCGGGGCCTTCGCAGCACCGGGCCTGACGATGAAGATCATCGGGGAGGCCAACGATTATTTCGGGAAGGGCCTCTCCGGGGCAAAGCTCATCCTCCAACCCCCTGCAACCGTCACCTACCCGCCGAACATGAACATCATCGTCGGGAATGTGGCGCTCTACGGCGCGACGAGCGGGGAGGTCTACATCCGGGGGCAAGCCGGGGAGCGGTTCGCCGTCCGAAACAGCGGCGTTCGTGCCGTGGTCGAGGGGGTGGGGGACCATGGATGTGAGTACATGACGGGGGGACGCGTGGTCATCCTGGGTCCGACCGGCCGGAACTTCGGGGCGGGCATGAGCGGGGGGATTGCGTATGTGCTGGATGGCACGTGGGAATTTCGCAACGGCCGCTGCAATACGGAGATGGTGGACCTGACGGCCGTCACAGACGCCGAGGAGATCGCTGAGCTACGCGCCATGGTCGAGAGCCACTGGCACTACACGCAAAGCCATGTCGCGCGTTGGGTGCTGGATTACTGGCACCTCGCGCTCAATGAGTTCGTCCGCATCATGCCCAGCGAATACCACAAAGCGCTGTTACGGCTGTCGCGTGAAGAGGCTGCAGCGCACCAGCAAGTGGCTGCCTGACCCCTTCATTTCAACAAGGAACGATCATGGGAAAACCTACAGGATTTATCGATTACCACCGCCGGACGCCCGAGCGACGCCCTGTGCTGGAGCGGGTGCAGGACTTTAAGGAGGTGTACTACCCCATGGAGGAAGCGCTGCTCCAACAGCAGGCCGCTCGCTGCATGGATTGCGGGGTGCCCTTCTGCCAGTCGGGGTGCCCGCTGGGCAATATCATCCCGGACTGGAACGACCTGGTCTACCATGACCGGTGGAAGGAGGCTTTCCAGCGGCTTCGGGCAACGAACAATTTCCCCGAGTTCACCGGCCGTATCTGCCCCGCGCCCTGCGAGTCGGCTTGTGTCCTGGGGATCGTGGATAAGCCCGTGACCATCGAGCAGATCGAGCAGTCCATCGTCGAGCATGCGTACCGCGAAGGTTGGGTCCAGCCGGAGCCGCCCGCTGTTCGGACCGGCAAAAGTGTCGCGGTCGTCGGCTCCGGTCCAGCAGGATTAGCGGCTGCCGACCAGCTCAACCGTGCCGGACACCGCGTGACGGTCTTCGAGCGGCACGAACGTCCGGGTGGGCTCCTGCGCTTCGGCATCCCCGATTTCAAGCTCGAAAAATGGGTGCTGGACCGGCGTCTGGCGCTGATGGAAGCGGAAGGCGTCACCTTTCAGGTCAACGCCGAGGTGGGGGGGAACGTGCCTGTGCAAGCGCTCGATGCCTTCGACGCCGTCGTGCTCTGTGGCGGCGCGACCGCCCCGCGCGACCTGCCTGTCGAAGGTCGGGGCCTGAACGGAATCTACTTCGCCTGGGACTATCTGTGGCAGCAGAACAAACGGGTTGCCGGAGAGAACCCGGCTGCGGAGGGCCACGGATCGATCCATGCCGCCGGCAAGGACGTGATCGTCATTGGCGGGGGTGATACCGGGAGTGACTGTGTCGGTACGGCGAACCGGCAAGGCGCTGCGTCGGTCACGCAGTTCGAACTCCTCTCCATGCCGCCCACCGACCGGCCGGACCACCAACCGTGGCCCTATATGCCGATGGTCCTGTCAACGACCTCCTCCCATGAAGAAGGCGCCGATAGAAACTGGAGCATCATGACAACGGCTTTCCGGGGGGCGGACGGTTACGTGACCCATCTGGAGACGGTTCGGGTTGAACGCAGCGCGCAGGGACGGTTTGAAGCCGTTCCGGGCACGTCCAAGATCTGGGATGCCGACCTGGTGCTGCTTGCAATCGGCTATACGGGTCCGCAAAAACAGGGGCTGCTCACGGAGCTTGACGTGGCGCTGGATGCCCGCGGTCAGGTAGCGAGCGACGACCGGTACGCGACCGATATCCCGGGCATTTATTCGGCCGGCGATATGCGCCGGGGGCAGTCGCTGGTCGTGTGGGCGATCTCGGAGGGAAGAGAGGCGGCGCGGGCGGTTGACACCTACCTGATGCAGCGGGTCGCTCTTCCTGCCAAGGGAGAGGGCGATCTACCGCGTGTTCGGTAAGCGGCGCACGATCCGGGGCCTGTCCTTGAAAAATTAACAAGCGCAAAGACACACGCGCCCGGAATAAGGGGATGCGTGCTTGACACCCTAAGAAAAGCTGCGTATGCTTTATCCATGGTTTGCAAGCCCGGAAATACGATCTCCATCCGCCGCCCCGTTGTCAGGCGACGCCGACGTACCTGCCGGTATGATCGGAGAGAAGCGTTGTATGCGCGGGCCCTGTGCCGCGGGTGAAGCCCCGGCCCTCTGAAGCTCGAAGAAACAAAGCGCTGATCCCTCCGGTTCAGCGCTTTTTTATTGCCCCCCCTCCAACCACATGTGCCCATGTCCATTGCCCTAGCCTTCAGCGGAGGCCTCGACACCTCCTTCTGCATCCCCTTCCTCCTGGAATCAACCAATGAGTCGGTCTACACGGTTACGGTCAATACGGGCGGCCTGACCAATGCGGATGCGGCTGCCCTCAAAACAAAAGCCCAGGCCCTCGGGGCTGCGGACCACTTCACCATCGACGGCCGGGCTGATTTGTTTAAGGATCACCTCAGCTATCTGATCAAAGGCAACGTGTTGCGGGGCGGGGTGTATCCGTTGTGTGTAGGGCCGGAACGGGTCGTGCAGGCCCGGCATGTCGTGACGGTGGCGCGGAGGGTCGGGGCGCGGGCCGTCGCTCACGGCTCCACGGGTGCCGGCAACGATCAGGTCCGGTTCGACGTCGCCCTCCGCCTCCTCGCCGGTGATCTCGGCATCATCACCCCCATCCGAGACGGCGGCTTGAGCCGCGCTTATACCACAAAGTACCTGCAGGAGCGGGGGTTTCCGGTGCCCGTGAAAACCACGACCTACTCTATCAACGCCGGCCTCTGGGGAACCACCGTCGGCGGGGAGGAGACGCTGACCACCAGCGATCCCCTCCCCGAGGACGCCTACCCTGATTCCACCCCGCCCGCGAAGAGCCCCGATACGGCGCGAACGATTACCCTCACGTTCGAGCAGGGCGTGCCGGTAGCGCTTGACGGCGTCGCCTTTGATCCCGTTTCGCTCATCGAAACGCTGAATGAACTCGGCGGGAGGTACGGTGTCGGGCGGGATATCCACGTCGGCGATACCATCCTCGGCATCAAGGGGCGGGTCGGCTTTGAGGCGCCTGCGGCGCTCATGCTGATCACGGCGCATCGCGAGTTGGAGAAGATCGTCCTGTCCAAATGGCAGCGATACCAGAAGGACCACCTGGGCGATTTCTATGGCATGCTGCTGCATGAAGGGCAGTATTTCGACCCGGTCATGCGCGACCTGGAAGCTTTCCTGGACTCCTCCCAAGAACGGGTGAGCGGGACGGTGAAAGTGCGGCTCTTCAAGGGGCATATCAGTGTGCTCGGCTGTGATAGCGACTACTCGATGTTCGATGCCGCCGTTGCGATCTACGGGGAGACCAATGCCCTCTGGGATGGGCGAGACGCCCGGGGGTTCAGCCAGATCGCCGGGGTTCAGGCCTATCTGGCGGCCAAGGCGGGCGCCTGATCTGCGAGGTATGGGTTCGGACTGAGGAATGGTTTCTTTTCCGACGCAGGCGTTGGGGAATGCGACCGATAAAAGATTCAAAGACATCAAGACGATGCTTGAAAAGAAAAAAGTAGCGCTGTTGCATGGGGCGGGGTATGCAGGGGGGGAGTTGATCCGACTCCTGGCAAACCACCCATACCTCACACTGCAGGTGGTGACCAGCCGGACCTTCGCCGGGCAGCCCGTCTGGGCGGCGCACCCTGCTTTGCGCGGGCAGGTCGATCTCGTTTTTGAGGAAGTGCTCGATGGCTCCCTCGCCTCGCTGGATGCTGTGTTTGTCGCGGCTGAACACGGGCAGGGTGTCCGGGCGGTTCGGGCGCTGCTGGCGCAAGGGTTCGAAGGCGCCGTGGTGGATCTGAGCGCCGATTTCCGGTTCAAAGATCCGGCTTTGTACGAGTCATGGTTCGGCTTTACCCATCCGGATCCGGCCTTGCTGGATCGTTTCATCTACGGGCTGCCCGAAGTCTTCGCCCCCTACCCGCCCCAGTCACGTTACCTCGCCAACCCGGGCTGCTTCGCGACGGGGTTGACGCTGGCCCTCTACCCGCCGGCGCGGCACCTCCCCACGGGGCACGCCTCTGTTACGGCACTCACGGGCGCCTCGGGCTCCGGCACTCGCCCCTCGTCGACCACGCACTTCCCGACCCGTGACGGAAATGTACGGGCGTACAAAGTGCTGGCGCACCAGCATCTGCCTGAGGTTCGGCAGACCCTGGGGCCGACGCTTGAGGTCACCTTCGTGCCGGCCTCCGGGCCTTGGGTACGCGGGATCTGGGGAACGGCAATGGTTGTGTTGCCGGAGGGGGTGTCGGCTGAAACCGTGGGGAATTGGTACGCGGAGGCCTATGCAACAAGCCCGGCGGTGCGGCTCTGGCCGGGCCGCCTGCCCGAACTCAGGTACGCCGTTGGAACGCCGTTTTGCGACCTGGGCTGGATCGTCGAAGGACGGCAACTCGTGGTTGGGTTCGCGCTGGACAACTTGCTCAAAGGTGCGGCCTCCCAG
>Ga0214472_10009546_pt1 | contig 10109 bp, 8 predicted proteins | sample RVTome_6_FD_207662 | JGI IMG/M metagenome (GOLD analysis project Ga0214472, IMG submission 207662) | Soil microbial communities from uranium-contaminated site in the Upper Colorado River Basin, Wyoming, United States - RVT140D175 | ecosystem: Environmental > Terrestrial > Soil > Contaminated >...
TGCCGATGCTGGTGCAGATCCCGGTGTTCATTGCACTCTACAACGTGTTGCTCAACACCATCGAGCTACGTCATGCACCGTTTCTCTACCTTCCGGACCTGTCGGCCCCAGACGCGTTGTTTGGCCACGTCGCTGGATTCGCCGTTGGACCCCTGCCGCTGATCATGGGGGTCAGCATGTGGGTGCAGCAGCGGATGACGCCGACCACGATGGAGCCCATGCAGGCCCAGGTAATGAAGGCGCTGCCGCTGGTCTTCACCTTCATGTTCCTCAACTTCCCATCGGGGCTCGTCTTGTACTGGACGGTGAATAACCTCCTCACCCTAGGCCAGCAGGCGATCGTCAACCGACAGATGGAGTGAGGCACGGCGCGTAGGGAGCGGCACCAGCGATGCCGATCGACCCGGATACGATCGTCGCAATCGCCACGCCGAGGGGATCGGGCGCCGTAGGGGTGGTGCGGCTCTCCGGAGATCGGGTGCCCGGCCTCCTCGCGCGTCATCTACGGTGGCGGTCGGGGCGGCAGCCGGCACCGCGGTCGATGGGGTGCGCAGCGTTTATTGATGACGCCGGCGCCGTGGTGGACGATGTCTTGGCGGTCTACTTTCCCGCACCACGATCCTATACCGGAGAAGAGGTTGCGGAGATTCATGCCCATGGCAGCCCGATCGTCCTCGACACGATCGTGGCGAGCCTGACCGCTGGGGAGGCGCGCCTCGCCCGTCCGGGCGAGTTTACGGAGCGCGCCTTCCTCGCCGGAAAGATCGACCTAACCCAGGCGGAGGCGGTGCAGTCACTGATCGCCGCACGCTCGCGCGACGGCGCGGCCCTGGCGCAGCGTCTTCTGGGGGGTGAGCTCGGGCGGCGGATCGCCGCCTTGCAGGCGGCGCTGGTGGAGGTCGAGGCTGAGGTGGAGGCGCGGATCGACTTTATGGAGGAAGAACTCGACCTGGCGGCGGCCGACCAGTTGGCGCGGCGATTGGAGGTTCTTATCGCCCAGGTCGACCGCCTGCTTCATGGCTATGCGGCGGCCCGGCGCCTTGTGGCGGGTGTCCGGGTGGTTCTGGTCGGAGAAACGAACGTAGGGAAATCAAGTATTTTTAACCGATTACTGGAGGAAAGTCGGTCGATCGTGACCTCCGAGGCCGGTACCACCCGCGATTACGTCGAGGTGGAAGTGGAGTGGCAGAGGATGGCCGTCCACCTGATTGATACGGCCGGGTGGCGGGTCGGGGAGAGCGTCGCCGAAGCGGAGGGGATCAGCCGCTCGCATCACGAGTTGGGACGAGCCGATCAAGTTCTCCACGTGGTTGACGCCAGCAGGCCGCAGGTGCGGCCCACGACCGCGGTGGAGCTACCGAATGTCCCGACCCTGGTGGTATGGAACAAGATCGACATCGGTCTCCCGAGCCCGCCCCCTGCGCTGGGGCTCGGCGGGGAGGTTCAGCCCGTATGTGCCTTGTCGGGAGAGGGCATCGAACAGGTACGCGACTGGGTGGTGGCGGCGGGACGGGGGGGAGTGAACGCGGACGCGGAGTCGTTGCTCTGCCTGCCGCGGCAGCGCGACGCCATGCGACGCGCGCGGCGGGCGTTGGCTGCGGCACAACACGGCCTGGCGGCGGATGAGTCGCCTGAGCTGATCGCCTTCGAATTGCGCGACGCCCAGGAGGCCCTCGGGGAGATCGTGGGGCTGAAGACCGGCGAAGCGATACTGGACGCCATCTTCAGTCGCTTCTGCGTCGGAAAATAGGGGACCGTGAAGATTGGCGGCGAACCCTGTATGGTGCACCGCTGGCCGCCGGGACCCGGCGGGGCTGCCCGCGCATGGGAGGTTGCAATGTTCCACGTGAAACAACTCTGTAGGACCGGGTGATGAGCCGATGTACCACGCCACCTCTTACGATGTGATCGTGGTCGGCGCGGGGCACGCCGGCTGCGAGGCGGCGCTTGCCGCGGCGCGCATGGGGTGCGCGACGGCGCTGTTTACCCTCAACCTCGACACCATCGCCCTGATGCCGTGCAATCCCGCGATCGGCGGACTCGCGAAGGGCCACTTGGTGCGAGAGATCGACGCCCTCGGTGGGGAGATGGGGCGCAACATCGACGCAACTGGCATACAGTTCCGCATGCTCAACACGTCCAAGGGCCCGGCAGTGCGCGCACTCCGGGCACAGGCCGACAAGTACGCCTACAAGCAACGGATGCGTGGCGTCGTTGAAGCGCAGCGGGGGCTCAACCTCAAGCAGGATCAAGTGGTGGAGGTGGTGATCGAGGACGGGCGGATCGCCGGGGTGCGCACCGAGCTTGGCTGGGAGTATCGGGCGCAGGCGGTGGTGGTCACCACGGGAACCTTTCTGAACGGCCTCCTGCACACCGGCGAGGTACGGCGGCCCGGCGGGCGCGCCGGGGAGGGGGCGGTGGCGGGGTTGGCGGCGTCGCTCGCGGCACACGGCTTTCCTCTGGCGCGGCTGAAGACCGGCACCTGTCCGCGAATCGACGGCCGGACCGTTGACTGGGAGCGGCTGGCGATCCAACCGGGCGATGCGGCACCGATCCCCTTCTCGCACACGACCTCTGCCCTGGAACAGTCACAGGTCCCGTGCCACATCACCCACACCAATACCGCCACGCACGACCTGATCCATGCCAACGCGGCGCGTAGCCCGATGTTCAACGGGCAGATCCGAGGGATCGGGCCGCGCTACTGCCCGTCCATCGAGGACAAGGTGTTCCGCTTCCCTGACCGGCAGAGCCACCAGCTCTTCCTGGAACCGGAGGGGCGCGATACCTGCGAGGTGTATGTCAACGGCCTCTCCACGAGCCTCCCGGTCGATGTCCAGGTCGCCATGGTGCATACCATCGCCGGGCTGGAGGCGGCGGAGATCATGCGGCCGGGCTATGCCGTCGAGTATGACTTTGTACCACCGACGGAGCTGCACCGCTCCTTGGCCACAAAGCGCGTAGCAGGGCTGTTTTTTGCCGGGCAGATCAACGGTACGTCGGGCTACGAGGAGGCCGCGGCCCAGGGGATCATTGCGGGGATCAACGCGGTACGCCACGTTCGGGGTGAGACGCCGGTGATCATTGCACGCGACCAGGGCTACGTCGGGGTGTTGATCGACGACCTGGTGACCAAGGGCACGGCCGAGCCATACCGGATGTTCACCTCGCGTGCAGAGTACCGCCTCCTGTTGCGTCACGACAACGCCGACCACCGGTTGACACCCCTGGGCCACGCCCTTGGCCTGGTTGACGACCACGGATTCGATGCCTTCCGGGAACGCCAGGCGCGGCTGGCCGCTGAGATGCAACGCCTTGAGACGACGCGCATCGCGCCGGCGCCGGCGGTCGATCGCCATCTGGCCGCAGTGGGCAGTGCCCCGCTCGTCCGAACGACCACCCTTGCCGAGCTCCTGAAGCGCCCGGGACTGGATTATGCGGCGGTGGCGCAGGTCGATCCGGATCGCCCGGTGGGCCTCGGGGATCTGGGGGAGATGGCGGCGATCGCGATTAAGTATCAGGGGTATATTGACCGCCAGGCGCGATCGGTGGAGCGGATGCGGCGCCTGGAGGGGACGGAGATCCCCGCGGAGTTCGACTTCGACGCGATCGGAGGTCTCTCCACGGAGGTGCGCCAGAAGCTCGCCGCGGTACGGCCGCGTACGGTCGGCCAGGCCGGCCGGATCGCCGGCGTGACCCCAGCGGCCATCTCCCTCTTGTTGGTATACCTACGCGGCCGCGGGCTGGTCACGACGGCCTCGTAGGGGCTCGCCGCGGCCGATCGCCGAGCGAAGCCAGTGGGCAAGGGCCACGACCACGAGATCCGCGAGCACCTGCGGCACACGCTGGCGGCCACGGGTAGCGCGGCATCGCCCGATGCGGTCGAACGGCTTGCGGTCTACGTCCAGGAGCTGACGCGCTGGAGTCGGCGGATGAGCCTGACCACGCTGGATCCAATTGCGATCGTTGATCGGCTAGTCCAGCCCTCTCTGGCTCTGGCCGCCCTCCCCCCCTACCGGTCGGCGGCGGCCGTGGCCGATCTGGGCAGCGGCGGCGGCATCCCCGGGGTGCCGCTGCAGATCGTGGCGCCGCGGCCACGCTTCGTGCTGATCGAGGCGCGCCAGAGGCGCGCGGCCTTCCTCCGTCACATCGTGCGCGTCTGCCGGCTGCAGGGGGTGGAGGTCGTGGAGGGACGGGCGGAGGCCATCGTCTGGGCACCAGAGCAGCGGGTCGATCTGGTGGTGTGTCGGGCGGTGGCACCGGCCGTCACCGCGCTGCAGTGGTGTATTGGCCTGGTGCGGCTCGGCGGCAGTGTGGCGATCGCCGCCGGCGGCGAGGCGGCCACGGAGTCGGACCTGCCGGCCGGTTGGGAAGCGCTTCCAAGGGGGTCGAGCCAAGCTTGGGCAGCCCTCCTCTACCGGCGCTGTTCCACGTGAAACAATCGGCCTGGTAACCGGCCGGGGATCCGCGCTACCCTCTTTGAGCGCAGGACGGGGTCGCCGGTCGTTCTCCGATCTTGTGGTGTAATTTCTGCACAATAACCTGTAATCAATAGATCGGTTGGTTGATGTTTATGGCACGTTGTATCGCCATCGCGAACCAGAAAGGGGGCGTGGGGAAGACCACGACCACGGTCAATCTCGCCGCCGCCCTGGCAGCCACGGAACGCCGCGTGCTGGTGGTGGACGCCGATCCGCAGGCCAACACCACCGGCGGCCTCGGGCAGCGCTCCACCGATCCGCGGCCGAGTCTCTACGATGCCCTGCTCGACGGCTGTGCCCTGGGCGAGGTGGTGATGCACACCTCGTTCCCCCATCTCGACCTGGTGCCGTCCGACATCGGTTTGAGCGGTGCGGAGATCGAGCTCGTCGGCCGGGCCGAGCGAGAATTCGTCCTGCGGCGCGTCCTGGCGCCGCTGCGCGGCGAGTACCAATTCATCCTCATCGACTGCCCACCATCCCTGGGATTGATCACCGTCAACGCCCTCACCGCCGCCGACGCGGTGCTCATTCCACTGCAGTGCGAGTATTACGCCCTGGAGGGGCTGAGCCTGATCACCAACACGGTGCAGCTCATCCAGCGCAGCCTCAATCCGCGGCTCACCATCGAGGGTCTGTTGCTAACTATGTTCGACGGTCGAAATAATCTCTCAAATCAGGTCGTTAAAGACGTAAAGGCCCACTTTCATGGAGCCATCTTCGAGACCGTCGTGCCGCGCAACGTGCGCCTCTCGGAGGCGCCGAGCCACGGCCTGCCGATCCTCCAGTACGACATCCGCTCCAAGGGCGCGCAGGCCTACATGAGCCTTGCCTGTGAGGTGCTGGCCAAAGAAGTCGATCGCCCCCCGCTCCAGGAGGTCTCCCCATGACCCGCAAGGCCCTCGGGCGTGGCCTCGGTGCCTTGATTCCCACGGCCCCCGTTCCATCCCCGGAGACGGACGCCCTGGCGGCGGGCGATGGCGATGCACGGCGTCTGCTCACGGTGGCCATCGACGACCTCGTTCCGAACCGCCAGCAGCCGCGCCGCGACTTCCAGGCGGAGGCCCTGGACGGCCTGGTGGCGAGTATCCGCAACCACGGCATTTTGCTTCCCTTGGTGGTGCGACGCATCGGCAGCCAGTTCGAGATCGTCGCCGGCGAGCGGCGCTGGCGGGCGGCGCAGCGCGCCGGCCTCAGCCACGTGCCGGTGGTGGTCCGGGAGGCCGACGACGCCACCAGTCTCGAGCTGGCCCTGGTGGAGAACCTCCAGCGTCAGGACCTCAATCCGATCGAAGTGGCCCACGCCTACGAGCAACTCCAGATGGAGCGCGGCTGGACCCAGGAGGAGCTCGCGGAACACGTGGGCATGAGCCGCCCGTCGGTGGCCAATCTCATGCGCCTGCTGAAGCTCCCGCGCCAAGTGCAGCAACAAGTCCGCGCCGGTGCCCTGGGCATGGGCCACGCCCGAGCCCTCCTCGGTCTGCCCACGGTTGCGCTCATGAGCAAGATCGGCGCCGAGGTGGAGGCGAAGGGGCTGTCGGTACGCCAGGCCGAGGAATGGGTGCGCCGCGCCCGGCGAGACCAGGGTGGCGCCACCGCGCGCCGCGCCGCAGGCGACGGCTTCGGGCCACAGCGCCGTCTCTTGGAGGAGCAGCTCCGCTCCCGGGTGGGCACCCGGGTGCGTATCCAGGGCTCCTCCACCCGCGGCCACATCGAGCTGCACTACTTCAGCACCGACGAGCTGGACGCCCTCCTAGAACGTCTCGGCGCGCGCTGACGCCCTTACCCGGTGAGCCGGCCGGTGGCGTCCAGGGCGGCGACCACGGCGGCGAGCTCCGGCGGCAGGGGGGACTCGATGTGGATCGCGCGGCCGGTGCGGGGATGGCGCAGGCACAGCTCGGCGGCGTGGAGGAAGAGGCGAGTCAGGCCGTAGCGGCGGCGCATCAGCCGGTTGAAGGTGGCGTTGCCGTAGCGCGGGTCGCCGGCGATCGGGTGGCCGGCGTGGCGGCAGTGGACCCGGAGTTGGTGGGTGCGACCGGTGTGGGGCGTGAGCCCGACGAGGGTCGCCGGACGCCAGGTGGCGACGGTCCGGTAGTCGGTGGTGGCGGGACTGCCGGTCGCCGTGACTCGCACCTTGCCTCCGCCGGCGTCGGCGGCCCTAGGATCGGCGCGCTCCAGGGGCGCAGCGAAGCGCCCGGTGGCTGGGTGCAGGGCGCCTTGCACCACTGCGAGATAGGTCTTGGTGACACTCCCCTGGAGGAACTGGACGTGGAGGGCCGCGAGATTCTCCGGCCGGGCGAGGACCAAGAGGCCGCTGGTGGCGGCGTCGAGGCGGTGGGCGGGCTGCCAGCCGGTGTGGCCTATGGCGCGGAGCCAGGCGAGAAGGGTGGTGGCGGGGTCGATACCGCTGCCACCGTGCACGGCCACGCCGGGGGGCTTATCCACCACCAGTAGCGAGTCGTCATGGAACAGGATCGGCAGGGTGCTCATGGACCTGGCCGCCACTATACTGGGTCCGATCCCTCTTGGAGGTGCCCTCCATCAACCAGACCATCCACGGGAATTGCCACGGCCTGAAGGCGAGCGAGCTGCACCAACTCGAGCGCCTCTACCGGCGGCGTATGGGTCGGGGGGAGTGGATCAGCCCGGAGGCGGCGCGGCAGCTTACCGAGGTCTCCCATCGCCTCGGCCGGCAGGTGGGACTGCTGATCGCCCGCGACGGTAAGGTGACCCACGTGATCCTCGGCGACCAGCGCCAGATCACCATCCCCCAGCTCGAGAAGTACCGCGTCGGGCCGCAACGCCTGAAGGGGCTACGCCTGGTGCACACGCACCTGCGCGGCGAACCCCTCTCGAAGGACGACCTGGCCGACCTGGCGCTGCTGCGCCTCGATCTGATTGCGGCCCTTACCCTCACCCCGGACGGTCTGCCCGGCGAGGCGAGCATCGCCCATCTGCAGCCGGCGGGCGCCGAAGAGGCACCCTACGCCGTGTTGCCGACGGTCCATTTCCATAGCATGGATCTCGACTTCGACGCCTTCATCGAGGAGCTGGAGGGATCGTTGCGCGCCGCTTTCGACGCAGTGGCGGTGGGTCGCCAGGAGGGCGCCGTGCTGCTCGGCATCTTCCCGCCGGCCACGGACAGCGACGACGCCATGGATGAGCTGGCGGCCTTGTGCCGTGCCTGCGGACTGACGCCCGTGGAGCGCGTGGTGCAGCACCGGGGCAAGGCGGATCCCAAGACTGTGTTCGGCAGCGGCAAGATGGTGGAGGTCATCTCTACCGCCCTGCATCGTGGTGCCACCACCCTGGTCTTCCATCAGGACCTCACGCCGGCCCAGGTGAAGGAGATCACCGCCTTGAGCGAGCTGAAGGTGCTCGACCGCACCCAGGTCATCCTCGACATCTTCGCGCGCCAGGCGGGGACCCGCGCGGCCAAGCTGCGCGTGGAGCTGGCCCAGCTCACCTACTTGAAGCCACGGCTCGTGGGATTGTCGCCGCAACTGTCACGTCTCGGCGGCGGCATCGGTACCCGGGGACCGGGCGAGACCAAGCTGGAGGTCGACCGGCGGCGCATCGACGCGCGCATCGCCCACCTGACGCGCCAGCTCGCCTCCCTCGCCGCGGACCAGCAACTCCGCCGCGGCAAGCGGCTCAAGGCGGGGCTACCGATCCTGTCCATCGTCGGCTACACCAACGTGGGCAAGACCACCCTCCTCAACGCCCTCACCCAGTCGGTGTGCCTGGCGGCCGACCGGCCCTTCGCCACCCTCGACACGGCGAGCCGGCGCCTGCGCTTCCCGCGCGAGCGGGAGGTGTTGATCACCGACACGGTGGGTTTCATCCGCGACCTGCCACCGGCCTTGTTCGGCTCGTTCAAGGCCACCCTCGATGAGCTGGCGGACGCCGATCTCCTGCTGCACGTCGTCGACTGCTCGGCCCCCGACTTCCGCGCCCAGATCGAGGCGGTGGACGGTGTGCTGGAAGAGCTGGGTCTCGTCGCCGTGCCGCGCCTGCTGGTGTTCAACAAGATCGACCGCCTCGACCCGGCACGCGCCGGCCACCTGTGCCGGGAGTGGCGGGCGATCGGCGTCGCCGCGGTGGATCGCGGCAGCCTCGGCTCCCTGACCGCGGCGCTGGAGGCGCGGCTCTTCGCCGCGGCGTAGGGCGGAACGCCGCAGGCGGTTCCGTCATGCCACGTCATCGCACGGTCGCGGATCGCCCTTCGGCCTGCCTGCCGGCAGGCAGGGCATCCGCCCTGATATGGAGGGGGATGCCACGCGCCCCCCTCACCGCCCGGCGCAGGTCCGGGCGGCTTCACCCCCCCGTGGATGGCGGGTTCCTCGCCCGCCATCAGACCGTAGGTCGCGTCCCACGACCTACGGTCTACGCCGACGCCGGCACACCGTAGGCGGGCGGGAGCCCAGCAGGGTGGCTGGCGCGGCGGTCTTGCCCCCGCACGGGGTCAGGCGCCAGAGTCCGGCGATGGAGCCGATCCGCCGAGCGATCCGCCGCGGTCTCGTCGCCGTCCTGGTCATGGCGGCGGTCGCCTGTGGCAAGAAGGCGGCACCACTGCCGCCGGGCATCAAGGCGCCGCCGCCCGTGGAGGGGTTCCGCGCGACGGTGCGCGGCTACGAGGTGCGTCTCTCGTGGTCGGCGGTGCCGCTGCGCGGGGGGGAGGAGCAACCCACGGACGTGACCCGTTACCTTCTGTACCGCGAGGATGTCCTGGCGCGGGAGGCGACCGACTGTGACTGTCGCCAGTGGGAGGTCCTGGACACGGTCGACCTGGAGTATCCGGCCAACGCCTTCCTCGAGGATGGGCGGGTGGAGTACATCCTGCCCCTGGCCGCCTACGAGCGTTCGCGCGTGTATGCCTTTACCGTGGTGGCGCAGAATCGCTACGGGGTAGCCTCGCCCCTGGCGGAGGACCGCATCCTCAACGTGGGACCGCCGCCGCCGCCGGTGGCGGCCGTCGAGGCGAGCGTGGGTGAAACGTGGGTCGATCTTGCCTGGCCCGCGGTGCCCGGAGCGACCGCATACCGGCTGTACCGCTTCGCGCCCGGAGAGGAGCTTCCGGACACGCCGTATGCGACCGCCGACGCTACCCACTTCGTCGACCGGCAGGTGGTGCTCGACCAGCCCTACGCCTACGTGGTGACGGCCCTCGGCGAGGGGCGCTACCCCGCCGAGTCACGGCCGTCCCCCACCGTGGCCGCCACGCCGCATGACCTCACCGCCCCCGCCGCCCCGGCGGGGTTGATCGCCGTGCCGGCCGGGGCCGAGGTCCGCCTGTCGTGGGAGCCGGGTGGAGAAGAAGATCTGGCCGTCTATCGGGTGTGGCGCAGCGCTGGCTCGACGACCCCCGAGGCGGTGGCGCGGGTGGCCGCGGAGCGCACCAGCTTCACCGATCGCCCGCTGTCCCCCGGCACCTACCGCTACCACCTCACCGCCGTGGATCGGCACGACAACGAGTCGCCCCCGTCGCTCGAGGTGGCGGTGGAGGTGGTCCCGCGCGGTTAGCCATCGCGGCGCGCCGGGCCCCGGTCGGCGGAGGCTACTTGTGGTCGCCCTCCGCCTTCAGGCTCATCAGGAGGCGATCCTTGAGGTAGGTGGGGAGCTCTTCGTAGC
>Ga0214472_10009547_pt1 | contig 10109 bp, 9 predicted proteins | sample RVTome_6_FD_207662 | JGI IMG/M metagenome (GOLD analysis project Ga0214472, IMG submission 207662) | Soil microbial communities from uranium-contaminated site in the Upper Colorado River Basin, Wyoming, United States - RVT140D175 | ecosystem: Environmental > Terrestrial > Soil > Contaminated >...
TCCATGGGCGGGGATGCCATGCCGCGCGCGCGCCCTAAGGAGCATCCACGAAATTCGTGAGGTCGCGCAAGCTAAAGCATGCGCGAATTTGCGGAGTCAATGACCATACGCATGTCGTCAGATCGCGCAAGCTTCCATGGGCGGGGATGCCATGCCGCGCGCGCGCCCTAAGGAGCATCCACGAAATTCGTGAGGTCGCGCAAGCTAAAGCATGCGGCTCGGGGCTATGGCCCCACAAACAGTGATTCGGCTCGCACACGGTGGACCAACTCCTGGAAACCAGGCCCACAGACTTCCATGTGATTCTCAATCTCTCCACCTAGATTTCGCTTATCAGACCTCTCGAATGAAAACCAGATTCATTTTGGCGTGCGACACCACTGTATCATAGACTAAAAGTAAGCCAATCCCTTGGGGGGACCGGTGCTTTCCGGTGGGGGGAAAGAGTACAGTCGGCCAGTCAGGTCGCCGCGTCAGCGGCAGCTTGTCTGGCCGATGTGCGTTTGGGTGCGTGGCAGTTTCGGTGGGATCTTCGAGAGGGCGAGCCGCCCGGCGAGCTGCACGGAATGTCGATTGCGAGCGCTGGTGCCGCGTAGGGTGGGCACGGCCCACCATTACCGAGTTTGTTGAGCGCGGGTGCCCCATTCTTGCTGTACGCAGCAAGGGTGGGGAACGGATAGACCGCATGACGCTCCCGGAAATCCTTTCCGTCCCCCACCCTTCGCAAGGGGCGAAGAATGGGGCACCCATGCGCCTGGCTCGGCAGGAGCCTCGTCCTCCCACACCATCAGGGTACGTAAGCAGCCCGCCGTCTCCGACACGGACCCATGTGCACGGAGCCGATTGAACGATGAAGCGTCTGAAGTGAGCACTAAGCAGTGCCACTCGGTAGCACGTCTGCTAACCACATTTCGAGAATTGTTTTACGCGGGGAGGAGTTCGGCGTACTTCGTTTCGGCCAGTACCTGCTCGGTGGGCACCATGGTGATTACGTCCCACGGGCATACCTGAGCGCAGAGCTTACAGCCGATACAAACCGGGAGGTCAATGGTGCATAATCCCATGGCATATCCCGGGATGGATGGGTCCGATACTTTGTCGATGCAGTCGACCGGGCAAACCACAACGCACGCTTCGCACCCGGTGCAAAGATCCTCATCGAGAATGGCGAGTTGCTTGGGTAGTTTCTTTTTCTTGGCCATGGATTCGTCGTATTGCTAGCCTTTGTCTGAAAACAGAATTACGCCATCCAGATGCCCAGTAGCTCAGGCCTCGGAAATAATCGTCACCGGCCATCCCGATAGCCGGCAGGGGCGCCGGTTTGACTGTCTACCGGAATAGCCTCATTACTACGGTTCTGATCCGCAAAACCCGCCTGATTTGGGGGGGATTCTACTAGCGTCGCCTTGATTCGGCAAGCGATGGGCATCGGGGTGCTGTTTGGCTTGGCTGTGGCGCGCGTTGCCGTTGGACGATTCCCGCGTGTTTCGTGGAGCGTCGGTCTCGAAGTGTCTGGCGTATCTGATGCGTCGGGGAAGCTTGCGCTTCAATAATTTATCCACGGAAATACGCCGAGCCCCTTTGGCGACCATTTGCCTGATGGCCAGTTCGCCGGTAGCAGGATCCGAAAAGCCACAAGCGTCTTCCACGATCAATACCCTCAGATTCCTGGCCAGTAAGCCCAGAACGAGAGATCGAATACTGTTCTCCAGCCCGGTGCCGAGAATGAGGAACTCGCGCGTTGGGATTTGCGAGAAGAAGCGGTCAGCCTTGGGATTAAGAAGTAGGTCGTCGGAGCGTTTGCGGAAGATGACTTGTTGGTACTTGCCGAATAGATCGATTGGGCAGCAGAGCATATTATCCACTTCAATATAGATCCGCGCACCCAGCAGCGTGAATTCGATCTTATCTTGCCCGCGGGTACCATCGATGCAGCAAAGAGCACGTCCGCTATCGGAAAGCTCGCCGCAACGATGCGTTTCAACCGATGAGACGACCGGTACGGCGTTTCGTTTGGTCCATGCTACCGTTCTGCGAAGGGCGCGTAGCAGGGCGTCGACGTTGGCTACCGGTGATTGCCCCTCATGATCGCAGAAGTCGTACTGCGTGTTCAAGTCCACGACCACATAGTCAAATGGCTTTCCGTTCGTTTCCCCTGACATTGCATTTTCCCCCAACCAGATGCCGTGAAATGTGCCCGACATCGTGGTGTGTCAAGAAGCTACGTGATCCACACCACTTCACCGCTGGTTTTCCCAAACCCTTCATTCTCGCGCTAACTTGCAAGCTAACTGAAGTCTATGCCTGCCAATCTGAGAAGACGAGGCCGGAAAAAATTTTTCATAACACGATGGCAAACAATAGCTTATATGGAACAGGGCACAAGACGCGATCTGTGAATTATTGGATCTGTGAGGCTGGACGGTTCCGATCGGGAAGACGGCACGATTCGGTGGCAAGTACGGGATTCTCCAACATTACTAAGTCAAGTCACCCCATTTGCTCAGTCGATAGGGTAGAAGGTTATCGGACAATGACGCCGGTGTGTGCTCGTGTTGGCGTATCGTCCAGCCGATGGAACGTGGTGGACCGCGCAGTAGCTCCACGTTTCTGAATAACTTACGCGGTGAGCGATTGGCTTGCGGCCCGAGAAGTTGATTCGCCGGTTTTGTCGGAGAATGTTGATGAATCGCCCAATGGTAGCACTTTCTGCCAAGCTCCTCTGTGTCGTTACCATAATGTTGTGCGGCGCAGGTTGTTACGGCAAACGTCGCAGCAAAGACACGGTCGCCTTCAGAACTAATCAGCAATCTCAGGCCGTGCTCGCTGCTGCGCGGACCAATAATCTGAGTTTGTTCGGCGATCTACCGGGTACCGGGGACGTGACCTACTACAGCCGAAGTGCCATCGCGCTGCGCCAGCATACGTTTACGGAAGTGGGTACGGATTTCGATGCCGACATCGATCCATCCGGAAAGCGAATGGTGTTTGCGTCGACACGACACCACATTAGCCCTGACCTTTACATCAAAGGCGTAGACGGCGTAGCCGTGACGCAACTGACGGCCGATCCCGCGCCCGATATCCAGCCCGCGTACAGCCCGGATGGGCAACGCGTTGCGTTCGCCAGTCAGCGGAGCGGCAACTGGGATATCTGGATGATCGGCGTGGACGGTGGCCCACCGGTGCAAGTTACGCGAAGCCCCGCGGATGAAGTTCATCCGAGTTGGTCGCCCGACGGAACCAGTCTTGTGTTCTGTAGTCTTCCGGCGGTCGGTGGGCAGTGGGAGTTGTGGATCACGGATGCGCTATCCGGATCTTCCAATCGTTTTATTGGATATGGGCTGTTTCCGGAATGGTCGCCGACCGGAGATCGCATCGTCTTCCAGCGCGCCCGTGAGCGCGGAAGCCGTTGGTTTTCGATCTGGACGCTTACTTTGGTGGATGGGGAACCGCGTTATCCGACTGAGGTCAGTGCCAGTGTGACGGAAGCCATGATCGTGCCAACCTGGAGTGCTGACGGAAGCCAGATCGCGTTTTCGAGCACGCCCACGGTTCCTCCACCGCCGATAGCGGGGCTCGGGGTCAGCGAGAATCAGCTTTTCGATATCTGGGTTATGGATGGGGATGGTCGCAACAAAACGCGTTTGACAGACGGCCACACCGCGAATCATGCCCCGGTGTTTTCGAACGATGGGCGCATATTTTTCACGGCTGATCGATCCGGGCACGATAATATCTGGTCTCTCGTACCCGATAATCCGCGATCAACGGGTGTGTCGGGCGAAACGATCGCGGAAAAAGCGAGCCAGGAAGTGGGAGTGGCCAAGCAGGTGTCGTTGCGTGACAACTTATAGGATGTTGAGAATACCGGTTTTTTCAGACGAAAGGGTTGCGAACAATTGGACGATGAACCTGTGTTCCAGGGCGTCGAACTATGTTCCCCGCGATAACGATCGCGCGTCTGTACATGGAGCCCGGATACCAAGGTGGAAAGGAAGTGGTCAAGGATGACCGGAAGAGTAATCGACAATCGGGTTCGATGGATGACTTTGAGCCTTGTTCCGGTCTTTGTCGTCGGCTGTGCGAGTGTAATCCGGACTGATCCGGTATCACTCGCTAATGCGACGTTGGGGCCGATGACGATCGCGGTCGCCCCGGCGCTCAATTTGAGCGGTTCGGCGGATTTTGATCCCAATCGTTTCGCCGATTTAATGGCGAGTGAGCTGAGTTATGCTGACGGTGTCTCGGTGATACCGGTCAGCCGAGTCCTTGGGGTGTTGGCGACGCAGGGCCGTAGTGGCGTGCAATCGCCGACGCATGCTCTTGAACTCGCGGGCTTGCTCGGTGCGGATGCGATCCTTGTTTTTGCGGTGACAGAATATGAAGCCAACGATCCGCCAACCATCGGAATCTCCGGCGAACTGTACGGGGCGCGGCCTTGGCTGCGGCGCGGGGCGGTTGATCCGGCGACGCTTTCGAGGCGGGCGCGGCTTGCGGGGTCGCCGAAGAAATCCAGCGGGAATCGAGTCCTCGCTCAGTTGCAGCGGGTCTATGACGCGTCGCACGAATCAGTCGTGGCCGATATCAGACGATTTGCGGCACTACGAGGCGGCGACGGAAGTCCTTTCGGGTGGCGCAAATATGTGGTTAGCCAGCAACACTTCATTCGGTACTGCTGTCACGCCGCGATTCGAGAATTGCTCGGCCAGCGCGACGGCAACGATGAAACCAGCGCTGACGAGGTAGGACGACAATGAGCGTGATTCGTCAATTGTCGTTGGTCAAGGGGGAAGATCGGTACGTTTTTCGGTATGAGGCCGGGCACGAAGCCAAGGTCATAGATGCCTTCGCGTCACTCGCGGCGGACCAAGACAATCCGTTCGATTGGTTCGACGCATCAGTGCTGAGTTATCAAATGGGGCGAAGGCTTGAGATGGAGCTTGATCAGATCGCCACGTAGTTCGGACCAAACCGATGCGGTGACTGTGTCGTGTTTGTGGCCTAAGATTGAGTGCAGTGGGTTGATTCGCCGACGTGTAATTTGCGATCATGACTGAGAATCCATTGATTAGCGAGTTTCTAAATTACCTGAAGTTCGAACGGCACTTCTCGCCACACACGGCCAAATGCTATTCGGCTGACCTTGCACAGTTCTGTGCGTTCCTCGTTGGGGACACGCAGCGTGCGCAAGGTGGGCAGAACTTCTCGACTCCTGGGCGAGCGATCGGGCAGGGAGCCGCTCTGGCTGGGCCGCAGGCTGCCGCCGGTGGTTCGGCGGGCACGGCGGTGCTCTCCGAAACGGCAATGCAGCAGAAGTTGCGTGAGACGCAGCCTGAACAAGTCAGGTTGTTCCTCGCCTTCCTCGGAACGCAGAGCTATTCAAAGTCCACCATCGCCAGAAAGCTCGCGACCCTCCGAAGCTTCTACAAGTTCTGCCTGCGTCGGGGCTATGTTCAGGCGCACCCATTGGCTGCGATCCGTACGCCGAAGCAGGAAAAGCGCTTGCCGAAGTTCCTTGAGCTCGAGCAGATCACCAAGCTCCTCTCGACACCCGACGACAAGACGCTCTTGGGTTCGCGTGACCGGGCGATGTTGGAAGTCCTTTTCTCGACCGGCGTTCGCGTGAGCGAGCTTGTCGATCTGAACTTCGCCGACGTGAACTTCGAAGGTCATACCATTCGCGTCCGAGGCAAGGGCAAGAAGCAGCGCACCGCGCCGATCGGTCCGACGGCCATCGCAGCGATCAACAAGTATCTGGAGCTTCGTCGATCCGATGCCCGCTCCGCGTCCTTCGATCAGAACGCGCTCTTCGTGAATAAGCACGGGCAGCGTTTGAGCACGCGAAGTGTTCGCCGAAAGCTCGACAAGTATCTGGCGGACGCGGGTCTTGATCCGGCGATTAGTCCGCACACCCTGCGTCACAGTTTCGCTACGCACATGCTCAACAACGGTGCCGACTTGCGCAGCGTTCAGGAATTGTTGGGGCACCAGTCGCTTTCGACCACTCAGGTGTATACGCACTTGACGACGCCGAGGTTGAAAGCAGCCTACGACGACGCCCATCCGAGATCGTAACGTCAGGGTACGCAGCAGCCAAGTGCTGCCAACAATCTGTCGCAATCGACCAACGACCGCAGGCCACACGGGCCTGCGGTTTTTTTGTATCCAAACGTGGGCTGGTGGCATGGCTGACGATTGCATGGGCATGTCCATCGCCCATCATTCAAAGCATCGGATCATCACCCATGTAGCGCCGGGGTCTTATCCACGGAGCAGGTGCCCCTTCCTTGCGCAGCAAGAGTGGGGGTCCGATGGATTAATTGACGGCTCCGGACACCAGTCTGTCCCCTACCCTTCGCAAAAGGCGAAGGTTGGGGAACCCAGCATTCTATCGTGCGATTCATGGGGTTATGTGTCGAGTTCCCAGCAGGCCGCGAAGTGATTCGGTTTGACCTCGTAAAGAGGGGGTTGGCCGGAGGGCTCTTCTTCGTAACGCTCGATGCAACGACGGAGTACGACGCTGCCTTCGGATGTGGGGGTGGACGTCGTTTGACGGTCGCCGAGTCCGGCTCGTTCAGCCGTCAGAGCACATCGCGGATGAAACCGGCACCCGGTCGGCCAATCCCCCGGATCGGGAACATGTCCGGGAATGATATCGAGGCGGTGCTTTCGATCAGACAAACGCGGCATGCAACGCGATAGCCCTTGCGTGTAAGGGTGTTGTGGATGGGTCAGGAGGCTTGAGCAAGAGGCGTGCTCAACGATGCGCCCGGCATACATCACGTAGGCATAATTCGCCAGCTCGGCAACCACGCCCAGGTCGTGCGTGATGATGAGTATGCTCATCGCGGTTTTCGCTTGCAACGATCGAAGCAACCCTAGGATCTGTAGTTGGATGGTGGCGTCCAGGGCGGTCGTGGGCTCGTCGGCGATCAGCAAAGAAGGCTCGCACGACAAGGCCATGGCGATCATCACCCGCTGCAACATCCCGCCCGACAATTGATGCGGATAACACGCAAAGCGCTCTTCAGGCGTCGGAATGCCCACGTCGCGCAACAAAGCAACGGCTTCCGCTACGGCCGCTTTGCCCCGCAAGGGGCGGTGCAATTCGATCGCTTCGACAATTTGTGCGCCGACCCGCATGACCGGATTCATGGCCGTCATGGGATCCTGAAAGATTATCGCGATGCGATTCCCGCGCACGCCGCGCATTTGCTGCTCCGTCAAACCCAGCAGATCGAGCGGCGTTTCGCCGACATGACTTTCGGTGGCCGTTGTCGATGCGTGGGCGTCGTGCAAAAGGATTTGTCCACGCTCGATATGACCCGGCGGTTGGGGGATCAAGCGCATGATCGACAATGCCGTGACGCTCTTTCCGCAACCGCTCTCGCCCAGCAGCGCCACGGTTTTTCCACGTGGCACGTTCAACGACACGCCGTCCACGGCTGTAATGGTCCCGGCGTCGGTGGCAAACGTTGTGTTTAGATCGCGCACCTCGAGTAGTGGGGGAGAAGCTTCGGTCAAGATGCTTGCTTGTGTGTCGTCCGACATCGTCCGTAGGGTCATCGTCGGTTAGGCTACTCGCGTCGGAAAGAGGTGTCGATAGTGAAGGAAGCACCGGCGGTGCGCTGACCATCGCAGCATCGCGCAGGCAGAAGCCTGCGGCTCGGCGGGGGGGAAGCGACATCACAAGCTCCATGCATTATGCTGGGTTGCATGGACCGAAGCGACGCGTGTGACAAGTTTCTTGATTCGTTGACCTATGAGCTCTATCCGTTCCAGGAAGAGGCCTTGCTGGCGTGGTTGGATTGCGATGGTGGCCTGCTGATTACCGCCCCAACCGGAATGGGCAAGACGCTCATCGCCGAGGCCGCGATATTCGAAGCGTTGCATTTGGGTCAGCGACTCTATTACACGTCGCCCTTGATCGCATTGACCGATCAGAAATTCCGCGAGTTTCAACACAAGGCTCAAGACTGGGGATTCCCTCGGCAAGAGATCGGGCTGATCACCGGTAACCGCCACGTCAATCCCGACGCCCGAGTTCAGGTGGTAGTTGCCGAGATTTTGCTCAACCACTTGCTCGCGGACGATGTGCGGCTGGCGGAAGTCAGCACCGTGGTGATGGATGAGTTCCATTATTTCAACGATTGGGATCGCGGGGTGGTGTGGGAATTGTCCTTGGTTCTATTGCCCGCGCACGTTCGGCTGATGCTGCTATCGGCCACGGTGGGGAATCCGGTTGAATTCATGAGCTGGATGCGCGAGGCGCACGGTCGAAGACTCCGGTTGGTGCGGAGTGAAGAGCGCCGCGTGCCGCTCGATTACCATTGGGTCGGTGACAAGCTCATTACGGATCAGCTCGTGGAAATGGCGTGTGAAAACGATGCCGATCGTCGAGCGCCGGCCCTGGTTTTCTGCTTCAATCGTGACGAGTGCTGGCAGGTGGCGGAGAAGCTCAAGGGGCTCAAGCTGATCGATCAGCCGACCCGCGCGCTGATCGAACAACAACTCGACAGCGACGACTTCTCCGTCGGTGCGGGTGTCAAGCTCAAGCAGATGTTGATCCGAGGCGTCTCCGTACATCACGCGGGCGTGCTTCCGAAGTATAAGCAAGTCGTCGAGGAGTTATTCCTGCAGAAATTAGTTCCGTTTGTTATTTGCACGGAAACGCTGGCGGCCGGGATCAATCTTCCGGCGCGCTCGGTGGTGTTGAGCACATTGGTGAAAGGTAAACGCGGCGAGAAAAAGCTGGTGGCGGCGTCCAGCGCTCATCAGATGTTCGGTCGAGCGGGTCGTCCTCAGTTCGACGATAAGGGATATGTCTACGTCCTGGCACATGAAGACGATGTCAAGATCGAAAAATGGCGTAAGAAGTACGAACAGATCGACCCGAAATCCAAGGATCCCGGCTTGATGCGGGCGCGTAAGGCTCTGGAACGAAAACGCCCGTCGCGGCGCAAGACGGAACAATATTGGGCGGAAGGGCAGCTTAATACGTTGATTCAAGCCGGTCCCGCGCGCCTGGCCAGCCGTTCAATGATTCCGTATCACGTGCTGATTTACCTGCTCACGAAAGAGGGAACACTACATCACGTTCGCGCATTTCTGGAGAAGCGTTTCAACACGCCGGAGCGCATCAAGAAATTTCAAGATCAACTCGAACATATGATTTCTAATCTGGCGGCGTTTGGGTACTTGACCAAATCCGAGGATGACGAACATGTGACGCTTGGCGATTCGATCAATGAGCTTCTCAACTTTCGAAGCGTGGATGCCATGTACGGCGCGTTTGCTTGCCGGCGTCTTCCCCGAGGTGATTTTGAGGAAAAATTGCAAGTGCTGGAGTCGGTATTGCAAATGCCCCCGGCCATCGAGCGATCCGTTAGACTTTCAGAGCGGCAGCCGGGTCCGTTGCAAACGCAGGAGTTGGAACCGATACTGATTCAGATGGGGCTGGTAACGAAACGGCCTGAAGGCGGCGTGACGGCCGTGCAAGAGAGCGAATATGAAGACTACATGGCACAAGAATCTGACATCAAGCGGGCGCTGAGCGTGCCGGAAATGCTCAAGTTACTTTTCGATGCAAAGCTGGAAACGCCGGAGGGTGTTCTCGTGCAACCGAAATGGATGGCCGGTGAACTCTTCGAGCTGGATTGCGATTTTCATAAGTTTGTTCGGATGCGAAACCTGGTCAAAAATGAGGGGTTGGTGCTCCGACATTTGCTTCGTTTAATCATTCTCGCGGGCGAGTTTCAGATGTTTAGTGGGGGTGATCCGGACTACGAGCGTGTCATCGAGTTAACCACCCGAGTCTGTCAGGAAGTTGATCAAAAATACACCGAGCGCTTCCTGGCGGGCGAGCAAGAAGCGAGGAAGTTGGTAAGGCTTTGACGATGTAGTATAAGGGGGGACGGGCGACAGGGGTATTTGCTTAGCGGAGTCTCAAGACGCCGGACGGCGTTGGCCAAGTAGCGCCCGCCCCCTGCGGCGGACGTAGGCATTCAAGACATCCCGGAGATTTTACGTCCGCCACTTGGGGGCGGACGCTACACACCAGGCACCAACCGGCTGAGACGTCGGCTGTGCTACGGATTTGATCTTTG
>Ga0214472_10009548_pt1 | contig 10109 bp, 11 predicted proteins | sample RVTome_6_FD_207662 | JGI IMG/M metagenome (GOLD analysis project Ga0214472, IMG submission 207662) | Soil microbial communities from uranium-contaminated site in the Upper Colorado River Basin, Wyoming, United States - RVT140D175 | ecosystem: Environmental > Terrestrial > Soil > Contaminated >...
TCCGGCGACAAATCACGGTGCGCATCTATCAGCAGCTGATAGACATCGTCGGGGCGGGCGAAGCGGGGTTCGCTGTTCAGCTGAGTGGTCATTCGATCTGCGTTCATGCGGCGGTACCTTCCTGTTTCTGCGCGCGGGTTTGTCCCGAACCTCCCTTGCCCAGCGCGCGTTGCAGCGCATCGCCGACGGCCTGCGGGTCGCAGGCGCGCCAGCGGGCGGTGACGTGCTGGTCGGGGCGGATCAGGGTGAAGCTGCCGGGGCGGGCGTCGTAGCGCTCGGCGGCCAGGCCGTCGCGGTCGACCAGTGTGCCCCCGGGGGCCTTCATTCGGGGCGGGAACACCGCGACCAGTTCCACCGGAACCTCCAGCGCCGCGAGGCTGGCGCGCAGTTGCGCCAGAGTCCCGGCATCATCGCCTTCGCCGGCGAAATACAGTCCGCTGAAGCCGCCGCCCAGATGATGCAGCAGCCAGCTTTCCTTGCCCTCCAGCGTCACCGGCGCATCGACACAGGGCGCGCCCGGGACCATCAGCCCGGCGAAGTCGCCGCCGTTCGGTGTGTTCAGGCCATCGGGTGTGTTCAAAACCGAGTCCGCGTAGGTCGAGGGCAGGGAAAGTCTGCCGCTGTTCACCAGCTGGCGGGCGAAGGCGTGGTCCCTTGCCAGGTCCAGCACCGCGTCCCGAAACGCGCGGCTGGCGGCGTTTTTGGGGGTGATGAAATCGGTGCTGCGGGTGGAGTTCAGGATGTTCTCGTCGGCGGCGAAGGCGCGCTCGTCGTGGTAGCTGTCGAGCAGGCTTTCAGGGGCCCTGCCGTCCAGCACCAGATCCAGTTTCCAGACCAGATTGTCGGCGTCCTGCAGGCCGCTGTTGGCGCCACGGGCGCCGAAGGGGGAGACCTGATGGGCGGAATCGCCGATGAAGAAGATGCGGCCGTGGCGGAACTGCTCCAGGCGGCGGCACTGAAAGCTATAGACGCTGACCCACTCCAGCTCGAATTCGCTGTCCTCGCCCAGCATGGCCTTCAGGCGCGGGATCACCCGTTCGGGTTTGCGTTCCTCCTCGGGGTCGGCCTCCCAGCCGAGCTGCAGGTCGATGCGCCAGACGTCGTCGGGCTGCTTGTGCAGCAGGGCGGACTGGCCCCGGTTGAAGGGCGGGTCGAACCAGAACCAGCGCTCGGTCGGGAAGTCGGCCTTCATGATCACGTCGGCGATCAGGAAACGGTCGCGGAAGACCTGGCCCTTGAAGTCCAGACCCAGCAGGCGGCGGGTCGCGCTGCGCGCGCCGTCGGCGGCCAGCAGGTAATCGGCGATCAGATTGTATTCGCCGTCCGGGGTTTCGATGGTGATCTCCACCCCGTCTTCCCGCTTCGTCACGCCGGCGAGCCGGTTGTTCCAGCGCAGGTCGATGTTCGGGTGCCGGATCACCTCGCGGACGGTGAAGTCCTCGAAGTGGTACTGCTGCAGATTGATGAAGGCGGGCATCCTGTGGCCGGTCTCGGGCAGCAGGTCGAAGCCGTAGAGCTGATCCTCGCCGAAGAAGACTTTGCCGGCCTGCCAGGTGACGCCCTTTTCCACCAGCGCGGCGCCGATGCCCAGGCGGTCCATGATCTCCAGCGCCCGCTTGGACCAGCAGATCGCCCGCGACCCGGTGCTGACACAGTTGTCGTCGTCCAGCACCACGACCTTGCGCCCGCGCTGCGCCAGATCCAGCGCGGCGGCCAGCCCGACCGGCCCGGCGCCGATGACGATCACCGGATGACGCACGGGGGTTTCCGCCGACTGATCGGGGGAGGGGGTGAAGGTGAATTCGGTCTTCGCCGGATTGGTCCCGGCTGTTTCCGCCTTTGTCGAAGCTTGCGACATGAGCGCTTCCTCCCAGAAGTGCCTGGCCTGAAGACTTGGCCTGCTTGGTCCGGCCTTTGGAGCCGGGGTGTTTGTTTTTGCCGGAGGACGTTTTGCCTTTTCGATTGCTATCGCCGGAAATGCTCGTTCTCTCGTTCTTTGTTTTGCTCAGTTGGTTCGGCACCGGCCCGCTTCGCCTCCCGACCACCCGCAGGATAATCGCATTGGGTGGTCGGGAGGGGGAGCGGGCCGGTGCCGGTTCGGCGCTAGCCGAACGCTCTATCTACCTTCACGCCTCCGCGAACTTCACTTCCTTGTCGCGCTCCAGGGCAGCCCACATTTCGATGTCGCGCTCCGCTGTCCAGATGCGCGGATCGACGATGCCTTGCGCCTCGTCAAAGGCGCGGGTGACGTCGAAGGGCATGCAGTGCTCGAAGATCACCCAGTCGCCGAATTTCTCCGATAGCTTGGCGAAGGTCTCGGTGTAGACCTCCTTCAGGTCCTTCTTCTCGGCGACGCCCTGCCTGGCGGATTCATAGAGCGCGGTCAGGAACGCCTGGGTGCCGTCGATGGCCCTGGTCACATCCTGCGGAGTCTCCAGCGCGTCGCCGCGGCCGGGGATCAGTTTCTGCGCGCCGAACTCCCGCAGGGCCGCGAGGGTCGCCGGCCAGTCGGACAGGTAGGCGTCGCCGGTGTAGGGCGTGGCGCCGTATTCGACCAGATCGCCGGCGAAGCAGATTTTTTCGTCCGGCAGCCAGGCGATGGTGTCACCCTTGGTGTGGCCGCGCCCGATGTGCTTGAGCTGCACTTCGCGCTTGCCCAGGCGCAGGGTCAGGTCACGCTCGAAGGTCATGGTGGGCCAGGTCAGGCCGGGGACCGATTCGACCGAATCGAACAGGCGCGGGAAGCGCTGCACTTCGGATTTGAAATCCTGCGCGCCGCGCTCGACGATCAGCTCATAGGTGCCCTGACTGGAAATGATCTCCTGGGCGCCGTAGGCCGAGGCGCCCATGACCCGGACCGCGTGATAATGGCTGAGCACCACATGCTTGATCGGCTTGTCGGTGACGCCGCGGATGCAGTTGATCAGGCTCTGGGCCTGAACCGGGGTGGCCTGCGCGTCCATCACCATCACGCTGTCGTCACCGATCACCACGCCCGAGTTCGGGTCGCCCTCGGCGGTGTAGGCGTAAACGCCCTCGGCCAGCTCGGTGAAGGTGATCTTCTTTTCCTGCAGGTCGCCCTGGGAGGCGAACTTGGCGCCACCGGTTTCGGGGACTCCGGATGTGTCGGTCATGTCTTTCTCTCCTCTGTGTCCGGAACCGCCGCGGGCGTGCTTCCGTCTTTGTCTCTTTGTCTGTGCCCGTATCTGAGTCTGCGTCGGTATCCGGGTCTGTGTCTGCATCTGCGCCTTTGCCGGGATCCGGGCCTGTTTCGCTGTCGCGTGCGTGGTTTCGTCTTTGCCGCTGCCCGGCGCTGTTTCGGTCTTGATGCCGGGAGGCCGGCCTGTTCAACCTGCCTCTGCCTCTGCCTCTGCCTCTGCCTCTGCCTCTGCCTCTGCCTCTGCCTCTGCCTCTGCCTCTGCCTCTGCCTCTGCCTCTGTTTCTGGGCCGGTCGCCCCCGCCATCCGGCGGCTTATCCGGGCGGGGGCTGTTTTCTGTTCTGCCTCGCGCCTGCGAATTCGCTCGGCCTCACGGCTTTCGCTTCGCCCGTCGCTTCCGGTCCCGTCGTTCAGTCTGGCTGTCTTACGCCTCCGGGCTGGTTTTCAGTTTGCAGCCTCCGGCCCGGTTCTCTGTCTTATGCCTCCGGCATCCCGGTCCGCTTTACGTCTTCGGCTTATAGGCCACGACCTGCTGGTCGATGGCGCCGAAGATCGAGTGGCCGTCGTTGTTGAGCATCTCGATCCGCACCCGGTCGCCGAAGCGCATGAAGGGGGTGCTGGCCGCGCCGTCCTCGATGACCTCCAGCATGCGCTTTTCCGCCAGACAGGACGAGCCGGCCGAGCGGTCGAGGTTGGAGACCGTGCCCGAGCCGACGATGCTGCCGGCGGTCAGCCTGCGGGTCTTCGCGGCGTGGGCGATCAGCTGGGGAAAGGTGAAGGTCATGTCTGTGCCGGCGTCGGGCCTGCCGAAGAGTTCGCCGTTCAGGTGGGTGACCAGCGGCAGCTTGACCTTGCCGCCGTCCCAGGCGTCGCCCAGCTCGTCCGGGGTGACCGCGACCGGGGAAAAGGCGGTGGAGGGCTTGGCGTGGAAGAAGCCGAAGCCCTTGGCCAGCTCGGCGGGGATCATGTTGCGCAGGGACACGTCGTTGACCAGCATCAGCAGCCGGATGTGGCTGCCGGCAGCCTCGGGCGTGACCGCCATGGGCACGTCGTCCAGAATCACCGCGATCTCGGACTCGAAGTCGATGCCGTAGTCCTCGCTTTCGACCAGGATGTCGTCGCGCGGGCCGATGAAGCTGTCGGAGCCGCCCTGGTACATCAGCGGATTGCTCCAGAAGCTCTCGGGCAGAACCGCGCCGCGGGCCTTGCGCACCAGCTCGACATGGTTGACGTAGGCCGAGCCGTCGGCCCACTGGTAGGCGCGCGGCAGGGGCGATTCCAGACTCGCCGTATCGAACGCGAAGACCTCGCCGGATTCATCGGCGGGCGGCTCGCCGGCATTCAACTTGCGGTAGATTTCCTCCAGCGCGGGGGATTTTTGTTCCCACTGCTCGAGAGCGGCCTGAAGTGTCGGGGCGATGTGGGGCACTTCGACCCCGTGGGCGAGGTCGCGGCTGACGACGATCAGGGCGCCGTCACGGCCGGCGGATTTTACGGTGGCGAGTTTCATGCGGTTATTCCCGGCTTTTCAGCTTTTTGTGTCTCGGTGCGTGCTGGCTGTGACAATTGTATGTCAGATCCGAACTTTGCTGTAGCAATTGTAGGTCGGAATGCAGGTTCAAGTGACCCGCCAGCTCTTCACGTAGTCCGGCTGTTCGATCCCCTCGGGCAGGTCGCCGGTCTCCAGCGCGTCGCGGGTGTCGATCATCACCGCATACTCGTCGGTCGCCATCTTTTTGGGGGTAAAGGCGCCCTGAAGGGCCTTGGGATGGGGGCCGTGGGTGAAGCCGCAGGGGTGGAACGTCATCATTCCCGGATGGATGTTGTCGCGGCTGAAGAAGTCGCCGGCATGATAGAACAGCACTTCGTCGTAGTCGTCATTGTTGTGATAAAACGGGACCTTAAGGGCATCCGGGTCGCTCTCGAAGGGGCGCGGCGCAAAGGTGCAGACCACGAAGCGGTCGGCGAGAAAGGTGGTGTGGGCCGAGGGCGGCAGGTGGTAGCGGTGGCTCATCAGCGGGCGGATGTCGCGCACGTTGACCCGCACCGGCGCCAGATCGCCCTTCCAGCCCACCGCATCCAGCGGATTGAAGGGGAAGGTGACCGTGCTGACCTCGCCCCGGCGCTTGATGGCGACGCGCCAGGTTCTGCCGGAATCGCCAGGGTTTCCGCCATTTTTGCTCTCGTTACCTGACTGCTGAGCCTTGAAAACCTCGTCCAGCGCGGGCACGTCCATGACCGCCGGATCGAAGATCGCGTGCGGGCCGACCAGGCCCTTGTCGGGCAGCATATAGCTGCTGTTGGTCGCCTCGATCAGCAGCGCGGTCATGGCCTGGCGGCTTTCCAGCCGCCACATGGTCCCGCGCGGCAGCAGGATGTAGTCGCCCGCCTCGACCGCCAGATGCCCGAAGTCGCAGAAAAGGTCGCCTTTTCCCTGATGCAGGAAGATCAGTTCGTCGCCGTCGCCGTTGCGCGCCAGGTGATCCATCTTCTCCGGCACCCGCCAGAAGCGGATCCTGACCGCGGCATTGTGCAGCAGATCGCGCGCGTCCCAGGGCGAGGCCTCGACCTGATTGAGCAGGGTGAGATCGAAGGCGCGGGGGCGCAGCGGCCCTTCCCAGTCGATCCAGCCGGTCGGCGGATTCCGGTGATAGATATGACTGGCCGGTCCGAAGAAGCCTTCCTTGCCCATCTCCCGTTCGTAGGTGCCCTCCGGCAGATTGGTGTGCGCCTGCCGGGACGACAGCCCCTCGACCCGTGGAAAAGAAATGTGGCGTTTCATCCTCTGCGGCTCCTTCGCATTTTTATCCGTTCGAGCGGGAAAATTCCTTGTGCGTTTCCGGCGCTCGTTGCGAAAACCTGCCGCTTTGCGGGGCGCGGGCGTATCTTCACCCGCCAGAACCCGGCCCCGATTATCCTCTGGGCGGGGGTTTTCAGGCGGTTGGTTTTCTGTAGTCTTCGATTGCATTCAAAATGGTTTCATATGAAACTATTGTCAAGTCGAGAGTCCTTTTCGGCCGGCAGCTGGATCTGAGACCGGAAAACCCATGACCGAGAAAACAGAGCGACCGGAACGTGATGGCGACGGACAACCCGAAGCCGGGAACGCTCGCCTAAGCGCACAGGATTGCGGGTCCGACACGGCGGGCGCCGAACTGCATCTCGATCGTTTCCTGCCGTACCGGCTGTCGGTGCTGAGCAATCTGGTCAGTCAGGCGCTGGCCGAACAGTATCAGGCCCGCTTCGGCCTTTCGATCCCGCAGTGGCGGGTGATGGCGAACCTGGGCCGGACCGCGCCAATGTCCGCCAACGAAGTCGCCGAGCGCACCAGCATGGACAAGGTGAAGGTCAGCCGCGCCATTGCCAGTATGCAGGCGGTGGGCCTGCTGACCCGTGAAACCGATCCGCGCGACAATCGCATGGTCAGCCTGAAGCTCTCGGCGAAGGGCAGGCGGATTTACGAAGGGATCGCGCCTATGGCGCTGGCATGGGAGCAGGAATTTCTGTCGGTTCTCAACGACAGGGAAATTGCTGCCCTGGACAAGATTCTCGTAATACTGGATAAGCGCATCCGGGAATAGGGAGCCATTCAAGGATTTGCACAAAAGACTGCGATTTTGCCGGGGATTGTGGTAACCAAAGATAGAATTCGGTCATTAGACAATCTATCGGCGAGGTAGGCTTATGTTTTCAGCAAGACTGCGTCAGGGGTCCCTGGCGCTTCTTTTGTGTTCGCTGATTGGTGGGGTGGCTCTCTCCCCGGCACGGGCCGAGGAGCGGAGCGTCATGTATACGCTCGGAAAGTACACGGCCTACGCCAGTCACTGCGGGCTTCGCAATTTTGTAACTGAATTGCACGGACGCTATGGGAGCGTAGAAGATTTCAAGATTGGCCGCCGCCAAAACGATCTTCAGAAATACGATAGAGTGATGTTGGCCTGCGGTCAGCTCGAGCAGGTCCTGGAAAATTTCCTGGAGAAAGTCAGAGCAGCAGAGGCGAAGTAAGGGACTGCAGGCCGATTGTTTTGCCGGGGGCTGGGACAGTCATGCCCAGAGGACAAAAGCCATTCTGGAACAGGGCGATGAAGAGGAAGCCCTCGATGACGCCAGCGCCATTGGAGATGATGCCTCGCAGCGTCAGGCGGGTGGCAGGTGATGCCGGATTCCCATTAACCGGAACGGCGGTCACGACGGCTTCGCCGTTTCGGTTTCCGCACTTCAGGCAAAGGGGGCCGCGACGGTATCGACGACCCAGCGTCCGTCCTCCCGGCGCCAGCGGACAAACATCAGATCCCGCAGGTCGGACAGGTCCGGCGGCGAGAACTGCGGTCCGGACGTGCGTTGCCACGCGCGTCCGCCGGTGGTCTCGACGAAGTCCCTGACGCTATCTCCGTCGCCCTCGAAAAAGCTTTCATAGAGGCCGTTTCGTGCTGTGAGATCCCGGCGCAGATCGGCTAGGCTGTGCAGGCTGCGATCGGATGCTTCGCCGATGCTGCTTTGGAAAGTCCAGAGGCCATGACGGGGGAAAAGCGTGGTGAAGGCTTGCGTGTCCGACGCTTTCAAGGCAGCGACGAAACGATCCATTGCATTCTGCAGCGCAGTTTCTTCGTTCGCGGTCAAGGGGGGCTGATGACGGGCGGCAGCGGGTGTGTCCTGCACGGCTTTTTCCGCATCGGCGCATCCGGCCGGAGCAAGGCAGAGAACGATCGCCGCGATTGCGTGCCAGGGTTTCCTGTTCATGCGGGGCAACTCCGGTTGTTCAGCGGCACACGATCTCTCGAGCGTATTCGAGCGGCCAGCGGAAACCAAGCAGCCTGTGTCTGGGATAGGCGCGGACCGAGACCTGATTGCTGCCCCCGCCGCCCTCTCCGCGCTGGTTGCCGCCGAGCAGAAGGATCTTGTTGCCTTCCAGGCCAACGTAGAACGCGACATGCCCCTGCCATCCCTGTCTCGAGCCGCGCCAGAGCACGGTAATGGCGCCGTACATCGGTGCATCCTTTGGCAGGGGATTGCCCCATCTCATCCAGGAGCGGGCCGTGGGTTTGTCGGTTCCGGGGATCGAGGTTTTCTCCAGTGTCCAGTTGACGAAGGCCGAGCACCATTCCGACTCGTCATTTTGAAACTGCCACTTGGTTTTCATGGTCGAAAAATACTCGACAATCCTGGGATTGTGCGCGTTGCCGGGAAGCTCCTTGACGCCGAACTCGCCAAGCGCATGTGCCATCCAGGGACAGCGGGAAAAATTGATCGTCGTCATCAAGCTCGGTGCAATGGCCTGCATGGAACTCTCCTGATAGCGCGCGCCGAGGCTATTATAAATGCGGTCTGGAATTCGGCGGGACGATTGAGATTCAAAAAATATGTATACGAATAATATAGTGACTCTAGAGCCCGGCGCGATTCAGGGCAAGGTTTCACTTGGGTGGGACAGCTTTATTTCGGTACTACCTTACGTACCCGGGGGCAAATCGGTCTGTGCACATCCGAAGAAGAAAGGGAAGGAAGCTGGTTTCCCGCAGGAGGCAATCGACCTGGTGGTCGGCTCGAAGACTGGACATGGCAGTCGCTACGGACGAATTGCTCCTGACTATCGCGCCGAACACAAGCGAACGTGCTGGATTCAGGACGGCGAATTCCACGTGACAGGCAGTGAAGGCTGGTCGGACCAGAAGTGGTTTGAGGGGTATAACCCTCAATCACACTTTTCCAAGCCACGCCATTGCCTGACGTGCAACACGGCCTACGGCGGGGCTTTTGCCGCGCGGGTCGGCTATGATGTCCTCGAATTCGAACCATCCGGCCTCCGAGACATCATCGGCCGCGACCGGCTCACCGGCGCGGTACTCGCAGAGGACGGCGACCAGGAGGTAATGATGCTGCAGTTCGTCTTCATCGTTGTGCAGGATGACGTCGAGGGAAGTGAGGATCTCGCGTGCTTCCGCCTCAATGCCGGTTTCCTCACGCAGTTCCCGGATCGCCGCATCCATGATCGTTTCGCCAGGTTCGATCTTGCCACCGGGATAACCCCAGAGGCCCACGTCAGGCTTGTTGCTTCGGCGCACCAGCAGCAGCCGGGAATTTCGAACGACGACGGCGAGTGCCGCCGGGATCGGTCTGTCGGTCATGCGATGTAATCCGTCGGTGAAACGAGGCCGAAGACTAAGTCACGGCAGTCTGGAAGGGAAACTTTCCGGTTATGAACGGAGCAAATGAGCGAAGGAAGGGCTAGGGAGGGGGTGTGAAACGGATCAACGTCGGCTGTTCTCACGATGACGAGATCCGGAACCGGGTGCAGGCTGCAGAGCAGGACAGAGGGGGAACCTCCTCTGTCCGCAAAGTCGTGCAATCAGGTAAGAGTGGAAGGAACTGGAACGAGAAGGCGCGCCCGTTCGGCTGGTCCGCCTGGTCGATGCTTAGTCGATGCTTAGTCGTCTGCGGCGCTGCTCTGTAGCTGGGTGTAGTTCTCGATACCCATCCGCTCGATCAGGTCGAACTGGGTCTCAATGAAATCGATGTGTTCTTCTTCGCTGCTCAGAATTTCGCGGAACAGGTGCCGGGTCACGTAATCGCCGACTTTCTCGCAATGGACGATCCCGTCGCGCAGTGCCGGCAAGGCATCGGTCTCAAGTTTCAGATCGCATTCGAGAATCTCTTTGACGCTCTCGCCGATCATCAGCTTGCCGAGATCCTGCAGATTGGGCAGACCGTCCAGGAAAAGTATGCGCTCGACCAGTTCATCCGCATGCTTCATTTCATCGATGGACTCTTCGTATTCATGCTTCGCAAGCTTGGATACGCCCCAGTCCTTGAGCATTCGCGAATGCAGGAAATACTGGTTGATGGCCGTGAGTTCGTTTTTAAGCACCGTGTTCAGGAACCCGATGACCTTTTTGTCGCCCTTCATCTTTCATCCCCTTGATAGAATGATATGTTCTTTATCCGGTTTTTGCC
>Ga0214472_10009549_pt1 | contig 10109 bp, 5 predicted proteins | sample RVTome_6_FD_207662 | JGI IMG/M metagenome (GOLD analysis project Ga0214472, IMG submission 207662) | Soil microbial communities from uranium-contaminated site in the Upper Colorado River Basin, Wyoming, United States - RVT140D175 | ecosystem: Environmental > Terrestrial > Soil > Contaminated >...
TCACAGGCAGCTTGCTCATGTAACTCAATGATGAATAGCCGGTACCGAAATCATCTATACTGATCTGAACCCCCTTGTTCCTGAGTTCAGTCAATTTCTGGATGTTCTCATTGAGATTCTCCATGAGCAATGTTTCAGTAATTTCCAGTTCAAGCGCTGCCACATCATCCGGAAATTCATCCAGCACCCTTGTTATCTGGGTTACAAAATCCTTTTCCCTGATTTGCACGGGTGAGACATTAACGGCAATACGCGGCGGTGTGAGCCCTTTCTCTTTCCATCGCTGCCGATCCTGCAAGGCTTTTCTGATGACCCATATACCTACTTCCTTAATCATCCCGGTCTCTTCCAGCAGTGGTATGAATTTGAATGGAGGAATAAGTCCTTCCTGGCTGTTCCAGCGGATTAAGGCTTCCAGTCCACAGACCTTACCGTCAGCCAGATTGATTTTAGGCTGGTAATAAAGAATGAACTCTTCTTTTTTCAGCGCTTGATGTAATCTGTTTTCCAGGGTCATTTTTTCAGCCACCTGGGCATTCATGTCCCGGGCATAAAATACATATCTATCGCTGCCCTGTTTGGCTGTCTTTAATGCCACTTCTGCATTTTTTAAAATAATCTCTGCATCAGTACCATCAGCAGGAGCAATTGCCACACCAACTTTGCCTGATATCTTGATGTTTTTCCCTTCTAACTTTTGCGGTCTGGAAACCACTGGAGAAAGCTTTTTCTCAATAAATTGGGCTATAGCTGATGGATCGTTCATTTCAGTCAGCAGGATTGCAAAACAGTTTGCACCAACACGTGCCAGATGGTCCTGTTCCGGGATGACTTTTCTGAGTCTGGCCGTGATCCCCTTCAATGCAGCATCGCCGACATGACGGCCATAAACATCATTAATGTAGGAAAAACGTTCCAGGTCCAGTAACAACAATCCTGCAATATGGTTTTCTGTTACTGAATGCAGCACCTGCGTCAGGCGATCACTGAACAAATCAAGATTGGGCAAGCCCGTCAGTACATCATAATAGGCAAGGTAATTAAGTTGCTGATCCCGCTTGATGTTTTCCATTGCAAAAGTGACATCGGCAGCCATTTCTTTGAGCAATTTCATTTCTTCTTCATCGAATGCGTCTTTTTCCGGACTGTATAAAGTAAATGTCCCGGCAGCTTCGCCACCCACGGACAGTGGTAATATCGCAAAAGACTGGAATCCACGTTCCAGCAGTTCCCGCCGGTATTTTATTCCGTTAGTCGTTGCAACATTATTACTGACTATCACCGTGTTCTCACGCAAGGCACGGCTGACCAGATTCTGCCCTTCCGGGAGTTTCTCATCAATCGAAAATCTGGCTGTTTTATGGAAATTCTGATCTGCACCATATATTGCAGCAGGCCTTATCTCACCGGTAGCCTGATCCAGTAAACCAATCCAGACCATGACAAACTTGCCTTGCTCAACCGCTATACGGCAGGCTTCATGACACAGGGTTTCCCGGTCATGAACACGGACGATAGTTGAATTGATGCCACTCAGGACTTCATGGATACGGTTGAGGCGATCAATTTTCAATTGCTGCTCGTGACGATCACTCATGTCCATCATGGCGCCAATCATGCGTATTCCCTTGCCGGTACTATCACGTATCACAAACCCGCGGTCATAAACATACGCATAAGATCCGTCACGCCGCATGAACCGGTATTCATCATTCCAGTATTGACCGCTGCCCTCAATCACATGATAAACACCATTCTTTACATCATCACGATCATCCGGGTGTACACGATTAACCCAGAATTCAATATGTGGTTCGATTTCATTTTCCTGGTATCCGAACAGTATCTTGAATGAATCATTCCACCAGAGGTTGTCAGTAGACAGATCCCAGTCCCACACGGCGTCATTGGTGGCCTTGGAAATCGTTTCGAAGCGCTCAATGCTCTGGCGCAGGTCATCCTCCATCCGTTTGCGCTCGGTTATGTCTGTGGCACTACTCAAGACCATCTCCACTACTTCACCATCGTTGGAAAAAATAGGTTGTTTCCTGATCTGCAACCAACGCACTTCCCCACTTGCGTCTGTGACTATTGCTTCCGGGATAAATTTCTCACGTCCCGTTTCTATCACGTCCTGGTCATCCCGAAGAAAACGATTAACCTCCTCGTGATGCGGGTTGAAATCATAGTCTGTCTTGCCTATAAGTTTTTCAGGCGTGGTGCCATACACCTCTGCCCTGGCCTGATTGGCGAGCACATAGCGCCCTTCTCTATCCCGGGCGAAGATCAAATTTTTGTCGAGGTCAATTACCTTGCGGAAAAATGTACGTTGCTCTTTAATCTCCCTCTCAGACTTTTTCTGCAACTGCCGCAGTTCTGCTTCATCCAGTGCCCGCATGACCGCGTTACTCAAACGCAGCAGGTTGGTCTTTAATACATAATCCGTCGCACCTTTCTTCAGGGATTCAATTGCATTTTCTTCACCGATGGTGCCGGAAACAAAAATGAAAGGAGTATTCGGGGCAAGTTCCTGGCTGATGACGAGCGCGCGTTTGCCATCAAAGGTTCCGGACAGGGAATAATCTGACAAGATGACATCTGGTTTGAATTCCAGCAGTTCCCGGCGCAGGTCTTTTTCATTGTCTACCCGGCGGCTGACACAAACAATCCCGCTCTTGCGCAACTCCCGCAGTTCCAGCTCCGCGTCAGTTGCAACATCTTCTATCAGTAATACCTTGACTTCTTTGTCCATCCTGACATCTCCATCCCTACATCTAAGGGGTCTTGTTGATCAGCATCCAGTAAAAACCGGCATTCGATACAGTTTCCATAAACTTCTGGAAATCAACGGGTTTAACTATATAACTATTGACCCCCAGCTTGTAACTTTCCACGATGTCGTTCTCTTCTTGTGACGAAGTTAACATTACTACCGGGATTTTTCTGGTATTGGGGTCTGATTTAATCTTTTCCAGCACCTGTATGCCGTCCACCTTGGGCAGCTTCAAATCCAGAAGAATCAGTCTTGGCCCGTTTTCCGGGGAGCGTTTCGCATACATTCCGGTACAGAAAATGAATTCCAGGGCTTCGGTACCATCCTTGACCCAATAGACTTTATTGGCGAGATTAATCTTTTTCAGGGCCCGTGCCGTCAGTTCATAATCGTTGGGATTATCTTCTACTACCAGTATTTCTACCTGCTCGAGATCATCTGTCATTTATTTCTCTACCGGTAACGTGAAATAGAATGTTGCACCAGCGTTGACCTTGCCCTCTGCCCAGACACGCCCGCCATGGCGGGTGATTACACGATTTACGATTGCCAGCCCGATTCCTGTGCCCGGAAAATCTTCGGGCCGGTGCAGACGCTGAAAGACGGAAAAGAGTTTGTCGTAATACTGCATATCAAAACCGGCGCCGTTGTCCTTGACGTAATAAACGCTATCCATACCTTCTATCTGTCCACCAATTTCGACCAATGGTTCCGCGCTAACGCTGCTGAATTTAACCGCATTGGACAAAAGATTTATCCAGACCTGACGCAGCAATACCCGATCTGCCCGGGCATTGGGTAGTGAATGAGTAACCAGTTCTGGATATTTCGTCTCCGTATGGGACAGGACTTCTTCCAGCACTTCCTTTACCAGTTCACCCATATTGATGTCGACCGGCTTGATGGCCTGCCTGCCCAGACGGGAAAAAGACAGTAGATCATCGATCAGCATGCTCATTCTTCTGGCGTTATCCTTTACTACACCAAGCAGCCGCTGACCTTCCGTATCCAGTTTGCTGCCATAATCTTCTTCCAGGATCAGGGTAAACCCCTCGATGGCACGCAATGGGGAACGCAAATCATGTGAAACGGAATAACTGAAACTTTCCAGTTCCTTATTGGTGACTTCCAGTTGTTCCGTACGTTCAGCAACACGGCGTTCCAGTTCTGCCATCACACGCCGATCCTCTTCAGCCTGACGCCGATGACGTAATATACGGATTGCTAACCACATCACCATGATACAAAACAGCAAAATCAGGGCATATCCGATCAGGATACGGTTCATTTGTGTATACTTGAATTCAAAGGCAGTTTCGACAGGTTGCTGGGCGACCACTCCCCAGCCAAATTCAACCGGCACATAGGCAGAAACACGCCGTTCTTTTTCGATGGGATTATAAGTAACTTCAACTTTTGACTTGCCTTGCAATACCCGCTGGACAGCTGGAACCTCCAAGAAACTGATTATTTCTCCCTGGGCAGGATACTCGGGATGAAACGCGAGTTGCCCCTTGCTGTCTACAACATATACAAACCCGCCGGGCCCGATTTCTATCTCCCTTGCCCAGTCAAAAAATTCTTTCAGGTCTGTATGCAACACCAGAATTCCAAGCGGTTTGTTGCCAGTGTCCTTAATCGGGATGGCCGCAGCAAATATATTGCGTTGTGGTGGGGAATATCTTGGAAATACCGGAGAAATGTAGGGCTCCCGGTTCCGGCTGACATTTTTATACCACTCCCGGTGCGTGAAACTCTCTCCTACCCCTGCCGGTAATACAGGCAGTTCAGCCATTTTGATTCCATCAACACTTGTCAAATGCACTCTCTCTATAAATGGAAAATCTTTCGGAACATCCCGCAGGATTTCCGCAGCCTCGCTCCATTTTTCCTGCGCAATTAATTCCCTGAATTTAACGCGTGTAGCCAACGCTATTCCGATTCCGATCATGTGATCAAACTTTTCAGAAAGTGTTGCTGCGGAAAGTTCAGCGATGGAATGTCTTCTTGATAATGCGGAAGCTGTCAGTTCACGATCGATGGTTTGATAATTATGTGCCGCAAGCAGAATAAATATAGAGAAAACCAATAACAGAAACACGTATAATGGCCATGCTTTGTCTGTTTTGGCCGGATGGGTACCTTCAATGTCATCACGGGTTGTGTCCATCAATCCATAATCCTTTAAGACTTGATTAACTATTTGCTATGTAATCAGAATGTGTCTAAACACTTTAAAGTCTAGTTGAGCTATTGGTTTTTAGCAAAAAACATAATGATTTTATTAATTACATATCTTGCGTGACTTTTTCTGTAGTGACCGACAAACGATGGATAAGCGTGCGTAAAAAGACCTTGAGGAACCTGACCTGACAATTCAATGATACCTGGGAAATAACAGTAGAATTGATTTTCAAAAGAGCTGTTTTGCCTTCTGATTTGATACTGGCCGTCCGTTTGGTTTTGGCCAGATAACCCATTTCACCAAAACAATCACCTTTTTCCAGCGTACGGATAGTTTTGTTGTGTTTGGTTACAGTCACCTTGCCTTCGGTGATGATATAAAAACAATCATCCAGTTCACCTTCAACAATAATGTCATCACCGATATTATAGTCCTGCCAGGTACTGGCGCGTAATATTTCCCATAATTCCGCATCAGGGAAACCCTGAAAGAACTCCAGTTTTTTTATGGAGTTGAATTTTTCCTGTTCACTAATGTCTTCCTGGGGACCTTCCAGAGCATCGAAGGCTTTACTGAGATCTGTCGCCAGGTCCAGTCCCATGGAATAACGGTTCTTGATGTCTTTTTGCAAGGCATTGTTAACAATTGCCTGCAGCGATTCCGGAATGTCCTGCCGGACATCACGCAACGGTATGGGATCTTCATTCAAAATCCTGTTGACCAGGCGGGAAAAGTTATCTGCAAGAAAAGGATGCTTGCCGGCCAGCAATTCATACATGACTATACCGAGTGAAAAAAGATCTGATTGTCCTGTAATGAAATCTTCCTTGAGCTGTTCCGGAGACATGTAACGCGGTGAACCCATCATGCCTACAGGTTGGGTTTCTGTGGAATCCGGTTTGTTGATATGGGCAATACTGAAATCGCCAATCTTGATATCAATATCTTCTGTTACCAGGATATTGGATGGTTTGATATCACGATGAACAACCCCCTGACGATGGGCATAATCAAGCGCTTTGGCGCACTTGAAGATTATCTCAACTACCTTCTCTATCGGCAGAGAGTTTTCAGGACTACAGTATTTCTTTAATGTCTCACCACCTTTGATATATTCCATGATGATGTAACAGATTTCCTGGTCAACCCCGGCATCAAAGATACTGATGATATTCGGATGGGTCAGACTGCCTGCGGTACTGGCCTCATTAAAAAACATCTTGCGGTAGCGTTGCCCGGATTCGGGGTCATTCAGGGATTCGGCAAGGGCCACCTTGATAGCTACCGGGCGATCCACATACGGGTCATATCCCAGATAGACAATACCCATGCTGCCACGGTCGATCTCTTCCGCTACCTCGTACTTGCCCAGCCTTTTTGGAATTTTATCCATGTGTTCTTAAAGTACCTTGCTGGATTAGCCCGCCTGTGATTTTCTGTATTAATAATTTCTTTTAGATTAAGCATTTTAGCCCGGTTTATTCAAATATCATATAAATTGTTGGGTCAATATATACGCGAATTACAGAGCACCTGTAACAGCTCTATATATCCTGTTTAATGTATTTGTTATGTATTTAGGTTGTCATTGAAAAAGACTGGTGCCAAACTTACTGCCAGGGTGGAGTAACCAAACGTCCCGGACAACAATAACGATATTCAGGGGAGGCCTGCCGTGACTACCACTATCCGTCAAATTCTGGATGAAAAAGGTTATCACTTACATTCCGTAACGCCGGACACTATTGTATATGATGCCATCAAGCTCATGGCCGAGGCCGGCATAGGTGCATTGCTGGTGTTGGAGGCTGATAAACTGGCAGGCATCTTCTCCGAGCGGGATTATACGCGCAAAATAGTCTTGATGAACCGTTCATCCAGGGAAACCAGGGTCAGCGAGATTATGACATCAAAGGTACTGTACATGACAGTAGACCAGACTGCTGATGATTGCATGGCCATCATGTCAACTCATCATATACGTCACCTTCCGGTAGTTGAAAATGGCAAACCCATTGGGATGTTGTCCGTCATGGATGTGATGCGGAATGTCCTCAAGGAAAAAGAATTCATCATTTCCCAGCTGGAAAACTATATCAGTGGCGCAGCATAATGCGGAATATTTCAATTCTGATATTCATTGTTGCCTGACTGCTGATAGTCTGATTATTCATCCTTGTACTCCTGTCATACCGGAGTCATATAAAAACTATGCACCTGACGGATACACCTGCCTGGCTTGAACTTCTGCAACATCAGCAGGACATTTCCGGCTTGCATATGCGCGACATGTTTGCTGCCGATCCAGACAGGGCCAAACGTTTTTCAATTGAGCTTGATGGAATCTATATTGATTATTCCAGGCACCGCATTACTTCTGGAACCCTGGATTTATTATTCTCTCTTGCTGTTCAATCGGATTTAAAAAAACAAATAGATGAATTGTTTCAGGGCGGCAAGATTAATTTCTCCGAACAACGTGCAGTGCTGCATACTGCCTTACGATCACCTGCCGGGAGTGCAATCAAATCAGGCAATACGGATATCAGCAAACTCGTACAGGATGAACTCTCGCACATGGAGCAGTTTGTAAAAAAGCTTCATACGGGTGAAATAAAGGGATATAGCGGCAAACCAATCAACACATTAATCAATATCGGGATTGGCGGCTCTGACCTCGGACCACGGCTGGGATGTGATGCACTGAAAGATTTCAAAATATCTGATCTGGCAATACACTTTGTCTCCAATATAGATGCGCACGAAATCAATGCTGCCATTTCCGGTTCGGATCCCGAAACTACATTGTTTATCGTGTCTTCCAAGACCTTCAGCACGGAAGAAACCATGACCAACGCAGGTACAGCAAAACAGTGGCTGATTGAGCAAAACTGTACTGATACTGCTAAACATTTTATCGCCGTAACTGCAAATGCAGCTGCCGCTGAAAATTTCGGCATTCCTTCTGGAAACATATTCAAAATATGGGATTGGGTGGGTGGACGATATTCTGTCTGGTCTGCGATCGGCTTGCCGGTAGCTGCCCTGATTGGCATGGACAATTTCCGCAGGTTTCTCACCGGCGCCTATAATATGGACAAACACTTTCAGGATCAGCCACTGGTAGAAAACATTCCGGCCATACTTGGTCTGCTGGACATCTGGTATATCAATTTTTTCAATGCTGAAACACTGGCTATTATTCCCTATGATCAATCTTTACAGATTTTACCGGTGTACCTCTCGCAATTGCTGATGGAAAGTAATGGCAAGAATGTCGACCGGATTGGCGATCCCGTGGACCATAAAACCGGGGCCATCGTCTGGGGAGGTGTGGGCACCAACGCACAACACAGCTTTATGCAATTGTTACATCAGGGTACTCATCTCATTCCTGTAGATTTACTGGCAGGCATGAAACCTCATGCAGACCGGGAGGAGCACCAGAAAATACTGGTTGCCAATTGTATTGCCCAGGGAGAAGCATTGATGGCAGGCAATAATTCAGACGCACCGGGATATAAAGATATTCCCGGCAACAAACCCAGTACTACCATCATGTACGGGCAATTAACGCCATACACAATGGGCATGTTGCTGGCAATGTATGAACACCGGACATTCGTACAGTCGGTTATCTGGAATATCAATCCCTTTGATCAATGGGGAGTGGAACTGGGCAAGAAGATTTCAGCTGCAATTAAAAATGAACTGCGAGAGCAGAGATCAGACACTACACACGATTCATCTACTACCAATCTGATGAGACATTATCTGAATCGTAATAAAGACGTAAAATAAGCCTTTCTTGATCTCAGTTTTCCTGTGAAATCACTTTATGTGTAGTCAGGGATAAACGTTTGACCAGCGTACGCAAAAATACCTTGTTAAAATGCAGTTGACATCCTACTGATAATTGATCGATCAAGGTACCGTTGATCTTCATTAATCTCACATAATCCCTGGCCCGGATGGTAGCTGTCCTTTTCATGTTAGCGAGATAACCCATCTCTCCGAAGCAATCACCTTTTTGCAGGCCGCCAACCACCTTGTTGTCCCGCATTACTTCTACAGCACCCGAGGTGATTACATAAAACGCATCATCAATATCTCCTTCTACGATAATTTCGCATCCGGATTCATATTCCTGCCAGATACACGCACGCGTAATCTCCCATATTTCTGCTTCTGAAAAACCCTGGAAGAATTCCAGTTGCTTGACCAGCAGAAATTTCTCTTTCTCGGCCAGGTCTTCCTGTGGTTCTTCAAGGTAATCAAACGCAAGGCTCAAATCACCCGCCAGGTTCAAACCCATTTTGTAGCGTTTGGTAGTATCTTTTTCCAGGCAGTGATACACGATTTTTTCCAGTATTTCTGGCACATCGGATCGATATGTACGTAACGGCGGTTGTTTCTCATTGATGATCTTGTGTATCAGTCTTGAAAAACCATCTGCAATAAACGGATGTTTTCCGGAGATCAGTTCGTACATCACAATCCCTAATGAAAACAGATCAGTCTGGTTAGTGATCGTATCTTCCTGCACTTGTTCCGGTGACATATAACGTGGAGATCCGACAAAACCCATCGGCATGGTTGCAGCTGTATCAGCTGACATGACGTGAGCAATGCTGAAATCACCAATCTTCACCTCCAGATCATCCGTAACAAGAATATTGGTAGGTTTGATGTCGCGGTGTATCACACCTTCACGGTGCGCATAATCGAGTGCCTTGGCACATTTGAAGGTAATCTGGACAACCTGTTCATACGATAACAGGTTTTCCGGTGTGCAATATTGTTTTAAAGTCTTGCCACTCTCCACCAGTTCCATGACGATGTAACACGATTCCCCATCAACACCAGCATCAAGAATCTCGATAATATTGGGATGTTTTAATTTTCCGGCAGTATGGGCTTCGTTGAAAAACATCTTGCGGTAACGGGCGCCTGCTTCGGGATTCTTCAATGCCTCACTGCGCGCCACCTTGACCGCAACCTGGCGGTCAGTAAATGGATCGTATCCCTGATAAACCACGCCCATGCTGCCGCGGCCTATCTGCTTTTTGATCTCGTACTTACCGAGTTTTTCAGGAACGTCAGCCATGTCTGGTAGCCTGGATAGGAGTGTAGTTATATAATCGTGTTTTC
>Ga0214472_10009550_pt1 | contig 10109 bp, 8 predicted proteins | sample RVTome_6_FD_207662 | JGI IMG/M metagenome (GOLD analysis project Ga0214472, IMG submission 207662) | Soil microbial communities from uranium-contaminated site in the Upper Colorado River Basin, Wyoming, United States - RVT140D175 | ecosystem: Environmental > Terrestrial > Soil > Contaminated >...
TCCGGCGGTGTTCGGCCCGAGGATGCGCGCTCCGGCCTCGCGCGCCGCCGCCATCACGTACATGACGTCGTGCACCGGGATGTGCTCGGTGAGCACCACCAGCTTCTTGCAGCCGGCTTCGATGGCGTCGAGCGCCGCAGCCTTGCAGCGCAGCGGCGGAATGAACAGCACCGAGACCTCGAAGCCGACGCCGCGCATGGCCGCGCAGGCACTGGCGAACACCGGCACGCCGCAATGCTCGCTGCCGGCCTTGTTCGGGTTCACACCGCCGACGATGCGCGTGCCGTAAGCCTGCATGCGCTCGGTCCAGAAGGTGCCCTGCTTGCCGGTGATGCCTTGCACCAGCACGCGCTCGTCGCCGCGAATGATCATCGGGTCATGTTTCCGGCGCCGTTCGAGGCAGAGTTTTTGGAACCACAAAGGCACAAAGGACACAAAGAGGAGTCGGAGGGTACGGTGACCGACAGCCCTTTGCGAAGCATCGTCAGGATTGCTTCGGTTGGCATGAATTGTAGGGGTCGTGTCACCGGGAACGTACCCGATACCGCACGAAGCTGATGCACATTCTTCCTTTGTGTCCTTTGTGCCTTTGTGGTTCGAACAAGCACGGCCGAACCCGCCACCTAGCGTGCCGCGGTTCGGGCCGCAGCGATGGCTGCGGCGATCGCTTCGTCCATCGTCGGGTACGCGTCCAGCCCCAGTCTGCTCTTCAGCATCGTGCGCGCCTCGGCCGCGCCGGTGCCGTGAATGGAGAAGAACATCGGCACTGCGGGCGCGAGCTCGTCGATGGCATCGAGCACGCCTGCGGTCATCACGTCGGTGCGCGCGAAGGCGCCGCAGAAGTTCACCACCAGTGCCTTGACCTGCGGGTTGTCCAGCACCAGCTTGAGCGCCGGCGTGGCCTTGGTGTAGGACTCACCGCCGATCTCGAGGAAGTTTGCCGCGCGTCCGCCCTGGTGCGCGATCACGTCCATCGTCGTCATCGTCAGGCCGGCACCGTTGGCGAGCACGCCGATGTCGCCGTCCAGCGCGATGTACTTGAGCCCCAGCGCCTGGGCGCGCGCTTCCAGCTCGCTCAGCGGCTCGGGGCTGCCGCCGGCGGCGAGCTGCTCGCGGCGTGCGAGCGCGGAATCGTCCAGCGTGAACTTGCAATCCAGCGCCAGCACGCGCCCGTCGTCGAGCACGCACAGCGGATTGATCTCCAGCAGTTCGGCGTCGCTGGCCGCGTAGGCCCGGTACAGCTTCACCAGGGCCTGCGCAACCGCCTGTTCGCACGCACCCAGTTCCAGCCCGCGCACGATCTGCGCCGCGGCGTCGGCCGTGAAGCCGATGCGGATGTCCACCGGCGCGCGGCGCAGCGCACCCGGTTGCGTGGCGGCGATCTCTTCGATGTCCATGCCGCCCGCCGGCGAGAACATCACCACCGGCGACTTGCTGACCGGATCGTTGAGCACCGCGGCGTACAGCTCACGCGCGATCGGGATCTGTTCTTCCACCAGCACGGCGTGCACGGCATGACCCGCGATGTGCATGCCGAGGATGGCCTGCGCGTGCGCGCGTGCTTGCTCGGGGTTGCCGGCGAGCTTGATGCCGCCGGCCTTGCCGCGCTTGCCGGCGGGCACCTGCGCCTTGACGACGCTCGGCCCGATGTCGGCGGCGGCCGCGGCGGCCTCCTCGGGTGTGCGCGCGATGCGGCCTTGCGGGACCGCGATGCCGGCGGCTTGCAGCAACGGCTTGGCGGCGGCCTCGGTGAAGTTCATTTGCCGTACTTCTCCCAGTAGGCGCCGAACAGTGCCTGCTCGCTGGGGCGGTCTTGCGCGATCACCCGGCACAGGTGCGTGATGTTCAGAAAGTGCTTGTACGACAGGTTCTCGCTCAGGCTGTTGCCCTGCCAGGTGCCGCAGCCCATGGACAGCGTGAAGTTCAGCCCGCTGTCGAAACCGCCGCCGTTGCCGAAGGTGTGCGCCATGTTCACCAGCACCCGCACCACGTCCAGTTCCTCGGCCAGCCGGCGCGCGCGCGCCGGATCGGCGGTGTGGATACCGCACGAGTGACCCTTGCCCTTGAACTCGAGAATGTCCCGCACGCGCTGCACCGCGGCGTCGAAGTTCGCGGCGCGATACACGGTGAGCACCAGCGCGAGTTTCTCGTCCGAGAACGGATGCGCCTTGCCGACACCGTCCTCCTCGACCATGAAGAACTTCGCGCCCTGCGCGCTGTCGGGCAGGCCGGCCTCGCGCGCGAAGATGTCCGCATCCTTCGCGATCACCTTGCGGTTGAGCTTGCCGTTCAGCCACAGCGTGTCGGCGATGGCGCGCTTGCGCGCGGCGTCCGCCATCCAGCCGCCGGCGCGTTGCAGCGCGGCGATCGCGGCGTCGTAGACGCTGTCGAGGATCACGAGCGAGTTCTCCGACGAGCACGAGGTGGCGTTGTCGAAGATCTTCGAGGCGCAGATCTTGTCCGCGGCATCGTCCAGATCCGCGCTGTCGTCGACGATCACCGGCACGTTGCCCGCGCCGACGCCGAGCGCGGGCTTGCCGCTCGAGTACGCGGCGCGCACGTTGTTCTGGGAGCCGGTGACCACGACCAGATCGCTGGCACCCATCAAGGCATTGGTCAGCTCCTTGGTCACCGGTGCCGGCAGCACCTGCACCAGATCCTCCGGCAGCGCGATGCGCGCGAGTTCCTCGCGCATCAGCTCGACCGTGCGCGCGGTGGTGGCGTAGCCGGCGGGGGAGGGCGCGATGATCACCGCGTTGCGGCCCTTGATCGCCATCATCGCCTTGTTCACCGGCGTCGCCGCCGGGTTGGTCGACGGCGTGACCGCCGCCACCACGCCGACCGGCTTCGCGTACTTGACGATGCCCAGCGCCGGCAGTTCCTCGATGATACCGACCGATCGCGCGCGCGACAGGTCGCGCAGCGTGCCGAAGGTCTTGCGGGTGTTCTTGGTGATCTTGTCGGCGACGTTGCCGAGCCCGGTGTCGGCAACCGCCATCTGCGCCAGCTCGCGTGCACGGCGCGGTTCGTAGATGGACCAGGCCAGCGCCGTCACGGCCTCGTCGGTGCGCGCCTGGTCGGCGTCGGCGAAGCGTGCCATCGCGGTGCGGGCGCGGCGCACCAGCTCGCCGATGACGGTGTCGACCTGATCGCCCCGGGGCTTGCTGGCGATGCTGCTCATGGCTCCTCTCGCGCGCCGCTGCGGCGCTGTGTGTGTCACGCGCGGCGGCGGCCGTCGAATCACGCATCCGGTCACGCCCGCGCGATCGTGTCACGGGCCCGGGCAGGCAACATATAGAGGCGTTCGACAGGGTGTCAAGTAACTGATATAGATGAGCTGCATGACTGGTTCTGCGACCGAGGGCACCGATGCGTGCAACCCCGCTGTACCGCGTCGTCGAAGAGCACCTGCGCACCCGCATCGGGTCCGGCGAGCTGGTGCCGGGCGATCTGATTCCGTCCGAGAGCCAGCTCGCGCGCACGCTCGGCGTGAGCCAGGGCACGGTCAAGAAGGCGCTGGAGAAGCTGGTCCACGAGCGGTTGCTGTACCGCCACCAGGGCAAGGGCACCTACGTCTCGCGCATCGATTTCAACAACAGCCTGTTCCGCTTCTTCGCCTACGGCGACGGTGCCGGCGGGGCGGTGCGTATCCGCAAGCACACGCCGGCGCGCGCTCTGCGTCCGGGCCCGCGCGAGGTGTGCCGGCGGCTCGCGGTGGCCGCCGGCAGCGAACTGCTGTGCATCGAGCGCGTGGGCTACGCCGATGAATCGCCGGTGATGACCGAGACCAGCTGGTGGGTCGCCGAACTCGTGGCCGGACTGGAGGACGACTCCCTGCACATCCCCGATCTGATGTACGCGATGGTGGTCGAACGTTTCGCGCTGCCCGTGGTGCGCTGCGACGAGACCCTCACCGCCGAGGTCGCCGACACCGTCACCGCTGAGCGCCTGCGGATCGCGCCCGGTGCGCCGTTGCTGGTGCTCAAGCGCCTGGCCGTGACCACCGATGCGAGGCCGATGGAGTTTCGCATCACCCGCGGGCGCGGCGATCGCTTCAGTTACAAGACCGAAATACGCTGATCCGCGCGCTACCGCTACGCTCGCGCGACGCGCGAAGCGGCCGTACGCCCCGGTGCGCTGCGCGCACGTTGCCGGCACGATCTGCGACGGGCGACGGAGCGCGCGGCCGCGCAGCAGCCGCGGCCGAATCATCGTGCAGCACCGGCGCATATTTTCCGTATCGCGAGAGCCGATCTTCCCGATTGACAATGACCAGCCCGTAACCGTAGGGTTTCGGGCTGAGGAGAGAGAGCGTCGAACGCGCGCCAGCGCATCCAAACGACGCCGAGCACCAAGGAAAATTCGTGGCAAAACTGCTCGAGGTCAAAGGCCTCCGGACCCAGTTCGCGACCAGCGAAGGCACCGTCAAGGCGGTCGACGACGTCACCTACGACGTCGATCAGGGCGAGACCGTCGCCATCGTCGGCGAATCCGGCTCCGGCAAGTCCGTGGGCGCGCTGTCGATCCTGCGCCTCATTCCGGACCCGCCCGGCAAGATCCTGGCCGGCGAGATCCTGTTCGAGGGCCAGGATCTGCTCAAGCTGAGCGCCGACGAGATCCGCCACGTGCGCGGGCGCAAGATCAGCATGGTCTTCCAGGAGCCCATGACCTCGCTCAATCCGGTGCTGTCCATCGGCTTGCAGCTCACCGAGACGATGATGCTGCACCTGGGCCTCAGCCAGGAGCAGGCCGACAAACGGGCGGTCGAGCTGCTCGGCATGGTCGGTATCTCGGAGCCGCAGCGGCGCCTGAAGCAGTATCCGCATCACCTCTCCGGCGGCATGCGGCAGCGCGTCATGATCGCGCTCGCGTTGTCCTGCGACCCCAAGCTGATCATCGCCGACGAGCCGACCACCGCGCTGGACGTGACCATCCAGGCGCAGATCCTCGAGCTGATGAAGAACCTCACTCGCGAGTTGGGGGTGGCGCTGATCATCATCACCCACAACCTCGGAGTCGTCGCGCGCTACGCCGACCGGGTGAACGTGATGTACGCGGGCAAGATCGTCGAGGAAGGCACCGCGCAGCAGATCTACCACCAGCCCAGGCACCCCTACACCATCGGCCTGCTGAACTCGGTGCCGCGCATGGACCTGCCGCGCGGTCAGAAACTCATTCCCATCGAGGGCTCGCCGCCGGACCTGACCAGGCTCGATGACGGTTGCTCGTACCGGCCGCGCTGCAAATGGCGCATCGATCGCTGCGACAAGGAGTTTCCGCCGCTGGCCCAGGTCAATGACACGCAGTTCTCGGCGTGCTGGCGCAAGGATGAACTGGACAACGTGCTGCAGAAGATGAGGCAGGCGTCATGAGTTCAAGCGCGGCGGCCGTGCAGCACGGCAACCTGAATTTCCTCGAGGTCAAGCACGGCGAGACCCTGATCAAGGTCACCGACCTGAAGAAGTATTTTCCCGTCACCGAGGGTATGGTCTTCCAGCGCGTGATCGCGAACGTGAAGGCGGTCGACGGTGTGAGCTTCGAGATCAAGCGCGGCGAGACGCTCGGCCTGGTCGGCGAGTCCGGCTGCGGCAAGACCACCACCGGGCGCTGCATCCTGCAGCTCGAGCGTGCCACGCAGGGAACGATCGACTTCTGCGGCGTCGACCTGACCACGTTGAGCGAAAAGGAACTGGTGCCGGTGCGCCAGCGCATCCAGGTGATCTTCCAGGATCCGTACAGTTCGCTGAACCCGCGCATGAAGGTCGGCGACATCATCGGCGAGCCGATGATGGTGCATCGCATCATCGCGGACTCGGCCGGGCGCGACAAGCGCACCCGCGATCTGCTCAACGTGTGCGGCCTGCCGCGCGCGTTCGCCGAGCGCTATCCGCACGAGATGAGCGGCGGCCAGCGCCAGCGCGTCGGTATCGCGCGCGCGCTCGCGCTGAACCCTGATTTCATCATCTGCGACGAGGCGGTCTCGGCGCTGGACGTGTCGATCCAGGCGCAGGTGATCAACCTGCTCGAGGATCTGCGCGAGGAATTCCACCTCACCTACCTGTTCATCGCGCACGACCTGTCCGTGGTGCGCCACCTGTGCAACCGGGTCGCGGTGATGTACCTGGGCAAAATGGTCGAACTGGCCGATTCGGACGAGCTGTTCGACAACCCGCAGCACCCCTACACCAAGGCGCTGCTGTCGGCGGTGCCGGTGCCCGACCCGTCGGTGGAGGCGCAGCGTGCGCACCAGGTACTGCAGGGCGAGGTGCCCAGCCCGATGAATCCGCCGCCCGGCTGCGTATTCCACCCGCGTTGCCCGATCGCCGTGGACACCTGCCGCAAGGCGATCCCGCCGCTCGTGGAGCTGACCCCCGGCCATTGGGTGGCCTGCCCCGAAGTGGGCTAAACTGTTGTCCACGTTCCCCAAGCTTCTCCGAGGGAGGAGGGTCGGGCGCGGAATTCAATCGAAGAACATGATCCAGGAGGAGGAGTTTAAGATGAATCGCTTCATACCAAGACTCGCCGCTGCGGCGGTTGCCGGGGCGGCGCTGGGGCTCGCCGGCCCCGTCGCGGCCCAGACGCCCAAGAAGGGCGGCATACTGACCTTCGTGGTCGCCTCGTCGAGCCCGACGTTCGACATGCACCGCGAGACTACCTTCGGCACCGTGCACCCGATTGCGCCGTTCTACAGCCTGCTGATCCGGGTCAATCCGGAAAACCCTCAGTCGCCGACTGACTTCGTGTGCGATCTGTGCGATGGCGAGGTGCCGAAGGCCACCAATGACGGCAAGACATACACCTTCAAGCTGCGCGAAGGCGTGAAGTTCCACGACGGCACGCCGCTGACCAGCGCCGACGTGAAGGCCACCTACGACAAGATCATCTTCCCGCCCGAGGGTGTGCCCAGTGCGCGCAAGGCCTTCTACACGATGGTCGAGTCGATCGAGGCTCCGGATGCGTCCACCGTGGTGTTCAACCTGAAGCACCCCTCGGGTGCGTTCCTGCCGGCGATGGCCTCGCCCTTCAACGGGATCTACTCCAAGAAGGACCTGGACACCCACGGCACCGACTGGCACACCAAGAACGTCAACGGCACCGGTCCGTTCATCTTCGTCAAGCACGTCTCGGGTGCGGGAGTGGAAGGCAAGAAGAACCCCAACTACCACCACAAGGGACAGCCGTACCTGGATGGATTCCAGTCCATCGAGGCGCCGAAGATGGCGGTGCGCTTGCAGGCCATCCGCGGCGATCGCGCGTCGATCGAGTTCCGCGGCTTCCCGCCGAAGGCGCGCGACGATCTGGTCAAGGCGCTGGGTGACAAGATCACGGTGCAGGAGAGCGACTGGAACTGCGCGCTGTTTATGACGCCGAACCACAAGGCCAAGCCATTCGATGACCCGCGTGTGCGCAAGGCGTTGACGCTGTCCATGGATCGCTGGGGCGGCTCCAAGTACCTGTCGCAGATCGCCATCGTGAAGACGGTCGGCGGTGTGGTGTTCCCGAAGCATCCGCTGGCTGCCAAGGAGACGGAGCTGACGCAGCTTGCCGGCTACGGCAAGGACATCGAGGCCAGCCGTGCCGAGGCGAAGAAGCTGCTGGCCGAGGCCGGTCATTCCAACCTGGAATTCAACTTCACGAACCGCGCCGTCGATCAGCCGTACACGGTGGTCGGCACCTGGGCCATCGACCAGTGGTCGAAGATCGGCGCCAAGGTCACGCAGAAGATAATCCCGACCGGGCCGTTCTACGACACGCTGCGCAAGACCAAGGACTTCGACGTTGCGATGGACTTCAACTGCCAGTCGGTGGTGAATCCGCTGGCGGACGTGTCGAAGTTCCTCGGCTCGGCCGGCAACAACCACGGCTCGTACGAGGACCCGGTCCTCGAAGATCTGTTCAAGCAGATGAACCAGTCCGGCTCGGAGGCCGAGCAGTACAACCTGATGCGCCGCTACGAGCGCCGTGCGCTGGACGAGGCCGCCCACATGCTGGTCAGCCTGTGGTGGTACAAGATCAACCCCCATCGCTCCTACGTGAAGGGTTGGAAGATCGCGCCCAGCCATTACCTGAACCAGCAGCTCGACAACATCTGGCTGGACAAGTAATCGGCCGTTAGGCCTTTCGCGCCCCGCCCGCAGATGCGGGCGGGGCTCTCCCAGGTCATCACACCATGAGCAAGTATCTGTTAAAGCGCCTGCTGCTGACGATCCCGACCCTGTTCGGTGCGGCGCTGCTGGTCTTCCTGCTGCTGCGCGCGTTTCCCGGTGACGTGTGCGCGATCCGCCTTGCCGGTACCGGCATGTATGTGGACGAGGAACAGATCGAAATCTGCCGCGAGGACCTGGGACTGAACAAGTCCCTGCCGGTGCAGTTCTGGGACTTCGTGTCCGGCTACGCGACCTGGGATCTGGGAACCTCGATGTGGACCGGCAAGCCGGTTGCAGAGGAGATCGGACTGCGCTTCCAGCTCTCGCTGCAGGTCGCGATCATGGCAACGCTGGTGGCGTCCGTCATCGCGATCCCGCTGGGCATCATCGCGGCGGTGAAGCAGGACACCTGGATGGACTACCTCGTGCGTACGTTCAGCATCGCCGGCACGGCCATGCCGGCGTTCTGGCTGGGCATCCTGATCATCCTGGGCCTGCTGATATACAGCCAGAAATGGTTTGGCGTGCCGTGGATGCCGCCGATCGAATACAGGGCGCCCTGGGAAGACCTGGGGCACAACCTCTCGCAGCTCATCTGGCCCGCGGTGGCCACCGGCTACCGCTATTCCGCCGTCGTGGTACGCATGACGCGCTCGGCGCTGCTCGAGGTGCTGCGCGAGGACTACGTGCGTACCGCGCGTGCCAAGGGCATGATGGAATCGGCGGTCATCAATCGCCATGCGCTGAAGAACGCGCTGCTGCCGGTCGTGACCATCATCGCGCTGGAGTTCGCGTTCCTGATGGGCGGGCTGGTGGTCACCGAGCAGGTGTTCAATCTGAACGGCCTGGGCAAGCTGTTCGTGGACTCCGTGTTGCAGCACGATTACACCTTGACGCAGCAACTCGTGATGCTGGTGGTGCTCATCTTCGTGCTGACGAACCTGGTGGTGGATCTGTTCTACGCGTGGCTTGATCCGCGCATCCGCTACAGTTGAGGAACATCCATGTCTACGCCGCAACTCGCCGTTGATCCTACGGAACTACAGGACGCACCGCGGGCGCCGTGGCTGGTGCGCATGTCCACGCTGGCGCGGCGCCAGCCGCTGGGTACCGCCGGCTTGCTAGTCGTGGTCGGGATGGTGCTGGCCGCGGTGTTCGCACCGTGGCTGACGCCGTACCATCCGACCGAGAATTCCTTCGAGCACATGCTCGTTGCGCCCGGCGCGGATTTCTGGCTGGGGACCGATCAGTTCGGGCGCGACATCCTCACGCGCATCCTCTATGGTGCACGCACCGCGCTGTTCGTGGGCTTTATCTGCGCCATCGTCGGTGCGTTCGCGGGTCTGGTCCTGGGCGTGGGCAGCGCGTATTTCGGCGGCAAGGTGGACCTGCTCTTCCAGCGCGTGATGGACGTGTTCATGGCCTTCCCGTTGATCATCATGGCGCTGGCGATCGTTGCCACGCTGGGCACCGGCACGGACAAGGTGATCATCGCGATCACGATCCCGTTCATACCGCAGTGCGCGCGCGTGGTGCGATCCAGTGCGCTCAGTCTGCGTGAGATCCCGTACGTGGATGCCGCGCGGGCCTGCGGCTTCAGCCACCTGCGCATCATCATGCGCCACATGATCCCGAACGTGATGGCGCCGTTCCTGATCATGATCACCACCTTTGTCGGCCAGGCGATCCTGCTCGAGGCCTCACTGTCGTATCTGGGGCTGGGGGTGCAGGAGCCGACCGCCGCCTGGGGCCTGATGCTGCAAGGCGGTGCGGAGGAGTACGCGGAGAGTGCGCCGTGGGTGCCGATCTTCCCCGGCATCGCGATCACGCTGGCGGTGTTCGGCTTCAACCTGTTCGGCGACGCGCTGCGCGACGTGCTGGATCCGAAGCTGCGCAATCGCTGAGAGCCTGTGAATCTTTCGCCCGCCGTCGCGAGACGTTCCCTGGGCGTTCCTGGCAAGG
>Ga0214472_10009551_pt1 | contig 10109 bp, 9 predicted proteins | sample RVTome_6_FD_207662 | JGI IMG/M metagenome (GOLD analysis project Ga0214472, IMG submission 207662) | Soil microbial communities from uranium-contaminated site in the Upper Colorado River Basin, Wyoming, United States - RVT140D175 | ecosystem: Environmental > Terrestrial > Soil > Contaminated >...
CAGCCAATGAACGAGGAAAGCTGAGGTCGCGCTTTTTGACGGACTGGAGGGAAGATTCCCGGGGCACGCCGGCGGATCCCCCCAACCGGAATTCCGGAAAGACCCACCGAGCGCGCTGAACTCCAGGCAAATGCCGTGGTACCTCTCGGACGTCCGTCCTTCTTTCCGGATTTCCCTCCTCAGTGCCACCTTAACCACATCGGGGCGACCGTCCGGTCGCCCCTGCACGTTCGAGCGTGGTGGAGCCTTGCGTTTTGGCTTAGCGCGGGGTGGCTAGGCTTCCTCTTCCTCTGCGAGTTCCCCAACCTCGCCCATTTCGCCACCCTGGCCGCGGCGCCCGCGCTCGGCATTGAGCTTGGCGATCCCGTTGCGGGCCTGAGTTAGCAGCCGGGTCAATTCATTCTCCAGGGCGCCCAGCGCGTCGATGACGTATTCGTCGGAATCGCGCCGCACGAGCTCAGCATCGGCTCGCGCCTGTTCAATGATTTGGTCGGCCCGAGATTCGGCCGCCTTGGCAATCGACTCCTCGGAAGCGACTTGCTCAGCCTTCTTCTTGGCCAATTGGATCGTGCGGTTGGCCTCTTCCTGAGCCTGGGCAAGCACGCGATCGCGTTGGGCCAGGACCTGCTGGGCCTTTTTGACCTCCTCAGGGATGGAGATCCGCATCTGATCGATGATTTCGAGGATGCGATCCTCGTCGACGATTACATTGTGGGTAAGCGGGATCGGCCGGCTCTCATTAAAGAGCTCCTCCAACCGATCCACGAGGTGCAGGATGTCCATCGAATGCCTCCGGTCCGAGCGGCACGGCGACCTGGACCAGCACTCTGACGATGCAATCTTCAGGCCGAAGCGTACACTGATTGAAGGGCGCGGTCAACCGGCTCAGTCGCGCAGCGAACTTACCGAGAACCGTGAGCTGCCTTCCTCGCCAAGCTCTTCCATGCGGCGCGCCAATGCTTCCACAACGATCGGGTTGACAAAGCTGCTGACATCGCCGCCGAGCACGGCCACCTCGCGCACCGTGGTGCCGCTGAGGAAGGAGTGCTCTTCGCTGGTAATCAGGGCCACCACGTCGATATCAGGAGCAAGCCGATGGTTGGCCAACGCCATGCGGAATTCGTGCTCGAAATCGGAGAAAACCCGCAAGCCGCGCACGATGACCTTGGCCCCGACCTTGTGACAGAAATCGACGGTCAACCCCTGGTAGCCGACCACCTGGATATTGCCCTGGCCCTGGAAGCTGCGCTTCACCAGGTCGATCCGCTCCTGGGGAGAGAACAACAGCTCCTTCATCGGCCGGTCGTAGACGGCGATGATCAGTTCGTCGAACAGCTTGGCCGCCCGCGAGGCGATATCGATATGACCGTAGTGAATTGGATCGAAGGTGCCTGGGAAGACCGCACGGACCATTAGCTGAGCTCTCCTTTGTGCTCCGACCAGGCGCGCTCAACGGCGGCAGCCAATGAATGGTGGCTCGGGTCGGATAGGTCTGGATCCTTGGCGAACAAATCCTGTGCGTGACGCCGCGCCTTTTCAATCAGACGGACGTCGGTCAGGCGGGCCATTCGGATTTCGGCGAAGCCAGATTGACGGGTTCCCAGAAAGTCGCCTGGACCGCGCTGGGCCAGGTCCTTCTCGGCCAAGGCAAAGCCATCGTTGGTTGCCTCCATCGCCTTCAGCCGCTCGTTGTCAGTTTCCTGATCGTTGTCGGGGATCAATAGACAATAGGATTGGTGCTCGGCGCGACCGACTCGCCCCCGGAACTGGTGCAGCTGCGACAACCCAAACCGGTTTGCGCCTTCGATGACCACGACGCTGGCGTTTGGGATATCAACCCCGACTTCGACCACGGACGTCGACACCAGGATGTCGAGCTCACCGTCACGGAAGGCATGCATGACGGTGTCTTTCTCATCGGGCCGCATGCGTCCATGCAGCAAACCAACCTGATGATCGAAGAAGACTTTCTCCGACAGTTCCTCGTACTCATCTACGGCCGCCTTAGCCTGGACCTTCTCTGAGCCCTCGACCAGCGGATAGATGATGAATGCCTGGCGCCCCTGCTCGAGCTGGCCCTGGATGAAACTGTAGGCGCGCGAGCGATTGACGGGCGATAGGACGCGCGTCTCGACCGGCCGGCGACCGGGTGGAAGTTCATCGATGATCGTGAGATCAAGGTCGCCGTAAATCGTGAGCGCCAGCGAGCGGGGAATGGGGGTGGCGGTCATCACCAGCAGGTGGGGCGCTTCGGCCTTGCTGCGCAGCGCAGCTCGCTGGTCGACGCCGAAGCGGTGCTGTTCGTCCACAACGGCCAGGCCCAGTGCCTGGAACTGAACCGGATCCTCCAGCAGGGCATGGGTACCGACCACAAAGCGGACCGAGCCGTCGGCCAGACCTTGCCGAATCGCCTCCTTGTCGGCCTCCGGGGTGGCGCCAAGCAGTAACCGCATTTCGTCGGCCGCCAGGCCGGTGCTGGCCGGCAGCAGTTGGGTCAGGGTTGCGAAATGCTGCTCGGCCAGGATGCTGGTTGGGGCCATCAGGGCCGATTGCACGCCGTTCTCGGCGGCAATTCCGATGCAGAACGCGGCGATCACGGTCTTGCCGGATCCTACGTCGCCTTCGAGCAGCCGGTTCATTGGCTTGGCGCGTGCCAGGTCGGAGCGAGCATCAGCCAGTGCCTGGCGCTGGGCCGCCGTCGGCTCGAAGGGCAAGCCGGCCTGGAAGCGCTCAACCCAATCATCGTCGACCGCCAGGGCTTTGGTCTCAAGCGCCTCCCAGGTCGCCTTTTGCCGTTGGACGCCGAGCTGCAGCAAGAACATCTCATCGAAGGCCAGCCGGTGTTGAGCTTGCTTCAACTGCTCCCAGCCGTCGGGGAAGTGAACCTGTTGCAGCGCCTGGGGCAGACTAACGACGTCGGCCGAACGACGCATTTCGTCCGGCAGCATATCCGGCACGCGCGGCGCCAGCCGGTTGACCACTGAATGCAGCACTTTGCGCATCCACTTGGCCGTAACGCCGGCGGTCAGTGGATAGACCGGCACAATCCGATTGGTGTGGAGCTGCTCGCGTTCGAGGGGCTCCCACTCGGGATTGGTCATGACCAGCTTGCCCAGGTATTGATCGATCTTGGATGATAGGACCACGGCTTGTCCCGGCTTCAGGCTGCGGGCGATCCAAGGCTGGTTGAACCAGGTCACACGCAATGTGCCGGTGCCGTCGCTGACGGTGACTTCGGTCAATTTCATTTTTCCCGAACGGATCGGACGGACCTTGACCTGTTCGACAGTGGCAATGATCGTGACTTCTTCGCCGTACCACAAGCGGTTGATGGTCTTGAGCTGCGAGTAGTCGTCGTAGCGCCGGGGGAAATGCCACAACAGATCGCCCAGGGTTTCGAGGCCAAGCTTTTTCAATGTCTTGGCTGACTTTGGGCCGATGCCCGAGATCGTGGTCAGGGGGGCATCCAGCGCGGCCGGTGCCTCGGCATCGGCCCGGACAGCCTGACGCACGGCCGACGCCCGTCGGGCAGCCGGTGTGGCCTCGGCCACTGGCTCTTCCGCATGATCCTCGTCTTCTTGGACTTCACCCTCGCCGTATTCGTCTACGTCTTCGTCGAAGTCTTCAGCCTCGGGCTCATCGTCAGCGGAAGGCTCGCCTTCGTCGGAGTCCAATTCATCCTCAGCCTGGTCGGGTTCGTCCGTGGCTGGTTGTTCGACGTGTGTGGTTTCCGGAATGCTGGCGGCTTCGGCTGCCTGGTCGCCGTCCATTTCGGCGCCCGACGGTCCGTCGCCCCCCGCTAGCCCTGGAATGGGTTCGAGGTCGTCGTACGAACGGCCCAGCCGTGTCCACAAGCCTTGCAGGGTTTCCTGACGGGCTCTGGGGGTAAGGCGGCCGTAGTCTCGCAACCGGTCGACCACGGCGCTGGTCGCCGGGTCGGGCAGACCGCTATGGCGGGCCTCTTCCTCCCAGGGATCGAGCATGCGGGACAGCCCGCCAACAACGGCGCCGTTGTCAAACTTGCGGTCGACTTCGAGCCGGATGTACTTGGCCAGTTTCTCGAGGGCGCTGTTCATGAGGCGCGGTGGTCGGGGTAGCTGCGTGGCATGCCGGCCATCATACCATCGCGGTTGGAGTGGCAGCGTCCGCCGCTCACGGCAGGTCGTCTTCCGCTTCAAGTACGATCACGCCGACGCTCTGCTGGCCGACCAGCGTGGCTACGGCTGGGCCGTAGTCGGCGAACGTGATGGGCGTGGCTGGATGCAGGCCGGCCAGGCGCTCGGCGACCCAACGCCCGTCGTCGGCCTTGCGCTCTGACGGCTGCAGTACGGCGATGTGTTCCAGATCGGTGAATTCGGCGACGAATTCAACCAACTTCTCCAGGGCCCTGGGCCGTGACCGCACCTTCTCCATCGGGATCAGACGGCCGTCCTCCATCGTCAGGAAGGCAATCACGCCCAGCATATTGCCCAGGATCGCCTGGGAAGCCGTGATCAAGCCATAGCGTTCGAGGTGGAGCAAGTCATCCAGGAAGAAGACCAGGTACATGCGCGGGATCATGCCGCGCACGAGTCGCACGATTTCCTCGAGCGGCTCATCCTGCTCGGCGGCCAGCACGGCCGCTTCGACCAGCAGGCCAAGTCCGGCCGACAAGCTTTGCGAATCAATGACTTGAATATCACAGCGGCCACGGAACAGGTCGCTGGCCTGGCGGGCATTGGCCCACCCTCGGCTGACGGATTGCGCGGGGTGAAGTGAAAGGATTTGGTCGGATTGCTCGAACAATTGGCCGTAGATCTGGACCATCGTATCAACCGAGGCCGGCTCGGCCAGGGGTACGCTGGCGTTGGCCAGCAGCGAGCGATAGCTGCCCAGAGTCCGGCGCGGATCTTCGACGTCCTCGATGCCGTTGGCCCGGATGTGCACAGGCGCCGGGGTCAACAGGGGATGATCCCACAGCTCCGGATTGGGGGGCCGAGCCGAGCTGTCGGCGACAATGCGAACCTTGGCCATGCCTATTCGAGCGACAGGATGAAATGGTAGTGCGGCTGGCCGCCTTCGAGGACTTCGGTTTCCAAATGTGGCCAACGCTGCCGCAGACGGTCGGCGATGGCGTTGGCCTCCGCCAGTGGCAAGTTTTGCCCGACGTACAATGCCAGCAGCTCGTGCTGTTCGACGTCGGCGTTTTCCAGGAGCTCGACCAGGCTGGATTCCAGTTCGTCACCGGCCACCACCAACTTACCATTGAGCAGGCCAATGACCTGCCCCTCGGTAACGCTGACGCCGTCGATTTCGACACTGCGGGTGGCGATTGTCAGTTCGCCGAAGCTGACGTCTTCGATCGCCTTGGTCATGGCACTGGCTACTTCGGCAAGTTCGCCGCTGCGGTCGAGCGCCACCATGGCCGCCACCCCCTGCGGCACGGCCACCGTAGGCACTACCTCGACGTGTTTGACCGTGAGTTCCTTGGCCTGGCTGGCCGCCAGGTGAATGTTCTTGTTGTTGGGCAGGATCAGTACCTTGTCCGTCGGCAGGTCTTCAAACGCAGCCAGGATTTCTTGTGTGCTGGGGTTCATCGTCTGTCCGCCTTCGACGATGGCAGCAGCACCCAGGCTGGCGAAGACCCGGGCGATGCCCGGGCCCGGGGCCACGGCCACGACGGCGATTTCACCCTGCTTGACGTTCTCTAGGTGCAGTTCCTGACCGGTGCGGTCGCCCTGGCCCTCAATCTGATCCATCAGGTTCTCAATAGCGACCTTGGTCACGATGCCCAATCCCTGCAGGTATTCGATCGGGCGGTACTGGGTGTCGTCGGGCACGTGGATGTGCATGCGGTACATTCCGTCGCCTTCGCCAACCTGGATCGAGGTGCCCAGCGCTTCCAGTTGGCCGTAGAAAGCCTCCAGATCCAGCGGTTGGCTGGGCCGGAAATCGACGACAACTTCCCAATCCTGGCCAGGTTCGACCGCCTCGGCCGCGCCATCCAGCGACAGGCTGCTCAAGGGCTGAACGGCTTGAATCGGCTCGTCAAGGGGCAAGCGATAGGCCGAGCGCAACATTCCCTCCAGGATGTAGGCCAGGCCCTTGCCGCCTGAATCGACTACGCCGGCATCTTTGAGCACGGGCAGTAGATCGGGGGTCCGCGCCACCGAGGCGTGGGCCGCCTCCACCACCAGGCGCAGTAAATCGAGTGGGTTGCGCACCCCTTCGTCGAAACCAATCTGGGCCGCCTCGGCTATGTCCTTGGAGACGGTCAGGATTGTGCCTTCAACCGGCCGGACGACGCCCTTATAGGCTGTGCGGCGGGCCTCGTCGAGCGACTTGACGAGCAGCTCCGCACCCATTTCGCCGACGCCATCCAGCTGGCGGGCGAAGCCGCGCCACAACTGGGAGAGGATCACGCCCGAATTACCGCGTGCGCCCATCAGGGACCCATGGGCAACGGCATGGGCGACAAAGCCGATGTTGGGGTTGTCCTGGGCTTCAACTTCCTTCCAGGCCGCCTGCATCGTCAGCAACATGTTGGTGCCGGTGTCACCGTCTGGCACGGGGAAGACGTTGAGGGCGTTGACCACTTGTTGGTGGGTGCGGAGCCAGGCGAGCCCGGCGCTAATGCCCTTGCGCAGGTCGTGGCCATCGATGGCTTCATAGCGCTGGTACATCCGCTCGGCCGCCGGCGAGGACGGCATCTTGTGTTGGGCGCTCATCGGTCGGTCGCCATCATGCCTCAATCCCTGTCGCTCACGCGCAGATCCTGCACATGGACGTTTACGGCGGCGATCGGCATGCCCAGCGCCCGCTCGACTTGGTAGCGGACCGAGTTGGCCATACTGGTGGCAACGGTCGAAATGCGCGTTCCGTACTCAACCACCACGTACAGGTCGATCAAGATGTGGCCGCCGACCGTGCGCACCTCAACCCCATGGCGCGGGTCCTTGGCCAGCGCATGGGCCAGGCCGTTCACAAGGTTCTTGGAGGCCATCCCGACGACGCCATAAGACTGCATGGCGACCTGCGAAGCGATGGTGGCGATGGCGTTAGGCGATATCGTAATTCGCCCGTGGCGTTTGGTCTCACCAGTGGACATTAAGGGTCTCTCCAGGGGAACGCCAGTCCCCGACGTTGGAGTGCATATGGTAAGATGATGCCCGTTCGATGACAGAACAGAATGCCGACGAAAGGTTGATCGGTCGATGGCTCATTGTGAAAACTGCGGCAAGAGAACTCAATTCGGTCACAATCGCAGCTTCTCCATGAATGCGACCCGCCGCACGTTCAAGCCGAACTTGCAGAAGGTCAAGCTTATGGAAGGCGGCAAGCTTGTCCAGAAGACGCTGTGCACCAAGTGCATCAAGCGTCTTTCCCGCGTCTGATACCAAGCAGCTTCGCTTTCTCTAACCTGGGGCCGCCTACGGGCGGCTCTTTTGCTGGGACCAGTTGGCTAGTTTGAAACACGTTGTCCGACGCCCTGGCGCAGCGCCCGCACGCCGGCGCCCACCCCGTCGGGGTGCATGAAAATGGCGCTGGCTGCTGCCAGGACGTTGGCTCCGGCTTCGATGACACCGGGTGCAGTCTCAGCGGTCAGGCCGCCGTCGACCTGCAGATGCGCCTGCGACCCGGCATGGTCGAGCAGGTTCCGGACTTGGCCGATGCGGGTCAGGCTGGAGGCAAGGAAAGTCTGGCCGGCGAACCCGGGGTTGACCGACATCACCAGCACCAGGTCCACCAGATCCAACACCTCGGCCACGATACTGGCCGGCGTCGCCGGATTGAGCGCTACGCCGGCACTGCACCCCAGGTCGCGGATTGCCTGTAGGGTGCGGTGCAGGTGGGTACAGGCCTCGGCGTGCACGGTGATCGAGTCGGCGCCAGCCCGCTGGAACTCGGGCAGGAAGCGAATCGGCTCCTCAATCATCAGGTGGACGTCTAGCGGCAGGCCGGTCGATCGCTGGCAGGCCTGCACAACGACCGGGCCCATGGTGATGTTGGGCACGAACTGCCCGTCCATGACGTCGATATGAATCCAATCGACGCCGGCGCTCTCCGCCTCGCGTATGGCGCCGCCCAATCGAGCGAAGTCCGCCGACAGGATCGAAGCGGACAGCAGCACAGGCTCACCCATCCGGTCAATGATACCGTCGCCGAATCATGTTGACAAGGAGCGGCCGCCAGGTCGCAGCTTGTCGGACCCAGGGATCGGCCACCTGTAATCGCGCTGTAAGGTCGCCCTGACGTTGGCTGGGTGATACTGGTACTGGGCCGGCTAGCCGCATGCCTGTTGTATACTCGGGTGGCTCAAGGCAGGGCGGTCGTTGGCGGGCCCAAAAGATACCAACGTATGCACTTTGCACAGCGGCCGCCCGGCGCACAGCGCCGTCAACCCAGTCTGAATTGAGGGCCGACGATTGACTGCATTGGGCAACTGGCTCAACTCAATCCTTTCCGAGGACGAGACCATACAGATGGTCAGCCACGCACCTGAGGCCGATTCGGCGACCGAACCTCACGGCAGCCGGTCCCAGCTCGAAGAAGAGAATCGCCGACTGTGGTCGGTCTTGCGCCGCACCGCCTCGATGACGGCCACGCTCAACTACGAACGTGTTCTCGACATGACGATCGACCTGGGCACGGCGGCGCTCTCCGAGGAAGGTTACGGCGTTTCCGACATCGTTGCCGTGCTCTTCATGTTCGAAGAGGAACAGCTTTACGTCCCGACCGCCCGCGGCCTGACCCAGGCCGACCTGCGAGTGCGGCTGCCGGGCAAGTCCGGCATCCTGTTCGAGGCCCTCGAGTCGTCCGAGATGCGGGTGATGGACGATCCGGCCCGCGACCCCGAACTGCAGCACATTGCCGCCATCCAGAAGTGCCGCCAGGCGATCTGTATCCCGCTGGGGGTAGGGCTCGACCTATATGGTGTGCTGTTGTTCGGCCACTCCCAGGCCGGCTTCTTCGAGCAGCGTGATCGGTTGGAGCTGCTCGAAGTGACCGCCCAGCAGGCGATGTTCGCGCTGCAGAATGCTCGCCTGTACCGCGAACTCGAACAGGAAAAGGAACGCATTTCCGAGATCCAGGAGGAGGCGCGCAAGAAGTTGGCGCGTGACCTTCACGACGGCCCGACCCAGTCGATCAGTGCCATCGGCATGCGGGTCAACTTCGCCCGGCGCCTGATGGAGCGCGATCCAAAATCAGCGGCCGATGAGCTGTACAAGATCGAAGATTTGACCCGGCGCACCACCAAAGAGATGCGCCAGATGCTGTTCACGCTGCGACCCCTGGTGCTCGAATCCGAGGGCCTGGTGCCCGCCTTCCATCAGTTGGCCGAGAAGATGATGGAAACTCATGGCCAGCGGGTGGTGGTCGAGGCCGACGAGGGCGTGGCCGACGAGCTGGAAGTCGGCAAGCAGGGCGTGCTCTTCTTTATCGGCGAGGAGGCGGTCAACAACGCCCGCAAACACGCCGAGGCCAACACAGTTTGGATCCGCCTGCGCAAGCATCAGGATGTGCTGGCCCTCGACATTGTGGATGACGGTCGCGGCTTCGACATCCAGGCGGTCGAAACCAACTATGAGAAGCGCGGCAGCCTGGGCATGGTCAACCTGCGTGAGCGGGCCGAGTTGGTCAACGGCATTCTCAAGCTTGAGTCGGTGCCGGGCCAAGGGACGCGCGTGCGGGTGATTGTGCCGCTCACGGTCGAAGCCGCCGAGCGACTGCACCGCGCTGGTTTTGCGGCGTAGGAACCACGAAGGCCCCAAGCTCTCAAAGATTCGAATATGGACGACGAAGAAGAGAAGCTAGCGCCTAGCCTCTAGCATCTAGCCAGGTGCTCGGTGCTTGGTGCTCGGTACTCGGTGCTCGGTGCCTAGTGCCCAGTGCCCAGTGCCCAGTGTCCAGTGTCCAGTGCTCAGTGCTGCTGTTGACCGTGCCCCCTCATGTCCCCTTCGTGTCCTTTGGGTCTTTGTGGTTAACGGCAAGCTGACCGCACCCGGCCTGAATATCGATGCCGCGCCGCAGGCGGATGCTGCACGAAATCCCACGGCCGGTCAGGACCGACTGAAACGCCTGGGCTTGGTCCTGGGGGGTTGGTCCGCCCCGGTAGCCGTCGGTGGGGT
>Ga0214472_10009552_pt1 | contig 10108 bp, 13 predicted proteins | sample RVTome_6_FD_207662 | JGI IMG/M metagenome (GOLD analysis project Ga0214472, IMG submission 207662) | Soil microbial communities from uranium-contaminated site in the Upper Colorado River Basin, Wyoming, United States - RVT140D175 | ecosystem: Environmental > Terrestrial > Soil > Contaminated >...
CCTTCGCGATCGTGAGTTGAGCGCCTGCCCGTCGAGCGCCATGTGCCGAATGATTTCATCCATCATGAGCTTTGCTTTCGCTTCCTTTTGCTTGACGTTAGAGACAACGCGCGCACTGGCAGTTGATGTGACGATGTGGACAGATACTGGGCGTTCCTGCCCGAACCTCCAGCACCTCCGGATTGCCTGATACTGCATCTCGTAACTGTGTCCAATCCCGACGAATGCCATGTTGGCGCAGTGCTGCCAGTTCATTCCGAATCCACACAGAGAGGGCTTGCTAACCAGGACTCGGTACCGGCCCTCTGAAAAGGCCACCATCGCGTCTTCCTTGTATTCCCTTGAGTGTGATCCAGCCACCTCTACCGCGTCCGGTATCGCCCTCGCCAGCGCCGCCGATTCGTCATTCAGATCACACCACAAAAGCCACGGTTCGGAAGACGCGTTGACCATCTTCGCCGTCATCCGTACCCGGTCCTCAAGCGTGTCCCTGCGGGCCTGCCGCTGCTCGTCAAGCGTGACCGCCTCGGTCGGGAACAGGTATCCGCTCGGGGTCCAGTCCGCTTCGACGGTTATGTTTTCGATGTTGAGGGCTGGTAGGATGAATGCGCCGTCATCATACCCGATATCGGCCGGGCTGCGGATCGCAACACACCACGTAGCCATCCATCGCCAGAAGTCTTTTCGGGCGTGGCCCTTCAGTCGCCATTTTGTCGTCGTGTTGCCGTCCTGAGTGAAGAACAGCGCCCTGACCTCGTTATCCCGCATGATGCCGAGAAATTCGGCATGGTTGAGGATCTCGGTTAAGTCGTTCGGGGCCGGGGTGGCAGTACACGCGAGCCGATATGGGATGTCGGAGGAAAACGCTATAACGGCGTTTTTCGTCGTGCCGTCGAGTGATTTCAGGATTGACGATTCGTCAAGTACGATCCCGGTGAAGCCTGGTGTGAAGTGGTGTAGCATCTCGTAGTTCGTGATATTGATGCCCGGCTTAACGTCAGCCTGCGTCCGGCATACATTGACCGGGATACCGAATTTCTCGCCCTCTCGCTGCGTCTGCCGACTCACCGCAATCGGGGCAAGAATGAGTACCTTCCCGCCGGTGTGCTCACAAACATGCCGCGCCCACTCGAGTTGCTGCGGGCTTTTCCCTAATCCACAATCCTCAAAAAGCGCCGCTCTTCCTCGCTTCAGTGCCCAACGAACGATCTCGCGTTGCCAGTCGAAAAGCATCGGGTTGATCTCTTCGTCCGCCACGTCGAAGCCCGCATCTTCGACCGACGCCAACTTGCCCTTGATAAACGCTGAATAATCCCACCCCATCCGCTTCCGATACTCCCGGTCTCTCGTGTCTGAATCGGTCATGTCGTAAATCACGTCTCTCGTAGTCATTTACTTTCTCGTTCCCACCACTCCGCATCCACCTCCCGATCCTTCCTGCGGCGTTCGACTTCGCGGGATTCGTGGGGGGTTAAAATGGGGCCCCTGCTGGTTCGCGGTGGTCGATGAATTTTGTGATCTGTGGCATAAAGTCGAGCGCCACTTTCCCGCTTGCTCCAAAGCGGTTCTTCGTGCAGAGCAGCCATCCGCGGTTCGGGTGGTTTTCGTCGTAGGACTCGACGGCGTTCGGGTTGACGCCTTTGTTGTGGACCCAATAGCCGGGCCAGTACCAGTGCAAGATCATGGCCGACTCGTTTTCCTTCATCCCAGAGTACCGGAGCCACCCGTCTGATGGCACGCCGTAGGCGGCGTCTGACTTTCGGCTGTACTGGCTGAGCGCAACGACCGGCACCTCGAAGCGCTTCGCCAGATTCTTCAAACCCTGAGCGATGGCCGAAACGCGAAGTTCTTCCGTCGCGCCTTCGGTATGGATCTTCTCGTCGTAGTCCACCCCCACGAAGCATAGACCGTCCGTGATCTTGACTGTTTGACAGCGGGCGGCGATGTGCGAGAAGGTGGGGGCGGGTTCGTCGTCGACGTGGATCGAGAGCTGTCCGATCCGAGCCAGGTTTTTGTTGTAGACTTCATATGCCTCATCAGATGCTTTTCCAGCCCTGACGACGGTTAGGTCCGTCTCGCTCCAGCTTGACGCCATCCGGTGTACTATCTGCTCTGCGTTCATTTCCGCGCTGAACATGAGCACGGCGCGGGGTTGAGACAGGTTGGTTTCGCGCTGGGCCTGAGCCCCGATGATCTGCGTCATGAGCGAAGTTTTCCCGGCTCCCGTCTTGGCGGCTATCGTTGTGAGCTCCCCAACAGGAAACCCTCCAAACTTCTTATCCACGGAATAGAATCCACTCGGGGCGAAGTCCGTCGCCTCACCCGCTCGCCACTCCTCAACCCGGAGAAAGGCGCGCGCCACCGCCTCCCGAATGTGCGTTTCCTTCTTCCGGCCGACGACCAACCCGGAAAGGCTGTGCTGCAAATCCTCGAGGATCTGGAAAATGTCCGCGTCCCGGCCCTGGATCTTCGCGACGGCCCGACGCAGTTCGCTGCTTGCTTGCCGCTCGATCCAGCGCTCGGTGATGATCAGCGCGTGGTGTTCGACGTTCACCGTCGACGCTACATCGTCGAGCAGCGCCGTCAGGTACATCCCGTCGTGACCAGCCTGTGTGACCGTGGATAGGTTGACAGGGGTGCCATCGGAGAAAAGTTTCCGAACGGTGTCGAATATCTGCGGGTGTTTATGCGTCCGGTCGTACAGGTGCTCTGGGTCGAGCATTTGGACGGCCTGGGCACACGCGCCGGCATCAAGCATGCAGGCGCCCAGAACCTCGCGTTCGAGGTGTTCGGCGGTGTGGCGACCGTTCGTGTTGGCTACTGCTTCCATCAGTTGAAGTTGTTTATGGACGTGTGTTCGAGTGGTGCGCCAGGCTTGATGCGCTCGTGCTTCGGCTTCGAGAGCGTATCGAGAACCCTGTCGGCGTACTTCTGCGAAGGTGAGTCGGCTTGATCGGCGGTGATGATGAGCGCTGCCACAAGCATTTCCCAGCCGTGCGATTTGATGCGTTCAAGCATCCACGGAATCGGCGGCGCGGTGCCGTGGTGGCGGCGCGGAAGAATGTTGCGATACGCCACATCCGCCGACGTCTCGGAATAGCGGTTTAGGACGTCCTGGATTTGAGGGCCGTACGTTGATCGGGCGTCGTCATCCAAAAAGCAGAGAGGGTCGTCGGCCTCGCGCGCGGGAGATGGTAACTTCTTTGAGTTGTTATATGGTTTATTAGGGTGCACCTCCTGCACCGCCTTAATGTCGTCAGATGCACCGCCTTGTGGAACGACGTGCACCGCCTTATCGCCAACGTGGTGCACCTCCTGCACCGCCTTAATGTCGTTGGGGTGGTGCATCTCCTGCACCGCCTTAGGTATGGATGTGCGGTACTCATTGCGCGCCCATCGCCGCCCGTCGAAGCCGTGCCGAGTGACTTCAAGCCATCCATCTTCTCGCGCTATTTTGAGGTGCTTAATCACGCTTCGCCTAGAGCATCCCGTGTCTGTTGTTAGTGTATCCACGCTTGGAAAACATGAGTCGCCTTTTACGCTCATGTAGAGGCTGAGCGTGAGTAATACGTGACGTGTTGTTGGGGACGATGGGCCGTGTTCGGACGCCACCAGATGCCGCCAATCGTGCAGCGGCATCAGTACCTTATTAGTCACAAATTAAGTCTATTCGTGAGTTCTGTTATGGCACCATCGTATTGTTTGGGTGGTAGATTCAACGATTGGATACGACGCTTTTCGCACTCATATTCTATCCAATCACTTCGCTCTGGTGTATCATTATTCATGGCCGATAAGCGGTGTTTTGTGGTGGTGCCGTCAGCCATAATTGCTGTTGTCCGATGGTGATGAATTGCGGCTATGCCGCTACTGCTTGAATAACATCTCGGAAATCTCACCCTTCGAGACGCCGTTCGTCGATATGCACATCCCCTCCGCGACCGTTACCATCTCGGTAATAATCTTCTCCATCTCGGCGGCTCGGGACTTGATCTGCGCGATAACCGGCTCGTTCCTCAGGATCCGCCTCACGTGCATCTGAAGCCCTTCCGGAAAACGCGGGTCGAAGCTGATGAAGTCGCACCATTCACGACGCGTACCAAGGGCTTCTTCCGCAATCCATATGTACGACTGAATCTGCGGGGAGTAGTCGTCGACCTGGGCACTCTGTATGATGTTGAGCAGGTGATTGTCCGAGTTCGGGCACTTCACTTCGATCATTCCATCGTCGCCAACGAGACCGTCCGGAGTGCCGCCAACCATCATGCCGGGGACGCGCAGGAATACCTGCTTTGAATGCACCTCCACGAAGCGATCGGCCTCGTACGCGGCGATGGCGAGCGACTCGTTCTCGTTGCCCCATTCAATCGCGCGAAGCCCGGACAGGTCGAACTGCTCTTCGAGATAGCGCACTCCCAGCCGCTCGCACGCGATCCGGCAGCATTGCTTCATGACGACCTTTCCAACCTTGGCGGTCAAGCAGCTATTGAAAACTGATCCGGTGATCATTCCAGGCTTAGGCATTTTCTTCCTCCGCGAATAATTCCTCGTCAACGAAGTCGGGCGTGGAGGCGGCTTCCTCAAGCGCGTTCTCGTGCTTCTTCGAGAGGGTGTAGCTTTTCCGGATCGCGGCGATAGTGGTTTTCTCCTCAGAAAGCGCCTGAACCGCCTTGTCCCACTTCGGATGTTTCGGGGTGAGGATGGGCTTCTCGATCTTCGGAGCCGTCTGGCGGATCCGCACGCCTTCTACCATCTCTCCACCGAAGGACTTCACCTCCGTCGTGTAGAGCGACACGGCGGTACCGGCCCAGTCTTCGATGTACGGACTGCCGGCGACTTTCGATATCGCCTTCGAGTTCGTCACGTTGACGATCATCGGCTTGACGTCCGCTTCCTTCCAGTGGACTACGAGGCAATCCTCCGCCTTGCCCTTCTCGCCCTCGACGCGGCCGTGATGCGCCTCCTTGATCGTCAGGACCTTTTCCTCACCTGGATCGAAGGCGTACGCCCCGATGTAATCCGTGGGGTGGAATTCTCTCCAATGGGTCTTCTCGTCTGCCATTACCAAACCTCTTCTTCGACTAATTCTTGGATGTCTGTGATGATGCTCCGAATCCCCACGACCGCCTTTTCATAGGGCGCCTTATAGGTCTTCGATTTGAATGAGTACTTCGTCGTGAGCGCGTCCAGATCGCTTACGAAGTCCGCGAACCGGTCCGCCTCACCCTTGGCCTTCTCGGCTTCTTCCGCTGCGATGCGTACCGCTTCCGCCTTCGCTTCCGCGTCCCGCTTGGCCTGTAGTTCGCGCTCGACGCGTTTCCGCCCTTCTCGTTCGGCTTTCAGCTTCGCGTCCGCCTCAGCCTGAATACGGCGCTGCTCCTTGGCTGCCGCTTCTTCTGCTTCCCGCTTTGCCTTTTGCGCAGCTTCGCGCTCCTTCTTCAGCTTGGCCTCGGCGGCATCGCGCGCTTTTTTAGCCTCTTTCTCCAGGCGTTTTTGTTTGTCCTGGGCTCGCTTTCGCTCCTTGGCGATTTCCTCCTCTCTCGCTTCCGCCTCGGCCTTGAGCCGCTCGTTCTCTTCCGCCTGTACTCGTTGCCGCTCCTTCTCGGCCGCGATGGCCGCGAGTCGATCCGCTTCGGCCTGTCGTTCGGCTTCGAGCCGTTGTTCGTGGCGCAGCTTCGTGCCGGCGAGGTAGTTTCTCCAAACATCATCCGGCATGGCGCCGAGATCGATGTAAGTGGGGTCCGTGCCGTACGGCTCAAGTAGTGCGGCGCGGTCTTCCGCGAGCTTCGCGATACGGGCTTGTTCGATGCGATCGTAATGCTCCTCGATCGCGCGGAGTGCTTCCTCCTTGCCCGCAGATGCGAAGGCCTGGGCGTTCTTCCACCCGTCCACGAATTTTCCACCTGCGAGGTAGTAATGTTTCGCTGTTTTGTGGATCTTCGCCGTGCCGGTTCGGACCGACAAATATGCGAGCCGAAGGCGGCGGGCTTTCTCGCACGTCGCGGGACTGACCTCGAGCGAAACAACTTCATTAAACTGGTCCTCGAGTTCGGTCATTTTCTCGATCATCGGCTTGAAAGCGGCCTCGATCGTTTTGGCTTCGGATGCTTCCAGCCCGTATTTTTTCGGGTCGATTTGCACAATGTCTGTGCTCATGATATCCTCACTGTGTTTCTGCGATTGAATAGCTTCTGAACTCTCCGTCTGGCTCTGGAAAATGGACTCCGAGTTGTCGCACCTGCGGGTCGTTCTTGATTTGCTCGATGAAATAGTGAAACGACGTACTGTCCAGCGTCGTGGTAGTCGGCGGAAGCGTCACGTCGTCGCCGAACAACACCGCCGTTTGCGGCTCGAGATACTTGTATTTGAACAAGGTGTGCAGCGCTTCGGCCGTCACCATCTGAATGCCGTCATTCGTCTCCATGAAGCCGATGCCAGCGTCGATCATTGCTTCATGCACGACTCCTATCACACACCGCCAGTAAAACCTATTCGCCCTGCTCGAGCGCTTCGGCCTGCCGATCTGAATCCGCACCGGCCCGCCCGCGAACAACTGGAGGTGCCCTGCGATCTGATCACGGCGCGATTTCGGCAGGCGGCCGTCTTCGCTGACATCGGTCACTATTTCGATTGAGCGCGGCACTATCCCCCCGCCTCCGCTCTACGTATGGCAGCGCGGGCCGCATCGACGTCATCCGCATCAAGATTGTCGTCGATGAAGTTGTCTAATGGTTCTGTCTGTCCGTTCTCGTGCCATGCGGCAACCTCGAGTCCGATTCCATAGAACTCTTGCATCGCTTCGGCGAAGGCGGTCATCTTCTCCAGCGCCCCGAGTAGCTCCGCATTGATGCCGCGCAGCTCGGTGTACTTCGACAGAAGTGACGGCTCAGCCGATTTCGATTCCCATGGAGTGAGTTCAAAACGATTACTCATCGGACACCTCCCCGCGAACGCGGCTCAAGACGGCGCGGGCCTCGTCATGATATCTTCCCAAAGCCTCGACGAACGAGTCATCCATCAACTCGATAGACTCGGGGTCGATTGAGGCGACGGAATCCGCCAACGCCTCCAGCGCGGCGTACATGGTGGGCGCTTCGGCTACAAGCCGCGCCCTATTCCGGACCGCCTCACACCCTTGGCGCATTTCGATCTCGGCAGAGCAGAGCACGTATACGCCGACGTTCGTGCGGTCGTCGTCTGTAATCGTGTAGGCGAAGGCATTCTCATCCCACAGGGTGAGGATGTCCGCTTCGTTGTAGTGCCAGCGCTGTGTAGTCTGCGGGTCGGTCATGACCACCTCCCGTTTTCGCATTCGTGGCGGCACCACGATGCCTGCCAATTACACCGGCTCCCGTAGCGGCGGTGAAGCCGCTTCATTGCGGGCAGGTTATCCGCGCAGATATCGTCCCATATGTCGTGCCACGCCGCATTCCACGTGATCCCCTTAGGAAACTCGAACGTGAGCGCATCGCCGTGATGAATGTGGACGCGGGGATCTTCGAGGTGTGGTGCTACAAGTGAGATCAGATCCTCGTCTATCTCTACCACATCCACGTGGGTTACGTCGTCTTTCAGCAGAACACCGCGAAGCGCCACGCCCAACCCAAGGCCGTGAATAAGCACCCTTCCGGTTGCGTTGCGAAACAGCGCCCTGTGGTCACGTATTTCGGCGGGCGTGTCGGACATTACGAGGGTGCCGCCACGCATTAGCCGGGTGTAGGTACCGGGGTCGATTGGCCGCCCTTCCCACTCGGCGCGGAGCGTGCCGATGCCCTCCGAAGCCTCGAATCGCTCGATGCGCCAAGGGCCGGATTCACCCTCGGGTATATCGACTTTGTACTTTTCGTACCAGGGCGTGTATTTGCGCTCGTGGATGCGAGTCGCTAGATTTGTCTCAGGCATAGTGACCTCCGTCGTAGGTTGCTTTGCTAGAGCCGGGGCGGTACGCAAATACTGTCTCGGCTCGATTATTTATATACGAATTTGTCGGCATAACTTCAAGTAAAATCAGTCGAGTAGCACGCCTTTTCAGCGGATCTTCGCGGCCTTCGGTGCGTTCGAATTTGTGGGGTTATTTGGTGGTCTTTGATGTCATGCTATTTGCCGTATCAAATGCTCGTAAAGCCGCTGCTGAAGTAGCTTCGGAACGGCGTTCCCGATTCCCGTACACGCCAGTTTTCGGTTATCGGGTAGCCAGTACGAATCGGGGAAGCTCTGGAATCGGGCCAGGCAATGGGGCGTCATCTGGACGGTGCGGATGCCGACGATCGCGCGTTGTGGCCGCCTCGGATAAACACTGGCCGTAACCGTGTGCGAAGGTTCTCCGGCGCTGCGGATCGTCAGGCCGCACTCACCCTCCGAGATTTTGCCCTCTCCTGATTTCTGCCCGTCGACAAGCACGGCACGGACCCGATCGCCATTCGGCTTCGTCGTAATCGCCCGGTCGTTTCCGTCTCGGGTTGCTACGTCTTTACCCTCGACGGTATCGCCCGAAATCAACACGGCTCGGGGTTTCGTGCTCTGACTAATCGTAGGGGAGGGATTGTCGTGGCCGCGGCAGATCGGACCTTCTTTCGCAGCATTGTCGCCGTCGATTAAAACCGCACGCGGCATCCCGCCGCCCTGCATCGTATATACGCTGTTGGATGGCTCGTCGGCATAGCAACACCCCACGCCTGGCGCGGCCTGCTGATCCGATGTGTTGCCCGTCATAATGAGCAATGTCCGCAGTTCCTCCGGGAGTCTTTTTAGTTGCCACGGCGCAAGCTCCGATTCCGGCAGTCCGGGAATCAGATCCTCGATCGCCCCATACCAGCCGATCCACTTCGGCAGCACGTCGCCAAACAGCCCCGGCTCCGGTGGATTCTCTGCGTGGGTGGGCGTAGGCGGGGAGAGGATTCGCCCGTCTTTCAATGCCCATACGATCATCCGCTCTCGGGTCTGCGGCACGCCATAATCCGCAGCGCAAAGCTTCGCGTGACCGACGCCGTAGCCGAGTCGCATCAAGCACTTATAGATGATGCTCCACGAAACGGAGCCCCGGTATTGCCACACGTTTTCGAGCGTGAATATTTCGGGTCGGATGTGCTCGATAAATCGGGCGGTTGCTTCTGCTGCGTCGATGTCTACCTGGAGTTCCTTCGCGTCCGTCTTTGCAGCCGAGAAGGATTTGCATACAGGAGAAGCATGTAAGCAGTCCACCCGCTCGTACTGAGAGGGATCGGCCGTCGTCACGTCGGCGGTATGTATCGGCAGTCCGTTCATCCTTGCTACTTCTGCAATGTCGTCTTCCAATTCGATGCCCCAGAGCATTTCGATTCCTGCCGCGCTCATGCCCAGATCAGCGGCCCCGAAGCCTGAGAAGATTGATGCTCCGGTCATACATCGCTCCAACACTGCTCGCACGGTCCGCCGTACGGGTCGTCGGTGAGATTGCCGCAGCCCATTGGACACGGTTCGTCGCCCTCGTCGAAGGCGTCCCGAATCAACGTTGTGGCGCGTTTCATCCGGGCAGGATCGCTCAGGTTGAGGCGAGCCCTCTTTTCGTCATCGCTCATGGCGGCGAACTCTTCTCTTCTGTTCATAACTAATTCAGGCCGATTCGTATGTCTGCGAGCACGTAACCGCCACGCTGGATGCGGAGAATGACGTAGTCGCCAGTTCGGGGCAGGAGGGTGTAGGTCATGTCGCCAGCACCCCTGCAAAAAACCTCTCCATCAACAACGCCCGCTCCCGCCAGCAATTCAGTCCGTACTTGTGAGCAAAAGTGAGGGCGCCGACCGAATGCTGTTCTTGGTGATGCGTGCGGCACAGCGGTAGCGTAAACAGGTCGGATCCCTTGATTCCCATTCCGCCGCCTTCATGACACGCCTCGCACGGAATAGCGGAGCACACGAGGCACGGCTGTTTGCGGACGAAGGCGAGAAATTTCGCTGAGCGGGGCGTTTTGATTTTGGGGTCAGCTATCATCCGGCTCGTACGGTTCGTAATCGCCATCGGGATGTTCTGAGCAGAAGTTTGCCCCCATTTCCGCGCACATAAAGCAGAGCGGTTTTCCACATTGGTCGCACTCTTCATCGGCCTCGCGTCCGCATTCACAAATGTCCCG
>Ga0214472_10009553_pt1 | contig 10108 bp, 9 predicted proteins | sample RVTome_6_FD_207662 | JGI IMG/M metagenome (GOLD analysis project Ga0214472, IMG submission 207662) | Soil microbial communities from uranium-contaminated site in the Upper Colorado River Basin, Wyoming, United States - RVT140D175 | ecosystem: Environmental > Terrestrial > Soil > Contaminated >...
ATGTGCTGGATTGCAGCGACCGAGGAAAACCCAGTCACACTGATCGGCTGGTCGCTGGGCGGCATGCTTTCTCTGGAAATCGTCAGACAGAACAAGCTGTCGGTTGATCGCCTGGTCCTGATCGGCACCACACCGCGTTTTACCATATATGATGACTGGATGTTCGGCTTGCCGGCTGTTCAGGTGCAGGCATTGATCAGGAACCTCGAGCGGCGTTTCGAGTCAGCGCTTGGCGATTTCTTTGCCCTGGCGTTTGCCGGTGAAAAGATCTCTGATGAACGCTTGCGCACGATTCGCAATTTTGCCGTGCGCCACAGCCCTCTGCCTGATCATGATGTGGCTCTGGACTTGCTCAACATGCTGACAGTTCAGGATCAACGTGACATCCTTGCTGAGATACATCAGCCGGTGCGGGTGCTGCACGGCGAGTTGGACCGGATTGTACCGGTCGCTGCCGGTCGCTATCTCGCTGAGACGCTGCCACAAGGCGAGTTCATTGAGTTCGCCGCGATTGGTCATGCTCCTTTTCTGAGCCAGCCACAAAGCGTTGCCGAAAAAATCCGGGAGTTCTGTTGATGATCCCAGGCAAAGCCATTGACAGCGAGCACATGCGCGCCAACTTCTCAAGTCATGCCGGCGATTACGACAGCTATGCACAGGTGCAGAAGCGGGTTGTAACACGTCTCCACGGCAGATTATCGACTTTAACGAAGCCCGGGCTGATGCTGGATGTGGGGACCGGAACAGGCGCTCTTGCTGCAGAGATACTCGGCTCCGATGCAGCACAACAACTTGTCGTCATGGATATCGCCCATGGCATGACTCGACAAGCGCTAAAAAGGTTGCCTGCCGTGACGGCCTGTGACGGTGACGCCAGACACCTGCCGTTCGCTGACGGTGTCTTTGCCACGGCTGTTTCAAGTTCTGTTTATCAGTGGGTCACTTGTCTGCCGTCGGCCTTTACCGAGATCGCCAGAGTTCTCAAGCCCGGCGGGCTTTTTGCCGTGGCAATGTTTGGCGAAAAGACCCTTTATGAGTTGCGATCCTGCCATCATCAGGCGATTGCCGAAAACAGCAAGGCCCGGCTTTCGCATGCCCAGAGTTTTCCGACGATCAACGAGGTTGCCGCGGCGATCGACCTGGCAGGTTTGTCCTGCCGTGATCTGTTCAGTAACATGGAGGTCGAATATCATGCCGATGTGCCCGATCTGTTGCGACAAATCAAGCATATCGGTGCCGGCAATGCCTCGGTGGATCGACCGCGCGGGCTGGCGTCTCGCCGAGTCATGCAGTCAATGATAAGCGCGTATGAGGAACAATACAGGTGTGATGCAGGGATCCCGGCCAGCTATGAGGTGGTTATTGCGGTTGCTGAGAAACCGGAGCCGTAAGGCTTTTCTGTCGGGGTGAAATATAAAAAACGGGAGCAACATTGGACCATGTTGCTCCCGTTTTTTATGAAACGTTTTGAAGTTCCGCGGTGCTGGGCTACAAAGCGCGAGTCTCTATGCGCAGGCGAAATCTTCCATCAGTGATTGGACAATTTTCCTGGCTTCTACAGAGGTCACCTGGTAAAAAACTTCAACGCCATCACGCTTGCCTTCGATGACCCCTTTATTCTTGAGCAAGGCAAGGTGTTGAGATACGGTCGCCTGGGGCAATTCCAGACACTCCCAGATTTTTTTGACGTTGCAGGACTGAGACATCAGACCGGCTACGATCTTTAATCGAATCGGGTGGCCTAGCACTTTCAGAATTTCTGCTTCACGATCAAAATTGAGAGACTTGTCGAATTCAACGTCAGCCATAAATAATCCTTCTTGGAAAATTGAATATATGGATATTATTCTTTTGGCCGATGAAAAGTCAAGATATTCGTATTGTATGCGTCTTGCTCTCGACACTGGCCGGTGCAGGCATTAAACTGATTTCGTTTCGGCCTTGATTCATAACGTCTCGGAGGAATTCAGGGTCCTGTGCATCTCGGATTGACAAGGTTATCGCTATGATCCTTGGGACCATTCTTGTTCTTGCAGGCTTGCTGCTACTCTATTATGGCGCTGAATACCTGGTAACGGGCAGTTCCCGACTGGCGCTGTCATTCGGAGTCAGACCTTTAGTGGTCGGGCTTACCGTGGTCGCCTTCGCGACCAGCATGCCGGAGTTCATGGTCTCGCTCTTCGCTACAATCCGGGGCGCATCATCAATGGCTGCCGGCAATATCATCGGCTCCAATATTGCCAATATCGGTTTAATCCTTGGTGTCGCCGCACTGATTACCCCGGTTGTCGTCGCACGTTCCACGCTGGTTCGCGAATTGCCGATGATGGTTATCGCTTCACTCGCGTTGTATGGCATGGCGTTGGATGGTGAAATCGCTTTTATGAATGGACTGATTCTCTTCTTGAGTCTGCTGGCGTTTCTCATCTATTGTTTAATGACGGCCCGTAATCCTTCGCTTCCATATGATCTGGAGATTGATAAAGTCCTCAACGAAATGTCCGTAAAACGCGGGCAAAACATCGCGCTGGTTTTAATCGGCATGGCCGGGCTCGGGCTTGGCGCCGAACTGATGGTGCGCGGCGCGGTTATGGTCGCGACTCTGCTCGGGGTGTCGGAACTGATTATCGGCCTCTCAATCGTCGCATTAGGTACCAGCCTGCCTGAACTGGCTGCTTCGGTGATGAGCGCCTGGAAAGGCGAGATGGATATCAGCGTCGGCAATGTGATCGGCAGTAATATTTTCAACGTGCTTTTCGTGCTTGGCATCTGTCCGATGATTCGTCCGGTTATGCTTGAACCGCGGGCTTTGACCCTGGATTTTCCGATCATGCTGGCGTTCTGCGCCCTGTTGATCGGCCTTCTGACCTTGGTATCGCCCAGGCTGCAGCTGGATCGCAAGCGAGGCCTGTTGCTTTTGGGAGCTTATCTTATCTTTATCGCAGGCCTTTTTTAATGATAAACAAAGTTGTTCTGCCAATGTTCTTTGTCTCGATGCTGCTTTTGTCTGTTCCCGGACATCCGCGAGCGCAGCAAGCAGACACGTCAAAACCGATTGAGCAGTTGGTCGGTGAGAATTATCTGTATTCCATTGATTTTCTGTTTTTTAAAAGGCTGGCAGAGGGTGAATTGCGGTTTACTGAAACTGACCGGCCGAATATTTATAAGGCGGAGCTGATTGGCCGAACCCTGGGAGTGGCCTCATGGCTGGCTGGTAACCGCACGCAGACTTATACGTCATTGATGGAATTGACCGCAAACGGTTCTTTGCGCAGCATCGAACACCACGGCAAGATCGTCAAACACAGATGGGGCAAGTGGCAGAGTCGGGAGCGACGTCATCTCTATGATTATGCTCAGGGCAAGGTCTTCGAGGAAAAAACCAATGAAGGTGTGCTTCGATCAAAGCAAGGGCATGATATCCCTGAAGGACAATATCCTGTTGATATGTTGACGGCATTCTATAACCTGCGAACCGGTGTATACGGACCCTTGGTAAGGGGTGCTCATTACCTGATCCCAACGTATTCCGGAAAAGGTTTTGTTGATATGGAGGTCAATGTCCTCACGGCTGAACAGCATGCAAAACAAAAATATTTTCCATCTCATGGTCTGCTGGTTCTGGCAAAAATTGATCCTCAAATCTTTGAGACTGATAGCGGCAATCTGTACTTCTGGTTCAATGAAGAGGGCATTCCTGAACGGGGCATAGTGAAAGATGTGATCGGCTTGGGAGACGTTCATGGCTATCTGCAGAAGGAGGGGACATGAGTCGCCCGGAAAGAATTTTCGTTGTTGGACATCGTAATCCTGATACAGACTCTGTCTGCAGTGCCATCGCCTATGCTGAGCTGTGTCGATTGCAGGGCAAGCGCAATGTTTTTCCGGGTCGAGCCGGACATCTCAATCGCCAGACCGAGTTTGTTCTCGACAGCCTGGGCCAGCAACCGCCGGTGCTCTTGACCGACGTTTATCCCCGCCTGCGTGACACCGTTGACGATCACCCCGCGGTCATTGATGCCGAAGCACCGCTCTTACAGGCGCTGGAATTGATGCGTCAACGTGATATTCGTATGTTGCCGGTCGTGGATGCCGACAAACGGCCGCTTGGAGCGCTCATCTTGAAGAGGCTTACCGAGCATGTCTTTCTCCCCCGCGAAGGCCGGCCTATTCGCCAGGTGCTTTCGTCACCAGCTTCAATACAGTCTTGCCTGCAGGCAAACGCTGCCAATCTCATCGACGAAGCGCTCACCGAAGAACTCGATCTGTTCGTTGGAGCCATGTCTGTCGAGAGCTTTTGCGAGCATCTGTCTGATACCGATCCGCGACGTATCGTTGTCTTTACTGGTGATCGTCGGGATATCCACCAGAGTGCCGTTGAACTGGGTGTTCGTCTTCTGGTGGTGACCGGCGGATTGACGATTGAGGATGATCTAGTGGCTTTGGCGCGTGAGCGGAAGGTCTCGATTCTGTGCACGCCTTTTGATACGGCAACCAGTGCCCTGCTGGCCAGAATGTCGACACCGGTGCGTTACCTGGCTGATGCCGATGTTCCCCTGGCGCATCTGGACGATCGCCTTGATGAGATACGTAAAGTGCTCATGCGCAGTACCGCTCCCGGAGTCGTGGTTCTTGACGATGAAGGCAGCGTCTGCGGCGTCGCAACCAAATCGAATCTACTGCGGCCATCATCGCTTAAACTGGTTCTGGTCGATCATAACGAGCTGTCTCAGGCCGTACCCGGGGCTGATCAGGTGGATATCCTTGAAGTGATTGATCACCACCGCCTCGGGAATTTTCATACCGATGCACCGATTCGCTTTATCAACCAACCGCTCGGCAGTACCTGCTCGGTAGTGGCCACGCTGTATCGCCAGGCCGGAATGGAACCCGCGTCGCGGATCGCCGCTCTTATGCTGGCAGGGCTTCTTTCCGATACCGTCTTGTTGAAGTCACCGACGACAACTGATGTTGACCGTGACCTGGTTGGCTGGCTTGAGAAATGCTCCGGTGTGGATTCTCTTGTTTTTGGACATCAGATGTTTCAGGCCGGCAGCACGCTTGCCGCCTATCCCGGCATTGAAGAGCTTTTGACCGCTGATTTTAAGGAGTATGAAGTCGAAAGCCGTCGTTTTGGCGTAGGCCAGGTCGAGGTCGTCACTTTTCAGGAGTTTGAAGAACAGCGGCAAGAGATTCTGAGGGGACTGGAAGCCCTTGTTGACAAGCGCGGCCTGGCTTTGGCCGGATTGCTGGTGACCGACATTGTTCAACAGAACAGCCAGTTTGCGGTGCGTGGCGACAGGGATTTGATCGCAGCGATCGGCTATCCTCAGCTTGGGTCAGGATGTTTTGATTTGAAAGGGGTCCTGTCACGTAAAAAGCAACTGATCCCCCACCTCCTGCGGGCATTCAAAACGAGCTGAATCAAAGGGGAAAGGCAAAAAAAGACCCCGCGTAAGGAGGGGGGGGATACGCGGGGTCCATAGAGCTCTTCGGCTTGCAGGCAATCGAAGAGTTTCGATAAATATAGCAAAGCAGTTTTTATTTGACAACTAAATTTTGAGAAAATTGTGAGAAAATTGGGCGAACGCATTGACTGCTCAGGCTCTTAAGCTTTTTTGCATGACAAGGGTGCTGAATTCCTCAAGCATGTGGTTGCGAACCACTTGAAGACCCCTCCTCTCGTAAGCCTGGCGCACGTCAAAATTGTATTCCCATAAAATTCCCGAGAGCAATAGCGTCCCTTCCGGCTTCAATTTGGCCGTTAACGAACCCGCCAGATCAAGCAGGATATCACCGTAGATATTGGCCAGTATCAGGTCGAAATCTCCTGCTGAGACAGCGTCCAGTGTCCCGGTGATGTGGGTCGCCCGATCGTCAAACCCGTTCAGTCTGAAATTGATGCGTGCGGTTTCGACGGCTTTCGTCTCGATGTCGACGCAGAAGACATGGTCTGCCCCGAGTTTGAGCGCGGCGATCGCCAGAATTCCTGTGCCGCTGCCAAGGTCGAGGATCTGTGCTCCCTTGATGTCAGGTAAAGCTTCCATGATTTTCAGGCAGCTTTCAGTTGTCTCGTGTTCTCCCGAGCCGAAGGCGCCGCGATGCATGACCAGATCAATACGGCCATCAGTCGAGGGCGAGCGGCCGGGAGGAGTGATGCGGAATTTTTCACCGATAGAAAAAGGTTGATACATGGAGACTCCGAGGGAAGCGATGCAGAGCTTGAGGGCCTGTGATCAACCAGACTCATAGCCCCTGGCTGCGAAGAATCAGCAGGGCGACGGTGTAGGTCGCTGCGGAGAGCAGGGTGGAGAGCATGACGATGGTCCCGGCCAGTTCAGCGTCGCCGCCGAGTTGATCGGCCATGATGTAGGTGGCCGTTGCCGCGGGTGTTCCGGCCACCAGAACACCGATGCCGAGATCGATGCCTCGGACACCCATGCTGATCAGCAGGAGGGCTGTAAGAATAGGCATCCAGATCGTTTTTATGCAACTTGAAAGGGTTGCCCTGATCAGGTCACCCCGCATTTTTTCGAGTGAAAAGCCGCCGCCGAGCGCCAGCAATGCCAACGGCAGGGTCATGCCGGTTGCGATATTCAGGCTGCGCTCGAAGACCGGCGGAACGGGCAGGGCGAGAAAACTCCAGACGATCCCCAGAAATGAAGCCAAAATCAACGGATTAAGGGCGACCTGACGGAACCAGAAGCCGGCGCCACGCTGTTCGCCTGTGCCACGATGAGGCCAGAGCAGGGCAAGGATGGCAAACAGGTTCAAAAAAGGAACGAGAAAGCCCATCAGAATACCGGCCCTGGTCAGACCTGTCTCTCCATAAGCATTGAGTGTAATGGCCAGCCCCATGTAGGCAATGTTGCCGCGAAACGCGCCCTGACTGAAGACACCGCGGGCATCGTCCGGATATTTTCTGAGAACCGTGTAAAAATACGAAGCAACGAACGTGATGGCTACGGCTGCGATCGAACCGAGAATCAGCCTTGCGTTGAAGTTGGTGAAGAAATCTGCTGTACCGATTTTATAAAAGAGCAGCAGCGGCAGGCAGACATAGTAAACCAGTCTATTGGTCTGCTTAAGGAAGGCGGCATCGATCAGCCCCCATCGACGCAGCAACCAGCCGAGCACTATAACCGAAAAGACCGGCAGGACGATGTTGATGATATCGAGGAAAAGGGGCATTCGATTGGTCTCCAGGTTCCTGGGAGTCTGCCGGATTATCCATAAGCCGGCTGCAAGTCCGGCTGTCTGGCTCGTATAATCCAATAAACTCCTAAGATACAGAATCCGGAATTCAGAATACAGTATAAAAATCAGAAGGATCTGTGACGCAGGAGAGTTGTTGCAAGCGACCGCAGAGAATTTGAGGGTTTCTTTTTGATGACATTGTGTAATATCCTACACTGAGTTGCTGTCACTGTCGAATACACAAGTTCTGGAAGGCCATGTTGATTCCCAAGAAAAATTTGTATCTGCGCCTGGCGATCATCGCTGTCTTGCTGCTGATAGTAACCGCTCTGCATTATCTGACGACGACAGAGATGGTGAGTGCTCACGATATCTTTCGTCGACTCTATTATGTGCCGATTGTGCTTGGCGGGGTCTGGTTTGCCCTGCGCGGGGGCATTGTCACTGCGATTCTTGCTTCATTGCTCTATATGCCACATGTGCTTTTTCACTGGCAGCACAATCCGACTATCGCTCTTGAACAATACCTGGAGATCGTTCTGTATAATGTGATCGGCTGCCTGACCGGTTTTCTCGCCCAGCGCGAGCGGCAACAGAAAATGCGCTATCAGAAGGCTGCCGAGACACTTGAAGGCAGTTACTTGAAATTGCGTGAGCAGGCAGACCAGATTATCGAGATTGAGGAACAGCTGCGACGTGCCGATCGCCTCTCTGCGCTCGGCGAACTCTCTGCCGGAATGGCACATGAAATCCGCAACCCGCTCGGCTCCATTAAGGGAACCGCGGAAATCCTGCGCGACGGGGTGGAGGCTGACGACCCGAAACTGGAATTTGCCGAGATCCTGATTAAGGAAGTGGACAGACTCAATGGAGTCCTCGAGGATTTTCTGCGTTTTGCCCGACCGACACCCGTCGAACATGGCCGGTTCTTGCTCCGTCCGATTGTTGGTGACGTGCTCGATCTGACCCGCCGGCAGGCCATTCGCAATCATGTCGAGGTGCATGTCGACCTCGATGAGGATGTCGAAATTCCAGGGCAGGGCGAGCAGATCAAGCAGGCTTTGCTTAACCTGATTTTGAATGCTCTTCAGGCAATGCCGGAAGGAGGCATTCTCGAAGTGTCCTCAAAAAACTTGTCACACGAAATCCATATCAGGGTGAGCGACAACGGTCCGGGTATCGCCCTGGAAGATCGGGGGCGAATATTCAATCCATTCGTGACCACCCGTGATACTGGCACCGGGCTTGGGTTGGCTATCACGCAGCGCATCATCCATGGCCATGATGGTCACATTATGCTCGACAGCACTCCCGGGCAGGGTGCACGTTTCACTGTTTGCCTGCCATTATCCTGAAAACTGGAGAATTATGCACCATGACCACAGATCTGTCCCCTTCTGATACAACCGTAAACTCGCGCAAGGTCCTTTTGATTGATGATGATGCCTCGTTGCGTCGAGTCACCGAGTACTCTCTGCAGTCAGCCGGTTTCCAGGTTATCAGTGCCGCCGACGGCAAACAGGGGCTGGCTGCCTTTCGCCAGGATCACCCTGAAGTTGTCATTACCGATATTCAGATGCCCGGTATATCCGGTTACGAGGTGCTGCAGCAAATCATGGCGGATCGTCCGCAGACCCTGGTCATCGTAGTGACCGGATACAGCACCGTTGCAAAGGCTGTTGACGCCATGAAGCAAGGAGCTCACGACTACCTGGCCAAACCCTTCAGTCGTGATGAGCTGGTGATGGTTGTCAACAAGGCGTTTAAGCTGCTTGGCTTGCAGAGCGAGAATCAGAGGCTGCGTGATCAGCTGGAGCATCAGATTGATTTCAGCCACATGGTTGGCATCTCCGATGTCATGCAGGAGATCTTTGAGGTTGTCAGGAGGGTTGCCCCAACCGAGGCGAGTGTCCTGATCACAGGTGAGAGCGGCACAGGCAAGGAACTGATAGCACGGGCAATCCACCAGGGCAGTTCACGAAGTAAAGGGCCTTTCGTTGCTATCAACTGTGCAGCAATCCCGGCGACCCTTCTGGAGAGTGAACTTTTCGGCCATGTTCGAGGTGCCTTTACCGGCGCGGTTCGGGATCGTGCCGGTAAGTTCGAACAAGCTGATGGCGGCACCCTGTTTCTCGATGAAGTCGGCGAGATGCCTCTGGAACTGCAGCCCAAACTGCTGCGCGTTCTCCAGGAAATGGAAGTGGAGCCGTTGGGTGGCAAGATCCGTCCCGTCAATGTGAGGATCATCGCGGCGACCAACCAGGACGTGGAAACCGCTCTGCAGGAAGGCCGGTTTCGTGAGGATCTTTATTATCGCCTGGCAGTCATACCGGTTGAATTGCCACCTCTACGAGAGCGAGTCGAAGATATCCCGTTGCTGGTCAGACATTTCCTGAAACGTTTCAGCGCAGGATCCACGCTAGACATCAGTCCTGCTGCACTTGAGACTATGGCAGCCTACCCCTGGCACGGAAATGTCAGGGAGTTGCAGAACGCTGTCGAACGGATGATTGTGTTGAATACCGGTGAGAAGCTTGATGTGCATCACTTGCCTGCGAAAATTCGCGCGACACCGTCCTCATCAAGAAGCCAGGTCGTGGAACTTCCGCCTGAAGGCTATTCACTCGAAGCGTTGGAAAAAGAAGTGGTTGTGCAGGCGCTGGAGAGAAACGCCTGGAACCAGACGCGGGCGGCAGCTTTTCTGCGGGTGCCGAGACACACCTTGATATACCGGATGGAAAAGTATGATATCAGGAAGCCGTGAGTGAGTGTGAAGAGAAGACCGGAAGAGAAGACCGGTTGACATTTGTTCTGCCCTAGGGTTACATAAAAGAAACATTTCGTTTTTACTATATGATACCCAAGCTGGTGAACAGCTGACGGCAAACATCACCCGATCGTTGCATCTGAG
>Ga0214472_10009554_pt1 | contig 10107 bp, 10 predicted proteins | sample RVTome_6_FD_207662 | JGI IMG/M metagenome (GOLD analysis project Ga0214472, IMG submission 207662) | Soil microbial communities from uranium-contaminated site in the Upper Colorado River Basin, Wyoming, United States - RVT140D175 | ecosystem: Environmental > Terrestrial > Soil > Contaminated >...
GGGGGAGATCCTGGAGGTACGAAAGGACCGCCTCAGTCTCCGTCCGGTCGGGACGCCGAACACCCATCCGCTCCATGTTCAGCTCCATCCGCTGAAACACTCCGACCCAGTCCTTTCCGGAATGGAGGAACGGATCGGGTAGGGTGTGACACTGACTGCACAGGGTTGCGAAGGTCTCACGCCCTTTGCCCGCCGGGAGGTCGCCGGCGCTCACCTGGAGCGCATTCTCCATGAGGTAGCGGGACATCATATTGCGATCTCCGACCTCCGGTAGCGCGACTTGCAGGGAGTCGGGCAGATGATCCATCCGGAGCCACATGCGACGGAGAATACGGGGCCAATCGGTGGCGCTGTGCATCGTTGGCGAAGGCACGGCATGACACTGTCCGCAGTAGCGAACCAGGAGCGTCGCTCCCGTGGAAGAAGGTTCGGGCAGACTCGCCGCATCGAAGTCGACCGGGGGCAGAGCGATCCGTGCAGAGGCGAGCAGGAGGGCGTCCGACGAGGACAGCGCGCTTGGTGGTGGCGGAGCTGCCGTGTCCGACGGTCCGGCATCACCCTCGGGTTGGCAGCCGGCGAGGGCAAGAATACAAGTCGCGAGAGCGGCAATGGTTCGCGTGTGGGTCATGGTCTCCTCGGTGAGGTCCCCTTCGTACCGCGCTAAGCCGTCGGGTCCACCATGTAGCCGACAATGGTCATGACGACGATGAACGTGATGATCGCGACTGCGATTCCGGTGAACACCGGGCTCCGCTCACCCGCCGCCGACTTCCGGTCGAGGACCGGGATGAGGAGCAGGAACAGGCCCGCAAGCCCAAAACCCAGAACGCCCAGCACTTCTCCTTCGATACCCAGGATATGGGCCGGAAGGAATTTTAGCGTCTGAAACATAAACATGAAATACCACTCGGGCTTGATCCCGACTGGCGCCGATGCGAAGGGGTCGGCCTTGCTGCCCAGCTCCGCCGGGATGAAAGCGGCCAGGGCTGCCAGAATGGCCAGGGCGGCGAGCCATCCCACCGCATCGCGGATGAGGAAATTGGGGAAGAAAGGCATCGATCGTCTTGGCTCGTTCGAATGCTCGAGCCGGCGTGGGACACTCATGCCCTGGCGCTGCACCAGAAGCACGTGGATCCCCACGACAGCGATCGTGATGATGGGCAGGAGCGCTACGTGGAAGGCGTAGAACCGGGTAAGGGTGGCCCCCGTCACATCTTCCCCGCCGCGCATGACACGCAAGAGGAACTCACCGACCACGGGGAGCACACCCGTGATCTGCGTACCCACCCGGGTGGCGAAGTATGCTAGCTCGTTCCACGGCAGGAGGTAGCCGGTGAACCCGAAGGCCATGGCCAGACCCATGAGAACGACACCGGTGTACCAGGTCAGCTGTCTCGGCCGGCGGTAGGCCTTGACGAGCAGGACCGTGAATAAGTGCAGGAAGAGGGTAAAGATCATCAGGTTGGCGGCCCAGTTGTGGATCGACCGGATGAGCCAACCAAACTGCACCTCGGCCATCAGGAACTGAACCGATTCGAACGCCTCGCCGGAGCTGGGTCGGTAATAGAAAAGGAGCAAGATGCCGGTCGCGATCTGCACCATAAAGAGGAATAGGGTCATCCCGCCGAGGTAGTACCAGGCGGTGTGCTTGTGGATCGGGACTTCCTTCTTCTTGGCCAAGGCCCACACTCCGCTCAGACCAGTGCTGGCATCGAGCCACGCCCACAGCCGTCCGGCATTCTCCCGTACCGGAGGCACGTCAGGTCTTCCTTCCGACGATGATCTCGTCGCCGCGCACGTTGACGGTGAAATCCTCCAGGGGGCTCGGGGGGGGGCCGGCGACGTTCCGTCCGTTCAGGTCGAAATGCCCATTGTGACAGGCACACCAGATTTCGGCGAGGTCGGGACGATACTGTACGATGCACCCCAGGTGGGTGCATGCGGCAGAAAACGCCTTTAGCTCGTTGGTGGGGGTCCGGATGAGGAGGCCGGGTCGATTACCGAACTTGAAGACCCGGCCCGTGTTGGGGGCGACATCGTCGGGGGCAAAGGGCAGGGTGACCGATGCCGACGACGACTCCGCTGCCTCCGGAGGGATCATGTAACGGGTGGCCGGGTAGAGGATGGCCAAGACCAGTGCCCCGACGCTGGTCCCCAGCAGCCAGTCGAGGAACTTGCGCCGTGGCGGCTCTGGAGCCGTAGCAGAGGGGTCGATCAAGAGGACTCCTCGTCGTGGCGATCAGAAGGGCCTGGCCGGCGGTCGTCAGGGACGCGTAATTCCCTCGTAAACATGATGTAACTCATGGTCGGACCCTCGATCTCCTTGATCTTGAGCAGTAAGGCCACAATGAGCACCACGGTGATCAACGCGAACACCGCGAGCCCGGTACGGCGAAATCGCAGCTCGCCAAGTGCCTTGATCCCACTCACGAACGCGTTGTCGGTGATGGCGAGCCCGACGGAGACACTGCTGTCGACCGCCGCCGCTCGGAAGGTGTGAACGGCAGCTCTGCTCTCGACGAGAGCACTGTGGGCGCCCTCGAGATCGTACTGCGCCTGACTCACCTCGATCCCAGAGTTTTCAGCCGACTCGAGGAGGTGGCGTGCGGAATCGAGTTGGGTACGGAGCGAATCAATCAGCCGGCGAATCACCAGCGCCTGGGTCCCTCCCTCGCTTTCCTCGGTGTGGCACTTGGCACAGACGGCACCCTCACCCATGCCAATCATCTCATCGGAGGCGGCCGGAATGTCGTGGTTGTTATGACAGGCCGCACAACCGGGAATCCCGATCAGGGGGAAGAGCTCCCCATGGCGGCTGGTTTGGAAATGCTGCTCCTGAACCGAATGACACTGACCACAGGTATTGCCTACCCAGGACACGCCGGGTGGTGCCGCGCCGTGATTGCCGTGGCAGTCGTTACAGGTCGGCGCCGAGAGGTCCCGGGCAACGAGGAGCGCCTCACCGTGGACGCTACCCTCGTACTTGGTGGCCTGATCGGTCGGGATACCATAGTCTGCCATGTAGTCGGCGTTGGCGTGACAGGCTCCACACGTCTTCGAGACGTTGAGGGGATGCACGCTCGACAGGGGGTCCGAGGGCGGTCGGATGCCGTGGGCCGGGTGACAGCTGATGCAGGTGGCCACCAAGGAGTCGTTCTCCTCAGCCAACCGCCGGCCATGAACCGATGTTTGATACTCCGCCTCTTGATCTACCCTCAGCCCAGGGTTGTACTGCCGCATAAAGGTGGGGTCCGAATGACAGTGCCCGCACATCGTCGGGATCTGGGGGCGACTCAGGTCCCGAAGGAAACCGCGGGCCGGATCCATCGCCTCCGGGCCGAGGACGGTACCGTCCCCGCCGTGGCAGGCGACGCAGCCGAACCCCTTCCCTGAATGGACGTCATCACCATACCGCTTGACGGGATCGGAGAGGGGACCATCGGGCATAGCCTGGTGACACGTCACGCAGGTTTCCGCTGCGACCGAATCCGATTGTGCACTCGTAACGTCTGGACGCCCGAGGAGGAGGATCATTGCACCGACGCACGTTGCGAGCATTGCAGAGCTTCTCATCGGGTTGACCCCTGCGCGATGAACACCGCGACGATATCGGCCATCTCGTCGGCCGTGATGAAAGGCCAAGAAGGACGGGCTTCATCGTCGAACACGAGGATGCTGTGGTTCCACATGGCTGCGATCACTGAGGCGGGGGTCTTGAGGTCAGAGATCTCGCCCAACTGTCTCACACCCTCACGCCCTGCGCGATGGCAACTTGTACAGCCACGAGTGGCGAGGAGCCGTCGTCCTGCGGCCGGGTCTCCCTCCGCCCGAAAGTACCTCACCGCGTACAGGTAGGCCACGATGTCCGACATGTCCGACGCCGCGAGGGTAGGCGTCTCGACACCACGAGCACGCATGACGCCCAGCATCGCCGGGGCCTTGTTCCAGAGGGTCGCGGCGAACTCGTAGAGCGTCATGGCCCTCGACCGGCTTGCGAGGTCGGGAGCGAGTCCGGCACCGGTCCCACGCACCGAGTGACACTCTAGACATTTCTTCTCGCCCATGAGCCGGAGGCCCTCATCGGAGTTGCCGGGGAGGAGGTAGACGGGTCCGATGCGGTTGCGCGGTGATTCTCGTCTCAAGAAGGTGAGGAGATCGTTGAGTTCCGTCGCCGAGAAGGTTGGGCGTTCCAGGCCGAGTCGGGCCATCGTCCCCATCATCGCAGCCCCATGGTTCCACATGGCGGCGGCAACTCGCAAGGGGCCCTCACTGCCCAGAGCATCGAGGTTGGGCCCGACCACACCGCCCTGGCCTCTGACCTGATGACAACGGGAACAGTGCTTTCCACGGAAGACGGCTGCACCGCGGTCAGCATCGCCTGGTGGACTGAAGGCGTCGACCGAGCCGAAGAAGGCAATCAAGTCCTCCATCTGGTGTGCGCTCATCCGCTGTGGCTTGAGACCGGCCCTCCGCATCACTTCCACCATCCCACCGAAGTGATTCCAGAAACCCGCCGCCATGCCATAGTAGGAGCCGAGCCTGCCCTGTGCCAGGTCCGGCCCAACCATCTGGCCCACACCGTTGATGGCATGGCAATTCGCACATCCTTTGGAGCCGAAAACACGGGCACCGGCGAGGGCGTTCTGGGAACCGAGAGGAGTCTGGGCGGTAAGCTCAGCGAGGGGGACGGAGGTCATGACCAGCAGGCAAAGCCAGCCAAGCGTCCGGTACAGTCTACGTGACGGAGCCCACCGGGTCACCGGGTATCCCCCTCCCTCAACCACAGAGCATAGGGTCGGGTTGTGCGCTACTTCTTGGCGCTGAATGTCCTGATGTACGCGACGAGCGCCTTCACTTGCTCGGCCGTGAGCGATGCGAACTTCGGCATGGCTTTGGTCCCTTTTGAAATCGCGAGACCAAGTTCCTCGTCGGTCTTTTTCTCCATGAGCGTAGCATCGCTCATATCCGGCGTCTTCATGGCCGGCCCCATGGGACCGTCTCCCTTGCCTGCTGCACCGTGGCATGTGACGCAGCTCTTCTTGTACAGCGCTGCGGCGTCCTGGGCCGTTGCCGAAGAAGGTATCAGGAAAATGGCGATGGCGCCGACGACGATAAGGGGCAGCTTGCGCATGGTGATTCCTCAGCAATTCGCGTTTCGCGGTGAGATCCGACCGGGCGAGACTGAAATGTCCACAATTCCCTGCGCGGACGCCAGGTGCCATGTCCGAAAGCGTGTAACAGCGTGGACAAGAAGTCTTCAATGTTGCTTAAGGATTCCTTCAGATCTTATTAAGACCGAGCGTTTGCTTGAGTCCCTAGATTCAATTCGTCCTCGAACCCTAGGCCATTGTATGACCAGGCTCATACTCAGCTTAACTCTGATGGCGGCGGCATGCGTCGGCGACCGGACCGATGTGCCCGTCACCGCCAAGCCCGGAGAACCGCTTCCTGGTCTCACCGAAGAGCAACTCGCTCGGTTCGAAACCGGCAAGCGAGCCTTCACAAAGGTGTACACACCGCAGGAAGGCCTAGGACCGTTGTACACCGAGAATTCCTGCAACGCCTGCCACCACGAACCGGAAACTGGTGGTGGTGGCGGCGAGCCGGACACCCACGCGTCACGCTTCGTCGAGCCGGATTCCTGTGATCCGATGGTGGAAGAGGGCGGGTTCGTGCGCAAGGGAGCAACTCCGCTGATGCGACCGTTTGCCGCCGACCGGTTCGAGCCGCCCATCATGGCCAACGGGGTCGAGCAGTTTTTTGCCCCACCGTTGTACGGCCATGGCCTGATCGAAGCCATTCCCGAGGAGACGATCACTGCACTGGCCGACCCGGACGACGAGAACGACGACGGTATCTCCGGGCGCGTCTCGCGCCTGGCCGATGGGCGCTTAGGGAGATTCCGTCGGAAGGCCGATCGCGCGGCGATTCACGATCTGGCGGAGGCAGGCGTCCGCTTTGCCATCGGTCTCACGACGCCAGACCACCCCGACGAATTGTCCTATCGAGGCGTGTCGATCCCGCCCGGTGTAGACCCGGTGGCCGATCCGGAGATCGACCGGGCGGAGGTCGATGCGATCACCGACTTCGTACGTTTTCTCGCGCCACCCAACCGAGCCGATCTGGCCGACGAGGATGTTCGGGCCGTGGTGCGAGATGGGGAACGCTCGTTCGACAAGATCGGATGCGCAGGTTGTCATGTACAGAGGCTCCGAACCGGACCGAATGTCGTTGCCGCCCTCGATCGCAAGCTGGTGCCGCTCTACTCGGATCTCCTGCTCCACGATATGGGGCCAGGACTCGCTGGAGTGTGTGGCCCCACCGCGACGCCGTCCGAGCTTCGGACCGAGATCCTCTGGGGGCTTCGGCATCGGCGCGAAGGGTACATGCACAACGGAAAGGCCCGCTCCTTGGAGGAGGCGATCGCGCTTCATGATGGGGAGGCTCGAGGATCGCGGGTGGCCTTCAGGAGACTGAGCCGGCCGCAGCAGGAGGCGCTCATCCGGTTCTTGCAGTCTCTCTAGTCAGTGAAGTGCTGAACCACATCTCGCGGTCGGAATTCTCAAGGGAGCGATCCATGTTGCCAGGTCCGGAAACGACGATTGAAGGTCGCCCACTCGAGATCAGTTCAGCGAGTGGTGGCGAGCGCGAAGAACTCCTTCAACTCGGGATCCTTTCGGCGGTGGGTGAGGTCATGCCTAGTCCTTGCGCGGCCCCAGCGACCCGCGCCCCATCCGTCCTCCGGCGGGCCACGAGGGTGCCAGACGTTCTGAACGAGGCCTCCGACTACGACCGCCCCTCATCGTTTTCACGGGCATTGTCCTTCGTGATCGCGGACACACGGGTGCTCCTCATTTCGGGAACCGCCAGTGTGGATGAGATGGGCCGGACCGTCCATGTTGGGGACTTCCGTGCGCAGTGCTGGCGAACCTACAGAAACATCACCGCCATCCTCACCGCTGAAGGGATGGATTGGGGTGACATCGTCCGTACCTCCTGCTATCTCCGCGACATCGAGCGCGACTACCGAGATTTCAACGAAGTACGGACAACGTTCTTCGAGTGGCTCGGACTCGATCCCTTGCCTGCCAGCACCGGGATTCAAGCTCGGCTCTGTCGCGAGGACCTCCTGGTCGAAATCGAAGCAATGGCGGTGTCGCACATCACCCGCTAGCTAGGTTTTCCTCGACGCGGGTGATAACATGGCTCTCATGCCTCTTTCCCGCCGCCAGTTCATGGCCACCACCGCGGCAGCAGCTCTGGCCTCCCAGACGCCAGCCGGCGTGGCGCGTACGCCAGTGGTGCGAGCACAGGATGTGACAACGCGGTTCGACCCCTGGGTCGAGGTGGATGGCGCGGCGCTGCGATTCAACGTCGAGGTGATCTCACGGTTGGTCCGTGGTCGGCCAATCATGGCAGTCATCAAGAACAACGCGTATGGGCTCGGCCTCACCACTGTTGCCTCCCTTCTCGAGCCCCTCCCGCAGATTGCCGGCTTCGCCGTGGTCAAGACAGCTGCTGCGCTGGCTCTTCGCGCGGCGGGTATCACGAAACCGGTTCTCCTCATGGGGCTCTTTGCCGATCAGGATGCCCAGGAGTTGATCCGCCAAGAGGTCTCCTTCAGTCTTTGCACCGAGGAGTCGTCGGAGAGGCTCGGTGACGCGGCGCGCACCGCCGGCACCGTCGCCCGCGCCCATGTCTACCTCGATACCGGGATGAGTCGCATGGGAGTGCCGTATCACCGGGCGCTGCCGTGGCTGGCGACCCTGGCGGGCCTCCGGGGCGTTCGGGTCGAAGGTGTCTACATGGAATTCACGGAGGAACCCGATTTCGATCGGCAGCAGCTCGCCCGGTTCCGAGAAGTGACCGGTCGGGCCACACAAGCTGGTGTCATGCTCGGCCGGTTGCATGCCGCCTCATCCAACGCGGTATTCAACTTCGCCGATGCGCACCTCGACCTCGTGCGCCCCGGCATCGCGCTCTATGGTGCGTACCCGAGCGACGCGGGAACGGAGCGAGTCATTGCCGAACTGCAACCGGCACTCCGCGTGCGAGCGCGAGTGGTTCGTGTCGAAGAGCTGCGCACCGGGGATAGCGTGAGCTATGGCCGCAACTTTGTCGCGACTCGCCCGACGTGGGTGGCGACCGTACCGATGGGCCACGCGGACGGGTACCCACGTCAAGCCGTGAACGGCGCGCGTGTGCTCATCAATGGGCGGCTATACCCGGCGATAGGTGCCGTCAGTGCGAGTCACACCATTGTCGAACTTGGCCCCGAACGGACGGTTGCGGTCGGTGACGTCGTGACTGTCCTGGGACCGGACAATCCCGCCATTCATCCCAACGCGATCGCTGATGGCGTTGGTATATCAGTCTACGACGTGCTGATGCACCTCAATCCGGCGCTACCCAAATTGATTGTCTGAGTCAGCGCCTCTTTGCCTCCAGATATTCCACGACGGAGGGAGGGTAGGGCAGAGGGTGACCCGCTGGCAGATCCTCGATCGGGTCCAGTACTTCCTGGCGGAGGGGCAGGACGCCAGCCCAGATCGGTAGAGCGTAGTCCTCCGCGTCGTCTTTTGGAGGTCCGGTTCTGATCTTGGCGGTGGCCATGTCGATGGGAATGGCGGCCACGGCGGTCGCCCGCAACTCCTGGGCGTTGGGTTGCCGAGCCTCCGACCATCGTCCCGGCACGATCCGCTCCGTGAACCGTTCCAGTGCTGCCATCTTCCGATCATCGCCCTCGATCAGTCGTCCTCGACCAAACGCCACAACGGCCCGGTAGTTCATCGAATGATGAAAGACCGAGCGGGCGAGCACTAATCCATCGAGGAGGGTCACGCTGATGCAGGTGGGACGACCCGATCCCACGTAGCGCAGCAAGCGACTCGTCGTGGCACCGTGCAGATAGATCGTGTCCTCGACCCGTACATGAATCGTGGGGATGATGACCGGTTGGTCCTCCTCCAGAAGCCCAACGTGACAATACACCGAGGCGTCGAGGATGGAGTGGACCGTTTCCCGATCGTAATGCCCGCGATCGGGGACGCGTCGGACTCGGTTCAGGTCGGTGGTCGGGTAGTGGCTCATGGCTCCTCCAGAGGATAGAATTATAGGCGAAGTCGCGATCAACGTTCCAGGCGATCGCGCATCAACCAGACACCGACTCCGGAGGACTTGATGGCCATTCGATTGGGGGACAAAGCTCCGGATTTTCACGCCGAAACGACAGAGGGCCCCCTCGATTTCTACGAGTGGAAGGGTGCAAGCTGGGCGGTGCTCTTCTCGCACCCCAAGGATTTCACACCCGTCTGCACGACTGAACTCGGGCGGGTTGCGGCCCTCAAGGACGAGTTTGCCCACCGGAACACGAAGGTCATTGGTCTGAGCGTCGATCCCGTGGACAGCCACGCCGAGTGGGGGCAGGACATTCTCGACGTGACCGGTCACGCCCTGAATTTCCCACTGATTGCAGACCCGAAACGGACTGTGGCCGATCTCTACGACATGATCCACCCCAACGCCGACGACACGGCGACCGTCCGTTCGGTCTTCGTGATCGCCCCCGACAATACCGTCAAGCTGACTCTCACGTACCCGGCCAGCACGGGCCGGAACTTCGACGAATTACTGCGCGTCATCGATTCGCTCCAACTCACCGCGTATCACGCCGTGGCGACCCCAGCCGATTGGAAAGCGGGGGAGGATGTGATCATCGTGCCGAGCGTGAGCGACGAGGACGCCGCGGCGCGATTCCCGGGCTACGTCATGAAGAAGCCCTATCTCCGCGTGACCTCCCAACCCAAGGGTTAGCTAGACCCTACCGCGGAGTCCGGGGTCCCCTGTAGACTCCGCGCATATGTCACATGTCGAGATCGGCGGTCTCTCCGAGTGCGTCGGGGAGACCGTCACCATTCAGGGGTGGGTCACCACCACCAGGTCGAGCGGGAAGGTCGCGTTCGCCGTCATCCGTGATGGCACCGGTCTGCTGCAGTGCGTCCTGGTCAAGAGCCAGGTTGCCGAGGCAGTGTGGGATCGGTTCCAGGGCCTCTCCCAAGAAACCAGCGTTTCCGTGACCGGTGAGCTGCGTGAGGAGCCGCGATCACC
>Ga0214472_10009555_pt1 | contig 10107 bp, 9 predicted proteins | sample RVTome_6_FD_207662 | JGI IMG/M metagenome (GOLD analysis project Ga0214472, IMG submission 207662) | Soil microbial communities from uranium-contaminated site in the Upper Colorado River Basin, Wyoming, United States - RVT140D175 | ecosystem: Environmental > Terrestrial > Soil > Contaminated >...
GATGCCCGGATCCCCCGGTTCGATGCCGAGTAGCCGCTTCACCCGCTCGATCAGGTCGGCGATCTCGTCGCGGGTCATGCCGACGATCCGGTCGGCGAGCATCGAGGCCGATGCCTGGCTGATCGAGCACCCACGCCCAAACACCGCGGCGTCGGTCACCCGATCGTCCTGGAACGCGAGATCGAGAGAGATCTCATCGCCGCATAACGGGTTGTGGCCCTCGGCGTGGGCGTCGGGCTCTTGGAGACGGCCCGCCCGCCTCGGATTGCGGTAGTGGTCGAGGATCACCTGCCGGTACAGCTCGTCAAGCGACACCGAACAGCCTCCTGGCTTCATGCAGGGCGGCGACCAGTGCGTCGACCTCCTCCGGCACGTTGTAGACGTAGAAGGACGCCCGGGCCGTGGCCGGGACGTCGAGGGCACGCATCAGCGGCTTGGCGCAGTGGTGCCCGGCACGCACTGCGATGCCGTGCTGGTCGAGGATGGTGGCAAGGTCGTGGGGGTGGATGTCGGCGAGGGTGAACGACACCGCCCCGCCACGGACCTCGAGGTCGGAGGGTCCGTACACGGTGAGGTCGGGCACCTCGGAGAGCCGCTCCAGGGCGTACCCGGTGATCTCCTTCTCGTGCTGTCTGACGGCGTCCATACCGATCGCCGCCAGGTAGTCGGCCGCAGCCCCGAATCCGACGGCCTCGGTGATCGGCGGGGTGCCGGCTTCGAACTTGTGCGGGACGTCGGCCCAGGTCGAGGCGTGCAGGTCGACTTCGCGGATCATCTCACCACCACCTTCGGCGGGCTCCATCTCGTCGAGGAGCTCTGCCCTGCCCCACAGACCACCGATGCCGGTTGGACCGAGCATCTTGTGGCTGCTGAAGGCGAGGAAGTCGACGCCGAGGTCGTGCACCGCGGTGGGGAGGTGGGGGACCATCTGGGCGCCGTCGACGACCGTGATCGCACCCACCGATCGTGCCGCCATGGCGAGTTCGTCTACCGGGCCGATCGAACCGAGGACGTTGGACATCCCGGAGAAAGCGACCACCTTTACCCGATCGTCGATCAGCCCATCCAGGCCCGCCGTGTCGATACGGCGGTCGTCGGTGAGGGGCAAATACACCAGCTCGGCCCCGGTGTGGCGGGCGACCAGCTGCCAGGGGACGATGTTGGCGTGATGCTCCAGCAGGGTGAGCACCACCCGATCCCCCTCGCCGAGGTGGTCCAGACCCCATCCGTAGGCGATCAGGTTGATCGCCGAAGTGGTGCCACGCACGAAGACCAGTTCCGACGGGGGAGCCCCGATCAGCGCCGCCACCTTGCCGCGAGCACCCTCGTACGCCTCGGTTGCCTCCTCGGCGAGGGTGTAGGCACCACGGTGCACGTTGGCGTAGCTGGTTCGGTAGAAGCGGTCCATCGCATCGAGCACCTGGATCGGTTTCTGGGTGCTCGACGCGCTGTCGAGGTAGGCGAGCGGGTGACCGTTGACCTCACGCTGGAGGATCGGGAAGTCGGCGCGCAGGTGCGACAGGTCAGGCATGTGCCTCCAGCCTCCAGCCTCCAGCCTCCAGCCAGACGCGGCGTGTGCTCCCGACGAGTGTCATTCGGATCGCGCCGGAATCCTGAAGGCGTCGTAGCCCTCGAGTTCGATGCGCTGGGCGAGGTCGGGCCCTCCCGACTCGACCACGGTGCCGTCGACGAACACGTGCACCACGTCCGGGGTGATGTGGTCGAGCATGCGCTGGTAGTGGGTGATGATGAGGAACCCGCGCTCTGGTGAGGCGAGCTGTTGGACGCCCTCGGCGACGGTGCGCAGGGCGTCGATGTCCAGACCGGAGTCGGTTTCGTCGAGGATCGCCATCTCAGGCTCCAGAACGGCCATCTGGAGCACTTCATTCCGCTTGCGCTCGCCTCCCGAGAAACCCTCGTTGAGGTACCGGTCGGCGAACTCCGGGTCCATGCCGAGCGAGCGCATCGTGTCGGAAACCTTGAGGCGAAGCTCGAGGACCGTGTAGTCGGTGCCCGTTCGGTTGCTCAGCGCCGACCGTAGGAAGTTGACCACGGTCACCCCCGGGATCTCCTCCGGGTACTGAAAAGCGAGGAACATCCCTGCCCGGCCCCGTTTGTCGGGGGTCCATCCGGTCACGTCCTCGCCCTTGTAGAGGATGCGACCGGTGACCTTGTAGGCAGGGTGGCCCATCAGCACGTTGGCCAGAGTCGACTTGCCGGAACCATTGGGGCCCATCAGTGCATGGATCTCGCCGCGTTCCACCGCGAGCGAGACGCCCTTGAGGATCTCGATGCCGTCGACCGAGGCGCGCAGGTCCTCGATCACGAAAAGGGGGGTTTCCGCCACGGACCGAGGATATCGGGCACGCGAGCGGTACCGAAAAGGGGGGAGGGGCTAGTGGCGTTCGGCTCTTGGCTGTTAGCCAGAGTGAATCCCGCGCCCCTCGCTACTGGACCCTCAGAACTTCCACAGTCTCCTCGATCAGGTCGTGGTCGTAGGGCCCGAAGGTCTGGTAGTAGATGCGGCTCACTCCGGTCTCGACGAGCTTCCCCACCACTCCGGCCACCTGATCGGCGGTGCCGAAGGGGAGCCCGCGTTCGGTGTAGGAGGCGGTGAGGTCGTCGACGCTCCTCGAGAATGGGTCTGCGGCTGCGATGCGCGCCAGGTTCGCCTGGAACGACTGCTCGGTCGATCCGACGACGGCGCCGGTCATCACACTGATCCGCAGCGCCTCGGGGTCGCGCCCCGCATCGCTCGCAGCCTCCCGGGCACGATCGATCCGCAGCCGCATCGCATCCGCAGGTCGGATCCCCATGTTGAACTCGTCGGCGTAGGTGCCGGCGAGGCGGGGTGTGCGTCGCTCACCACTTCCCCCGACGATGATCGGCAGCGGTCCCGTCGGTGCCGGGATCACATCCTCCAGGTCGAATCGGTAGTGCTCGCCCTCGAATCGGCCGGGTCGGCGGCCGAAGGCGTGGTGGAGGTAGGCGAGCGCCTCTTCGAGGCGTTCGAACCGGCCGTTGAGGTCATGGAAGTCGATCCCGTACGCCCGGTGCTCCTCCTCCATCCATCCGGTGCCCACGCCGAGGGCAAGTCGGCCGCCGGACATCTCGTCGATGGTGGCGGCCATCTTCGCCAGCACGGCGGGATGCCGGAAGGTGATCGGGCTCACCAGGACGCACAGCTGGATTCGGTCGGTCTCGCGGGCGAGCCCGCCGAGCGTGGCGAAGGCATCGGTGGCGTGGGCGGGTTCCAGGTCGAGGAATCCGTAGTGGTCTGAGCGCGAGAAGCCGTCGAGGCCGAGTCGCTCGGCGAGCTTCGCCAGGTCGACGATCTGGTCATAGGTCATGCCCATTTGCGGCTCGGTCATCAGTACCAGTTGCATCTGCTCCCTCGGGGCGTGACGACGCGCCACGCTACCCGCGGTACCGCTTCGAGTGGGTCGCGGCCTCACTACTCTCGGAACCATGGAGTTCGCCTTCACTCCCGAACAGGAGATGCTGAGGTCGACGGCGCGGCGCTTCCTCGAGGCCAAGTCGCCGTCTGAGGTCGTGCGTCGGCTCATGGAGACCGATGAGGGATTCGACGAGGGGCTCTGGGCCGAGATCGCCGCCCAGGGTTGGCAGGCGATGGCGATCCCCGAGGAGTACGGAGGGGCCGGCTTCACCTTCACCGAGCAGGCGATCCTGATGGAGGAGATGGGACGTTCGCTTTTTCCGGCCCCCTACCTCTCCTCCGTCGTACTAGGTGCCGACCTGATCCTGCAGACCGGAACCGACGAGCAGAAGCAGTCGCTGCTCCCCGAGATCGCCTCTGGAACGCGTCGGGTGGCGCTGGCCCACCTGGAGGCCGGTGGATCGTGGGGTCCCGACGGTGTCGCTCTCGAGGTGCAGCGCGACGGGGACGACCTGGTTCTCGACGGGTCCAAGGCGTTCGTCATCGACGGTCACACCGCTCACACCCTCATCGTCGTCGCCCGGGAGCCGGGGAGTTCGGGTAGCGATGGCGTCACCCTGGTGCTCGTGGATGCCGACACCGCGGGCGTGACGCGGCAGCGAGCCGAGACGATGGACATGACGCGCAAGCAGGCGACCGTCGACCTCGCCGAGGTGAGGGTGCCGTCGTCGGCGGTACTGGGCGAAGCAGACGGAGGCTGGCCGGCAGTCGAAGCGACGCTGGAACGCGCCGCCGTGGCCCTGGCTTTCGAGCAGGTCGGGGGCGCTCAAAAGTGCCTTGAGATGTCGGTCGGCTATGCCATGGTCCGGGTCCAGTTCGGTCGGCCGATCGGATCGTTCCAGGCGATCAAGCACAAGTGCGCCGACATGCTCATCGAAACCGAGATCGCCAAGTCCGCCGCCTACTACGCCGGCTGGGCGGTCACCGCCGGAGACGACGAACTCCGCATCGCCGCTCCGCTCGCCAAGTCGTACTGCTCAGAAGCCTTCTTCCATGCTGCCGCCGAGACCATCCAGATCCACGGCGGTATCGGCTTCACCTGGGAGCACGATGCTCATCTCTACTTCAAGCGGGCAAAGACCGACGATCTGCTCTTCGGCACTCCGGCAGACCATCGGGCGGCGCTTGCCGATCGGCTCGGGATCTAAGGGTGGGCGCGAAGCCTAACCCTCCCGGAGCGACCCGGTGAGCTGATCCAGTTCTGTGACGCCGAGTCGACCGGAGAGTCGGCCCCACACCGTGCCGTCGGCGGCGACCAACACCCAGTACGGGAAGGCGTTGAGGCCGTAGGCGCGCGCCACGCTGGTCAGCTCGTCGTCGACGAGGATGGGCTCGGTCCAGCCTTCGTCCTCTAGCCACTTCGACGGTGGATAGTTGGGTCGCATACGATCGATGCTGGTGGCGACCGCGTAGAGGTCCACGTCGACCGGGAGCGAGCCGGCGTTCACCCAGCTCTGCACGATCGGGACCTCTGCCTGGCAGTGCGGGCACCAGTGAGCCAGGAAGAGAATGATCTTGGCGCGGCCGTCGTCCGTGATCTCCACCGGGGTGCCTTCGAAGTCGGCGCCGACGACGGTGGGCGCGGGCTGTCCGACCGCCGGGTCGAGACCCCCGGCGGCGTACATGGTGAGACTGTTGCCGCCGATCTCGGGGGTGCCGAAGGCGTCCTCGGTGAGGTCGCCGTCGAAGGTCAGGACCACGGTGGTGATGAGCGCGACCACCGCAACCCCGATCGCCACCGGGATGATCGGGAACTTCTTGCTCGTGCCGGGGCGCGGCGTCTGGCTCTGACGGGTACGGGAGGTCATGGGGTCTCCTGGCTGGTAGGCGGTGTTGGGCTCGGCCCCGGGCGATCGAGCAACAGTGCGGCGATGATGACTCCGAACGACATCAGCGCCATGAACGGGATCCCGACAAAGCCGAACTTCTGAACGTACGGTGCCGTGCAGGCGACGACCCCGCTGCATTCGGCGGCGGCGATCTCGGGGAAGTTCTCGATGAGGGTGTGGTAGGCGGCGATGATGCTCCCGATCACGGCGATTGGGATGACGTAGCGGCGCACCGAGCGGTCCCCGGCACGCACTCCGGCGAACAACACGGGCACCAAGGGGTACATGGCGATCCGCTGGTACCAGCAGTACTCACAGGGGATGAATCCTGCCACCTGCGAGTAGTAGAGACTGCCAGCGGTGGCCACTGTGGCCATCGTCAGGGCGATCTTCGGGCCGGTACCGTCGAAGGACTCCTGCAAGGACGCCAGCGTGTCGGCTGCCCGACCACTGAACCGGGCGACGAGGGCGAGAACGATGAGGGCCAGCAGGAGCACGGCGATGAGCACGGCTCCGGTGGCGAGGAATGTCGAGACGGCATCCACTGGCATGGGAGAGCAGGATACCGGGCGTTACTTGGTACCCGGTTGATGGCACGGGCTGCTGGCCGCCGCGGGGCAGTGGGGTCCTGGCTCCGCGCCTCAGCGCTGAACGGATTCGCCGAGCCGGTGATGCTGGTCAGGCTCCATGAGGTGGACTACCAGGCGACTTCGACGTACCGCCCCACGAGATCCGCCGCATCTCGATTCATCCCGATCCAGAACTCCTTGTTCTCGGGGTCTCCCGCACCGAAGAGGTGGTCGTATTTGAGACGTCCCTCACCTTCAGGCACTCTTCGAACCGCTCGCGCGGCGAACTCCGCCAGTTGACGGGCGTTCGTCAGATACGGCGTCAGGGCCAGGTAATAGAGGGCTGCCTTCTCGACGCGTTCAATGGAGAGGCCTCGGCTCTTGCCCTCCCGAAGGAACTGTGAGATCGCCACGCAAATCTGGTCACCGACCCCGAGCGGGTCGACTGCGAAACGATTGCCCTCCGGCGTGCGACTCATCAGGTCCTTGCCCTTGGGGCGCCGATCGATGGCCCGGACGAGTTCCTCCAAGGTCTCGCCTGAACTGCCAGCCAACACGAACACGACCTGGCTACCGGTTTGCACATTGGCGTCGAGGAAAGGAAGCAGCGCCTCGTACGGCCACGACGCATCCGGCCTGGCGTCGACTTCATCAATGAGCACCAAGGAGGGCGTAGAGGACTCGACGGCGGCCCTGCATCCGGCGCGGACCTCCTCTTCGGAGACTTGGGCAAGATTGAGTTCGACGTAGCTCACGCCGCTGAGTTCGCTTGCTATCTCGTGGATCAGGAACGTCTTGCCGGTCCCGGGTCTACCCCACACCAGGTGGTTCTCGCGGCTACCGGTGGGGCTCATGAGGCCACTGCGGATCGCCAGGCGGGCATCGAGCAGCCGCTCCCTTGTCATCGGGTCGAATCGGGTATAACCGCCGGCCACCTTGAACCTCGATAGGGCGATCGAGTCCAACTCGCCCATCAGGCGCAGCGTTTCCGATTGGGCCCGCGTCGCGTCGGGACGACTGTCCGTCCGGATGGCTTCATCCAAGAAGTGGCGCTTGCCATTGAGTGCTGCCCGATACTCGGCCTTGGAGAGGATGTTCTCGTCCAACTCGAAGTCCGTTCGGAGCAGGTTGTCGAAGAACGCCTGGACGCGCTGGCTGTCTGCGAGAACCTCCTCCCGCAGGAACCGCACGTCGATGTTGATGCAGATGGCGCCAACCAGGCCGTACTCGGGTCGGAAGATCGGAATCGTCGTGCACTTGAAGCGCCTCGCTCCGATGTTCAGCTCGTAATTCAGTTTGTCCTGATTGTGGTAGCGGCGTGTCTTGAGGTCGAGGACGAGCTTGGTGGCCCCATGTCCGAGCGTCCGTCCGGTCACCTCACCCTGTTCGATGGCGACGATGGCCTTCGACGGATTGACGAGATCGTGGACGAGGATCTCGATCCCGGTGTTGGGAAAGGACTGGCCGATCAGATGGACAATCCTCTTGTAGTTCTCGAGGTACGTCGTGTTGTCGTGGATCACAAAGTCGCCGTCGTAAGCACGGAACAGATCCCCATAAGCCCTCGCATCGTCGCTCGGGAAGGTGTCGCGGACCAGGTTCTGCTCGCCGATCACGATCAACTCTCGGGCCGCAACAGGGTTCCGGGCCCCGAGGAAGTGATGCACCGCCATCACGAATCGTTCGTCGCTGAACTCGATGAGGCCGTCGTCATCTACGACAAACGGGTAGAAGTCGTACTCCTCGAGGCGTTTGCTCTCGTCCGGCACGGAATCTTGTCGGCGTCTCCTCACGAACCGCATACAAGCACGCTTCGCCCTGCCTACCGGGTGTCCGTTAGCCTGCCGTGCGTACCGAACCGAGGGAGAACGATGGGTTCGTTGGCCGATCTGACAGCCGCTGCCGAGGCCGAGTGGCTCGAGAAGTGGACGGCCGGTCCCACCGAGGGCCCTCGAACGCTGGTAGCCCCGGGTACGGTCGCCCCTGATCTTGTGCTCCCCGATCACACAGGCGGGCCCGTCAGGCTGAGCGATCACTGGTCGACAGGACCGGCGCTGCTGATGTTCTGGCGGCACTTCGGATGCACCTGCGGTGTCGAGCGTGCACAGCGCCTTGCCACCGAGTACGACGCGTATTTGGCGGCCGGGCTGACGCCGATCATCGTTTCCCAGGGAGAACCCGAACGGGCAGCGGCATACCGCACGAGGCACAACATTGCGCCTCCGATTCTGTGCGACCCGGATCAGGCTGCCTACCGGGCCTACGGCATCGGCCAATGGGCTGTCGAGCAGGTGCTCTTCGATGCTCCCGCCGAATACTGGAGTCACCCTCGTCAGCTGGGGATCGAGTTCCAGGACGGCCGGCGCGAGGAAGGCCGGCCGCCGGTCGACGACCCCTGGTTGGCCGCTGCAGAATTCGTCGTCGGGTCGGACGGGACAATCCGACTGGCATACGCCTTTCAGTACTGCGAGGACTACCCCGACCCTCGGGTCTTCACGACGGCTGCACGACTCAGCGCAGGCTGAGCCCGACCCCGAGGCGCCTACCCTCGGCTCCATATGACTCCCTTTGTCGTTGTTGTGATCTTGTTTGCCGTGCTGCTGGTGATCGTCGCCTCGTTGGTGTGGCAGGAGATGCGGTCCCGGCGCTCATTCGACTCGGCCGTGTATTGGCTCCCCGAGGCGATCTCATTCGTGCGCGGCCATCTCGCACCGGAGACGGCCAATCGACTGAGCGAGCACGACGTGCGGCTCATCCTGGAGTGGGGAATTCACTATCACCAGGTGGTGGCACCTCGATCCGGTGGAACGAGGCCGGTGCTCGGGAGTGGTGATGCCATGGATTACATCCTCGATCGGGGGCGCGAGGAAGACAGGGCCTACGATCCGTTCGACATCGCAGAAGTCATGGCCGCCGAGATCGAGTACCTGGTCGAGATCGGAGCCGTGGGAACCCCCGTGGAGGATGAGAAGTCGTGATCGTGCGTTGTGGGAGGTGCCAGAGCGGATTCGACGTTCCCGGTCCCGGGCGTCACCTGTGCCCGGCGTGTGGGACCCCCAACGAGGTCCGGGCAAGCGCCCCGGATCCGATCGACGGATTGCCACCCGTCCCACCGTCTCCGCCGGAGCCGGATCCACCGTCTCCAAAGGTGACCTGCGGAGAGTGTGATTTCAGCTTCATCGTCGGTTCGGTCAGCGAGGCGCCGTGCCCCAACTGCGGCGCTACCGTGCCGATCGGCGGGACGACGGAGGCACCGTGAACCGCGATCAGTTCGACCGGGAATTCCGGGACGCCCCCAAGCGGCGCGACCGCTGGGTTACGCTCTCCTTCGAGGAACTCCCCGGCATCGGGCTCCCCGAGGACGGTGCGGAGCCTCCCGAGCGCATCGGCTATCCGGGCGCGTTCCCCTACACGCGCGGCATCCACACCACCGGGTATCGCGGCAAGCCGTGGACCATCCGACAGTTCGCCGGTTTCGCCGGCGTCGCCGACACCAACGCTCGGTTCCGACGCCTGCTCGCCGCCGGTCAGGATGGCCTGTCGGTGGCCTTCGACATGCCGACGCTCATGGGACTCGACTCGGACAGTCCCCGGGCGCTGGGTGAGGTCGGGCACTGTGGCGTGGCGGTGGACAGCGCTGACGACATGGTCGAACTGTTCGACAAGATCCCCCTCAGCGACGTGTCGGTGTCGATGACGATCAACGGACCCGCACAGGTGATCTTCGCTTTCCTACTGGTGGCGGCGGAGGAGCAGGGAGCCGACTGGTCGAGCCTCCAGGGGACGCTCCAGAACGACATCCTCAAGGAGTACATCGCGCAGAAGGAGTGGATCTACCCACCCAAGCCGCACCTGCGTCTGATCACCGACATGATCGAGTTCTGCGCCCGCGAGGTCCCCCAGTGGAACACGATCTCAGTGAGCGGCTATCACATTCGTGAGGCTGGGGCCACCGCACAGCAGGAGCTGGCCTTCACGCTGGCGGATGGGTTCGCCTACGTCGAGGCGGGCACGCGGCGTGGCATGGCCGTGGACGATTTCGCTCCGCGGCTGTCGTTCTTCTTCGACTCCCACCTCGACTTCTTCGAGGAGATCGCCAAGTTTCGGGCCGCACGGAGGATCTGGTCACGGTGGATGCGGGACCGCTACGGGGCCACCTCTGAGCGGTCCCTCAAGCTCCGGTTCCACACCCAGACCGCCGGGGTCTCACTGACCGCGCAGCAGCCTGACAACAACGTCGTACGGACCACGG
>Ga0214472_10009556_pt1 | contig 10106 bp, 9 predicted proteins | sample RVTome_6_FD_207662 | JGI IMG/M metagenome (GOLD analysis project Ga0214472, IMG submission 207662) | Soil microbial communities from uranium-contaminated site in the Upper Colorado River Basin, Wyoming, United States - RVT140D175 | ecosystem: Environmental > Terrestrial > Soil > Contaminated >...
CATCGGGCATGATAACCGCAGCAACCGGGAGACGGCCATGAGCTACAAGACGATCCTCGTGCACCTCGATCACCGGCCGCGCAGCAGCGAGCGGCTCGGCCTGGCGCTGAGCCTGGCCGAAGAGTTCGACGCCCACCTCGTGGGGCTGTTCGCGCCCGGTTCGCCGCGGCTGCCCTCGTACGCGCTGGCCGAGGGCGGGCCCTTGCTGCACGACCTGCTCGAGCAGCGCAACGCCGAAGTACTGCGCGAAGCGGAGCGCGGCTTTCGCGAAGTCACCCAGCGCAACGGCGGCGAGCGCTCGGAATGGCGCACCTCGAAATCCGATCCGGCGGCGGCGATGCGGCTCTCCGCGCGCTACGCCGACCTGGTGGTGGCGGGCCAGGCCGAGGGGCAGTATGAAGGCGACCTGCGCGGCCTCGCCGACGAGCTGGTGCTCTCCGCCGGCCGCCCGGTGCTCCTCGTGCCCTACGCGGGGCGCTTCGCCGCGCTCGGCAAGCGCGTGCTCATCGCCTGGGACGCCGGGCGCGAGGCGGCGCGCGCCGTCACCGACGCGCTGCCGTTCCTGCAGCGCGCCGAGGCGGTCGAGGTGAGCGCCTTCGATCCCGAGCGCGGCGGGCGCAAGCACGGCGAGCAGCCGGGCGCCGACGTCGGGCTGTACCTCGCGCGCCACGGCGTGAAGGTGACGGTGGCGCACCAGAGCGGCGCGCGCTTCGACGTCGGCTCGCAGATCCTGTCGCGCGCCGCGGACATCGGCGCGGATCTGATCGTCATGGGCGCCTACGGGCATGCGCGCGTGCGCGAGCTGGTGCTCGGGGGCGTGACCCGCACGATGCTCGAGGCCATGACGGTGCCGGTCCTGATGTCGCACTGAAGCGGCGCCGGGCCGGTAGAATGGCCGGCCGTGAGATTTCTCGTCGACTCGGTCCTCCATAAAACAGGGGCGCGCGCCAGCGTGCCCTTCGCCGTGCGCTTTGCCGGCGGCGGCGAGTACCGCAACCGCGACGAGCCGCCGGCCTTCACCCTGGTCTTCAATCGCGCCGCCGCCTATGCGCGCATCGCGGCGCTCGGCCACATCGGCCTGCTCGAGTCCTATTTCGACGGCGACCTCGACATCGAGGGCGACCTCGCCGCGGCGATGGCCGCCGGCCTGGAAGGCGGCATCGCCGGCGCCAATCCCCTGGTCGGCCTGCGCAACCGCTGGCACGAGCTGCGGTTCTCCAACCGCGACTGGGCCCAGGCGAAGAGAAACGCCGAGTCTCACTACGCCCTCGGCACCGAGTTCTACCGCCTGTGGCTCGACGATCCGCTCATGATGTACACCTGCGCCTACTGGAAGGAGGGCACGCGCACGCTCGAGGAGGCGCAGCGCAACAAGATCGAGCACGTGGCGAAGAAGCTGCGCCTCGCCCCGGGCGAGGAGGTGGTGGACATCGGCAGCGGCTTCGGCGGCTTCATGTTCCACGCGCACGACAGGTTCGGCGTCAGGGTCACCGGCATCAACAACACGACCTCGCAGGTGGAGATGGTGCGCGCCGAGATCGCGCGCCGGGGCGCCGGCCGCGCGCTCGCGGTGGTCGACACCGATTTCCGCGATGCGCACCGCCAGTACGACAAGGTGGTGTCGATCGGCACGCTGGAGCACGCGGGGCGCGACCAGCTCGACGAGGTGGTGCGCGCGCATGCGGCGTTCCTCAAGCCGGGCGGGCTCGGCCTGCTGCACTTCATCGGCCACGTCGGGCATTTCCAGACCGAGTTCTTCATCCGCCGGCACGTGTTTCCGGGGGGGTGGATCCCGAGCCTCGCGCACACGCTCGCCGCCATGGAGCGCGCCGGCCTGGAGGTGGTGGACGTGGAAAACCTGCGCCGGCACTACGCGCACACGCTGGACGCCTGGGGCGAGCGCTTCGACCGCAACTGGGAGAGAATCCGCGCGCTCGACCCGCAGAAGTTCGGCGAGCGCTTCCGGCGCGTCTGGCGCGTGTACCTGTACGGCTGCGCCGAGATGTTCCGCTCGGCCCGGGGCTACACGCACCTCTTCCAGATCGTGTTCTCCAGGGGCAACGTCACGCGCCGGAGCTATCCGATGAGCCGGGAGTTCCTCTACGAGCAGCCCGCATACCGCGAAGACGCAGGCGCTCAGCGCGCAGCTTAGCCGCGGCGCCGGCCCGGTCGCGCTGGCGAAGGGCACCTCGAACCTGTTCCGCGAGCGCGCGGGCGGCGCGCGCCGGCGCCTGGACGTGCGCGCCTTGCGCGACGTGCTCGAGGTCGACGCGGGCGCCGGGTGGGTGGACGCCGAGGGCATGGCGTCCTACGAGGACCTGGTGCGCGGCTGCCTCGCGCACGGCGTCATGCCCGCGGTGGTGCCGCAGCTGAAGACCATCACGCTCGGCGGCGCGGTGGCGGGCGTGGGCATCGAAGCGTCCTCGCACCGCCACGGGCTGGTGCACGACACGATGCTCGAGCTCGAGGTGCTGCTCGGCGACGGGCGCGTCGTGCTCGCCACGGCGGACAACGAGCACGCGGACCTCTTCTACGGCTTCCCGAACTCCTACGGCACGCTCGGCTACGCGCTGCGCGTGAAGGCGAAGGCCGTGCCGGTGCAGCCCTACGTGCATCTGCGGCACGAGCCGTTCGCCGAGCCGGCGCGGTTCTTCGCGGCGCTCGGCGAGCGCCTGCGCGCCGGCGACGCGGATTTCGTCGACGGCACGGTGTTCTCGCCGCAGAAGATGTACCTCACGCTCGGGCGCTTCGCCGCCGCGGCGCCCGCCACCAGCGACTACAGCTTCGAGAACATCTACTACCGCTCGATCGCCGAGAAGCGCGAGGACTGGCTCACGGTGCACGACTACCTGTGGCGCTGGGACACCGACTGGTTCTGGTGCTCGAAGAACGTCTTCGCGCAGAACCCGCTCGCGCGCCGCTTCGTCTACGGGCGGGAGCGCCTGGGCTCGCGCACCTATACGAAGGTGATGCGCTGGAACAGCCGCGTCGGCCTGACGAAGACGCTCGAGCGCCTGCTCGGCCTGCACTCGGAGTCGGTGATCCAGGACGTCGACATCCCGCTCGCGCGCGCCGCCGAGTTCTTCGAGTTCTACGCGCGCAGTATCGGCCTGTGGCCGCAGTGGATCTGCCCCATCGGCCCCGCGCCGCATTCCGGGCGCTTCACGCTCTATCCCATGAAGCCCGGCTGGTACGTCAACTTCGGCTTCTGGGACGTGAAGCGCACGCGCGAGGCGCACCCGCCGGGGCACTTCAACCGCCTGATCGAAAGCAAGGTGGCGGAGCTCGGCGGCATCAAGTCGCTGTATTCGGAGAGCTTCTTCCCCGAGGAGGAGTTCGCCCGCCTCTACGGCGGCGAGGCCTACGCCGCGCTCAAGCGCAAGTACGACCCGGCGGGAGCCTTTCCCACGCTCTACGAGAAATGCGTGCTGCGGCGCTGACGCGGCGCGCCGCGCTCAGGTGCCGAAGCCGTCGGCCACCATGACTTCGAGCAGGCGCGGGCCGCCGCTCGCGAGCGCCTCGCGCAGCGCCGGCGTGATCTCCCCGGGATCGGTGACGCGCCGGCCCGGAACGCCCATCGACGCGGCGAGCGCCGTGTAGTCGATCGCCGGCTCGCGGATGTCCATGCCGACGAAGCGGTCGGTCTTGCGCATCGAGACGAGCCGCTCCTTGAGGATGCGATAGCCGCGATTGTTGGCGATGACGTAGGTGATCGGCAGCGCGAGGTGCGCCGCGGTCCACAGCGCCTGGATGCCGTACAGCGCGGCGCCGTCGCCGACGATCGCCGCCACCGGCCGGCCCGGGAGCGCGAGGCTGACGCCGATCGCGCCGGGCAGCGCGAAGCCGAGCCCGCCGCTCGCCAGGCCGTAGAAGCACTTCGGGTCGCGCTGCTCGAGCAGCGCGGGCAGCGCGGTGCTGGAGGTCAGCGCCTCTTCCACCACCACTGCGTCCGCGGGCAACGCCTCGGCGATGCGCAGCATCAGGTAGCGCGGATCGACCGGCGTTTCCTCGGCCGCCTGCAGCGCCGCGAGGCGCGCCTCGCCGCGCTGCGCGCTCCAGTTGCGCGGCGCGAGCGCGGCGAGGCGCCGCGCGGCGGCCGCGGCCGCATCGGCGCCGCGCGTCGCGCGCAGCAGCGGCAGCAGCGCGCGCAGCGTTTCCCTGACGTTGGCGTGGATCGCCAGCTCGGTGGCGTGGTTCTTGCCGATCTCCCAGTCGCGCTCGCTGATATGGATGACCGGCATCCCCGCGGGCAGCGGCTCGAGCGGGCTGTGCACGGACATGCGCAGCAGGTCCGCGCCCAGGCACACGAGCAGGTCGAACGGCTCGAGCGCGGCGCGCACCGCTTTCTGCACGCGCGTGAGCGCGCCGAGGTAGGCGCGGTGCGCGCTCGGATACTGCGCCGCGTAGGGCACCGTCTGCTGGTAGACCCCGGCGCCGAGCAGCTCCGCCAATTCGGTCGCTTCGGCGAAGGCGTCGTGCATCGACAGCTCCTGCCCGGCGAGGATCACGGGGTTCTTCGCCGCCAGGAGCCGGCGCGCGAGCTGCGCGAGCGCTTCGTCCGAGGGCCGGACGCGCGCATCGATGCGCGTAGGCGCGCCGAGCTCGAGCTCGGCCTGCTGCTCGAGGACGTCGCCGGGCAGCGAGATGAACACCGGCCCGGTGGGCGGCGTGAGCGCGACCTTGGCGGCGCGCCGCACGATCCGCGGCAGGTCCTCGACCCGCGTCGCCTCCACCGCCCACTTGACGAAGGGCGCGGCGACCGGCACGAGCGGTGCGTACAGCAGCGGCTCGGTCAGCCCGTGCCCCTGCTCCTGCTGCCCGGCAGTGAGAATGATCGGCGAGCCCGAGAAGCGGGCGTTGTAGAGCGCGCCCATCGCGTTGCCCAGTCCCGGCGCGACGTGCACGTTCGCCGCCGCGAGCCGGTTCGAGGCGCGCGCGTAGCCGTCCGCCATCGCCACCACCACCGACTCGTGCAGCCCGAGCACGTAGCGCAGCTGCGGGAAATCGGGCAGCACCTCCATGATCGGCAGCTCGGTGGTGCCCGGGTTGCCGAACAGGTGCGTGACGCCTTCCTCTACGAGGAGGCGGACAAAAGCGCTGCGTCCGGTGATCGTGGTCATCGTGCGGCTATGCTACGCGATGGCCGCCCTGGGGAATCGGCAGGACGATTGATCGAGATCAAGTCCCGGGGCCGCGGCGGCGCGAGCATGGTCGCAATGGCCGAGGAGCCGCCAATGCGCAGGAAACGCAAACGTCAGTCCGCCAAGGGCCCCCGCGGGGCGCTCGTGCCGCGCGCGCCGAATGCCGCCGGCGAGGACCTCAACGCCGCGGGCCGGGCGCTGCTCGGGCGCGAGGAAAAGCCGCGCCGCATGCGGCCGGAGCCGCGCGACGACGCCTCGGTGGAGGATCCGCTGCTCGATTGGCAGGAGGACTGAAGCCATGAATGCCGGAGACATCTGCAAGCGCGACGTGATCGTCGCCTACCGCGACATGCCCCTCATTGAGGCGGCGCGCCTGATGCGCGAGCGCCATGTCGGGAGCCTCGTGGTGGTGGTCGACCGCGCCTCGGAGCGCGTGCCGGTCGGCATCCTCACCGACCGCGACATCGTGGTGGCGGTGGTGGCGAAGGCGCTCGACCCGCGCACGCTCAAGGTCGGCGACGTGATGAGCAGCGGCGTGTTCGCGGTGCGCGAGCAGGACGGTCCCGCCGAGGTGCTGCGCGCCATGCGCGAGAACGGCGTGCGGCGCGTGCCGGTGGTGACGCACAGCGGCGCGCTGGCCGGGATCCTCGCCATCGACGACCTGCTCGAGCTGATGTCCGACGAGCTGATCGATTTCGTGCGCACCTTCGCGCGCGAGCGCGCGCGCGAGACGCGCACGCGCCGGCCCTAGCCCGGCGCCGCGCATGGACGCCGACTCCCTTCAGCCGCGCATCGAGCACGAGATCGCCGAGCTGCGCGGCCTGTTTCCCGCGATCACCGCGTGCCACAGCGCGCTCCTGCAGTCGAAGGACGATGGCGACGCGCGCTGGTCGCTGCACCTCGAGATCCGCGCGCCGCAGGCGCAGGTGATCGTCAGCGGGCCCGCCGAGAAAAGCGCCGAGGCGGCGGTCGCGGCCGCGGGCCGCCTGGCGCGCGAGCGCCTTGCGGCCCTGCCGTGGGCCCTCGCGCCCTAGCCCGGCACCCGCAGCGCCACGAACAGCCTGCCGCCCGCTCGCAGCACCAGCAGCGCCACGGTGGCGCCCTTGCCCGCCCGGTCGATCCGCGCGTGAAACGCGGGCGCGCTGGCGACCGGCTCGCCGTTCACCTGCACGATGACATCGCCGCGCTGCAGCCCGGCGCGCTGCGCCGCGCCCTCGGCGCGCTGCACGCGCACGCCGCCCTCGAGCCCGAGACGCTCGCGCTCCTCGCGCGCGAGCGGCGCGAGCTCGAGCCCGAGCACGTCGAGCGGCGCGCGCGGCGGGGCCGCGCTCTCCGCGGGCTCGGCCTGCGCCTCGCCGATGCGCACGCCCAGCTCGAGCGGCGCGCCGCGGCGCACGACTCCCACTACCACCGTGGAGCCCGGCTTGGCGCGCGCGGTCAGGCGCACCAGGTCGGCGTGGCTCTCGACCTCCTGGCCGTCGAAGCGCAGCACCACGTCCCCGGGCTGCAGACCGGCGCGCGCCGCCGGCCCGTCCTTTTGCACTTCGGTCAGCAGCGCGCCCGCGGCGCGCGGCAGCCCGAGCGCCTTGGCGAGATCGGCCGTCACCTCCTGCACGCGCGCGCCGATGCGCCCGCGAGTCACGCGGCCGCGGGCGCGCAGCTGCTCGACGACGTTCATGGCGACGTCGATCGGCACCGCGAAGGAAAGCCCCATGTAGCCGCCGCTGTCGGTGTAGATGAGCGAGTTGACGCCCACCACCTCGCCGCGCAGGTTGAACAGCGGCCCGCCCGAGTTGCCGGGGTTGACGGCGACGTCGGTCTGGATGAACGGCACGTAGCTTTCCTCGGGCAGGGTGCGGCCCTTGGCGCTGACGATGCCCGCGGTGATGCTGCGCTCGAAGCCGAACGGCGAGCCCACGGCCGCCACCCACTCGCCGGGCTCGAGCGCCTCCGGGTCGCCGATGCGCACGCGCGGCAGGCCGGCGGCGTCGATCTTGAGCAGCGCGATGTCGGTGAGCGGGTCGGCGCCGACCACGCGCGCCGGGAACTCGCGCCGGTCGGCGAGGCGCACCACGATCTCCTGGCCCTGCGGACCGCCGACCACGTGCGCGTTGGTTATGATGTAGCCGTCCGCGCCGACGATGAAGCCCGAGCCGAGGGAGCGCGACTCGAAGTCGCGCGGCACGTAGGGCTCGAGCTGGCGGCGCAGGAACTCGCGCAGCAGTTCCTCCCCGGGCATCTCGGACAGGGGCACGTCGGGCGTGGCCCCGCCCGCGCGGTAGGTGGTGCTGACGTTGACCACGGCGCGCCCTTCGTCGCGCATCAGGCGCGTAAAGTCGGGCATCTGCGCCGCAGCCGGGGCCGCGGCGAGCGCCAGGGCGGCAAGGGCGCAACTCGCGAAGCGCATGCGGTAGAGTGCCTCGCCGGACACGCATGAAGCTTGATGCACGTCAAACACGCACCGCGCGAGCGATTGCAGAATGGCCTTGTTGCACCCGCCCTCCAGTTTCCTCCTCCTCCTCAAGGTGGGTGGGTTTTCCCGGGCGCGGCTGCGGCCGCGCCCTTTTTTGTCATGATCCTGACCGTGCAGAGCCGCTGGGAGCACTTCGAGCACGGCGCCGACGTCGGTGTGCGCGGCTTCGGCGCGACGAAAGCCGAGGCCTTCGAGCAGGCGGCGCTCGCGCTCACCGCCGCGGTGGCGGATCCCGCCGCCGTGCGGCCGCGCGAGCGCGTGGCGCTCGCCTGCGAGGCGCCGGACGAGGAGCTGCTGCTCGCCGAGTGGCTGAACGCGCTGGTCTACGAGATGTCCACTCGCAAGATGCTGTTCTCGCGCTTCGCCGTGACGCTGGAGGGCACGCGCCTGGGGGCGGAAGCCTGGGGCGAGCCGGTGGACGCGGCGCGCCACCAGCCCGCGGTCGAGGTGAAGGGCGCGACCTACACCGGATTGCGCGTCGCGCCGCAGAATGGGGGCTGGGTGGCGCAGACCGTGGTGGACGTCTGACATGGAACTGAGCCTGTTCGAAAAGCGTTCCGAGCTCGAGTGGGTGATCCCGCAGCAGGGGGCGATGCGCGTGCCGGCGGTGATCTACGCCAGCGAGGCGCTGGTGCGCGACATGGACCGCAAGGTCTACGAGCAGGCGGTGAACGTGGCGGCCCTGCCGGGCATCGTCAAGGCGTCCTACGCCATGCCCGACGCGCACTGGGGCTACGGCTTTCCGATCGGCGGCGTGGCCGCCTTCGATGCGGACGAGGGTGGCGTGGTGTCCGCGGGCGGCGTCGGCTTCGACATCTCCTGCGGGGTGCGCTGCCTGCACACGGGCCTCTCGCGCGAGGACATCGTGAAGGTGCAAGGGCCCCTCGCGCACGAGCTCTCGCGCGCCATCCCCGCGGGCGTGGGCAGCACCGGGGAGATCCGGCTGGGCGACAAGGAAATGGACGCCATGCTCGCGGGCGGCGCGGCCTGGGCCGTGCAGCGCGGCTGGGGCGAAGCCGCCGATCTCGAGCGCATCGAGGAGCGCGGGCAGATGAAGCACGCGAAGCCCGGCAACGTCTCGGCGCAGGCGAAGAAGCGCCAGCGCGACGAGATGGGGACGCTCGGCAGCGGCAACCACTACCTGGAGGTCCAGGAAGTGACCGAGGTGTTCGACGCGAGGATCGCCGCGGCCTACGGCCTCGCGCAAGGCGACATCGTGATCATGATCCATTGCGGCTCGCGCGGCCTCGGCCACCAGATCGGCACCGAGTTCCTGAAGCGCATGGCGGTCTCGGCGGCGCAGTACGGCATCGCCCTTCCCGACCGCGAGCTCGCGTGCGCGCCGATCAACTCCGACGTGGGCCAGGAGTACCTCGGCGCGATGCGCGCGGCGATCAACTGCGCGCTCGCCAACCGCCAGATCCTCACGCACCTGCTGCGCGAGGTATTTCGCAGGATGCTGCCGCAGGCCAGGCTGCCCCTGCTCTATGACGTGTCACATAACACCTGCAAAGTCGAGGCGCACCGCGCCGATGGCGGGGTGCGCAAGCTCTATGTTCACCGCAAGGGCGCGACGCGCGCCTTCGGCCCGGGGCACCCCGACATCCCGGCGGCGCTGCGCGACGCCGGCCAGCCGGTGCTGATCGGCGGCTCGATGGGCACGGGCTCGTATGTCCTTGCCGGGACGAAGGAATCCGAGGCGCTCGCCTTCAGCTCGGCCTGCCACGGCGCGGGGCGCGCGATGAGCCGGCACCAGGCGCTGAAAACCTGGCAGGGCCGCAAGGTGGTGGACGAGCTCGCCGCGCGCGGCATCGTGGTGAAGAGCCCGTCGATGCGCGGCGTGGCGGAGGAGGCGCCCGGCGCCTACAAGGACGTCGCCGCGGTGGTGGACGCCGCGGACGCGGCGGGCCTCGCGCGCAAGGTGGCGCGCGTAGAGCCGCTCGTGTGCATCAAGGGCTAGGGCGGCATTGAGATGGATCAAACGCGCCGCTGCGGGGTACCATACATTCAAAAGGTCTTTTCCCGAGGGAGGTCGGTCATGATCCGAAACTGCATGCGGCTGGGCGCGTCGCTCGCGGCGGCGCTCGCCATCGCGGCGCCGGCGGCGGCGCAAACGGTAGAGAACGAGCTGGTGCTCATCACGCCGGTGGCGAAGACGCTCACCGACCCGACGCTCGCCGACTTCGCCAAGTACGCCAAGGAGCGCTGGAACGTCACCGTGAAGACGGCGGCGCTCGCCGCCGGCACGCCGGTGGCCTACGGGCGCATCGTCGAATGGAAGGGCCGCCCCGAGGCGGACATCTTCTGGGGCGGCGAGAGCGCGCTCTTCGACAAGCTCGCCGAGCAGAAGCTGCTCGCGAAGCACGGGGTGCCGCAGGCGGTGGTGGACTCCATTCCGGCGAGCATCGGCAAGCCCAATCCGATCCCGCTCAAGGATCCGAAGGGCTTCTGGATCGGCACGGTGCTCGAGCCCTACGGGCTGGTGTACCACC
>Ga0214472_10009557_pt1 | contig 10106 bp, 9 predicted proteins | sample RVTome_6_FD_207662 | JGI IMG/M metagenome (GOLD analysis project Ga0214472, IMG submission 207662) | Soil microbial communities from uranium-contaminated site in the Upper Colorado River Basin, Wyoming, United States - RVT140D175 | ecosystem: Environmental > Terrestrial > Soil > Contaminated >...
TGTTCCCGATAGTGTCCAGTATTCCCTTGTAGGTAAGTTTTGTCACCATAATGCTGCGCCGGCGCCCCTCGGTGTTAGCCGCGTTGCTCCTGGATTAGATTTTGGCCGTTGCCTAGTCGTTGGCGACCCCAACCCCTTCGGGCGATGCCAGGCCACAAAAGACTTCATAGTCGATCAGTTCAGTGATGGTGGGTTTGTCCCCACACAGCGGGCACCGGGGGTTCCGCTTGAGCTTGACCTCCCGGAAGTTCATCGACAAGGCGTCAATCAGCAACAGGCGTGAACTGAGGGACTGGCCAATGCCAAGGAAGTACTTCAGGGCCTCGGTAGCTTGAATGCTGCCTACCAACCCGGTGAGCGCGCCCAAAACACCGGCTTCCGCGCAGTTGGGCACCATCCCCGGCGGCGGCGGCGACGGGAATAAGCAGCGATAGCATCCCTGCCCGGGGAGGAACACCGTCGCCTGGCCGTCAAAGATCAGAATACTGCCGTCCACCAGAGGCTTGTTCAGCAAATAGCAGGCATCGTTTACCAGGTACCTGGTGGCGAAATTGTCGGCGCCGTTAACCACCAGGTCGTATTGGCTGATGATGTCCATGGCATTGTCCGACTCCAGCCGGACCTCGTGCAGCACTACATTCACGTCCGGGTTATAGGCGTGGAGGTTGTCCCGGGCCGATTGCAGCTTGGGACGCCCCACGTCCGTCGTGTGATGTAGTATCTGGCGTTGCAGATTGGAAAGCTCCACAGTGTCAAAATCAACCAGACCGACGGTGCCTACTCCCGCCAACGAGAGGTACACCGCGGCCGGTGAACCCAGTCCCCCCGCTCCGATAATCAGGGCTCTGGACCCCATCAGCTTGCGTTGACCACTGCTGCCCACGTCACCCATTATGATATGCCGGCTGTAACGTTTAACCTGGTCTGGTGTCAGAACTTGGGGCTGCTGCATCATTAGCTAGTTCTCCTTTTTGGCCGCATCATCCGGTCCGGTAAGACTAACTTGGTCCTAATATAACAAAAAACCTGCGTCTCCCATTGCTGGGTATCCCACATTTAATGGGTGCAGGCTTTACGACTATTTGCTGAGTGCCCGCCCCTATGTTGGAGGACAGGTACACTTGACTTGGTTAGAATGTCCGTTCATCTCTGATTCCGAGTCTATCTTCGTCGCCAGACCTTGTCAAGCTGGACGGGCCGGCATCGACCGCGTTGGGTACTACTCAGTTACTTTAGGAGTTACTTTAGGAGTTACTTTGGGTATGAGGTCGCTAGATTTGATACATCCCATGGCCGCTCAGGTAGCCCTGCCGCTGGGTGATATGGGCCAGAGTCGTGTTGCTCAAGACACTTTGGATCGAGTCTTCCACCGACTTCCAAACCTCTTGCTGGGCGCAGGAATCGGCGAATATACAGTCAGTAGGGGAGGTGATGCAGTCCAAAGGCGAGGTATTCCCCTCCAGGGTGTTCATCACCATGCTCAGGGTTATTTCGGATGGCTCCATGCCCAGCGAATGCCCGCCCTGAGGGCCCCGGCGGCTGCGCACCAGACCAAACTTATTCATGGTGGTCATGAGTTGTTCGAGATACGCCTCCGGGATGCCCTGTTTGGCCGCGATTTCAGCCGTTTGTACCTGACCTTCGCCAAAGTGCATGGCCAGCTCAACCAGGGCGCGGACTCCATAGTCTACTTTCATCGGGATGCGCACGGTTCCCACCTCCAGAGTGGTCCGACCTGACTCAAATTATAGCACTCTCCCGGCATTATTACCAAGATTGTCGACCAGATAACTCGGAATTACTTCGATCGGAATTACTTCGATCGGAATTACTTCGATCGGAATTACTTCGATCGGAATTATTTCGATCGGAATTACTTCGATGAATTACCTCGATCAGTTGGCCGATCTAATGCGGCCGTGATCCCCTTCGGCATGGCAGGTCATGGTCATTGCCCGGATCAGACACCCGGGGATAATCCCGCGGAAATGTTTTCGTCAGCCAACCCGATCCCCGGTTCCAAGCCGTGGCCTGATTCATGCCGGGAGCTATCCGCCGGGTTATACTAGATCGCGGTTCTCCTCGCTATAGAAGGCATAATCATACGTTGGCGGAATCGGGTTGACGCAATCCTCCGGAGGTTCCCGCCGGAGGTTCAATGATCAAGGGAGTCCTGATCGGTTTGGGCATCATGGTGGCCGGTGCCTTGATACCCCTGGTCCATTTTGTGGCACTGCCCGCCAGCCCGTTCATCGCCGGGTACCTGGGGGTGGGCCACGCCAGAGAAAGTTCAGATACCTACCCGGTCAAGGGACTGAAATTCGGTTCACTATTGGGGCTCCTGGTGCTGTTGATCAGTGGCACTGGCGCGGCAGTGGTCATGATATTGGTTGACCCGAGCCAGAAAGTCTCGGTCGTCATGGGGCTTGGCGTGGTCAAATTCGCCCGGTACACCGGCAGCATGGCAACTCTGGGAGCGATGTATTCTTCGATCCGCGCCCATCGAACCACCGATGAGTCGGTTACCGCTTAGAACGGATTTCCCTGGGGTCTGGCCCGATACTCAAATCCCTCTGGCCCAAGATTGACAAACCACCCGGCCCACGAGTACCTTTAGGCCACTTCAAGCAGGCCACTTCAAGCAGGCCGAAGCTGGTCGCAAGCCTTTTCGACAAGATAAATCGTTAGGAGCCTGATTTATGGTGGTAGTAGACACCCACTGTCACGCCTCGCCTTACTGGTTTGAGCCAGTGGAAGTCCTCCTGGATGAAATGAGCCGAAACGGGGTCGATAAGGCGGTGCTGACCCAGTTCTTCGGGGTATACGACAACTCATATCTCGTCGAGTGCATGAAACGGTTCCCCGGGCGCTTCTCAGTGATTGGCCTGGTAGACGTGAATGCCTCCGACGCCCTGAACCACCTGGAAAGCCTTCACCGGCAGGGTGTCGAGGGAATCAGGTTCAACTCCGCCATGCGCTCGCCGGGAAGCGATCCGATTGCGGTGTGGCGTAAAGCGGCGGACTTGGGAATGGTCGCCAGCGTCATGGGGTCAGTGGAGAGCTATGCTGCCACCGAGTTTGAAAATATCCTCCGGGAACTTCCCCACCTGAAGGTGGTCATTGAGCACCTGGGCGGCGTCGGCGCCTATTGGGGCCCGGGCCGGTCGGACCAGACCATTCCCCACCAGACCTACCAGGCGGTCCTGGGACTCGCCCGGTACCCCAACACCTACATGAAAATACCCGGGCTAGGCGAGTTCTGCGCCCGGCCGCTGCCCTTCCAACCGCCCCATCCCTTTGAGGAAGTGCATCCGCTGATTGAGATGGCCGTGGACGCCTTTGGGGCCGAACGTCTGATGTGGGGCAGCGACTTCCCGCCGGTGGCCAACCGGGAAGGCTACACTAATGCGCTGAACCTCCCCAGGGAACGTCTGCAGGCGCGAAGCCAACCGGCAGTGGAGTGGGTATTTGGCAAGACCGCAGAGAATATGTGGAAATTTGGAGAGGGAACAGGAGCGTGACCCGGCATGCCTAGAATCGCTTTGGACCTGAATAATGACCGGGACCGGCAGCAGGTTAAATGCCAATGGCGGGTTGCTCCCGGATTGGTGCCGGGAGAACCGAATGAAGGGCTGACGGCGCGCTTGCGGTCCACTCCCGCCCGGCTGGCCGACTACGACGATTCCGGCTGGGAAGTATGCCGCAATATTCGGCAGAGCCTCTCGGAGGGATTCACCTTTGCCTGGTACCGGACAACGGTTGAACTGCCCCGGGAGATTGATGGCGTCAATGTGGCCGGATTCCGGGTCTGGTTCGAAACTAATTTCGACAACTACGGCGAAATATGGGTCAACGGCGAAATTGACCGCAGTACCGGCGTAATCTGCGGGATCAACTGTCAGCAACGAGTGGAACTCAGCGGCGGTGGCCCGGCGGGAGCCAGGTACGTGATCGCCTGCCTGGTACTGAACGGGCCGCTGGCCCAGCCCCGGGGCGGCGTTTTCCTGCGATATGCGACGCTAGCCTTTGAGCAGACCGATAACTAGGGGTCTGCGTTATTCCAGGCCCACCCTTTTGATCAGCGCCAATAGCTCTTGCCGCGTCTCATTGGCTATTTGTGGTCCCGGATGCCTGACCCTGGCTGACTTGATCAGTCCCCGGTGGTGCAGGGCCGCTTTGCGTATGGCGATGCCAATGCCTTCCTGGAACTCGAACAGCAGCAAAGGCAGATGCCGGTAAAACACCGCTTCGGCCACAGCCCGGTTGCCCTCAGCCATGTTGCGATAGACCTGCAATAACACTTCCGGATAGGCGAAGCCGGTCATGGCGCCCGCGGAGCCGCGAGACAACTCGTCCAGCAGAAACACTCCCCCCAGCCCGCCGAATATAGACATCTTGTCGCCGATCAAGTTTCGTATGGCGCTGATTTTGGTTGGCGTTGGCGGGTCTTCCAGTTTCAGGTACTGGGCACTGGGAATGTTCTCGGCCAGCCGGGCAATAAAATCTGGCGACATATGGACGCCGGAAGTCTGAGGGTAGTCCTGCACCACGATGGGTATATCCACCGCCTCGGCGATTCGCTGATAATGAGTGAACAGGGCGTCCATGTTTGGCTTGCCCATTGCGGGAGCCGATACCATCACCGCCGCCGCGCCCAGCTCCTGGGCGTCAACGCTGTAGTCGATGGTGGCGCTGGTGCCAGCCCCGGTGGTGCCGACGGTGACCGGCATGCCCTTGGCGGTTTGAACTACTTGCTTGACGACGGCGTGGCGTTCATTCTCGGTCAACCGGGCGGCTTCTCCGGTTACGCCCAGAGCGACCACACCCTGGCAGCCACTTTCCCGGGCTTTTTCCACCAGGCGGGACACCGACTCCAGATCGACCCGCTCATCCTGGTCGAAGGGTGTGGCCAGCATCCAGTGCACTCCGTTGAATCGCTGAGCCATAGGTTATCCTTATACAAAATCCAGATACAAAATCCAGATACAAATTTCAGGTTGACCAGATTCAAGCGATGCCCAGAAGTTTCAGCGCGCTCTGACTTTCCCCGGGCAGGTTCAAGCCTCGACTGACGCTGACGCCGTACTTGCGGTTCAACTCTCGCAGCAAGTGGGGCATTGGCCGGTGTCCCTGCCCCAGATTGGCCAACAGGTCGGTCAAGGTATCGTAGGCCTGGTCCACCTTCCAGTAGAAGGACAGCAGCCAGGCCAGTTCTCGCTCATTGGCCGGGGTCGGTATGTCGGCCAGGTCAATCAAAGCTTCGCTTACCTTGGTATAGCGGAGAATACCGGCCTTGTCCGCAGCGTCCCGTCCAAAATACCGTCGCTTGCGGAGTTCCAAGACTCGCCGGGTGTATTCGTCCTCGCCATAGAGGTTGATCGGAAGCCATTCCTGCCGGAGGTCCATGACTTCTGCGCCGTTCTGGTCCACAATGGCCACCGCGATGTCCGAACGCAGGGTAGCATCGTATTGGAACTTGACGGCCTCGCGGAGCAAGGCTTCTTGCAGCATCAGGGTCAGCTCGCGCGGTATCTTTTTGTACTTCGCGCCAGTTGCCTGGTCATTGGTGTCGGCCCCGATGCCGCCGGTGTTAAAAACGTAATAGTAGTGGGGCAGTCCGCCCCGCTCCATTTGTTGCAGGACATAGTACATCAGGTTGGCGTTTTCATCCTCCAGGCCGATGATAAAAGGATCGGAGAAGTATTCGACGTAGGGTCTGCCAATGGCGCCGATGGCGGCACCCATCTGCACCGCCTCGCCGTACATGAGGACCCGTATGTATTGCTCTAGCGTCAGCCGGCGCAGCGGAGGGACCACCGTGTTCTGACGCATGACGGCCTGGAAAAACACCTGGTCGGTGTCGGTCATGGGGACGTGGACCGAGTCCTTTAAACGACCGCCGGTGATGGCCCCGATCAAGTGCTGGGTTCCCTTTCGTTTTAACAAACGCGTCCTGGATAAAATCATCCGCATGTTACGGACCGGGTTCTCCATGTAGTTAGGTCTGAAGCCTTCAATGTGGACCGGAACATTCTCCAGTGTCTCCTGCACGTTGGGCTCATCTTTGGTACCCCGCAGCACATCGTAGGTTATCGGATCATCTTCTCGGGTCAAACCAAAGGGCACCGCGTAGAAATTATTCTCGGTGCCGTCGATCCCGTGGGTGATCCTCAGTCGGTGGCCCCCCCGGGTCTCCTCAATCGGCGGGTTCAATGGTTGCAAAAGGACAATGTCGTCATTCATGGGGCAAACCCCTTCTTCAGGGTCGGTGGGCAGGTGCAACAGCCTGGCGAAGTCGCTGCCGGCCAGTTCGATCATTATGGTCAGGGTGCTCTTGCCATGCAACGACGGGCCAATGGTGACCACGGCGGTGGTCTTCAGGGTGCCGCTCAGAGTACGGGCCCGGGCCATGCTCAAAGCAGCTTGAACCGCCAGTCCGTTGTTCTGTTTTACCAGAAACATCGCAATCGACAGCGGCCCCATCTTGTGCTCCCCAACATAGTCGAAGCCCAGATGCAACGACAGACCTCTGGTGGGCGCCTTGAAGATTAGCTGGGTCAGTCCCGCGGCCCGGATGCGGTTTTTGAGTTCTTCGGAAAGGCCCAGGTCCTCCAACCAGCAGGGGATTGACACCTCCAGGATGTGCGGTTCCTGCTGGTACTCAGATTCAGGAAGATCGAAGGTCAACTGGCGCCACATGTAGGGGGCTTGCAGGTACCTGGTGCCAAACAATAGTTGCCTGGCGTGGAAGGAGCGGCCCGGCGCGTCCCCGATTTGCCGGTCGGTCTGGACCACCGTTTCGCCAGCGTTGAAGCACTCGGTTAACCGCCGGGTAATTTGCCGGAAGACTTCCGTAAACAGGACCTGATTATCCTCATCGAAGGCCAGTGCGTCCCGGTTCCGGCCGAAGGCGTCAATAAAATACTGGGTGAGGTCGGGACGGCGCACCACGCCAAGCTGGCTGAAGAAGTCCAGTCCCTGGTTGTCTAGTTGCACCACCACCTCCGGCCAGACCCTGGTGGCCGCTCTGCCTTCAGCGTTGGCTGCCGCCCCTTCCACCTGGAGCCGCTTTACCTCATCCAATACCTGCTGCCGCTGCTCCTGGGAGAGATTTTGCAGTATCGGCATATGTTTTTTGAGCCACTGGTCGGAAGGGTTGTAAACTTCGCAATCGGTGCGTTGACCTCGTTTTGCGACGGCAACCAATTGGTCCAGAACCCGCCTGAATTCCGGGTTAGTTTCCGGTCCGGCCAGGGGCGACCTTGATCCCAACTGGGGCAAGGGCCCGCTGTTTTGCTCAATCAAAGGATCTCCTCACCAGTACTCGAATGGCCTTCATATGTTTCGACGGCAATCCAGAGGGTAATTATACCCAAACATGCTACATGCTTCACCTGGCGGTGTCAAAGCCTGATTGGTGGGAAATCCGGTGGGTCGGGTGTTGGGAACTCGATAATTCCGGGAACACCGCACGGGAACACCGCAGTGGAACGATTGCCAACTTGCCTTGACACTGGCGGTTCAACCTGACTACCATTTCCTCAGGGGATGCAGGAAGCCTCCGGAGTCCGGAGGTTTCCTGCCGGAGGTCTCCGGCCGGAGGTCTCCGGCCGGAGGTTTCCTGCCGGAGGTTTCCTGCCGGGGCTTTCCTGCCGGGGCTTTCCTGCCGGAGGTTTCCTGCCGGAGGTTTCCGGCCAGATGAAGCTATCCCCAAAACCAGGGGTGCCAGGTCTAACGGTCCTGCTGGGGCACCTGGACCGGCAGATTCCTTCGTGCTGTATTGAGCCTTTTGCTGGCCGCTTCGCGGCAAAATTAGAATTTTGGGACCGGTCCATGCGATCCTCCGATATTCGTCAACACCTGTTGGACCTGAGGGATGGCAAGCAGAGCGTTGATGGAGTTCTCCAGGTGCTCCGCGATATGCCCTATCAAGACCTGGAGTTTGCCAAGGTGGATCATCACCGGCCCTTGCGTACTGGATTTCCGGAGGTGGTCCTGGGCCAGGGCAAATCTCCGGAACAGGTGTCCGTCATCGTGGCTGCTTTGTCCGGCCACGGGCATCCGGTGTTGGTAACCAGGACCAATCCAGAGTCCTACCAACTGGTGGTGAAGCAAACGCCAGATGCCACCTACAACCAACTTGCCAGGGCAATTGTCGTGGCGGGCGCTGCACCCCTTGAGCAGCGGGAAGGCGTCCTGGTATTGACCGCCGGAACCGCTGATTTGCCGGTGGCTGAAGAAGCGATGATCACGGCCCAACTGATGGGCAGCAAGGTGGTTAGAGTTAACGATGTTGGGGTGGCGGGCCTGCACCGCCTGCTGGACTCCTTGCCGACCATCCAGCGGGCGAAGGTAATTGTGGCGGTCGCGGGTATGGAGGCTGCCATTGCCGGAGTGCTGGCGGGGTTGGTGTCGGTGCCGGTTATTGCGGTGCCCACCAGCGTGGGTTACGGGGCCAGCTTCGAGGGCCTGGCCGCATTGCTAGGAATGTTGAATAGCTGCGCTCCCGGCGTGGCGACCGTTAATATCGACAATGGATTTGGGGCCGGCTATCTGGCGGCTCAAATAAACAGAATGGACCAATTGGGTATTGACTAACCCAAAATTACTTCTCCTGGTACTATTGGCTGTTGCGGTTTTCGTTGGATTGGCTGGTTATGGTGATTTCAGAAGTGTTGGGCAGCGGATAGCTTCTTTCCCGCTCCTTTATCTGTCGGCGGCCGCGGCTTTGGCTGCAGTGAATTACCTCCTGCGTTTCATACGCTGGACCTATTACCTTAGAATTCTCAAGATCGATATACCGCTCCAGCTCAGCTTGCTGGTCTTCTTGTCCGGTCTGGCATTGTCGATGACCCCCGGCAAAGTCGGTGAGCTGGTGAAGGGGTACTTTTTGAGGAACCGAGCCGGGGTTCGGCTGGCGTCCTCCATCCCAGCGATCATGATGGAACGGGTTACCGATGTAGTGGCAGTTGTCCTGGTGGGCCTGATTGGCCTGGCGCTGCTGCCGGTGTCCGTCCGATGGGTTCTGATTGTGGTCTTGCTCCTCTGCGGACTCTCAACCTGGTTCCTGGTCTCCAGGCACAATGAACGTCTGCTTCAACTGCCAGTTTTGCGCCGCTGGCGGGATGAGGTCCAGTTGTCGCGGGAAGGTTTGCGGAGCCTGACGGCCCTGAAACCAATCGGTCTAGCCATCAGTTTAGGGGTTTTGGCCTGGCTGAGTGAGGGATTGGCCTTCTGGTTGATCCTTTACGGACTGGATCTTGAAGTATCGCCGATACAATCTCTTCCAATTTATGCATCGGCCACCGTTGTCGGAGCCATCACCACCTTGCCGGGCGGATTGATCGGCACTGAGGGAACAATGTTGGCCTTGTTGCAACAGGTGGGAGTCGCCAGAGATGGTGCCTCGGCGGCGACTTTGTTGGTGCGTCTGGTCACGTTGTGGTTTGCAATTGGTATTGGACTGATTGCCCTGGCAATCCTGAATCCAAACCGCTTGCTTGGATCCTTGCTTGGATCCTTGCTTGGATCCGGGAAGGAATGAGCCGAAAATACCCTGGTATGCTGACGGTGTTAGCCTCCGGTAATCTGGAGGTGACTCAGCGACGGATCGTATGGGAACTGGGGACCACATCGTAAAATCTGGGACTACCGGGCCGGTGTACCGGGGCCCAATGGCCCACCTGAGAGCCCTGCGACCCAAACAGTGGATCAAAAACGGTCTGCTGTTCCTGCCCATGCTCTTCGCGATCAATCAGGCCTGGTCTCTGACCAATCTGGAGCCAATTCCGGGCCACTTGTTGCGCCTGGTGGTCTTGTTCATGGCCTTCTGCATGGTCTCCAGTTCGGTGTACCTGTTCAACGACCTGATGGACCGGGAGTCGGACCGCCTCCATCCCACCAAAAGACATCGCCCGATTGCCTCGGGCAGTACTACCGTCCCCACCGCCATTGCGCTGATGCTGATACTAGGTCTGGTTGGCCTGTCGGCGATGTTCTACCTGAACCTGGTCCTGGGGTGCATCGGTATATTGTACTTCGGCATCAACGTTGCGTATTCCCTGGGCCTAAAAAAAGCGGTATTGGTTGACATCATTATGGTTGCC
>Ga0214472_10009558_pt1 | contig 10106 bp, 12 predicted proteins | sample RVTome_6_FD_207662 | JGI IMG/M metagenome (GOLD analysis project Ga0214472, IMG submission 207662) | Soil microbial communities from uranium-contaminated site in the Upper Colorado River Basin, Wyoming, United States - RVT140D175 | ecosystem: Environmental > Terrestrial > Soil > Contaminated >...
CGCCGAGCGCGCGGGTCCTCGTACTCCGCGCGGCACGGATCGCACCTCGGGAAGGCCTTCATCGACGTGTTCGCGCGGTCGTAGGGAATGTCCGCGACGATCGTGAACCGCGGGCCGCAGTTCGTGCAGTTGAGGAACGGGTAGCGGAACCGGCGGTCGGCCGGGTCGCGCATCTCGCGCAGGCAGTCCTCGCAGGCGGCGACGTCCGGGCTGACGAGCGTCCGGCGGGCGGCGCCGGTCGCGCTCTTGACGATCCGGAACTCCTCGTGCCCGGCCGGCTCGGCGGCCTCGACCCCCACCTCCTGGATCACCGCCAGCGGCGGCGCCTCCCCGTCGAGCGCCCGCACGAACGCCTCGACGGCGGCACGGTCGCCCTCGACGTCGATCTCCACGCCGAGCGGGTCGTTGAGCACCGTTCCGGCGAGCCCCAGCCGCTCCGCGAGGTTGAAGACGAACGGTCGGAATCCCACCCCCTGGACGATCCCGCGGACGGTGATCCGCCGGCGGACCGTGGGGTTCACGAAACCTCGGAGCGGTGTCGCGGCATGAGGGGGCGAATCCCGGCGGCCGCGAACCACCTCCCGTGGAGGACCGCCGCCGGCGTGGCGCTCAGAGCGCACCCGCGAGCGCGCCTGCGGCCGAGGCCGCGTACCAGACGCCGAATACCGCTCCCAGCATCCCGACGACCGGCACCACCGCTTCCAGCCGGCGCGCCGCCGGCCGCGCGACCAGCAGCCGGCCGAGCAGGGCGGACAGCGCGGCCATCGACAGCGCGGTGCCGGCGGCGAAGACGGCGAGCGCGACGAGCGCGGCGCGGATTCCGGGAACCGCGGCCACCACCAGGACGCCGGCCGCGGCCGAGCCGCCGACTCCATGGACGAGCCCGATCCCGAACGACGCCAGCGGGGAGCGCCCCATCGACGCCTCGTGCGGGTGGTCGTGCGGCGGCGCGTCCGGGCCGGCCGCATGGCCCGGCTCGTGGGCGTGGGGGTGGGCGTGGATGCGGCTCCCGTGCCGATGGGAATGGAGGTGGAACGCGCCGCGGCGCCAGCGGACCATGAGCCGCGCCGCCAGCGCAACGATCAAGGCGCCGACCGCGATCTCGGCGGCCGACTGGACGCTCGCTGGCAACACGCGGCCGAGGAGCACTGCGGGCATCCCCAGCGCCAGCAGAGTGGTCGCGTGCCCCGCGCCCCACGCGAGTCCCAGCCGCCCCGCGCGGTGCGTCCCCCGGCGCTCCTCGGCGAGGACCAGAGCGGCGACCGCGGTAAGGTGGTCGGGGTCGGTGGCGTGCCGCAGGCCCACGAGCAGCGCCGCGGCCCAGGCCGCCCACAGTCCCGCGCCGGCCCACCCTTCGAAACCGTGCATTCCCTCGTCCTTCCGCCGCGGAAGCGCGCTCGACGAGCGGCGCACCTCGGCGAGCGCCTCAGGGGAGCGAGAGCGTCAGCGTCGCCCCGCGGGGACCCACCGACAGGACCGGCGGAGACCCACCGGCCTGCCGGGCATCGAGCCAGCGGATCGTCGCGCGGGTCGCCAGCGTTCCGATGACCGCGCCCGCCACGACGTCGCTGGTCCAGTGCCGGTCGGCGTAGACCCGCGACCACGCGGTGACTCCCGCCAGCCCGTACGCGGCGGCTCCGATCCACGGGTCCTCGGTCTCCATCGCCACGCTCGTGGCCAGCGAGAAGGCGACCGACGCGTGGCCGGACGGCCACGCCTGGTGATCGTTGTCGAGGCTCCCCGGCTGGAGCTCGTCGGCCCCGAGTCCCGGCCGCGGCCGACCGACGACCCATTTGAGCGACTGGGTGACCGCGCCGGTCGCGAGGAATCCGGCGGCGGCGCGGGTCGCGCCCTCCGTCAGGCCCGGCCTGTCGGCCACGCGCCCGGCCGCGTACCCGAGCGCGATCGCCGCCGAGGCGACGAGCGGGTTGCCGAACCGGTTCCCCACCCGTTCCAATCCACTCTGGCCGTCGGAGCGCTCCAGCGACAGCTCCTCGCGCGCCTCTTCGTCGAGCAGGAACGAGCCGGCCACGATCCCCCCAGCGACCAGCCACTCCGCGTTCGACGGCCACGGGGATGACGCCGGAACCGTCCCCTGCGCCGCCACCGGGGTGGCGGGCGCGAGGAGCGCGAGGCCCAGCAGCAGGGCTCGGCGGTTCCTCAGCGCGTCCACGTGTTGTTCTGCGGATTGATGTCCCCCCATTCGGGTCCCGGGTTGACCACGATCCGCTCCGCGCGCGCGGGCAGCGTCAGCGTGGCGGTCGCCCGATCGGTGCCGTAGAACGCCTGCACCGGGATCGTCACGGTGTCCGAAGCGGTCCCCGCCGTCGCGGTCACGACCGCGGGCATGAGGAGGCGCCCGCGCTGGTCGATCGTGACGGTCGTCCGCCACGTACCGCCCTCCTGCGTCTGGTCGACGCCGAGGATCGCGAGGTCGTTGGTCTGGATCGTCCAGATCCAATTGTACCAGAACCATCCCAGCTCCATCCCCAGGCCATCCTCCATGTGGCGGAAGAAGTCCGCCGGGTAGGGATGCCGGTAGGCCCAGGTCCGGGCATAGGAGCGGAACGCATCGTCGAAGCTCTGGTGGCCCGCCAGCTCGCGGAGCGCGGTCAGCATGACGGCCGGCTTCACGTACGCGGCGATCCCCAGCGCCGGGCTCTCGGGCTCGAACTCGTCGGGGAAGTCGGCGAGCGGCTGCTCTTTGAAGGCCCGGATCGCGGCCGCGTACTGCGCCGTATTCTCGAGCTCGGGCTGGCTTTCGGGGAAAAACGCCTTCTTGCTGAGCAGGTTCATGAACGTGTTGAACCCCTCGTCCATCCACGCGTGGCGCCGCTCGTCGGAGCCCACGATCATCGGGAACCACATGTGGCCCCACTCGTGGTCGAGCACGTCGAACAGCCCCTCCCGCGTCGTCTCCGGCGCAACGAAGACGACCAGCGGGTACTCCATGCCGTAGACCGGGCCCTCGATCGCGGTCGCGGTCGGATAGGGGTACGGGATCAGGTAGTCGGAGTAGAAATCGAGTGAGTGGCGGGTCATCGCCGCGGCCTCGGCCCACGTCCTCGCCTCCGGCCGGTAGAGCGCGTGGATCAGAGTCTGCTCCCAGCTCGTCGCATCCCACACGAGCCGGGGGCCCGCCCCCCACGCGAAGTCGCGCACGTTCTCGGCTTCGAACTTCCACGTCAGCGTGCCGCTCGTCGCTGGCCGGAACGCGGCCGGGTCGGAGAGCTGGTCGGCGGTCACGACGTGCACGACCTCGGCGCCGCTCCGGGCGCGATCGAGGGCCGCCCGCTGCGCGGCGGTCAAGACCTCCTCGGGGTTCCGCAGCGCGCCTGTCGCTCCGACCAGGTACGTCGCCGGGACCGTCAGCTCGACGTCGAAGTCGCCGTACTCCAGGTAGAACTCCCCCTGCCCGAGGTAGGGCATCGTGTTCCACCCATGGACGTCGTCGTACACCGCCGTGCGCGGATACCACTGGGCGAGCAGATAGAGGTCGCCCTCGCGGCCCATGCGGTCGGCGCCGTTCTCGGGCACCGTGAACGTCCAGTCGATCTCCAGGGCCACCGACCCGCCTGGGGCCAGGGGCTGCGGCAGGTCGATCCGCATCTGCGTGTCGCGAATGCGCGGCTCGAGCTCGCGATCCCCCGAAGCCACGCGCCGGATGTCGAAGCCGCCGCGGAAGCCGCCCCCCCCGAAGCGCCCTTCCTGGGGAAAGGTCTGCGCACCCTCGCTACCGGGCGCGAACAGATTCTGGTCGAGCTGGAGCCAGACGTATGCCAGCGTGTCGGGCGAGCGGTTCGTGTAGGTGATCGTCTCGCTTCCCGTGATCGTGTGCGCGGCGGGATCCAGTGTGGCGCGGATCGAGTAGTCCACGCGCTGCTGCCAGTACGCCGGGCCCGGCCGGCCGCTGGCCACCCGGTACGCGTTGGGGGTCGGCAGGTCGGGCTCGGTGAAGCGCGCGTCGATCGCATCCTGCGCGCGCGCGGCCGGCGCGAGCGCCAGGAGGGCCGTAAGGCCGGTCAGCGCGAATCTGTGAAGCACGTCGATCCTCCTCGTCATGAAATGGACCCGCGCGCGTTGCGCGGGGTTCGAAGGCACGGATACGTTACGGCGTTTCCCCATCATCACCCACCGCCCGAGGCCCCGACCCGAGAGCATGCTGCAGTACGCGCTCCGTCGCATCCTCCACACCATCCCGGTTCTCCTCGGGGTCCTGATCGTCACTTTCGTGCTCCTCTACATCGCGCCCGGCGACCCGGTGCTCGCGATGGTCGGCGACCGCTTCGACCCGGCCACGATCGACCGGCTGCGGGCCGAGCTCCACCTGGACGATCCGCTATGGAAACAGTTCGCGCACTACGTCTCAGGGCTGGTCCAGGGCGACTGGGGCCGCTCTTACATGACCCGCCAGCCGGTCCTCGAGGGGATCCTCGAGCACTTCCCCAAGACCCTCTATCTGGCCTCGATCTCGATGCTGTTCGCCACCCTGACCGGGATCCTGATCGGGATCGTCTCCGCGGTCAAACAGTCGACGTGGCTGGACGGGTTGGGAATGACGTTCGCTTTCCTCGGGATCTCGTTCCCCGTCTACTGGGTGGGGCTGATCCTGATCCTCGTCGTGTCGGTGTCGTGGGGCCTGCTCCCGCCCTCGGGCTACGGGGGCGGCGCGCTCCCATACCTGATCCTGCCCGCACTCACGCTCGGCATGCGCTCGACCGCCTACATCGCGCGCCTCACCCGCTCCTCGATGCTCGAGGTCATCCGGCTCGATTACATCCGCACCGCGCGCGCCAAGGGGCTCGGCGAAGCGACGGTCATCGGAAAGCACGCGCTCAAGGCCGCGCTGATCCCCGTCGTCACCGCGATCGGCCTCGACTTCGGCGCCTACCTGTCGGGGTCGGTCCTCACCGAATCGATCTTCGCCTGGCCGGGGATCGGCCGCTTCGCGCTGAACGCGATCCTCAAGCGCGATCTGCCGGTCATCCAGGGAACGGTGCTCTTCCTAGCGGTCGTCTTCGTGCTCGTCAACCTGGCGGTCGACCTGCTGTACGGCTGGCTCGACCCTCGCATCCGGTACGAGCGTGCGGAGTCGTAGGGCAGTCCTGCTGGCGGTCGCGGCGACCGCCGCCTGTGCGACCGTCACCGCGCGCCCGGAGGACCCGATCCCTGTCGAGGTCGACCAGCGCGTGCGGGTGACGCTGTCCAGCCGGGCAGCATTGGGCCCGCTTCAGGGGACGGTCGTGTCGGTCTCGCCCGACACGCTGGTGGTCGCGCGCGAGGAGGGCGGGGTCCGGCGGCTGTCCCGCAACCAGATCGACGAGATCGAGGTCAGCTTAACCCGGACCCGCGATCCCGTGAGCGCGGCAGGATATGGAATCCTCGCCGGCGCGCCCCTCCTCATCCCGCTCATCATCCTCGCTCCCCTCGTCGCATACGAGTCCAAGAGCGGGGCGGTTGGAATCGTCCTGGTACCCATTGCCGCCCTCGCCGGAATCGGCGCTGCGATCGGCAGCGGCCCGCAGGACGTCTGGGTCGATGCGTCCTGGGACGCGACGGGTGCGCCCACGCCCGCCGATTCGCTTCCCACGGAGGACCAATAGTGGAGCTCTGGAAGGCGCTGCGGAGCCACCGGCTCGCGATGGCGGGGGGCGCGGTCATCGCTCTCCTCGTCGTCATGGGGATCGCCGGTCCGTGGATCGCACCGTACGATCCCCTCGATCAGGATCTCGCTCAGAGTCTCCACGGCCCTTCGTGGGCGCACTGGTTCGGTACCGACTCTTTCGGCCGCGACATCCTGTCGCGCGTCCTCTACGGCGCGCGCATCTCGCTCCTCGTCGGCGTCGCCTCCCAGGGGATCGCGTTCTCGCTCGGCGTCGCGATGGGGCTCGTGTCGGGGTACTATGGCGGGAAGGTCGACGCGCTGATCATGCGGCTCGCGGACGTGACGCTCGCGTTCCCGACGCTGCTCCTCCTGATCGCGATCACGGCCGCTTTCCAGCCCGGGCTGACCGTCGTGTTCGTCGCAATCGGGATCGTCGGCTGGGCGGGGCTCGCGCGGCTCGTCCGCTCCCAGACCCTCGTCGTCCGCGAGCTCGACTTCGTCCAGGCCGCGCGGGCGCTCGGGATGAGCGACCTCCGGCTCCTCGCCAGGCACGTCCTCCCCAACACGCTCGCCCCGGCGATCATCGCGGTGACGCTCGGGATGGCGGGAGCGATCCTGCTCGAGGCCGCCCTGTCGTTCATCGGGCTCGGCGCCCAGCCGCCGACCCCCTCCTGGGGCTCGATGATCTCCGACGGCCGCGACTTCCTCCGGACCGCGCCCTGGATCTCGCTCTTCCCCGGCCTCGCGATCGGGCTCGTCGTCCTCGGGTTCAATCTCTTCGGCGACGGGCTCCGGGACGCCATGGACCCCCGCCTCCGCGGCGTCGGGGCGCGCCGTACGATCCCACCGCCGACATAGTTGGAACCGCACTCCCCCACGCGTTGGTTTGTCGGCGAATCGGGGGCTCCTGTCATCCGTTCGAGCCCCCGCCGTGGGCGGAGGGCAGGATCCTGGGCAACACGGCGATCGCCTGGATCCCCGGGTCTCCCAGCCGACACGAGATCGTCTGCATCGCACCGGCCCTCTGAGCTTCGGACCCGAGTGGGCTTCCTGACTTTGCCGCTTCTACAATCTCCCTTGAGCCGGCACCCGCCGGCTTAACGTTCCGCCCCCTCCACCGTCCAATCGGCGAAGGGGGAGACCCGAGCCATGGAGCGGGATTGGAGGACACGGAGCTCGTCGAACGGGCCCGGGGCGGCGACGCCCGGGCGTACGGGGAGCTGGTGGAGCGCCACCAGGCGCGCGTGTACGCCACGCTCCGCAAGATGACCGGCGACACCGACCTCGCCATGGACCTGACCCAGGACGCGTTCATCCGCGGCTGGGAGCGGCTCGGCAAGTTCCAGGGGCGCTCCGCGTTCTCGACCTGGCTCTACCGGATCGCCGTGCGGCTCGCCTACGACGCGCTCGAGCGCGAGCGGCGGACGACGACCGCGGACCTGGAGCGGGACCTCGCCGACCCCGCGCCGAGCCCCGAGCGACGGGCGGAGCGACGGGTCGAGGCCGAACTGCTGGAGAGACGGATCGCCGAGCTTCCCGAGATCCAGCGCGCGGTCGTCGTTCTGAGGACGTTCGACGAGATGCCATACCGCGAGATCGCCGAGATCCTCGGCACGACGGAGACCAGCGCGCGGGTCTCGTACCATTACGCGATCACCAAGCTGCGCGGCCGCTATCTGGAGGAGGCGAAGTCCGAATGACGCACCCGACCGACCTCGAGCTGGCGGCCTGGGTCGACGAGCCCGGGACCGTCGCGACGGGAGTCGCCCGCCACGCGGAGGGCTGCGACGCCTGCCGCGAGCGGACCCGCGAGATCGCAGCCGCGCGGGTGGCGCTCGCGCTCGATCCGCCGATGCCGTCCGCGGCCGAGTTCGCCGCCCAGCGGGAGCAGATCCTGATCGCGATCGGCGCCGAGCGCCCTGCCCGTGGGGTCGTCGTCCGCCGGCTGGCTTGGCTCGCCCCGCTGGCCGCGGCCGCCGCGATCGCCGCGGTCGTCCTGATGGGGCGGACCGGCGGGCCCGGGGAGCCGACGACGGCCGACGCGGGCCCGGAGGCGGCCACGACCGCCGAAGGCGCCCGGACGCCCCTCCCCCTGGTCGCCGACGCGCGGGAGGCCGCCGAGCTCGCCGCGACCGCGATCGTCCCCGACTCGGGCGCGGTCGTCGTCCCCTCCGAGGCGATCGACGCCGACGCGCTCGAAGCCGCGCTGTCGGCGGCCGAGCCGCTCGCGCCGCCGTCCTCGATCGAGGCGTCGATGACCGCTCAGTCCCGCTTCGCCGAGCTCACCGAAGAGGATCAGTCGGCCGTCCTGCTCGAGCTCGCCAGCGCCGATTTCGACCTGTGAGAACCGCTGATCCCAGGAACCATGCACGGAGGAGACGTCCGATGATGATCCGGATCCCGATTTTCCTTGCCGTCCTGCTCGTGGCGGGGATCCTGCCGCTCGCCGCCCAGGAGCACGCGCCCCCGCCGGCCGGTCCGCCGCCGATCGAACGTCTCGAGCGCCTGCGCCTGGAGCGAATGAAGGAGTCGCTCGGCCTCAGCGAGGAGCAGACCGAGACGCTGCGCCGGCAGTTGGACGAGAACCGCGCGGCGGTGAGCGAGTCGTTCGAGCGCCAGCACGCCGCGATGGAGGCGCTCCACGAGAGCCTGAAGGACGAGCCGGCCGACCAGGATGCGCTGCGCCGCGCGCTCGCCGACGTCGAGGCCGCGCGCGAGGAGATGGAGCGGCTGCGCGAGCAGCAGATTGCCGATCTCCGCCGCACGCTGACGATCGAACAGCGCGCGAAGTTCCTGCTCTTCAACCGGCAGTTCGACTTGCGGCTGCGGGAACTCGTCGAGCGGCACCACGGGCGGGGAGCGGCGGCGGGTGAGCCCGGCGCGCCCAGCAAGGGTCCCGAGCAGCGCGAGCCGACCCGCGAGCAGAAGATCGAGTTTCTCGAGAAGCGGATCTCCGAGATGCAGCAAGAGCTGGAGGAGCTCCGCTCGGGCACGGGAAGCTGAGTCGGTTTCGATCCCTCTGAAATGGAAAGCGCCGCCCGGTGCCTCCGGGGGCCGGTGGAACCGCGGTTCACCGCAGGTGGAAGATCCCCCCGAAGACGAGCCGCCAGTCGTACGATTCAGTGTCGCCAAAGAGCGGGAACTGAACGCCGCCGCCCCACTGCTGGCCATTCTCGAACGCATAGCGGAATCCCACGGCGCTCGAAAGCCGCCGGTCGTCCGACTCGATCAGCGCCTCCCCGTGAGAGAGGCCCAACCGCCGGTCGCCGCGCCGCATGAGCGCCTTATCGACCGGGACGGCGCCCTCGTCGTCATGCCCTCCGACCCCCTGCACAGCCGTGATCTCCATCACCGGGATCCAGTTCGAATGCGTCCAGTGTGAATACCCGACATTGAAGGCGAGTGCCTTCTCGTCGTCGCCTTCCTCCATGAACGACAGGTCGTAGCCGAACTCGACCTGGAGGGCACCGCGGCGCTCGGCGCCGAACCCTTTCCATAGGAGGAATCTCGGCCGCCACGACCAGCCGTCGACGCCCAAGCCCTCGCTCTCGTCGCCGGTTGGCAGCACGAAACCGGAGCGCGCGGTGACGATGAGGAGCCGCTCGGGATCCTGGACGAACGTGATCATCGGCGCGACTTCCATGTCGCCGAAGCCGGCGACGCCGTCCCCGACCTCGGGGTCGGTCTGGATGGCCGCGGCCGCGATCTCGGCTCCGAACCAGCGGTTGAACTGCCACACGAGCTCGACCGACTCTGAGTACTGCTTGCCCGCCTCGGCGACGATCGCGTCGAAGCGAGGGTGCACCTTTCGTTCGAGATACGCGTGTTGAGTGAAGAAAACGTCGACGAACTCCGGGAAGGCGCGGTGCGCGTGCTCGTAGGCCTCCATTCGCTCCTGGGCCGCGAGCGGGACGGCTCCGAGGACCCCCGCCCCGAGGCCGGAGAGCGCGACGAGCAGGACCACGGCCGCGCCGCGCGTCATGCCGGCACCGGGCCGCCCCAGTGGGCGGCGAAGGACTCGAGTCGCTCGCGCAGCTCGGGCGCGATCGGGCGCGGCCGGCCGGTCTTCGGATCGATCATGACCTGCACGGTCTTCCCTCGCGCGATCAGCCGGTCGCTTTGCTCGTCGAAGAGCTCGTAGTGGAGGACGAACGACGTGGTGCCGATCTTCGAGAGCCACACCTCGACCCGCACGGTCTCGCGCAGCATCGCCGCCGACACGTAGTCGCATTCCGCGCGCGCCACGACGAAGTCGAGCACGTCGTACGAATAGTCGTGGTGCAGCTCTTGCCAGTAGGCGGTCCGGGCCACTTCGAGGTAGGTGAAGTACACCGAGTTGTTGACGTGGCCCATGGGATCGAGGTCCCGGAAGCGCACCGGGATCTTGACGTGGAACCGCCGCGTCGTCGGGTGCTTGCTCATGGGTCGGCGAAGCTAGCGGCGGCCGCGGAGCGTCGCCACGCAAGAATGGGTGCTCGCCGTTGCCCAGCCCCGCGGGCGG
>Ga0214472_10009559_pt1 | contig 10106 bp, 7 predicted proteins | sample RVTome_6_FD_207662 | JGI IMG/M metagenome (GOLD analysis project Ga0214472, IMG submission 207662) | Soil microbial communities from uranium-contaminated site in the Upper Colorado River Basin, Wyoming, United States - RVT140D175 | ecosystem: Environmental > Terrestrial > Soil > Contaminated >...
CCCCCTCCCCGCGCTTCGTCGAGCGCCGCCTGATAGGCAGCGACGTCAACGGGGCGCCTCTCGACGACCTGGAACTGGGGCAGGTGGAGGTGGATGGGGTGCGTGTCGGCCGAGAGGTTGATCAGAAGCCAATCCTCGACGTCTCCGGCAGGCACCTGGATGTTCACGGGCTCATGGAAGTGCAGGCCGTCGATCATCGACATGAGCGGCTCGCCGGCTTCATCCAGCACCTCCTCGAGCGTGATGAAGCGCTCGCGCGCGGGCGTGCCGAAGCTCGGGAGCGATCCCGGCAAGGTGGTCGGGATCGAGGCCGGTCCAGGGTTCGTGACGCTGGTGCCGACGCGGAACAGCATGATCACGGGCAGGTTCGGGAAGGCGGGGCTGACGACGCCCGCCGGGAGCTTCACGTTCCGGAGCACGAGATCCTTCCCTTCGAAGCCTGCGAAGTCGACGATCACGTCCGCCCGCTCGGCCGGCAGGATCAGGATCCGGCTCGTCTGCATGGGCGCGTCGAACATGCCGCCCTCGGAGCCGATGTGGTGGAAGGGCGGCCCGCCCGCGATGTTCAGGTTGTAGAAGCGCGAGTTGGAGCCGTTCAGGAAGCGGAAGCGGTACTTGCGGGGCTCCACGTCCAGGAAGGGGAAGGGCGCTCCGTTGACGACCGCCGTGTCCCCGAAGAACTCCGGCTCCCAGTCGGGGCCGGGATAGAAGAGCTGGCCCCTTCCAGTGAAGGTGCGGTCCTGGATCACGACCGGGATCTCGTAGGCGCCTCCCGGGATGGCGATCGGGTTCGGCTCTGCCCCAGTGTCGTGTCCGTCGCGGATTAGGTAGTAGGCCGCCAGGCCCGAGTACACGTTCAGCCTGGTTATGGCGACGGCGTGGTCGTGGTACCAGAGGGTCGTCGCCGGCTGCTCGTTCGGGTAGGTGACCGTCTGGGTCTGACCCCGCCGGTACTCGTCCTCGAACTCCGTGTGGTAGGGGTTGCCGTCGTCAGCCCCCGACACGAAGCCGCCGTGCAGGTGCGTGAGGGCCCGCACAGTCGCATCGCCTTCGGGAACGATGCTCGGGTCGAGCGGCAGGAGGTGCGCGGTCGGAAGCTGGTTCTCGTACATGACCGTGGTCGGCGTCCCCTTCTGGACTTCGATCGTCGGGCCGGGATAGAGCGGGCCCAACGTGCCGTCGTCGTAGCCCCAGACGGTGGTCTGCCCCAGCCGCGGGTGCAGAGTCTGCTGGGTCTGGCGCTGGGTGATGTGGTACGTGTCGGGTGCCACCGCCGTCGCCTTGGCCGGGATAGGCAGCGGCACGGTGAAGCGGGGCACCTTGGCGAACGAGGGCGCCGCCGCCACGGGCGCCGCGCGAAGCAGAGCGCCCGGAAACGCGAGCATCCCTGCCGTGGCGGCTCCCCTCTTGAGGAACTGCTGTCGGGTGAGCATCAAGGACTCCCTTACCGCGGGTACTCGGGGTGTAGGGATACACCGACGAGCAGCGCGCCTCATCGTGGAGGACGCTGATCCGGTCTGCGGGGAATCCGTATCTTGATCCACGAGTCGTCCGGAGGAGAGCGGCCCTCGCCGGGACCGCCGCCGCTTGCGGTATCAACGACGAACGCACGCTCGGATCCGCTGATAACAGCGAGACGGTCACACGCCCGCAGGAGGCGAACCTCCTCGGGCTTCGAGGAGCCGTTTGAGGTTGGCCCAGATGGTTTGCTCTTGGCTCCGCCCCATGCGGGCGATCAGCGGGCTCATCAGCTTCAAGAGACCGCGCGGCCTCACGTCCCACGACCAGCGCATCCGGGTCCCTCCCGGGACGGGGTTGAAGGTCAAAGTTCCATGGATGTCCGTGGAGGACATATGCGTCGACGAGGCAAGCCGCCGCGGCCGCTCGAAGGCGGTGAACTCGATCGTCATATCAGCCGATCCGCGCATCGTTTTCGTTTTGGCACGGAACCGCGTTCCTGCCCCGACCGGTCCGGGCGAGATCTTCTCCGCCCGCAGCATGCGCGAGTTGTAGCGCGGCTCGTTCCGCTCGTCGGCAACGAACTCGAACACCTCCTCCACCGGCCTCTCGATGACGATCTCGCCCTCGATTCGCATTCGCTCTCCTTTCAGTCCGCAGTCGTCGCGCTTCATCACGCCAAGCACGTGTGCCGGAGAGCCACGAAACCGCACCACTGCCCCGGCGGAAACCAGGGCAGTGGACGGTACCTGGGGCGTGTTCGAGGGTTAGGTGCGCGACTTCAAGGCGCCGAACCTCGCGCTTGATCTCCGCGTCGGTGGTCCGCCGATCGAATACACCAACAGGGCGAGGATTGCGATGACGAGGGCCCAGATGCCGCCGACGTAGAGGATCCACGGCTCCCAGTCCCCGGGCTGGCTGTTGTTGCTCCAGCGCTCGAAACCGCCGTTGTCCTGCCACTCGATCAGCGCCCAGAGGGGCGTCAGCACGATCATCCCGAGCACCCACGCAGCGACGTGGAACTTCAAGCGGCCAATGCGCTCAAGCTGCACGCGTGTGACACGCCGGAGTTCTGCGTCAGCCGTTGCTCCGCTGAACCGCTCGCCCTCGTGATCGATTTCCGCCACCGTCGGGGGCCGCTCGAAGTGGGCGCGGAGCGCCATGATCCCGACGATCAGCCCCCAAATGCCCACGCCGAGCGCCCACAGCGTCGGGCTCCAGTCGCCGGGGTTGCCCTCGTTGCCGAAGCGCTCGAATGCGCCGTTGGCCTGCCACTCGTTCAGCACCCAGAGCGCCGTGAGCAGGATCGTCCCCAGGACCCACGCCGCGACGTTGATCTTCAACCGGCGCACGCGCTTGACGTGTCTGCGCGCCGCCGCCCGAAGCTCATCCTTCTCCGTCGGTGCCTCCGTCGTCGGTAGCGTCTGCGATGCACGCTGCTCGTCCTTCGTAAGCATCGCCGTAGGCACGAGAAACCACCTCCTTCAGAAGTCACGGCAAGCGTCGCGCGCCCGCTGTACCAAGGCATCGGGGAGGGCGCTGATCACTCCTTGTGGTTAATGCGCAGGAGGAAGAACCGACGCGACCAGGCTCTCGGCGACAATCGCGGCAGGGCGAACTGACCCCCTCTCTACGGAGAACAACTCAACCGCTGAACGCCAGCCGGTGGGCGCTCCGGAGCCTCGCGGGTTCGAGTCCCGTCGCTCCCGTCTCCAGCTTGACGACGTTTTAGCCCGCGACAGCGCTGAGCTCGGCGGACGCGAGGAGCGTCCCGAGTGCCGGATTGTCGATCTGCGCAGCCAGCGACCGGGCGGCATCGAGTGCGCCGGGTTCTCCGAGGCGGGCTCGATACACGGTGGCCCGCAGGAGAAGCTCTCGGATTCCCCGACGCGCGGCGATCGCCTCGAGCTCGTCGATCCACCGCGCAGTGGCCTCCGCTCGATACTCGACTGCAACGGCGCAGAGAGCGTCGAGCCCGTACGCCTCGATCCAGAGGTACGTGTCCGGGAGGCGGCGGCACAGCTTCGGCGCGTCGACGAGCAACTCGAGGGCGCGGGAGATGTCGCCGCGCGCAGCCGCGACAAGCCCGAGGCCCCGCAACGCGATGCTCTCCCAGCACGGATCGCCCACTTGACACCCGAGGGCGAAAGCGTGCTCGAAGCGGGCTTCCGCCGAATCCACGTCGCCGAGCATGAGGTCGAGCTCAGCGCGAAACGCCTCCGGCCACGGCACGAACGCGGTCATGCCTCGTGCTTCGACCTCTTCGAGGGCCTGGTCCAAGACGTGCAGCGCGTCCTCGATCTCGCCGCGTAGGAGGTGGAAGCGCCCCAGCATCGTGAGAGCCTGAGCCAGTGGCTGCCCCGAGTCCAGCCGGCTCGCCCGCGCGACGGCCGAGCGTAGAAGCTCGCCGGCCGCCGCGTAGTCCCCGGCATCGTGCCGGCAAGCACCGCGAATGAGCACGACCCAAGCGAGCTCCTCGTCATTCCCGGCGGCGAGCTCGGCAGTGCGGGCCAGCGACTCCTCCGCTCGCTCGTAGTGCGCGCGCAGGAACTGGACCCAGCTGATCTCCCGCCATCCCGTCGCAGCGAGCTCGGACTTGCCGACACGCTCCGCGAGCGTCGTGCCCTCGTGCAGCGCCGCGGCGCCCTCCTCGTCGGTGCCGCGAGCAGAGTGGACGAGGGCGCCCCCCAACGAGACGAGCGCTCGCGCGAGGAGCTCGCTGTCGTCGACGTTCCGAGCGGCCGCGACGGCGCCTCGCATGCGGTGGAGACCGGCCTCGGCCGCGCCGGCAGCGAGCGCCGCTTCGCCGGCCTCGACCTGCGCCAACACCGCCGCTCGTCCCGAGACCCGTGCTTCGACCGGCACCTCCAACACGGTCGCGGCCGCGCGAAGCGCGGGGGTCGGGTCGATGCCCAGCTCGCGCCTGAAGAGCTCCGTGCATGACTCCACCTGCTCCGTTGCGGCGTTGGAATCGCCGGCCGCACGCAGGCAGCGAACGAGGAGGACGTGCGCGTTCTCCTCGTAGGGGTTGAGCCGGACGAGCTCCGAGGCGTGATGCGCCGCATCAGCGGCTTGGCCGCGGGCGAGCAGCGCGAGGGCCGCTTGATGAAGAACGGCGCTTGTCGTTCCCGCGACGTGACGGCGCTCGTTCTCGAGCCACATGTCGAAGCCGGGGCTGGAGCGAAAGATCATCCCGTCCAGCAGCTCGTGGCCGAGGCCGGGTAGCGCGATGGCCTCCATCCAGGATCCCCTGCTGAGAACGTCGACGTCGACGAACGTTCCCGGCGGGAACGTCAGGCGCAGTGGATCGCCGCAGAGCTCGACGTTCTCGCCCAGCTGGCGGCGCAGGACCGAGAGCGTCCAGCGGAGCGCTCCCAGCGGGTCGTCCGCCTCCGGAAACAGCAGACTTGCTAGGCGCTCACGCGACGGGTGAACACGGCTGCGAACGAGGTACGCGAGCAAACCCCAGGCCTTGTGGCCGCGGGGTGCGTCCACCGCAGTGCCGCCCCGCTCCATTCTCGGCGGCCCCAAAAGGTGGATGCTCAGGCCCAGCTCGTACCTCCCGTCACACGCGCCGTCACACGTCCCACTGTGAACCTCTCGCTCGTGGAGTTCAAGACAAGCAAGGGAGGAGAGCGATGCACGTGCGAGTGAAGCTCGCGTTTCTGGCCGCAATCGTGTTGGTCACACCGGTGGCGGCCTGGGGAATGCCCGACGCATTCTCAGGGTGGTCGCCCGCCGTTCGCGTGGAGTCGCTGTCGGGCACCGACCCGTCCTTCAACGGGCCGGCTTTGGACGGCTGTCCCTTCGTTTCGCGGAACGGCAAGGCGTTCTACATGGCCTCGACCCGGCCCGGCGGGCTGGGCGGGATCGACATCTGGGTGTCGACGCGTGCCAGCAGGGACGACCCGTGGGGCGCGCCGGTCAACGTGGGCGAGCCGGTCAACTCACCGGCGAACGACTTCTGTCCGACAATCGCACGCGACGGCCATCTTTTCTACTTCGTGTCAAACCGCGCCGGCGGCTGTGGCGGCGACGACATCTACGCTACTCGGCGCGGGCCCGAGGGCTGGGACCCCGTGAGGAATCTCGGCTGCGAGGTAAACAGCTCGGCGAACGAGGCGAGCCCGTTCCGCCTCCCCGAGCGCGGCAACGGGCCGGTCTTGTACTTCTCGAGCAATCGAGCCGGCGGCTTCTCGGCAGAACCGCCCGGAGCGCTTAGCGGAGACGCCGACCTATATGTGAGTGAGTCGCACGGCGGCGTTTTCGGGCCCGCCGAGCTCGTCCCCGGCGCAAACAGCGCCGCCGAAGACGGGCAGCCGAACCTGCGACGAGACGGGCTGGAGCTGTTCTTCTTCAGCACGCGCCCGGGGACTCTCGGCATGGCCGACATCTACTCGGCCACGCGGGCAAGCACCTCTGATGCTTGGTCGCCTCCCGTCAACCTAGGGCCGAATGTGAACTCCGCCAGTGGGGCGGAGACGCGGCCCTCGCTCTCGTGGGACGGAACGACCCTTTACTTCGGGTCGACGCGGCCCGGCGGTGAGGGCATGGCCGACCACTACGTGACGACGCGGGAGAGGCTGACAGGCTCAGACAGCTGAGGCGACGTGGGCGACACGCGGCGAAGAGGGCCTTCGGGGCCCTTTTCGCCGCGAGAGCCGAGTGTCGTCCCGAGCGCGACCCGCCTAGGCGGTTGCGGGCTGGCGCCCGAGCTCCGCGCCGAGCGCGTCCAGGAGTGAGCCCGTGCCCTGCTCCCGGTATTCGGGCTTGTCCTCGCCGTCCAGGAAGGCGCCCTGCTCGGGACGAACGTGGTGCGCTGGGTGGATGCGAGGCAAGGACGCAGGGAGCGCTCGTATTGAATGAAATACGGGCGCGACCGAGGACGCCGCCTCGCGCCGCCCAGCGCGGCCCGACGGCACAGCGCATGTTTCGCCAAGCCCTCCCTACTAGGCCACCTTCTCGATCGCCGGCGAGGGCTCTTCCTCGATCAGGTCGAGTACCGCCTCCTCGATCGCGCCCTGGAAGGAGGGCTGGCCGAGATCGAGGCCCTCGCCGAGCCGGTCGAGCGCGCCCGCGATCGTGACTCCGTCGTTGAAGCGATCGAAGACCCGCGGGTCGATGTACGAGGCTCGGCAGACGGCCGGTGTATTTCCGAGGTAGTGAGCCACCTCGCCGACGGCGCGCGCAATCGCGCGCTTGCGGGCGGTCGGCGACGCGTGGGCCTTCCCGGACACGGCGAGCGCCACAGCCGCGATCACCGTCGCATTCCACGTGCGGAAGTCCTTGGCCGAGTACTCGTCCCGCGTGACCTCTTTGATGTACGCGTTGATGTCGTCGGAGCGAACGTCTACCCAGATGCGGCCGTTCCGGTACGCGAGCAGCTCGCGCCCCGAGCGACGGCGCTTGAGCGTTTCGACGACGCTGTAGACATCTCGGTCGACGAGCGACTGGATGTGCCGCTTCCCGCCCTTGGCCGCGTAGTCGAACGTAATCAAGCCATCCGGCCCGAGGGTCACGTGCCGCTTCTGCATCGTGGCCAGGCCGTACGTCTGGTTCTGCTCCGCGTAGTCCTCGGTGCCGATCCTGAAGAAGCCGCGGTCGAGCAGGCGGACCGCGCAGGCGAGCACGCGCTCCCGCGGCATGCCCTCGAGCTTCAGGTGCTTGCCCGCGACCCTGCGGACCCGCGGGAGGATCCGGGCGAAGCGGAGCATTTCGTCGAACTTCTCGCGGTCGCGCCGCTCGCGCCAGCGGACGTGGTAGAGGTACTGGCGCCGCCCGGCGGCGTCAGTACCCACCGCCTGGATGTGGCCAAACGGGTCGGGGCAGATCCAGACCTCGTTCCATGCCGGGGGGATGACGAGCTCGCGGATCCGCTCGAGCACCTCGGCGTCGTCGATCCGCTCGCGACTTTCGTCGAGGTATTCGAACCCACGACCGCGCCGCCGGCGCAGGATTCCGGGCCCCGAGCAGTCCACCCGTCTCAATCTCGGCACAGCCGGCGATGTTCCCCGGACCGCGCGGGCCGAACCGCCAGCCATCATTAGGAACGTGATCGCGGTTCAACCCCTCGACCGGGAGCCCCGGTACCGGCCCTTCCCCTTCGCGCTCCCAGCCGACCCGGCGTTGGCGCAGGCGGTCCAGGATGCGGAGCGGTTGCTCTCCCGCACCCCCAGGCGCTTCGACGGCCCGATCGCCTTCTGCCACGGAGTCTCGGCGGACGGCTCGATACTCCAGCGACCCGGCAGGTATTCCGAGGCCATGGTCGTGTTCCAGGAGCCTTCGCTCGCGTACCGGCTCGGGTTTGCCCTTGGAGTCCAGCTCTTCGTGGAACGACCAGAGGGCGCGGTCCTCTTCCAGCTGCGCGGTCCCTCCATCGGCCGAGATCCGCTGCTCTGGACGGCGTCGGCCTCGGGTGGATTGAAGCCGAACGAGGACCCCCGGGCGGCCGTGCTCGCTGACGCAGCGGAGGAGATCGCGCTCGCCGAGGGCGACCTCGAAGGCTTCCGGCCCGCGGCCCTGTGCCTGAACGACGACTCGGGCTCGGCGCTCGTCGTCTACCACGCCACGTTGCGGGCGGGCGCGGAGCCTGTCCCAGACGCAACCAAGGTGGCCGAGCTCCACTGGGCCCGCGAGCCGGCCGACCTCGGCGCTCAGGTTTCGGGCGACACGGTCGCTTGCTGGGAGGCGCTCCAGCGAGGAAGGACTAGCGATCCGATAAACGCCACGCTGTAGGGGCGGGATATATCCCGCCCGGGAAGATCACCTACGCGGCTTCGTCGCCGCCCTCGCCGGACTCGCCGCCGGTGACCTTCTGCCACCAGTTGTCTTCGCGCTGCTTGAGCTGCGCCTGTACCTGGGCGACGTACGTCTGTAGCTCCTCTTCCTTCTGCCCGAGTCGAGTCTCGAGGTCGGTGAGCTCCTTCTCCTTGCGCTCGAGCTTGTCCTCGCGGATATCGGTGTCCGCTTCGATGGTCGCCTCCCGCTGCTCGACACCCGCCTCCCGATCGTCGAGCTCCCGCAACCGGTCGCGGATGGTGCTCTCCATCTCGGTTAGGCGCTTCTCCTTGCGCTCGAGGCGGCTTTTCTGCGAATCGAACATCGTCTGCGTGTTGTCGAGCTCGGCCTCACGCTCGGCGAGGGACCGCTCGCGCTCTTTGAGCCGTTCCTCGTACTCGTCGAGCTCGGATCCGCGCCGGCTTTCGGTCTCCGCTCGGCCGGCCGCTGCGATCTCGCGCTTTAGCTCGGCCTCGCGCGCTGCAAGCTCCGCCTCGCGCGAGTCGAGCTCCGCAAGCCGGGCGACCGCGTCCTGGCCCGCCTGGCCCTGTCCCGCGAGCTCGCCCTCGAGGCGCTCGGCGTCGGAGCGGAGCCGTTCGTGCTTGGCGAGGAGCTCTGCTTCCCTCTCTTCCAGCACTTCCTCCTTAGCCCCGACGCGAGATCGTTCCTTGGCGAGCTCTTGCTCGCGCTGCGCGAGCTTCTGCTCGAGACCCGAGTACGACTTTTCCTGGTCGCGCACGGCCGCCTCGCGCTTGGCGAGTGAGCGCTCCCGTGTGTCCTGACGCGCGTTGAATTCCGTCTCGCGCGCAGAGAGCTCGGCTTCCTTGCGCTTCAGCTTCGTCTCCTGCGCCTCGAGGGCAGAGGCCTGCTTGGTCAGTTGCGACGTGAGCCGCTCGCGCTCCCGGTCGGCATCCTTGAGCTGCCTGACCTTGGCTTCGGCCTGCTGCTCTCGCTCGGAGGCGAGAGCATCGGAGGCGACGACTCGGTTCTCGATCTCGCTCAGCCGCTCCTTCTCGGCGCGGATCATCTGCAGCTGTTCAGCTACGCGCCGCTCCCGCTCCTCGAGCTCCGTCTCGCCCGCCGCGAGCTTCGCAACGCGGGCGTCGAGCTCGGCCGAACGCCCGGCCATCTCCTGCTCGAGGATGGGATCGGGGGCGCGGTGGACCGGGGCCTGGTTGGAGAGGGCGGCGTGCAAATCGCGCTCGCGCTGGAGCGCCGCGGCCAGCTCGCCGCGAAGTGTCTCGAGCTCGATGTTCGGAGGCTCGCCGTTCTGCCCGAGGGACGGTGGAGTGGCGCCCGGGGGCGCCGGCGCGGGCTCGGGCTCGCGCTTGCGTTCGAGCTGCGCTCGGAGGCCGGTGCCGAAGCCGGTCTCGGTGTCCCCCTTCTGTTTTTCTTCCTCGGACATCGCGGCCTAGAAGAAGACCTCGTCGAAGTTGAGGAAGGCGGGCCCCAGGATGATGATGAACATCGCCGGGAAGATGAAGAGCGCCGTCGGGAAGAGCATCTTGATCGGCGCTTTCATCGCCTTCTCCTCAGCGGCCGCCTGGCGGCGGTTGCGCTGGTCGGTAGCTTGCACGCGCAGAATCCGGCCGAGGGAGATTCCGAGCTCGTCGGCCTGGATGATCGCGCGCACGAACGAGGAGAGCTCCGGCGCCTGGACGCGCTTGACCATCTTCTCGAGCGCGTTCCGGCGCGTCTCGCCGATGCGCATCTCGGAGAGAGCGAGCGCGAACTCCTCGACGAGTGCGCCCTCCATGTGCTCGGTGAGCTTGGCAATCGCCGCGTCGAACCCGAGGCCCGCCTCGACGCTCACTGCGAGAAGGTCGAGGGCGTCAGGAAGCTCGGAACGCAGCTCCTCGCGGCGGCTGCGG
>Ga0214472_10009561_pt1 | contig 10104 bp, 5 predicted proteins | sample RVTome_6_FD_207662 | JGI IMG/M metagenome (GOLD analysis project Ga0214472, IMG submission 207662) | Soil microbial communities from uranium-contaminated site in the Upper Colorado River Basin, Wyoming, United States - RVT140D175 | ecosystem: Environmental > Terrestrial > Soil > Contaminated >...
AGTTCGACAACGGCTACGGCGGCTTCCGTGAGGCGGGGCGTGCCTATGTCATCCGCGTCACGCCCGACGGCACCCCCGCCCTACGACGGCCGCCCTTGCCCTGGACGAACGTGATCGCCAACGAGGGGCACGGGTTTCTGGTGACGGAGAGCGGGGCGGGTTATACGTGGGGTGTCAACAGCCGCCAGAACCGGATCACGCCCTGGTACAACGATCCCGTCAGCGATCCGCACGGCGAAGCCCTGTACGTACGGGACGAAGAAGCCCGCGTGTTCTGGTCGCCGACCCCCGGCCCCGTGCCGGCCCCGGCCGCTTACGAGGTGGAGCATGGCTTTGGCTATACCTCGTTTCGGCACGAGAGCCACGGGCTGGCGCAGACGGTGGTCCAGTTTGTGCCCCGGCACGACCCGGTGAAGATCACGCAGATGCGGATCACCAACCTGGGCACTGCTACACGCCGGCTGTCGGTCTTCGCCTACCAGCGGCTTGTGCTGGGCGTTTCTGCTGCCGAGACGGTAGGGCAGGTCCGTACCTCCTTCGTGGCGGCGCAGGAGGCCCTGCTGGCCGTCAACCCGTTCAACCATGTGTTCGCCGAACGGGTCGCTTTTTCCAGCGTTGTGGCGCCCGACGGGCCGGGCGGCGTCTCCTATACGACCGACCGGACAGCCTTCCTCGGTCGCCACGGGGGTACGGCGGCCCCCGCTGCGCTCGTACGGCCCGGTCCGCTGGAGGGGCGGGTGGGTGGAGGGCTGGATCCCTGCATGGCGTTTCAGGTCCCGCTGGTGCTGGCCCCCGGCGCTACGGCCACCGTCACCGTGTTGCTCGGCGAAGCGGCGGATAGTGCCGCGGCGGAGGCCGTCCTGGCCCACTACCGCACACTGGGCGCGCCCGAAGCAGCGCTGACCGCTGTGCAGGCCTTCTGGCGGCACACCCTGTCGCGGCTGCAGGTCGAGACGCCGGTGCCGGAGTTGGACTTGATGGTCAACGGGTGGCTCGTCTACCAGACCTTGAGCTGCCGCCTCTGGGGCCGGTCCGCCTACTACCAGTCGGGCGGTGCCTACGGCTTCCGCGACCAGCTACAGGATGCCGCCGCGCTCGTCTACCTGCTGCCCCATCTGACACGGGTGCAGATCCTCCGGCACGCCGCGCATCAGTTCGTCGAAGGCGACGTGATGCACTGGTGGCATCCGCCCGATAGCCAGGGCATCCGCACCCGCTTCTCGGACGATCTGCTGTGGTTACCCTACGTCACCGCTTTTTACATCCAGGCCACGGGCGATGCAGCGGTGCTGGACGAAGCCGCACCCTTTCTGACGGCCCGCTGCCTCGAACCGGGCGAGGACGAAGCCTTCCTGACGCCGCGCCCGGCAGGGATCGACGCGAGCGTCTATGTGCACTGCTGCCTCACCCTGGACCGCTCCCTCACGCGGGGCGCCCACGGCCTGCCGCTGATGGGCACCGGCGACTGGAACGACGGCATGAACCGTGTAGGCCGCGAAGGACGGGGCGAGAGCGTGTGGCTCGGCTTCTTCCTCTACCAACTCCTCCTCGACTTCCTGCCTTTCTGCCGGCAACGCGGAGACCAGGCCCGCGTCGCCCGCTACGAAGCCTACCGCGCCGACCTCGCCGTTACGCTCAACGATACCGGGTGGGACGGCGCCTGGTACCGGCGGGCCTACTACGACAACGGCGCGCCCCTAGGGACGGCGGAGGGCGACGAGTGCCGGATCGACGCCCTCGCGCAAGCCTGGGCGGTTCTCTCGAAAGCGGCTCCGCCGGCACGCGCGCGCCAGGCCTTGGATGCCATGGAAGCGCATCTCGTCTCCGAAGCAGACGGCATCATCCGGCTGTTGACCCCGGCGTTCGACCGGACCCCGCACGACCCCGGCTACATCAAGGGCTACCTGCCGGGCGTCCGCGAGAACGGCGGCCAGTACACGCACGCCGCGCTGTGGGCGGTACAGGCGCTGGCCGAAGCAGGGCGGCACGACCGGGCGGGTACGCTGCTCAAGATGCTGAGCCCCATCAGCCATGCCGCTACGCCCGAAGCGGCTGACGTCTACCGGGTGGAGCCCTACGTCATCGCCGCCGACGTGTACGGCGTGGCGCCGCATGTGGGGCGAGGAGGGTGGACGTGGTACACCGGCTCGGCCGGGTGGATGTACCGCGTGGCCGTTGAGTCGTTGCTGGGGGTCACCCTGGTGGACGGCACAGCGCTGGTTGTGCAGCCGCGGCTACCGGCCGCATGGCCAGGCTTTCGGCTTACATACCGGGTCGACGACGCCGGGACCGTCTACGAGATCGACGTGCGCAAGCCGGACGCGTGTACCGGCGCAGTGACCGCCGCCTCGGTCGATGGGCGGGCAGTGGAGGTGGCGGGCGGGGCGGCTCGGCTGCCGCTGCTATGCGATGGGCAGAAACACATCGCTGTGGTAACCCTGGGCTGATTCGGTAAATCAAACCTGTTCTTCATCATTGAAGAATGGTATTTTATTCATGTTGTCAAAGGGGCCGCGTCCGGCGTATGTCCGGGCTGCGGCCTTGCCGTGTTCCTGTGTTTCATTCACTGTTATAACCTCCGATGATTCTCATCCTTACCCCCGATGTCGACCTCGCCTCCGACGAGTACCGGCAGTTGATCAATTATCTCGACAACCTGCCCGGCATCCAGCACCGGGTCCACCACGTGCAGGGCGCCGAACAGCGCCTGACGGAGGTTTACCTGATCGGTGGCACCGCCGCCCTGTCTCGCGACTATATGGCCAGCCTGCCGTGCGTCGAACGCGTCGTGCGCATCTCCGAATCGTACCGTGTGCTGGGCCGTCACAAAGACGACGACCGGCCCTCTCACTTCGACTATAACGGCATCCGGTTCGGGCAGGATACGCTCCACGTCTTCGCGGGCCTCTGCGCCGTCGACCTCCCGGAACACGTCGAGATGATGATGCGAGCCCTCCAGGAGAACGGGCAGATCTGTACCCGGATGGGCGCCTACAAGCCGCGCACGAGCCCCTATTCGTTTCAGGGCCACGGCAAAGCCTGCCTTCCCAACGTGTTCGAACTGGCCGGCAAATACGGTATCAAGATCATCGCCATGGAGGTGACGCACGAGTCGCATGTCGATGAAATCCACGAAGCGCTGGAGCAGACGGGCAACCCGACCGGGGTGATGCTTCAGATCGGCACGCGCAACACGCAGAACTTCGAGCTCCTGAAAAGCGTCGGGCGGCAGCAGACCTACCCGGTACTCTTCAAGCGCGGCTTCGGCATCACGCTGGACGAGTCGCTCAACGCGGCCGAGTACCTGGCCAGCGAGGGCAACCGCAATGTGGTGTTCGCCCTGCGAGGGATGAAGACCAACATGGCCGACCCCCACCGCAACTTCGTCGACTTCGCCCACATCCCGGTCGTGAAGCGCCTGACGCGCATGCCCGTCTGTATCGACCCCTCGCACTCCGTCGGCGGGCGCTTCCAGGGGCCGGACGGCTTGATGGACATGATGCACGTGACGGCGCAAGGCGTTATCGCGGGGGCTAACATGATCCTGGTTGATTTCCACCCGGTGCCGGACAAAGCGCTCGTGGACGGCCCGCAGGCCATGCTGCTCTCCGAACTGCCGTTCTTCCTGGAGGATGTCCGCATCGCCCGCGAAGCCTACCTGCAGCGAACGGCACTGGCGGCACGGTTTCTGGCGGAAGAGGCCGCTTAAAGACGGTTTGTTCTCCGTCCTAAAACGAGGGAGAAGGGACGTTGGCTGAGAAACTATGCGAGACAACCATCAGGTCGTGATTCTGGGCGCGGTCGCGCTGGCGGTGCTGATGGTGCTGTTTCCGCCGTGGCACGGAGGGCCGTTCGACCGGGTCGAATACGCGCTCCTGTTTGCCCCGCCCGAGCCGCCCGTGGAGACCGGCCACTTCCAGCCCTACACGCTGGACATCGAGCGGCTGGCCCTGCAGTTCGTCCTCCTGGCCGTCGCTACGGTGGGGATGCTGTTTACGCGGCGTCGGGAAGAAGAAGCCCTGCCGCAGATGACGCACATCAGCGAGGCGGACCGGGATCGTCTCGACGCCATGCAGGTGCTGGTTACCCGTGAGCGGAAAGCCCTCGAAAGGGAAGAGGAGCACTGGATCACCATCGCCGGGGTACCCTGCCGGTTGTTTCGCCCCGATGCCGAAGGTGCGGAAGAACCCGTCACCGATCCCTCCGACGCCGCCGGCGTCCGGATCGACGGCCGGCAGGATCTCGTAGACGTGCAGCGCGTGCGGGACAGCCTGGGCTTTGAGGGGAAGATCCAGCGCCAAAACATGCAGTGGGTGGTGATGAAAGACAACCCCGCGGGGGCAGGGTTGTGAAAGGAAGCCTGCCGGGCAGGCTTTGAAAGGGGAAAGGGGGAATCCCGCGGGGCGGGGGGCTTTTCTTGTCGTAACAATTTGATGTTGTCCCCTTTTCAATAGGTTTACACGTCTGGCTTCTGTGTCATAGAAATTGGGGGTCGCTCCATTCGGGGCATTTCGTTTCTCCCACCCCAAAGAACTCAGTTATGTCTCCTACGCTACGCATCCGCCTTTTTGCGGCCGTGCTTTGCCTGGTGCTTGTCGCACCCGTCCTGGCACAGCCGTCCGTTCAACTCAGCTTTCTGGGCCGCTATGCCGCGCCCGGTGATGCCTTCGACGTCGGCGCCGCCGAGATCGTTGCGCACGACCCGGTGACCCAACGCCTTTTCGTCATCAACGCCAGGGACAGCAGCATCGATGTACTTGATGCCGGCGATCCTACCAACCCCATCTTCCTGTTTGCTATTGACGTCAGCCCCTACGGCAAGCAGGCCAACAGTGTAGCGGTTTCGCGGGAGGTCGTGGCGGCGGCGGTTGAGAACAACGACAAACAGATGCCCGGCCGCGTCGTCTTCTTCGACACCGACGGGCATTATCTGAACGACCTGCCGGCCGGCGCCCTGCCGGATATGCTGACCTTCACCCCCAACGGGCGGCTGCTGCTCGTCGCAAATGAGGGGGAGCCGAGCGATGATTATACCGTGGACCCAGAGGGCACCGTCACCATCATCCGCATGCGTAGCGATGTGGAAAACCTCGGCCCTGCCGACATCCGCACCGTCGACTTCACCGCGTTCAACGGCACGGCACTGGATCCGAACATCCGCATCTTCGGCCCTGGCGCGACCGTCGCGCAGGATCTGGAGCCCGAATACATCGCCGTTTCGCGGGACTCCAAGACGGCCTGGGTCGTCATGCAGGAGAACAACGCGGTCGCCGTGCTTGATCTCAAGAAGTCTGCGGTCCTCGCCCTTGTCGGGCTCGGCTTCAAAGACCACATGCTCGCCGGTAACGGCCTCGACCCTAGCAACCGTGACGCCGGGATCAACATCGCCAACTGGCCTGTGCGGGGCATGTACCAGCCCGATGCCATCGCCTCCTTCCGGGTGGAGGGGGAGGACTACCTGATCTCGGCTAACGAAGGCGACGCCCGCGACTATGCAGGATACAGCGAAGAGGCCCGCATCAAAGACCTCCTCCTCGACCCCGTCATCTTCCCCGATGCCGCTACGCTACAACGGGATGAAAACCTGGGCCGGCTAAATTCCACCCTGGCCAACGGCGACACCGACGGTGATCCGGAGGTCGAAGAACTGTATGCCTACGGCGCCCGCTCGTTCTCCATTTGGGACAAAGACGGCGCGCTCGTCTACGACAGCGGCGACATGCTGGAGCAGATTACCGCTGCTGCCTATCCCGACGATTTCAACGCCAACAACGACGAGAACGGTAGCTTTGACAGCCGAAGTGACGACAAAGGACCGGAACCTGAAGGGATCGCTTTAGGCAAGATCAAAGGTCGTATCTACGCCTTCATCGGCCTGGAGCGTATCGGCGGCATCGCCGTGTTCAACATCACCGACCCGGCCGCGCCGGCATTCGTACAGTACATCAACAGCCGCGACTTCAGCGGCGACGCGGAAGCGGGCACAGCCGGCGACCTCGGGCCGGAAGGCCTCCTCTTCATCAGGGCCGGCGACAGCCCCACGGGCACGCCGCTGCTGGTTGTGGCCTACGAAGTGAGCGGGACGACGGCCGTCTTCGAAATCGATACGGTAGCGCCGGAGGCGCCCGTTGCGCCGCGCCTGGCCGGTGCGCTCGGTACGGCTGCACAGGAAGCCGGCCTGCCCGAGCATTTCGCCCTGCTCCAGAACTACCCCAACCCCTTCAACCCTGAGACGTCTATCCGCTTCCAGCTTCCGGCAGCAGCCGACGTGTCGCTGAAGGTGTTCGACACGCTAGGCCGGCAGGTTCGTACCCTGGCGGCCGGTGCCCATGACGCCGGCACGTACAGCGTCCGCTGGGACGGCCGCGACGCTGCCGGGCGCGCCGTGGCGAGCGGCACCTACTTCTATCGCCTTGTGACGGGTGGTCTCGTACAGACCCGTGCGATGGTGCTGTTGCAGTGAGGCAGCCTTCGCAATGCCCTGTCATTCTGACGGCGTTTCACCTTCCCGCTTCCCAACGAAATAGCGGTAGACCGGAAAGCCGAGGGCCAGCAGCAGAAGACCTGCGCCGGACTCCAGGGGTTTGGCGACCAGCGTGTTCAGCACGAAAAGCGTGGTGATGGTCATGAACACAATAGGCGTGAACGGATACCCGAACGTGCGGTACGGACGCAGCGCTTCCTTGCGCGTGTAGCGGAACAGGACCACGACGAAGGCCGCCAGCGTGAAGAAAATCCAGTCGGTGAAGGTGACGTAGGTGATTACGGCCTCGAACGTCCCCCAGAACAGCAACAGCACGACGGCCCACACCGACTGCGCCAGCACGGCGTAGACGGGCGTGCGGTAGACCGGGTGCACCTCGGCCAGCTTCGCAAAAAAGACCCCGTCCCCGGCCATCGCAAAGTAGATCCGGGGCGCGGACATCATGTAGATCATCGCCGTGCCGAAGGTGGAGATGGCGATGATGGCGGCGATGAGCGAGCCGCCGTACGGCAGCACCCGGCTGACGGCATCCGCCGCCACCCGGTCTGAGGTGGCCATCTCCACCACCGGCAGCAGGAACAGGTAGCTCAGGTTGGTGAGCACGTACACGATGGTCACGATCATCGCGCCGAGGATCATCGCTCTCGGGACGGTGCGCTGGGCGTCCCGGGCTTCGCCGGAGAGGTAGGAGGCATGCTGCCACCCGCCGTACGACCACAACACCCCGATCAGCGCCAGGCCGAACGCGCTGAGGGCAGTTCCTTCGGGCAGGCCCGGCGAAGCCGCCTCACTCGCCGTCAGCGTCCCGGCCGAGCCGAGAAACAGCCCAATCAGGATCACCGCCGCGATGCCGAGGAGTTTGAGCCCCGTGAAGACGTTCGTGAATAGCTCCGCCACCTTCACCCGGAAGACGTTGACGACCGTGATCACGACGATCGCGCCTACGGCCAGCACCAGCTGGCCCGTCGCGCCGAGGGGGATGAGGAAGGAGATGTAGTAGGCGAACGCGATGGACAGGGCCGCGAGGGAGCCCGAGTTGATGACCGTGAAGTAGGCCCATCCGTACAGGAAGCCCGCAAAATCGCCGTAGCCTTCCTTGAGGTAGACGTACACGCCGCCGGCCTCCGGAAACATGCTGCCCAGCTCGGCAAACGTGAGCGCGCCGGTGAGGGCGATGAGGCCGCCCAACACCCACACCGTCAGGATCGGTGTCGGGGACAGGAGGTGGCCGGCGATCTGCGCCGGGGTTACGAAGATCCCCGAACCGATGCAGGAGCCGATGGCGACCATCGTCAGGCCGTAGAGGGTCAGGTCGCGGCGAAGAGTGGGCATCAGGGCAGAGATGAAGTGGTCAGTTGGGGCAGGAGCGCACGAAGGGCGTCGAGCAAGGTTGCCACCTGCTGCTCGGTGTTGTACCCCTGCACGGAGAGGCGGATCAGCGGCCGGCCGTGGTGTTCCACCACCGGGATCTCGACTGCGTATTCGTCATACAGACGGCGCTGTAGCAGGGGGCCGTCGCAGAGAGGCAGGGGCTGGGCGACCATCTGCTGAAACCACCCTGCGTCTGCCGGTGCCAGCGGCGGCATCCCGGTCAGGGCGATGAGGTCCAGCCGCGCCTGCTTCACCAGGGCCTGGCAGCGTTGCTGGACGGACGGCCAGTTGTGCGCCTCGAAGTACGCGATGGCCGTCGGCACCGAGAGGTAGGCGGCGATGTCCCGCGTGCCCTGAAACTCGTTTTCCTGGATGAACGGAGAGGAGGGGGCCGACTTGTCGCCCCAGCTCACGACGAGCGGCTCGATCAGGTGTTGCTTGTCGGTCCGGGCGTACAGGAAGGCCGCGCCTTTCGGGGCCATGAGCCATTTGTGGCAGTTGCCCGTGTAGAAGTCGGGCGCGAGGGTGTCCAGGTCGAGCGGGATCTGCCCGGGTGCGTGGGCGCCGTCGATGACCGTGAGGATGCCGGCTTCACGGGCGCGCCGGATCAACGGCCCGATCGGCAGGGTCAGCGCGGTGACCGAGGTGATATGGCTCAGGAAGAGGACGCGGGTGCGGTCCGTCACGCCTGCCCAGACCGTTTCGACAAAGGCCTCCGGCGTCGTGACCGGGAGTGGGATGGGGCGGCGGACGTAGCGGGCCTGCTGTTTCTCGCATAGGAACGTCCACATCCGGTCCATCGCTCCGTATTCGAGATCCGTCGTGAGCACTTCATCGCCCGGTGCGAGCGCCAGGGAACGGGCTACCATATTGCCGCCCGTGGTGGTGTTCGGGACGTATACCAGGTTGTCGCCGTCCGTGCCCAGAAAAGCCCCGAGGGCTTGCCGCGCCGCCTGCATCCTGGCCGGAAACCGGCGGCCGAGGAAAAGGATCGGCTGGTGTTCCAGCTGGCGTTGCCATCGCTGGTAGGCTTCGAAGACCGGGCGCGGGCAGGCGCCGAACGATCCGTGGTTCAGGAAGACCACGGCGGGGTCGAGGAGGAAGTCGTCGGTGAGGTTGTGCAACTAAGTATCGGTAGCAGGTGAGGGGTTCGTTCAACGAAGGGTAGGGCTTCGAAGGGTATTTCTGCAACGGGGACCTGCAGGTTGCGACCTAGCGGTCGGATGCGGTGAAAAGCCGCAACGCTATGCGGAAAGCTAGCTTGCGAGAGGAGGGATCGACCAGCGATCTGGAAGAGGTAGCCGGGGCGGTGAGGGCAGCGACCAGGGCGACGTTAGAGAGGAGGCGGATGTCGACGGCCAGGTCCGGGTGTAGCGTGCGGGTAGTCGTCTGATAGGTGCAGGCGGCCAGCAGATCGACCCCTCGGAACTTGCGCTGCATGCCGGCGCCGATCCACAGCACTGCGCCCGAGCGAAAAGCCTCGCGCACCTGGACGGTGCCCAGGATGTCGAAACGCGGCCCGGCGGTATACTGCCCGCTGAGCCATACCGTGTGCCGGACCGCCACCAGGCTGTCGCGCACGAGGCTGCCGGACAGTAAGCGCCCCGCCATCCCCCAGCCCGCTGAGACCTGCGCATCGCCGCTACGCGCTCGCATGGCCTGACGGGCGCGGGTGAACACGGGTTCGAGCGGCGCCCCGAGGCCGCGGACGTCCTCTTGTGTTACGCCCGGATCGGGAACATTGTGCTGCTGCAGAAGCGCTGCGACCTCCTCCGGCAACCGGCTGTTCAGCACCGGGTCGTGCGGGTCGTGCAACGTGGACCGGACGCCCCAACCCACCAGCAAAGACGACGGGTCGTCCGCCGCCTGCACAACGCCCACTGACAGGATCGTCTTGATCAGCACCCGCATCAACCGGCCGGCGACGGACCGGGATCGGTACGCTGAAAATCGCCAGTCGCCCCCGCCGGCCAGGTAGTAAGGTGCGACGTCGAGTGCTACGCCGGGCGTAGCAGACGTGCCGGGGGCGAACGCGTCGATCAGGCTTGCGGCGACCGGTTTGGGTGCGCTTCCGCGCAATACATGGGTGGGCGCACGCCCCATCGCTACGAGCGCCGGGGCCGCCGGGACGTCCACGCCCAGGATGAACCGGTAGAGGTTAACCCGGCTCGTATCCTGCGCGAAGACAAGTTCGGGGCCCGTCACGACAAGCAACAGTCCGATGAGCACGATCTTTTTCATACGTACCG
>Ga0214472_10009562_pt1 | contig 10104 bp, 9 predicted proteins | sample RVTome_6_FD_207662 | JGI IMG/M metagenome (GOLD analysis project Ga0214472, IMG submission 207662) | Soil microbial communities from uranium-contaminated site in the Upper Colorado River Basin, Wyoming, United States - RVT140D175 | ecosystem: Environmental > Terrestrial > Soil > Contaminated >...
GGGTCGCCCCCGACCGTGCCCCGCCCGCGGCTCCCCTGGCGCTCGATCCCGCGGCGCGGCGGTCTCCCGTCTCACGCGGGTCGCTCCGAAGTCGCTTCTAACGCATAATGAGTCAAAGGATTACGAAGGCAGCCCGGGGCTTTCCGATCGCCGGGGCCTCGAATCGCGCGCGGAGCAAAGTCTCGGCACGGGGTTTGTATACATGAAGAGCCATCACGGTCTTCCGAGGAGAATGGGAGGTTTCGACCATGAAGGCGCGACGTGACCAGAAGGGGACGGCAGGTCTCGGCCGCAACGCCATGGCGGCGGCCTTCTCCCTCGTCCTTCTCATCGGTTGCCACAGTCGGGATCGCGACGTGATCGTCATCCCCGGTGGTGGACTCACGCCGGCCGCGCCGCAGGGGGTCTACAGCGTGACGGGCGACCAGGTCGTCTACCTCCATTGGATCCCCAACACCGAGCCCGACCTCGCCGGGTACACGATCTACCGCAGCCGAGACCCCGAGGAGAACTACCAGCCGGTGGCCGAAGTCGCGGCCCGGGCTTCCTCCTACGAGGACGGCGGGCGGATGAACGGCGTCACGTATTACTACGGAATCACGGCCTTCGACACGGAAGGCAACGAGAGCGACTTCAACGAGGAGCTGATCCACGACACGCCGCGGCCGGAAGGGCGCTCCACGATCTGGAACCGCGTGGTCCGTCCCGACGACGCCGGCTACGACTTCAGCGCCTCAGACCGCGCGCGCTGGACAAGCCCCTCTACGGACGTCTACTACGAATTCACGCACGACGGGGGATACAGAATCTACGCCGCCAACGAGGGGCACGATATCCGAACGGACCTTCAAGACGGCGGTTTCGTCGACTTCGACGGGATCGATTGGGCCCCGGGGTACGAGGACGGTTGGTCCGCGCAAGGATGGGTGGAGGCGATCCCGGGCCATACCTACATCGTTTGGACCCGCGACGACCACTACGCGAAGCTCTTCGTCAGCGAGTCGACCGAAGAGGTTCTGGTCTTCGACTGGGGTTATCAGGTCTCCGAGGGGAATCAGGAGCTGGAGGAGCGGCCGGGCTTCGAGCGGGCCCCCGATCCCGTGGATCCGTAGATCCGCGGGGCGGGACGTCCGAGGAACGGGCCGGCGGCCCGGCCACAACGAAGGAGGGTGCGACATGAGACAGAGACCGAGGACAGCCGGGAAGAGCCGGGCATGCCGGCTCGGTGGAACGGGTCTGGTCGCGGCGGCGGTCTGGATGACCGGCGTGGCTTGGACGGGACCGTCCCGCGGCGACGACGTCCGGGTCGGGGTCGAGATCGCGGGGGCCGACGCCGGATTCCGGTTCGAATACCGCGACCGCGACGACGATCCGTACGCGGTCTATGACGACTATTCGGACGAGGTCTACTACGGAGGCGATCTCGACGCCGAGATCTGGGTGGACGCCGGGTACGGCAGGACGATCCGCGACGATCGGATCGTCGCCGTCCACATCCGCCCGCTGCGCCCTTCCTACATCCTCCTCTACGGCGTCACCCCGTGGGGGGAACTCACGCTCCTCTACCCGCACGATCCGTACGACGTCCTGTTCACCGGACCGGCGGTGCTCCACGTGGCCCTTCCGTACGACGTCCATGCGGGCGACGTCACGATCTTCGCCGTCGCGTCGCCGGTCCCCGTCCTGCCGGTCATCCCCAGGTATCTCGTCCCTGCGAGCTGGTGGCACGCGGGGTTCCGGCACGGGCACAGCCGCTGGGCCCTTGACGTGGGGTTCGTCGTCGAGCGCGGCGGCCGCTACTGGATCCACGGCGATCCGTACCGCGCCGCCCGGTTGATCCACAGGGAGTTCCACCGCGGGGGCCGCCGGCACCACGAGGGAAGGATCCACCAGGGCTACGTCACCTGCTCGCCCGGGGAGACCTCCCATTTCAGCTGGGCGCGGCCGGCGCGCCATGACCCCGGCCGCCGCTACGACCGGAGCCAGGCGGCCGTCCACGCCCCTTCGCGGGAGGCCCGGGCGGACAGGCCCGTGCGCCACCCGTCCCCCGGCGCCAGGCTCGCGCCGGAGGTGAAGGCCGACAGGGATCGCCGGGAGCCCAGGAGAGAGGCGGCTCGAACCGTGGAGAGGGAGAAGCCGTCGCGACGGTCCGAAAAGAGCGAGGTCAGGTCCGATCGCTCTTCCAAGAGGGAACCGCCGGCGAAGGCTCGTTCGGTGAAAGAGCGATCCGAGAAAGAGCGGTCCGGGAAAGTGGACGGCAGGGGAAGCCAGGGAAAGGCGAAGGGCAAACGAGGGTCCGCGAAGGCGAAGGACAAGCGCGGGACCGCCAATCCCAAGGGGCGTTGAATCGGGGGGCCTCATTGACCGCCCCTCGTCCCAGAGCCTAAGCTGACGGGGTCGAGAGTCCATGGTCTTCGAGAGCGTCGGCGGGGCCCGCGGGTCCCGCCGGCCTTTCGCGTCCGCATCGAAGATTTCTCCGGAGGAGCTTCATGACCCGTTTGCGTCCGTTCGTCCCGTCGGTCCTTCTCGCGGCCGTGCCGGTCACCGCATGCCTCTTCGCCGCCGCGGCGGGAGCCGCCGAAACGGGGATGGCTTGGCTCGCCGTTCAGCCCGACGCCCGGTCGGCGGTCATGGGAAACGCCGTCGTCTCCAACGTGACGGACGCCTCAGCCGTCATCTGGAACCCGGCGGGGCTCGCGGGAATGGTGGGAGGGGAAGGCCTCGTGTCCCACGCCGAGTCCTTCGCCGATATCCGTCGGGAGTTCGCCGCGCTGGCCCGAAATTACGGGGCCTACTCGGCGGGAGCCCACTTCGAGGGCGTCTGGACCGACAACCTCGACGGATACGACGAGGCCGGCAACTCCACGGGGACCTTCGGGTACTACGGCCTGTCCGCGGGGCTGGCCGGCGCGGTCCGCGTCGGGGACAACCTCCGCTTCGGCGCCGGCGCGAAGTACCTGCGGGAGCAGATCGACGTGGAGTCGGCCACGGGATGGGGGATCGACCTGGGCGCGCAGTGGTCCTCCGCGGACCTGCCCCTCACGGCCGGCGTCTCGGTCCTGAACCTCGGTCCCGACGTGAGCTTCGTCGACGAGGAGTTCTCCATCCCCGCGGTCGTTCAAGGAGGGGTGAGCTACACGCTGCCGGTGCGGTCCCTGTCGGGCGGGGTCCTCGTCTCCACGGAGATGCGCAAGGTCTCCGACGAAGACGCCTCGCTCCTCGTCGGCGTCGAGTACCAGCACCTGGGACTCGTGAGCCTCGGCTTCGGCTACCGCTCGTCGATGGATGAACAGGACGTCAGCCTGGGGTTCGGTTTCCGCCGCGACCGCTTCCGCGTCCACTACGCCTTCGTTCCCCTCAACGACTCGCTCCTGGGGGATGAGCACCGCATCGGTCTGGGCGTCGCCGTCTGGTGATCAGGCCGCCTCGGGAGGCGGGGAGGAGGCGATCAGCCGGGCGGGACCGTCGTCGTTCCACTGCATCAGCCGGAAGAGCCCCCCTTCCATCTCCACGTAGGTCAAGTTGTCGAGCCAATCCCCGATGATCACGAAGTCGCCCGCCGGGTCCCCGCCGGCGAAGTGGGCCGGCTCGTGGACGTGTCCCATGATCACGCCGTCGAACCCTTCGCGCAGGCGTGGGCGCGCGATGTCCCTGTAGAGCTTGGGCAGGAGGACCTCGCGCTGTCCCGTGTGCCCCCGGCTGATGGAAGAGACGCGGTAGGCCAGCGGAATCCCCAGATCGGGATGGAGAGCCCGGTAGAGGGCGATGCAGAGCCGGCTCCGGAGGACGGCTTTGAGGACGCGGTAGCCGAGATCTCCCTTGCCCAAGCCGTCGCCGTGCGCGAGGAAGATCCGCCGTCCTTGGATCCTGCGCTCGATCGGCTCGTCGGAGACCGAGAGACCCAGCTCCTTCTTCAGGTAGCTCCCCACCCAGAAGTCGTGGTTGCCCGCGAGGTATGTGACCGGAACCCCCGAATCGACCAGGTCGGCCAGCCCTCGGAGGAAGCGGAAGTGTCCCTTGGGAACGGCATGGCGGTACTCGAACCAGAAGTCGAAGAGGTCGCCGAGTATGAAGACCTCGGCCACGCGGCCGCGGGCGGAGGCCATGAGCCGCAGGAGCCGGTCGACGCGGTCGGGGGACCTTCCGGGGACCCCCAGGTGGACGTCGCTGAAGAAAAGGACCGGGCGGCCTGCCCGATCCGAACCCGTTGGGCCCGCTTCTCCCCGGGGCCCGCCGGGGTTCCTGTCGTCGGCGTCCGGCATAGCGGCTCAGACTAACAGATGGGAGTTCGAGGATATACCGTCCCTTCGGGGAACTCGAGGAGCGCCGACGTAGCCCCTTCCCCGGCCCTATGCTACAGTGAAGGGTGATCGATGAGCGACGCGGTCTCGCAAACATGAGACCCGCTGGCGGTGGATCCGCGAGATCTGAGAAGGAGCGTGGAACGGATGCCGACGGACGAGAGGCTGGGCGACCGCTTGAGGAAGCAGATCCGGGAGATCTACTCCGTTGCGAGCGAGAAGACCGAGGAGTATGCACGGATCGGCAAGAAGCGCCTGGATATCTTGAGTTTGAGCCGGGACGTGGCCCGCGAGAAGAGGGCGCTCGGCGATCGGGTCTACGATCTGAGCCGGCGGGAGGAAGCGGCTCCCGTCCTCGATGACGTGACCGTCAAGGCGATCCTGGGGCGGATCAGCCGCCTCGAGGAGGAGATCAGGGAGCGGGAGGCGGAGATCCTGAAGGTCCGCCAGGAGGCCCGCCGAGCCAGGGATCAACGGGCCGAGACGCTCGCCTCCCAAAACCGCAACGGAGATCCGGGCGTCCCCTTCGCGGGCGCGACCGAAGATGCCGCAGGCGTCCCGACCGACCCGCCGGATCCCGCTGAAGACGCCGAGCCGCGGGGCATCTAAGCCCGCGGCCCCTGCCCGCAAGCACGCTCCGTTCGATCTGAACGACCCAGGAGACCCGACCATGGATCGTCCACCGCTCGGAACGGTCTTTCGTTCTTTCCTTCAAATGGCCGGAGGGCTCCTCCTGGCCGCGGGCGTCGTCTTCTTCGCGATCCGTTACGGCGGATCGATGGCGGGGAGAGGCGCCGGGACCTCCTCCGTGCCCCCCTCTTCCGAAAGCGCGGGAGGCCGACTCGGAGCGTCCGCTCCGTCTCCGGACGCGCCCCACGATCCGGATCGAAGCCCCTTCGTCGGCGTGGCGGAGAAGGTCCTGCCGGCGGTCGTCAACATCTCCGTGGAAAGGACCGTGCGTCGCGACGGGTTGGGAGGTGACGGCGCCGAAAGGGAAGGGCGCCGGCAGCTCTTTCCCGAGATCGAAGGGGAGGATGTGGAGATCCCCTCCAGGGGATCGGGGTTCCTCATCGACCCGGACGGCCACGTCATCACCAACAGCCACGTGATCCGGGGCGCGGACACGATCCGCGTGACCCTCGCCGACGGATCGGAGTACGACGCGGGCCTCGTCGGGAGCGATCCTCCCTCGGACATCGCCGTCCTCAAGCTGGCGGGGGACGGCCCCTTCCCCTTCGTGGCCTTCGGCGATTCGGACGCTTTGCGGATCGGCGACTGGGTCGCGGCGATCGGAAACCCATTCGGGCATCTCGTCGGCACCCTCACCGTCGGCGTCGTGAGCGCCAAGGGGCGCAACGAGCTGGCCATCGCCGGCGGGACGCCGACGTACCAGGACTTCATCCAGACCGACGCCTCCATCAACTTCGGCAACAGCGGAGGGCCGCTCGTCAACACGCGAGGCGAGGCGGTCGGGATCAACACCGCCTTCAACGCCCCCGGCCGCGGGATCGGGTTCGCGATCTCGATGAGCATGGCACGGGGGGTCATCGACGATCTCATCCGGACCGGCCGGGTCGTCCGGGGGTTCCTCGGGATCCGGCTGCAGGACGTGGATCCACGGCTCGGGGAGACGTGGGGATTGAAGGCGGGCGACGGCGTCCGGGTGGGGATGGTGTTGGAGGGGACCCCCGCTGCCCAGGCGGGCCTGCGGGCCGGGGACATCCTTGTGGAGTTCAACGGACGGCCGGTCGACGGCCTCCGGTCCTTCCAGCGACAGGTCGCGGATACCCGGGTGGGGTCGGACATCGAGATCGGATACGTGAGGGACGGGCGGCGAAGCGTCGCCCGGGTCCGTTTGGCCGAGCGGCCCGATTCCGATGCGCCCGCCGCCCACCAGCCGCCGCCCGAAGCGCCCGAGGCCCCTGAGATGGAGGAGGAGGCTCCCGGTGACGGCGAAGCGCCGGGCGACGACGAGCCGCAGTCCGAGGATGACGAACCCGCCCCGGGCCCCGAACCCGCCCCCGGCGGGGCTCGGCCTTCCGATGACGAGATCCTATGGATGCGGCTGGGTCTGCGGGTCTCGGAGGAGGCCGCCCTGAGCGTGACCGCCCTGCGCGTCCTGGAGGTCGAGGACGGCGGCCCCGCGGCCGCATCGGGGCTGGCTCCCGGAGACCTCATCGCAGGCGTCGGCGGGCGGCCGGCTCGAAGCCTTCAGGACATCCTCAGTGAACTCGTCGCGCGCGAAGCGGAGCCGGAGACGGCGACCGTCGTGCTCCGGATCGATCGGGGAGGATCGGTCTTCTACACCGCCGTCACCTCGCGCGGTCGTTGACCCCTTAGAGGCTGTCGGGAAAGAACGCCCTGCAAATGTAGACGCCGTCGGCCGGCGTCCCCGAGAATCCCCGAACGGACGTGATCCATCCTTGAACCCGCGCAAGCGCGACGTCCCCGTCTCCGCCGCCCCCGCCGTCCCCGTCGCCGTCGAGAGGTCTGACCGTTTCTTTCGGGGAGATCTCCGCGTCGTGAGGGCCGGCGGTCGGATCGACCATTTCCCGAAAGGAGCGCTCGACGGAACCGGCCCAGAAGCCGCCGGCCAGGGCGAGGAAGGCGAGGGTCGCGGCGGCGAAGGCCGGGACACTCCGAGATCCCTTCATCGGCCGGGGTATCCGCCGTCCGAGGAACGTTCCCGAGGCCGCGACCTGGATCGGACGGAGACGGCCCAGCTCATCGAGGAGTCGCTCCTCCATGCGGTTCCCTGGAACCCATTCCATGGGGGAACCGGCGGCCGCGAGAACCCGGCTCACGGCCGTCTCCTCGGCGGCGCATCCGGGGCAATCGGCCAGATGCTGCTCCAGTGCGATCGCATCCTCTTCACCCAGCTCATCCGCAAGCCGGTCGATGATCCGCCCGCTCCACGCTTCACAGGACATCGGGACTCCTCCTCGAAACGTCCGGGCGCTCGTCCCAGACCTTCAGATCCGTTCTGAGCTTCCTCACCGCGTGGTGGAAACGCGACTTCGTCGTTCCCACGGGGCAGGCGAGGACGCGGGCGACCTCCTCATACGTCAGCCCCTGATCGACCTTGAGGAGGAACACCATGCGCTGGTTCTCTGGAAGCCGCCCGAGGGCCGCCTCCACGTGCGCGGCGAAGGAAGAGCCCGCGTGGCGTTCCTGCGGATCGGATCCGGCTGATCCGAGGAGATCGCAGCAGACCCCCGTCTCGTCCCGAGCCGCCTGCCGCGCCCGCCGGACGCGCCGCCAGTGGCTGTAGGCGAGGTTGGCGCAGATCCGGTACATCCACGAGCCGGCCTTCCCTCGGGGCTCGAAGGCCGGCGCCGCTTTCAAGATCCGCAGGAAGGCCTCCTGGAGGAGGTCCTCCGCGGTCTCCCTGGAACCTGTCGTCCCCTGGAGGAAGCGGCCGAGCCGGGGAGCCCACCGTTTGAAGAGGATCCGGAACGGCTCCTCCTCCCCGCGGGCGATCCCCGCGAGGAGCCGGGCGTCGGAGGGATGGGGTTCTTCCGGCCGTGTCATGGCGTCTCCGGGAGACGGCGGCCCGCGCAAGCCCGCCTCCCCGAGAGCGTAACGCCGGGGCGCTCCCGTCCGTTCACTTTCTTTCGAACCATCCGCGCGTGTCTGGCGTTCCATGGTGAGACGGGCCGCCGAGCCCCATCCGCCGGGAGGATCCAATGAAGCCAGCCATCGATCGTCGGTTGTGCCGGGGTGCGGTGCTCATCGCCCTGATCGGCGCACAGAGCCTCTTTCCAGCCGCTTGGGCCGGGCAGCCCGCTGAGGAGCGGCCCGAAGAGATCCTCTCCTGGAGGCACAACGTGCTCGCGCCGGAGCGTTACGTGGATCTCGCCGCCCAGTGGGAGGCCTTCGTCGGCCGCCATCCCGCCGACGCCGCCGCGTGGGTCGAGTGGGGCGACGCGTTGAGGTACTCCGGACGGAGGGACGAGGCGAAGGAGAAGTATGACAAGGCGTTCGAGGTCGATTCGACGAGCGCGCCCGCCGTCTCGGCGCTCTGCGCGATGGAATCCTCCGAGATGGACGCCGGCGGCGCCTGGCCCAAGCTCCACGGCCGCCTCCTTCGGGCGATGGAGCGGGATCCCTCCTATGGGGAGATCTACTACACGCTCTGGAAGAGTTCGCTGATCCTCGGGGACGAGGCTCTCGCCGGCGAGAGCCTCCGGGAAATGGTCCGGACCGGCGACATGCCGCGCCCGCTCTTCGACTACGGGCACAACATGATCATGGGCGCGCCCCAGAACGCGGTCCTCCTCACGAACGGGGACAACGACACCTACCCGCCCCTGGCCTACCAAGCCCTCACCGGTCTGCGCCCGGACGTCACGATCGTGAATCTTGCGCTCCTCAACACGAGTTGGTACATCCACCGGCTGCATCGCCTGGGCGTTCCGATGGCGATTGACGAGGCGGGGATCGACGGGTTGAAGCACATGGAGGGCAAGTTCATCTCGGCGCAGGTGCAGGAGCTGATCTTCCGTGGCGCGCAAAGCGCGGCCCCGCCGCGGCCCCTCTTCTATTCCGTGACCGTCCCCAAAGGAAACCGCGTTCTCGCCTGCAAGCTCGTCCTGGAGGGACTGGGCCAGCGCATCGTCGCCGCCGAAGGGGAGGAGATCGCAACTGAGGAGCTCGACGTGGAGCGGACGCGCGAGCTTCTCGATCTCGTCTACAGGATCGAGGGGATGACCGATCCCCTGATCGACTGGCGGCGGGAGGGAGCGGTGGCGAGTCTCGGGAAGAACTACGCCGCGTCCCTCTGGATGATCGCCCGCCACTTTCTCAAGAACGGGCGACCGGCGGAAGGGGGAGCATACGGCTACCGCGCGGCGGCCCTTCTCGCCTTCCAGCACGATAGCGCCTGGCTCGACGAGATCTTCGCGGACTGGGCGGCCCTCGACCCCGCCTCCCCTCTCCTCGCCAGGGCCCGGGCCCTCAGGTAATTTTCCCCGGGCTGCCCGGGCCCAGGCGCCGATACCTTGGAAGAACTCCCACGCAACGGCCGTATAAGCAAATTTGAAGCGCGACCGCCCCGCCGAAGAGCGGACCGACGTTCTTCCGACGAGGGCGAGGCTCTCCAATCCGTTGTCGTGGGCTCGGGAGCAAGATCTCAGGCTGACCATTCATCTTTTCTTGACAGGCCTGCGCCGGCTTTGATAGCGTCCGCCCGGTGAGGGGTTCTCCGGACCCCACAACAACCGACGCGGGCGGCAAGGAGGCAGGGGTCGCAGGGAAGTGGAGTCGGATGCGCTGGAAGAGTCTTAGCGTCCTCATAGTTCCCGATAACGGCGACACCGTCCGTCGCTTCCGCCTCTCCATCTCTTCTGTTTATGCCATCGGCGCCGGGGCCGTCTCCGTCGCCGCCTTCGTCCTCCTTGCGGGGGGGGTGTACTGGAACTCCCACCAGCTGCGCGGTCAGTGGACCGCCACGAGCCTCGAGAACGAAGTGCTGCAGGCGGATCTCGGTCGATTCCAGGAAGGCCTCGCCGAGGTCGAGAGCCGCCTCGAGGCGACCGTCCAGATGGAGAATCGGGCCCGTCTCCTGGCCGGCCTCCATCCACTCGACGAAGAGACGCGCCAGCTTGGAATCGGAGGGCCTGACCTGGCCATTCCGCAAAGGGGCGTCGATCCCGGGCTCAGCGCCAAGTTGAACGAGCTCGATGGACGGCTCGATTCCATGAGGCGGCACGTCAACTTCCAGGAACAGAGCTATCGGCGGGTCCTCCACAAGCTGAGGGAACGGCACGATCGCATCGAGCGGACTCCCACCATTGCGCCGGTC
>Ga0214472_10009563_pt1 | contig 10104 bp, 9 predicted proteins | sample RVTome_6_FD_207662 | JGI IMG/M metagenome (GOLD analysis project Ga0214472, IMG submission 207662) | Soil microbial communities from uranium-contaminated site in the Upper Colorado River Basin, Wyoming, United States - RVT140D175 | ecosystem: Environmental > Terrestrial > Soil > Contaminated >...
TCGGTGCCCAGAGCTTCTGGACAACGTCGCCCCCCGCTGCTTCGAAGGCGAACTGAAACCCACCGACCGTTTGGTAACCCCAAGCGTAATCCTGCCCGAGGGTCGCGATCGTTCGATACCCCAAGTCCTCGTAGGCGTAGGTTCCAAGCGGCATCGTTTCCTGACTGGCTGTGTGCTTGGCGGCCGCCGTTAGCGTCGGGGCGTCCAGACGTGTGTAGTCATCTGCCGCGACCCCCGTCTGTCCGACCAACGGGATCCCGGCCTGGTTGACGGAGTCGATCATCGCAAGTCCCTCGAACGCCAACATCGGGCCCGAAAGCAGGTGGACCTGATCCTCATCGATGAGTTTCCTCGTCTTCGTGACCACCAGCTCAGCATCCGTCTCGGTGTCCTCGAAGATCACCTCTACCGGAAGTCCCCCGAGTGTGCCACCTTGCTGCTCCACGTACATTTGGAACGTCTGGCGCATCTCCTCGGCTGACTCTGCCACGACACCGGTGAACGGCAGGGGGACGCCAATCTTGAGGGTCGGTAGATCCTCACCACCTGAAGTTGTGCTCGCCGTTGTGGTGCCCACTGTTGTCGAGCTCGCTGTGGAGCCCTGCGTTGTTGAGCTCCCCTCGGAGTCACCCCCACTGCATGCTGCTATTAGTCCGAACGCGAGAAAGAGAACCAACAATCCGCGCTTCGCCGCCATGAGACCTCCTTTAGAGCGCAGGTATGATGACCCTGCATTCTGCCGAATATAGCAACCGTCCGGCCCCCGCGAGATGTGACCTGCGATGCGAGCGTGATGGCCGGTCGGACCAAAGGAGCGAACTCATGACTATCACGAAGCAGGAGCTAGCGAGTCGGCATGAACGTGTGAGGTCGGCGCTCCTCGAGGGCGAGTTCGACGCGCTGATTGCCTACTCCACCGCCAAGGTCGCTGCGAACGTTCGATACTTGACGGACTACTTCGTCCGGTTCGCAGGGATGCAAAACATCCGCGAGGGCGAGTACCACATGTTCGGCTCGTGCGCCGTTCTCTTCCCGGCCAACGGCGAGCCGATGGTTCGCACGGATCAGCCCTGGGACATTGGGAGGGCGAAGGAGATCTCTGTGTTCCCTGACACCGCCTACACAGGGCTCTTCGCCCAAGATTTCGGCTCCGTGATCCGCGATCGCGGGTACCGACGAGTGGCGATCGACAATTGGTACATCTTCCCGGCACGCGAGTACATGGCGCTGAGCGAGATAGCCCCCGAGGTCGAGTTTGTCCCCTCACATCTGATGTCCGAGATGCGTCGCATCAAATCCGAAGGGGAGCTCGCGATCATGAGGAGGTCGGCTGCCCTCGCGGTCGATGCCGTCGAGACGTCGCTCGACGCGGTACGGGTTGGGGCGAACGAGTACGACGTCGTGCTCCTCTGCGAAGAGACGATGCGGCGGGGTGGTGACATCGAGCTCGCAGGGGGATCGATCTCCGGATGCGGACCGAACACGTCCACCGGGAGTTGGGTTCCCTCGCGCACGAATGGCAGAGCGATCGAGGCTGGTGAGTGGGTGATGATGGATGTCTGTCCGCGCGTCGACGGGTACGCCGGCGATATCTCTAGACATCGTGTCGCGGGTGACCTGACCGACCTCGACGCGCGGTTGAAGAAGCTGTATGACGTTGCGTTGCTCATGAGTGAAGAGGTCCGCAAGGCGATCAAGCCTGGAGTGTCCGGCCGGGAGCTGAACTCTCTCGCCGAACAGATCGCCGACGGAGAGGGATTCCTCGACAACAAGATCGGTCTGCTCGGTCACGGCCTCGGCTTGGACATCCACGACATCCCCGACTACTACCACGACAACAGCGTCCTCTCTCCGGGAGAGGTGATCACCGTCGAGCCCTGCCTCCTGCTCGAGGGCGTTGGCGGGGTCCGGATCGAGGACATGGTGCTCGTGACGGAGGACGGGTCCGAGACGCTGACGAGCGCAGCGGACCGGGAGCTTCGAGGGTCGGGCTAGCCGACGGCCTGTTGGTGAATAGGCTCTCCCGATGCTGTCAGAGAAGACCCGACAACTCGCTGAAGGTGCAAATCACGCGGTCTTGACCACTCTCTTTCCGAGTGGAGGGCCCCAGACCAACGTCGTCTGGATCGACCACGACGGTGAACATCTGCTTGTGAATTCGGAGACGGAGCGACAGAAGGTTCGCAACGTCCGGCGGGACCCTCGGGTGGCGGTGCTGGTGTTCGACCCTGCTGACATGGACAATTGGGTCGAGGTCAGGGGGCGGGTGGTCGAAATCGTCGAAGGCGAGGAGGCACGGCGCCACATCGACGCTCTGGCGCAGAAGTACCTGGGAGTGCCCGACTACCCCAACCCGATCCGTTCGCCGAGGGTGATACTCAAGATCGCCCTCGACCGCGAGAACGTCTACTGACAGGTAACCAGTCGACCCGGAGACACCAGCCGGTCGGAAACCGCGCTTGCGCTCAGACGTGCCCGAACTGCGCCAGCGCCTCGGACAGCGAGAGACCATCCGCGAGTTCTGCACGGATCCGCACTTCCCGAGCTCCCAGCTCCTCGGCCCGCTGCAACACCTTCTCGGCCAGCTCCACCGGGATCACGATTGCTCCGTCCCCGTCGGCGAGGACGAAGTCGCCGGGATTGACCTGGACGTCGGGGACTGTCGCACCAGGCATCGGGACCGGGATGCCGCTGCCAGTCACTTTCCAGCGGCCGATCGACTGCACCGGCGTGCGATAGCGGGCGTAGACGGGGAAATCGAGCTTCGCAATCCAGTCGACGTCGCGAACCCCTCCATCAACGAGCGCGCCAACGCACCCGCGTTCCTTCATCCCGATCGAGATCAGCTCACCGAAAAGGCACACCCCCTCGCCCTTGCCGCTCCACACCGAGACCGTCCCTGGCGTGAGTTGGGCGCACGCTTCCATCTTCGCCGGATCGCCCGCTCCCATCGGATACGGGCTCATTTCGCCGAGTATCGTGTGCGCCCAGCCTGCGAGCTTCCCGCCGTGGGCGGGATACGGTGCAAACTCGGGCGCGAGCCCCTGGTCGTGAACACCGAGATCGTCGAGAACGTCAGCGACGTTGGACGTATCGACGTGTAGGTACCGCCGCCGGATCTCTTCGGCCCGGACGCCTGAAACTGCCATATCCTCTCCTTCTAGATCGACCTAGATCGACGGGATCTGACCGCCATCAACACGCAGCATCGTGCCTGTGATGAACGATGCCGATGCGCTCGAGAGAAAGGCGACGGCCGCGGCGTATTCTTCTGGATAGCCGTATCGGCCCACTGGAATCGTGGCGGCACTCGCAGCTGCAACAGCCTCTACGGTCGTGCCTTCCCGCGCTGCTCGCGCCTCGTCAAGCGCCCGCACCCGACCCGTCGCGATTCGCCCGGGGACGACAATATTGACGGTGATGCCGTCCGCGGCAACCTCTCCCGCAAGGGTCTTCGACCAGCCGACCAGTGTCAGCCGCAGTGCATTCGAGAGCGCGAGGTTCGGGATCGGTGTGATGACTCCGGAACTGGCGTTGGTCACGATTCGCCCCCACCGCCCTTGGCGCATCGCGGGCAGGACTCTGTCGGTGAGCGCAATCACGCCCAGTACTAACGAGTCGAAGTACTGGCGCCAGAGTTCAACGGACTGACCGGCGGCCGGGGATGGCGGTGGCCCGCCGGAATTGTTGAACAGGATCTCGACGTCGTCATAACGGTTACGGATTGCCTCGAGAGCAACGTCGAGCGACGCGAGATCGGTCAGGTCGAGACCCGCTGCGAAGGCCTCACCGCCTCCAGCGACGATCGCTTCGACTGTCTCGGCCGCTGCTTCCTGATCTCGTCCGGCAACCGCAACTCTGGCGCCTTCGCCCGCCAGGGCACGCGCCACGGCGGCGCCAAGGCCGCTCCCACCACCGATCACGAGGGCTGTCTTGCCATCCAGGCCGAGGTTCACGAGCCAACCCTTACACTTGCATTCCGTTTCCGGAGCATGCTGATCACAGACAGTGCCGTGATCAGGCCGGTGCGGGGGTTCTCGGAGGGCACGTTCTCGATGGTCATCGTCAGGTCGGCGACATCGGACTTCATGACGATCGTGTGGGTGTTCTTGGTGACACCCGGATCGGCCCAAACCTCGACTTCGGTCCTGTCCGGGCCCGGACCGGCCAGCGACAGGGCGACGGCGACGTTGAGATTTGCGGGGAAGCCCCTGGCGACTTCACGGGCGGTTCCTGAGAACACCAGAAGGGGTTCGCTCAAGCCCTCCAGATCGATCCCGCTTTCTTCAATGCCCGGCGCGCCGACGAGGCCAGCCGGGGGCTTGCGCGTAGTCAGATGCAACGATGTGATGCTGCCTTCGGCGGCTGCCGCGACGGCGTCGAGACCGACTAGGGCGCCCGTCGGTACCGAAATCCGGCCCCCGTGCGCCTCAGCCAGGTCGACCAGGTGCGTGTACTCGAGCAGTGCCCCTGCACTCAGGACTACCACCTCCTTGCCCTCTCGCAGAAAGGGCTCCGCAATTGCGGGAAGGAGGTGCGCCGGAGCGCACTCGACGACGAGGTCGGCTAGCGGCTCGAGCTCAGCAATGTCTCGTACGGGAACATCAGCCCCAAGCTGACGCAGCGTCTCCTGCGCCCGGACGAGGTCCCGTGCCGAGACAGCAGTCAATTCAATTCCGGGCACGCCCTGTGTGAGCCGGGTAACCAGCACGCGACCGACGGCGCCGAGTCCGGCAACCGCGACGCGGGTCATCAGGTGGTAACTACGCCGGACAACGCCGCCTCAGGCGCAGTGATGCCGGCGTAGTGCGAGGCGATCTCACCCGGAGTACCCAGCCAGACCCCAGGGAGACCAACCAGGTGTTCGACCGCTTGTCGGAACCGTCGCAGCCTGTAGGGCTGGCCCATGATGAAGGTATGGACGGTGATGCCGCAGACGAGCGGCTGGTGCTGGGACTGCTCGACCAACTCGTCCAGGTTATCGGTCATCATCTCGGCGAACGCGGGTGCCGTGCCATGGTGAAGCGCGATCATCGGCACGTCGTTCACCTCATGCGGATACGGGATGCTCAGAATCGGTCCGCCTCGCGTCCGCAACCAGGTCGGTTGGTCGTCCATCGGCCAGTCCAGCGTGTAGGTGAAACCGATCTCGGCAAGCAGGTCCTCCGTCACCGTGCTCGGGTTGGCGCCGGGGCTCATCCATCCCGCGGGCGCCTTACCTTCGTTTCGTGACATTGTCTCGAAGACGTGCTGGATCATTTCTCGTTCGTCGCTCTCGTCGAGCTCGTTCGGACTCGCCGAGTTCGTACGCCCATGGGCAACGAACTCGGTGCCGGCCGTGCGATACGCATCAACGAGTTCGGGGCAGTGCTCATAGCACTCAGTGTTGAGGAGTACCGTGGGCGGCACGCCCTGTTGCTGGAGCAGTTCCAACAGGCGCCAGCCGCCCACCCGGTTGCCGTATTCGCGCCACGCCCAGTTATAGGTGTTCGGGTGCGGAATGCCGGGTGAGTACGACAATCCGAGGCCACCTTCACCGTACGTGAAGTGCTCCATGCAAACGGCGATGTAGACAGCGAGGCGCCGTCCTTCCGGCCATGAGAAGTCAGGTCTGGTCGTGATCGGTGAATACTCGAATCGCCCGTGACTGCGCAGCATTGTCCTCAACTCCTTCGCCCCTAGACGGAAACTCATGTCGATCGCCGGGGGTCAACGGCCGCCAGACCGACCAACCTGACGCTGCCGGAGCTTCACAGCTTGGGCGGCTCAGGTCAAAGGGCGCCGATTTTGGATACGCCGGGTCAACCGTGTCTAGGCTCACGATCCGCACCAGCCACCCGGGCCCCCCAAAACGGACGGCACGCACAGCGAAGGAGATACCAATGGTTGATAGGAAGGTCATCAATTACCCGGGTCATGCTGCGGGCCTGGGCGGGCGCATCTGGAGTCCAGGCTTAAAGGTTGGACCCTGGGTCTTCCTGTCCGGCATCACGTCTGTCGACTATGACGAGAAGCGGACCGTTGGCATCGAGGAGCGGTCGTCTATGACGCCACCGAAGAAGGACCCCGAAGCTCAGTGGCGCCAGGTCCTAACGAACATCAAGTCGATGATGGAGCAGGCTGGCGGCAACATGGCCGACGTCGTGATGGCGAATGTCTTCGTGACCGACATGCACTACTACTACGACTACGAGTGGGTTCGAAGAGAGTTCTTTGTCGAGCCGTATCCAGTCTGCACGGCGGTTGAGGTTGGGGCCCTCGTCCACCCGGATTGGCTTCTCGAGATCGAGGTCATCGGCTACATCGAGGGTTGACGCCGTCGCTCCATGCAGTGGCTCCAACGGGCGAGTTGGATCTCTCGCCTCGGTGACCCCGCTAGACCGAAAGCACGCTTCTTCCTGGCCCGCCGCCAGACGCCAGAAGGTCAAGGGCTTTAGGAGCTTCCTCCAACTGATACTGCCTGATAATGATCGGGCTGATAACGCGCCGGTCGATCATGTCTACCACCTCGATCAAGTCACTCATGGTCGCCCAGTGGGATCCGTAGATCTCGATCTCACGAAAGACGATGTCCGGGGTGGAGGCACGGAGAGGCTCGGTCTGTTGGTACCCGATCAGTACCAGTCGTCCGCCCAATCCGAGACACGAGATCGATTCGGCCATCGTGGACGCCGATGCCACGATGTCGATCACGACGTCGGCACCTCGCCCATTGGTTGCGCGATGAACGGCGGCGGCGAAGCCTTCGTCGTTCGAAACGATGAACGCGCCGGCGCCTTGCTCCAGCACGTTGCTCTCCCGTTTCGGGTCGACGTCCACTGCGATCACCTGCCCACCCATCCGATGAGCCAGCTGCACAGCGTGGAGACCCACCCCTCCGCCGGCTCCGACAACCACAACCGATTCACCTACCCCAAGATGTGCCCGCTTGGCGAGGGCGTGGTAAGGGGTCACGACTGAGCAGGATGCGACGGCTGCCTCGTCAAACGCGATGCTGTCTGGAATCCTGACAAATAAGCGTTCCGGTACGAGCACGTATTCGCTGTAGCCACCGACCGGGCCAAATCCGTAGCGAAGCGCTAGCTCCTCACAAAGCGATGTCCGCCCGCTGATACAGAAGCGGCACCTGCCGCACGTTACGTATCCGTAGGGGATTCCCCGGTCACCGACTGCAGCCTTCTTGACATCGGGCCCGACGCTTTCGATTTCACCTGCGATTTCATGACCGAGTGTCATGGGTAGCGACACATCTGGCACCAAGCCATCCCGGATCTTGATGTCCGTGTGACACACTCCCGCAGCTCTTACGCGGAGAAGAACCTCGTCGCCACTGGGGATTGGCTGAGGAAGCTCGGTGAGTTCAGGCTGGTGCCCGAACTGAGACACCACCATCGCCCGCATCGTTCTTGTTGAACTCACGAGCAGTCCTGGGTAGCTGTGCGCTGCTGTGGGTCTTCGTACGCGTTACTCACTCTGCCCCTCTCGTCGAGCCTGGGCGACTCCGCAGATGCGCCCCAGCTGATAGAAGTGAGGTCCGCGGCTGGGAGGTTGCGTAGGCGCTCTGATTCTCGCTTACCTCAATCACCTCGCCTTCCACCGCTGATTGATAGGCGCTCTCGATTACCGCCATGAGATGGCGGCCGTCGGCACCCGGAACCGGAGGGTCGGTGTTCGCACGTACGGCTCGAAGGAAGTCCAGAACCTCATAGACGTGTCCAAGGCCGAACTCGATCTCGCCTGCGCCCGCGGGCACTTCTGGCAGTTCGATGTCTGGGAGCGTGTATCCGTCCGTACTCTCGAAACGGCGCAGAACGTCACCTTCCAAAGCAACCCATCCGTTAGTGCCGTGAATCTCTATGCGAGTGCCTGTGAAGTCATCCATGATCGGACTGCCGTTGGTGGTGGTCAACGTGGCAAGGGCACCGGACTTCAATCTCAACGCCAATACCGCGGTGTCTTCGTGGTCCTGAATCTTCCAATGAAGCGTGTCGGTGATGGCTTTGACTGAGCGCACGGGGCCCATGAACCAAAGAAGCAGGTCGAGGAAGTGGATGGCCTGAGTGCTCAATACCCCTCCGGCGGCACGATTCATCTTGCCCCGCCAGGGTGAAGTGTCGAGGGGGCCGGTCAGGCCGCTGGAATGGACGACACTCCCGATCAACTGGTCTCCGATAGCGCCACTTCTCAAAGCGTGCCTGGTGCGGATGTTGTCCTGGGCATAACGGTGGTTCATGATCATTCCGAGCTTCACCCCAGCCGCTTCGCAGGCCGCGATCATCTCGTCGGCTTCGGAAACGCTCATTGCAAGTGGCTTCTCACACAGCACATGCTTGCCTGCGTCAGCCGCCTCGATCACAACCTGGCGGTGGAGGAAGTCGGGCACACACACCGAGACAGCGGCGATGTCGTCTCGCCTCAGGACATCTCGGTAGTCCTGACATACGGTCTCGGCGTTGAAGCGATGGCCAATTTCTGTCGCCCTCTCGAGGTCGAGGTCGGAGACTGCCACCAACCGAACCCCCTCCCCGCTGGCTGCCTCGACACCCCAAGCGTGGGCTGATGCCACCCAGCCGCAACCGATAAGCCCGTATCCGAATGTGTTGTCAGCCATGGTCGCCCAGTGTTTTCCAAGAGAGGCCATCACGACTGGACATTCGACCGAGATCATAACTTGCTGCCACCGAGCTGAACCGGCGTCCAGCGGGCCGTTTCAGATAATCCCGATGCTCTGATCGAGTCGTGGCGCATGTCGGCGAATGCCACTGCGGTACAGGCTCGAGACACTCGCCGGCATCGAGAACCGGTGTGACGCCAGCCTAAATCCAGAGATGGTTGCGGCAAGAGGGATCGCAGCGTCCTATAGAGTGCAGGGTCTGCTTGACGCACGTCCCGGCGCAGCGTCACGCCGCCCGCCGACGCCCGGCCGTCGGCCGCACCTGGTTCCGAAGGGAGGAAGTCATTGTGGGTACCACCTCGCGAATCTCACTCATCGATGTCGCCTTAGGCTACGAGGCAGCCGATTCCATCATCACCAACGGCCACGTCGTGCACGTGAATACGGGTGCGATTCGAGAGGACGGGATCGCGATCAAAGGGGACAGGATCGCCGCGGTCGGAGACGTGTCGTCGATGAAAGGCCCGGAAACCAAAGTAATTGACGCTCAAGGTGCATACCTCGTCCCCGGCCTGGTTGATCCTCACATTCACCAGTGGCATTCCTACGTGAATTCAACAGTCTTTGCAGGAGCGAATTTGCTTCACGGAAGCACGGCAGTTGCACTTGGCTTTTATGGCCACGCCATTGTCACAGGCGCTAGATCGGTCCGCTTCTTCTTGGATGAGCTCAAGGCCACGCCGGTCAAGCCGCTCTTTCTTGTTCCGACAATGTGCTACACGCAAAACCGATATTTGGGTCTTGATAACTCACCGAACGCACCGACCATCCAAGAACTCTTCGAGATGCTCGATTGGCCGGAGACTGTCGGCATCGAAGAGACAGGATACGATCTCATCTTTGGTCGCGAACGACGAGATCCAGGCCTACTCGAGCTTCTCCAGGCTGCCCTGGACAAGCGATTAGTCGTGACCGGTCACGGGGCCGCCCTGCCCGATGACGCAGCCATCAGTGCGTTTGTAGCGGCCGGCATGATGAACAATCATGAATTGATCACGGCCAGCGAGGCACGACGTCAAGCCGAGCTAGGTCTGATTTCTCACATAAGGGAGGGCGCGACGTGTGAGAATACGTCGGCGGTGATTCGCGCCGTTACGGAGGATGGAGCGAATCCACGTGCTTTCCACCTATGTCCGGATGTAGTGGCGACGGACGCCCTCTTTGAGATCGGCCAACAGGATGAATGTATCAGGGTAGCGGTACGAAATGGCTTGTCTCCGGTGACCGCAATCCAAATGTCGACCATACAACCGGCCGAGTTCTTTAGAGTTAATCATGACTTGGGCTTGATCAGCCCTGGAAGGCTAGCTGACGTCCTGTTCGTATCTGACTTGGCTGCATTCACAATCGAACGAGTCATGTCAAATGGGGAGATGTGCGTTGAGGACCGAGAACTGATTTGGCGTGGGTCGCAGCCCGAATATCCACGG
>Ga0214472_10009564_pt1 | contig 10104 bp, 5 predicted proteins | sample RVTome_6_FD_207662 | JGI IMG/M metagenome (GOLD analysis project Ga0214472, IMG submission 207662) | Soil microbial communities from uranium-contaminated site in the Upper Colorado River Basin, Wyoming, United States - RVT140D175 | ecosystem: Environmental > Terrestrial > Soil > Contaminated >...
CCACTCCGCAGCCTTGTATCACATCAATACGTTTGAAAACTCTATAATCCAGAAAGCCATAGTCTTTTTCTGACTTCTTCCAGAAAGCCTTTGCAGCCTGACTAATAGATCTCGGAAAGTCTGACTTGTCCCATCTCTTTCCGCGTTCTAAAATGCAGACAGAGCGTCCGGCTTGGGCCAGCCTGCACCCTGTAATCGAGCCGCCAAAACCTGAACCTATGACAACGACATCATAAGATTTTTCCATCGTAAATCCCTTGAATTGTAAGAAAGGCGAGCTGTCTTCAATGCTCGTTGCTCTACGCTCGAAGCTACTAAGGTGCCATTGCTCTCGTCCAGTATATTTAGCTGACCAAGCCGAGCCGGATAAACCCTTGGAATTTTCTCCCCTGGCCAGGTGACTTCAACCGACTTGATTTGAGTTGCATCTAAGAGCCCAATGTGAGCCAGATACGGCGCACTGCCAAATCCCGTTTTATTACTCATATGGTAATACCGGACTATCGGATGACCGTGCACGTTCTCAGCGACCACTTTGAGTTTAGCGCCAAGTCCATAATAGTTGCTCTTTCTGCCCCGCAGGCGAATTTTGGTCCAGGTATTGACAAGTTTGCTCTCATTGACGAACAGTTGATTCGGCCATGCGTCTCCGGGCCACATCCCGCCCAGGCTTGAGTAGATGTCTTGGTCTCCATCATTATCGAAGTCAAAGAACACGATACCGTGCCCCTTCTGAATTGTGCCGAAACCGTGCAACATTGAAATGTTGGTCATATAGCCGGTTGGCCTTCCCTGATTGTCCGTTTCACCAATATACATGAGATTCGGAAGCACAAACCAACCCTCCGGGTTTCCGGTGCCGAGATAAAAGTCATACGCCCCATCATTATTTATATCTCCATAGTTGGCTCCCATAGAGCCTATTGGCATATGTCCCCCGAAAAAATCATGCCTTGGCTCGAATTCGCCATCTTTCTGCAACCAAATGGTGCTATGTCCCATTTTCCTTTCGTGTTCTTCCCCCCGGAACACCACTTGCGCAGTTATCGGTCCAGCAGCTTGGCCATGGCCGGCGCAAAACAGATCAAGCTGACCGTCATGGTTGACATCAACAAAGCTCGTCATAAATCCGGTTTCCTCGGATAAAACCAGATTGGTCTTTTTGAACCGCTTCCCCTCCACATTTTTCAGCAAAGTCTTAAAACCTCGCATCCAGCCTGTTATAGCAAGGTCTTCGAAGCCGTCGTTGTCATAGTCACCAAAAGCGGCACCGACTATAGCTTGCCCGTTCACAATCTGTTTTAGACCATATGCTGCCGTTTTGTCGGTGAAACGGTTGTTGTCGTTGAGGTAGAGTTTGCTGGACAAAAGCGGTTTGCTGTCCATCAGATTGATTCCCGCTAGATTCGCGAGGAACAGATCAAGATCTCCGTCATTATCGACATCTCCCCACGCAGACACCCAAGTAATGATCCTTTTTTTCGCGTTTTCGCCTTTACTCTGCATAGGAAAAGCAGAATCGGTGACATCTGTGAATGTGGCGTCGGCATTATTCCGCAAGAGATTAAAGGTGCCAGGCGGATTTGTAGCAAGCGGCCGCGAAACAAAGAGATCCATCCAACCGTCATTATTATAGTCGGCAGCCGTGATGATGTGAGCACCGTTGATATTTTCGAGCCCTGCTTCTCTGGTGACATCGATGAAACCGCACCCTTCATCGTTACGATAATACTTTAACCCCGAAAACTGCCCACCGGTGACAATATCGAGGTAACCATCTCTGTCAAAATCTTCAACAGCCACGCCTTTTCCCGCGTTGAAGGTATCGACATTCAGTTGCTTGGCACGATCATTGAAGCTTAGAAAAGCATATTGGGTTTCAGTGTCACGCCCGATCGACCCGTAGAAGTGGTCGATAAAGCTGCTTCGTATGAGATATTGCTGTGGAACTTCATCCGGGAAACCACCCACAGTCATATAGCAGAAGTTCAGCAGCCACTGATACGTCCGGTTTTGGTCATCGTAGCTATCGAGGAGTCGCTGAAAGAGCTTTGCTGCGGTTCTGGCATACGCTTCTTGCCGGTGATACATTGTCAAAGGCAGGGCGCACATCCCGGCGTACTCGTGGGCGAACGCATGGGGCCCGTTGTCAGTTAGCGAACTCAAACAATTTTTGGACTCCGCCAACCGCAAATAAGACATAGCAAGCCAGAACAAACTCGATTCGGATTCCCCACGGTTGCGGTGATAGGATTCTATGTGCGAAACAGCCAAAGCAAAGTCACCGCCGTGCCAAAACAGCTTGCCCAACTCAAAATCATCAAACTCTTGTTGTTCCTGATGACTCTTAACCAACCATTCAAAATCCAAGAGTCCGATTTTAGGATTCGCACGCAACTGTTTTAGATACGTCTGCCAGTACAAAACGAAATCTTTGACGGATATTAAGGTCGCTGGCGAATAACGAATCTCCCGTAGGACTAATGTCAGAGAGGTGGAGTGCTTCAGACAGAGGTGGGTCACCAAGATGCCACCGGTTAGCAACGCTAAGATGATAGTTGTTCTAATTTTGTTTCTGTGCATGATGCCATGAATTCCCGTGTTATACCGTTTCTGAGAAAGAATAACGCATAGACGTTACCACGAAGACAAGAGAAGCAACCATGAGCAACCATGAGCAACCATGAGCAACTATGAGCAGCAATGCAGAATCATTATTCAGAAATGGTATTACATCGTCCGAAATTCTACCCTTTGGTAAATCCATCAAAGCGCCGCCTGAGCAGTTCTGCAGTTTCCTTTATCAACTTCTCAGCAATTTCATCAACATGCCTGTTTTTCCATTTTTCGAGTTCTGTTCCCTTAACCCACTGGTTAAATGCACCTAAGGCAGGACCGCAGTGAATCTGGTAATCTACTTTTCGAGTTTCGTCCCCTGCCAAGGCAACCTCTATTGAATAATGAAAATACCATCTAAAAATCAAGGCCATTTTGTGTTTTGGATTTCTTTCCGCTTTTTCAATTTGTCGCGGGTCGGCCTTCAGGAAGTATTCTTTAACATCGTCATATATCTCATCAAAACTACGTCTGAAGTATTTCTCTTGCAGCCGCTTTTTGGTCTGTTCGTCAATCTCGTCTAAAGAATTATGATGGCGGTATAAGTCGTACAAACTGTTCGCTCTCGCCGGAAAGAACACCCCTTTTTTTAGGACCTGAACTCTGGCACCCAGTTCAAACATATCTCCCGCGGGAGCGTATTCTGTATCCTGAACATTCATCTGTTCCAACAAATCCTTTACACTATCACTCGTTCCAGCTTCAACGGTGCATTGGTTAATGGAGCCTGTAACAATGAAATCGGCCCCTAAAACAAATGCAGCGGCGGCGGCGTCTGGCGTCCCAATACCTCCGGCTGCCCCAACCCGCACCCTTTTAGGATAGTTGAAATTTTTCATCATCTCATCACGTAATCGTAGCATCGCCGGCATCAAAGTATAAGCTACACCCTGGTCTGTATGCCCGGCTGAATCTGCCTCAACACATAAATCATCCGCCATGGGCACTCTTTTCAATAAGTCCGCCTGTTCTTGCGTAATTCTGTTAAGAGCCCTCAATTTGTTTACGATTCTCTCAGGTGCAGGACTCAGAAATGCACTCGCTATCTCAGGTCTCGATACCTTTGCTATGATTTTGTTCTTTATGTCAACGGTGCCGCTTTCATTCGGGGATAAACCGTTGGCGCGATAGCGTACCAGAGCAGGTGTTATTTGTAGAAAGGCAGAAGCTTCAACATTCCTGACACCATATTTTAGATACAGATCTATGAGTTTTTCTTCTTTGTCTGGCATTTCAGGATAGTGTAAGAAATTCATCCCATAGGGCTCGCCGCCTGACAGTTCAGTTTGTATATGAACAATCCCCTTCTCAATCTGTTCTGTGCTCAAACCACCAGTCCCGTAGTGTGACAAAAATCCGGCTTTCCCCATTCGCACCACCAACTCCTTGGAGGCGACGCCTCTAAACATAGCACCGGCGGCATAAGCATATTGAACATTGTAATCTTTCCTAAATTCTGCACTACCTAGTGATGTGGCACTGACTCCGAAAGATTCGCCTCTTACCGAAGCTGGTAGGCGTTCTTTTCGTGCCGTTTCTGTTTCGCTTGGTTGATTTTGCTCTGAGGCCGATTTCTCTCTAACCGGAGTTTCTTCTTTTATCTTGTCTATTAACTTTGTTAAAACGGTCCCAGGGCCGATCTCCTTGAAGGTCATCGCCCCCTGTTGCATTAAATATCGAATACTTTCGGTCCACCTCACCGGCTGGGCAATCTGTTCAACTAAATTATGTGCGATGTCTCCATCACGATAGGGCTCGGCATACGCATTTGAGATGACCGCAATGTCCATTTTGGAAAACTTGAACCCTGACAGATATTCCCTAAATTCTCTTTTCGTGTCTTCCATGTATCTGGAGTGAAATGCGGCGCTGACTTTCAACGGAACGAACAGTTTTGCGCCGTGTTCCATAAAGACCGGTTTGGCTTTTTCTATATCTGCCAAGAGACCTGAAATGACGGTTTGAGAGGGACAGTTATAGTTCGCGATGTCTATAGCATCGAAATTCCTCGCAATCAGAATATCTTTGACCTTATCTTCGCTCAATCCTATTACGGCAGCCATTCCACCATTTTTTGCTTGCGACATCAACTGCCCACGCTTCTTGACTAGCTTTACACCCATTTCAAAATCAATTGCCCCGGAGGCAAACAGCGCATTATATTCACCCAAGCTATGCCCAGCTAAATAATCAGGCGTTTCTCCGTAGCGTTGCAGTTCTTTCAAGTAACTCAGCGCGTTGACGACAAACAGTGCGGGTTGGGTATATTGTGTCTGATTTAACTGATTGTCTCGATTTTCCACGCACAATTCTGCAATGGAATAACCCAATATCTCATCAGCAATACGGGTTTCCTTTGGGAAACTCTCAAACAGCGTTTCTCCCATTCCTTTAATCTGCGAGCCTTGGCCCGGAAAGACATAGGCTATCATTTTTTTCCCACTTCTTGAGGGATTAGGGGTTAGGGGTTAGGAGTTAGGGGTTAGGGGAGGAGGCAAGTGGTTGTATACGGGCTATTGCTTCCCATGTAACCGTCTCAGACATTCACGGTAATGTGGGAAGCAGATACCTGCGTCCTACCACTTGCCAAAGCCCTAACCCCTAACCCCTAATCCCTGCCTTCAAGATGATTCGTTCGATTCTGTTCAATTTCTGACCAAAGGGGGTACAGAGCGCGAAACTGCAAGATCTGGACTGCTTACCCAGGTTGTATTTCGTGAAAGTTGCCAGTGTACCTGACGCGCTCAAATCAATATAGGTGTTGTTGTCTTGGCGTTTTTCTAACTCAACGATCGCTTTTCTAAACATGATTGGCTTCCGCATAACCTGCCAAAAATAGTCCTCCGGGATTTCTTTCAACGAACGACCTGTTACACAAGATATAAACGGAATCTGAGGACGCCGGTATGCTTCGGCATAGAGATATGATAAGTAAACTGACTTTGCCGATTCTATTAGGGAAGAGTGAAATCCTTTAGACACAGGTAGAAATTGATAAGGAATGCTATCTCTTTTTAAGCCCAACACGATCTGTTCAAGGTTTTGTTTCTTTCCAGAAACCACAAAATGCGAGTGGTAATTTATGGCAGCAATTTCGCTGTTCTTATTGATCAAACCGACTTGATGATAAAGATTTGGAGCACCTAAAATTGCTAGCATTGCCCCGTCGGGGCAATAGCTTTCCAAGACGGCAGCTTGCTTGATGATTAAGTGTAAAGCAACTTCTACGTCAATAACACCTGCCACGACGGCAGAAGTGAATTCTCCTAGACTGGCACCTATCACGAAATCCGGTTCCAAGCCCCTCTCTAACAAAAGCTGAACCAGTGAATACTCAAACATGAAGATTGCCGGGTGGCTATATTTCAATTGGTCAAAGACCGCATGCCTTTCTTTTTCATCGTACACATACCGAATAACTGATTCTCCCATCAAATCAGTGGCAATCTCATCAAGCTTGTCCATCCACATGCGAAAAATCGCATCGTGATGATAGATTTCTGCTCCCATTTGATAGGATTGAGAGCCCTGGCCTGAAAACAGGAATATGACTGGTTTACTCATGACGGGTCATAGAACGAGAAAACGGGAAAACGTGAAAACGGGAAAACGTGAAAACGGGAAAACGGGAAAACGTGCCTTACCACTTGCCTCCGCCCCTAACCCCTAACCCCTAACCCCTGCCTCCGCCCCTAACCCCTAATCCCTAATCCCTAATCCCTAACCCCTGCCTTCTAAGAATCCACCGGCCAGTTTCTCCGCTCTTCCTTCAAGAGGTGAATCTGGGCGAAATGTCTCTCGAAAAACTAGCGTGCCTAACTCGGTTTTACTCATTTTTTCTAACTCTTTGCTATCATACCCCCAGCGTGAGAGAATTCTCTTGGTGGCGTCGAGTGATATTTTCATGACTTTATAAACACTATCGCATTTTCTATACTTCTCTCCGGAGGCGAATGAAACCTCCGTAATGGTAGATTTCAACCCTTTTGCTGCTCTCGCTTCAACGACTTCAGGCGCGAATTCAGGTGTCGCAGGGATGCCGATTAGCCCAAGATGTTCCGGTGTAATGTCTTCGACAAATATAGGAACACCGTAATCGATGCCATTGAAATTGCTGCCTAAAATTTGACAATTGGCAACCACCATCACACTGTCATAGCTGGCTATCTTGTCACCTGCTAGCCTATGTTTATCAGATATTCTGCTCACCTTCTGTAGCATTTTCGATGCTCTGCCCCTCCCGTCTCTTTCGAGGAGGATTTCTCTGGTTGACTCAGCCATTTTATCGCATAGCCATCTATATTGTTGTGCTTTCTCTAGTGTGCCGATATTGGCATAGCCTTGCGTATGCGCCTGCCCCAGTCCAAAATAACCCTGTTGGAGGTCTAATTTACCATTCCGTTTCAGGGGGCCTTGAGCAACACAATCGGAAGCGTAGTTCATGCCCATCTCTATAGCTAGCAATGCTAGTTCCACCGACGAGCCCGAGACATAACTGCCGACCTCTTTGGCAATCTTTCGGCGTAGCTTATAGATGTTGCTATCTCTAACATTGATATGGGCACCAACAGAGACAAAATCGGCATCATCGTTTTCCGGCAACACCTCCTTCCATCTTTCCTCATCAACACTCACGTTAAATTTGTCAAACTTGTCTTGCAGGTTAAACGCAGGAACTCGCGCGCACCCGCTTATGAAAGAATCCTGCTTTAGAATCAGATGGTTATGGATTAAATAGAGAAGAAGAAGCATCGGGATGCCATCGATGATATGCCTGTATACAAGGGCACTTATTATGTACGAATCCTGCGCTTCATCAAGAATAATACTCACCTGGATGAATTTCGTAAAATCTCTGTCTTGACCGAGCTCAACCTGATGTCCAATTCTCAAATCCTTCTCACCAGGCAACTGTCCCTTAACGACTTTAACGTCTGCGTCTAAAACCATATCTCCATAATGTTGAGCAGCCAGTTGAATCGCTTCTTTGACAAGGCTTTCAATCTCTGAGGCACTGCCAAATCGAGAGAGGTTTCTCCTGACCTCAATGCCTAGTTCAAAATTCTTGACCGTCCTGGTTTTAATATAGTCCCAGCCGCTCTGAGGCATGATTAAACCCAGTTTTTTTCCAATCCAATCCCTTGGATACCCCAAGGTCGATTGCAAATGGAGCATAAATTTCATCAGCCCCGGCTTAATGACGAGCCCCATAATATCCCTTCCTTTTTCCAGGCAATGGAATTTTGCCAATCCGAGCGTATTGCTTCAGGTATGTTTTCATCAGATCCAGGTCGATGGCCGGGCAGACGATACCTTCTTTTTCTAGTATTTGTGAGGTATAGGTTGCATCCGGATAGCTATCATTTTCAAAGAAGGCTTGGTCAAGATTGTATTTGAGTATGTTCAATAACATTTGCGTTTCCTGATGCTCCCGATAACGTAGGACACCCTCATCTACCATATCCATATATTTATCAGGCGCGACGAACTCGATTTCATAACCCAGTTGGATAAGGATGTCCACAATTTCATACAACCGTTTTTTCTTTGGATTGACGAGATGGTAAGTCTCCCGAAACGTCGGTCGCTTTTGAAGGATAAACACGATTCCGCGTGATATGTAATCAACCGGAGTCATATCAAAGTAGTTCTCCCCTTTCGCCGCTAAACCCGTTTTTATAATCAGTTCAAAATTCTCATAGAAAATATCAGTGACACCATTTGTACTAAAAGGATAATGACCTGTTTTGCTATCGCCTAGTATGTTTCCGGGACGAACGATATCCCACATCAATCCTTCACCTGATGCCCGCCTGACCAGTTTTTCGCCTTCAAATTTAGACCGCTGATACCCCAGTTTTGGAAACTGTTGCTGCCGATCGAAATCCGCCTCCTTATAGGAGATGTTACTTTTGTAAATGATGTCCCCCATCACACTGTAACTGGAAATATAGAGAAGGTACTTTTGCTTTGTTTCCAAGACCAGATCGATAATCTTCTGAACGCCATCCACGTTGATCGGCTTCAAATGCTGATATGACAAATACAAATTCGTTGATGCAGCCGAATGTATGGTAGCATCAATCGTATTTGTAAGGTCTTTATAGGTGCGATCCGACAGCCTCAATCTTTCCTGACCAATATCACCAATCACCGGTATGACCCGTTTTCTGAATTCGGCAATCAGTCTATCTTTTTTTCCATATACCAGTAAGGCGTTCTTTATTCTGGCATTTGCCTTCTTAGTATTTTCGGCTCTTACTAGGCAGTAGATTTTTGAATCTGTTGATAGCAACAGATCGCGCAGTATGTACGAGCCTAAAACCCCCGTTGCGCCGGTAAGCAGTATATTTCGATAGACGAAGTCCCCTCGTTTTATGAGTGTGTGGGGCTGGTCCGGTTTTGCCAGTTCGTTCTTCTCATCGGTCCGGGCGTCCGCAGGTATTATTTCTAACGACTCCGCCTTAACTGTTCTCTGCCCCTCTTTTATTATCCCGTTGTCGATAAAATAGTGCGATAAGGCTTCTACTGTCGGGTAGTCGATAATAATGGCAGGGTCAACGGTTTCATTCCAAGCATCTTCTATTTCATTCACCAAAGTCATGATAGAGATTGAATCCAAACCGTAATCGCCGAAATTCGTCTCGATATCGATTTCCCTCTCATCGATCTTCAAAATATCTGAAATGATTTTCACCAGTTTTTGTTGAACGCTTGCTTCTAGTTTTGGGCTGTCAAAGACCAATTGACTTTCGTTGGTCTGTTTTGGGGTGGGTTCCACCTCACGGAATAATCTCAAATCAGCCGCCTTAAACTCAAAATCCTCTAACTTAGCCAACACATGTCCTGCTTCATTACAGATGGTGATGTTAAAAACAGCCACATTCCGTTTTTTTGTATCAATAGGTTTAACATAAGCATAACAGACAGTTTCTAAAGGACCGAGGATTTCAATTTCTCCTATAGAGATCGGTATATATAACCTCTGATTGGGGTCATCGGCATAGAAGTAAGCGATTGATTGCAGAGCGCCATCCATAATCGAAGGGTGAATCTCAAGTTTGTCGGTATCTGGAGCCCTATCCGAAATGACTAGCTTGGATAGCACTTCCTTTTCACCTTTGTATACGTTCTGAATGACTTGAAATGACCTCCCGTAACGCAATCCGATGGTTTGGAATCTTTCATAAATGTCCTCATTACCCTTGCTTTCGGCGAGTTTTTCTGTTAAGGCGCTCAGATCTAAGCTTTCGCCCTCTACGGATTGTATGTTTCCATTACGGTACGCAATTCTGCCATGGGAATATACGATCTCATCACCATTTTCACTGAAACCGGAAATCTCGTATTCTACGAGGGGGAAGTGCCTAGAGTGCCTAGAGTTGTCGGAGGGCTGTGGCAAGAGACGATTTTCTGTTTTCCATCTCACCGTATTCTGCAATTGACCTTCATTTGTAGGGCGTAACCGAATGTGAATGTCCTTGCCAT
>Ga0214472_10009567_pt1 | contig 10102 bp, 3 predicted proteins | sample RVTome_6_FD_207662 | JGI IMG/M metagenome (GOLD analysis project Ga0214472, IMG submission 207662) | Soil microbial communities from uranium-contaminated site in the Upper Colorado River Basin, Wyoming, United States - RVT140D175 | ecosystem: Environmental > Terrestrial > Soil > Contaminated >...
GGGTGTAGGTCCTGAGATGGAAAGCAGTTCTGCAAGTTTCATGAGATCCCCTTCTCTCAAAATTTTCTCAGCGGACAATGTCGCAGCGGTTTGTTGACTTTTTCTCTTTCCCGGATATCAGTACCCCTTCATTTCTTCGGTTACAAATGGTTTGGTCGGGGCTTTTTTCAGTATCTCCGTGAGGATGGTGTTCATTGTGTTGACATCATTGTCGAACCCGCCATGCGAGACGCTGGAGGTCGCGCCTTTTTTGCCATTGGAGTATTTAATCGACAGACCAGGGTGCCTGGTCAATTTTTTCGAATAACGTTGCATCCCCAGAAGCGGCTTGTCGGTTTGTCGCTCAAGGGCTCGAGAAACCAGATATAATAACGACTTATGGTACACAAGAGCGACCTTGTCATCTAGTTCCAGCTGTTCCGTCAGATTGTAGATAGAGAGGGAGGGCAGTCTGACCTTTATCTTGCTGCTGTCCTTCGCCTGAATCCTGGGTTCATAGTGTTCCCGATAGAAATCGATTGAGCAGGCGGGAGCCATCAGGCTACAACTCTCTATTAAATAGGGAAAATCAAGGGCATCCAGACTATGCAACAGATGACCGAGCAGTACGGCACCGGTGCTGTGTCCGACCAGATGAATGTTTAAGGGTGTATCTTTTAGTGCCTCTGCAAAAGCCTTGATGACAAATAGGCCGTCGCTTATTTTACCGCTCTTTTTTAAATCAAAGGGAAGAAAGGCATCGTACTTCATCTCCTCCCAGATCGGAGTGACTGGTTTGCGGACGAAATCTTCTATCAACCCGTCACTTTGTTCGATTAATTTATCCTGCATGTCCCGAAAAAATCCTTGCGTGCGATCACCGCAGAAGGCGCGCATAACCGCATCCTTAAATTCTTCCACCAGGCCGGTGTCGTACATGATATGAAAAGGATAAATGCCGTTGCGCTTGAAGCCTTCTTTTAAGGCTCTGATACGTTTTGCCGATGCAGCAGGATCGTTCAAACCGCCATGGGCGTAAATGAGCAGGTGTTTGTAATTATTATCGCTCTCAACTGAGGTCTTTATGAACTGCGCAGTTTGCAGTACATCCTCCGGCGTACTCCAGTAATCACCTCGTTCCTTGAAATTGCCGTCATCGAAATGGACGAAATGGCCTGCGATTTCCAGCCGTTTCGGTGCTGACTTGCCCGATTCGGCATCAACGGTTATCTGGCTGCGGGCAGAGAGACCGAAAATATTCGGCGTCGGAATAGCCAGCCGGAAAACCCAGCCGTCACTGATGTGTTGCAGCCAATCCTCATACAACCAGATGGCGCAACCGTTGGAACCCCACTTCGGGCCCCATGAATTCTGAACAATGAACCCCAGACTGTTATAGCCGATGATCGCAAAGGCATGGCCGGGAGGGTTGTCTTCGATAGTACCCGGAGGCACAATGACGGCCAGTTCTCCTTTTTTTTCTGCCTTGGGCGCGAACCAGCCGGAGTGGACTTCGGCCGAAGCATAGATCGCGCCGACCTCATTGAGTGCCGCGTGGTAGTCGCAAATTTCCGGCCGCAGACGATAATAGGCACCGACTGTGCAAAACCTGGCAGCCTTTGCCCTGTCAATGGTCAGTTCTCCCACATCATTTTCTAAATAGCGCCAATCATTTTCGCTGCAGACGCCCATATTTTTCCAGCCGCGTATCGCACCCCGGCAACTGGAACCCGCATAATCCTCACCCGGCCATTCATCATGATTCTTGGCCATTTCATAAAGCATCCGCGGACTGGCCTTGAATTGCAGATCTCTTTTTTGAACATTCAACAGATTGATGACCGCTGCCAGACCGAAACCGGTACAGGCCCCTTCCTTACCCTGATCGCGGATATCGATCCCGGCCCGGTTGTCTATTTCGGGCTGCAATTGAACGAGGGCGGGTTCGTACATGCGATCCCGAATGTCGGGCGTATCCTTTCGTGCATTGAGAATACGTTTTTTGCCGGCAGCATTTACGCTTGGAAATGATTGCTTTGCCATACTCTTCTCCTTTTAGCTAGAGGACCAAAGTGACGAAAACATGTGGCGTTATTGCATTTTTTGTTTGACTAAAAAAGCTACACCGATATATGGAAAACAAGTCGGCATAAGTACCTTCACTAAATTCTTTCAAAAAGCAGAAAGAATTTCTAAGGTACTAAATAATCATTCATTTGGTCAGAGAAAATGTTTTTTTCCGTTTGATGTCGCTTAAATTATTGCAACAAACCTTCGTAGTTTTTCGTGCTCAAATGTTTTTTCAATCTGTTCAAAAACACCTCCGGCTATCCAGCCTGGAGCGACTGTTGCGACTGTTCTTTCAACCGGTCGGCCAGGCCACTGAAACGTTCAATGTTTCTCGACAGGGCCTGTTCAAAGACCTGTTTTCCAGCGACGAGCTTTACCGATTTTTTGGCTCGTGTGACGGCGGTATACATCAGCTCGCGGCTGAGGATTCGATTCTCCTCCTCGGCCAGAACTACGACCACTTCGTCAAATTCAGATCCCTGGCTTTTGTGGATGGTCATCGCAAAGACTGTTTCACAACTGGGCAGACGATAAGGGGAATAGCTTTTCAGGCTGCCATCCGAACGTTCGAACCAGACTTTCATTGGTCCTTCGGGCGAATCCGGTAAACAGATGCCGATATCGCCGTTGAAGAGATCGAGGCTGTAATCGTTTCTGGTTATAAGCACCGGCCTTCCGGGATACCAGCTGTCCGACCGGCAGTCGAATCCCCGCCGGGCCAGCGATGACTCCACCCTGCTGTTGATTCCCTCTACCCCAAGACGTCCATAATGAATGGTGCAAAGAACCTGAAAACTGTTAAAGGCAGCGAAAATCTTATCGATGCCGGTCGTCCCGGTCGTCTCCGTGTATCGATACACCTCTGCCATGTAGCCTGCGTATTGTCTGCCGATGTAACCTATCGGATCCGCCTGCAGGACGGTGACATTTGAGGCGTTAACATCCATGAGGAGAGTCCAGGCCCCTTCACTGTCACCAGTGTTGATATTCTCGGCCAGTAGTTTGATGTTATCATCGAAACGATAGGTCTTTTTCAGCTCAACCGTGTTGTCCGGCAGGCTTTTTATAAAATCCCCGAGTACCGCTCCGGATTCCACCGAGGCGAGTTGATCCTTATCGCCAAGCAGCAGCAACCTTGCTCCGGGCTTCAAGGCATCGACCAGTTTACTCATCATGGCCAGATCCACCATCGAAGCCTCATCAACCACCACGACATCCCAACCCATCGGGTTTTGCCGATTATGCCTGAACTGCGGCGAATGACGCCTGAAACCAAGCAGGCGGTGCAGGGTCTGCGCCTCTGCGGGTATTGCCGCCAGGATTTCTGCCGGGAGCTGCATCCGGTCCAAACTGCTGCCGATCGATTCACTGAGCCGCATCGCCGCCTTGCCGGTGGGTGCGGCGAGCGCCACATCGAGGGTATGATCTATCGCAAGGAGCAGAAGAGCGAGTATTTTTACCACCGTGGTTGTCTTCCCGGTGCCGGGTCCGCCGCAAATAATGGTCAGCGCTTTCTGCAGAGCTACCTTTGCCGCCTCTTTCTGCCAGTCTGTTCCAGGCTCGGAACCTTCGAAATAGCTGTCGAAAAGATTTTCATAGCCACCTATGGGAAAGGTTACTGCCGCCATTTCGCTGATTTGTTCGGCCAGCCGGGTTTCATAATGAAAATACCTGTGAAGATACAGCTTGCGATTATGCAGCACAAGCGGAGTCTGACCGCCATCCGAGACCAGATGGAGAGTTTCAAGAAAACGTGCTTCAGCTCCCGTAACAGGCAGGCAACTATGCCCTGCCTCCTGCGACAAGGTGAGTGTTTTGACCAGTTGCTGAAATTTGTCCTTCTCCGCACCGGACAGGCGGGACCGCTCGGCCAGGAATCTTGAAAAATGGATATCGAGAAGGGAATAGCCATGCTCAGGGGTATAACCATGCTCAGTCATTTTCCGCCCCTCCTATCGCCAGGTCGAGTTCCTGCAGTTTCTGGTAGTCCGGGAGGGTCGAATAGACTCCGCTGCCTGGAATATCCGGTGACATGCCGCGCACAAAAAGGTATTTCACTCCCCCGAAATGCTGTTCATATCGATAATCGGGCAATACATTCTGCAGGTGGCGATGCAGAACCAGGGTGTAAATCCAATACTGGAGACCATAGTTATGGGACTGCATGGCCGCGACCAGCTGGTCGGGCCCGTAGTCGGTCATCAACTCCCCGAGAAAGTTGGTTTTATAATCAAAAATATAATATTTACCGTCGTGTTCGCATATAAGATCGACAAAGCCGGTCAAATATCCGCGCATCATTTTATGGCCAAGAGGGGCAACTGTCGGTTCATCGGCCAGAAGAGCATTTATCCGGTCGGTTGCCAGACGACCGAGGTGAAAATAAAAACCCATTTCCTTTAGACATTGCGCATCGGCCAGGTTGGCAAGACAGAAGCTTTCGGCAGCCAGCGGAGTTGCCACCACCAGCTCAAGCAACTTTCTTATATCGCCGGGTGCCGCTTCCGCGCCGTAACGAGTACACTTCTGCCTGAGCAATTCTATCATGGTGTCCTGCTCTTGTTGCCCCTGCCCGGCAATTGCGGAAAATGACAGGCTTTCCAGGAGATCGTGGATAACGTTGCCAAAATTTGGTCCTGCAGGCAGGCCGGTAACCCGAACCAGACGATGTCTGTCGATGTTATTTTCTGGAATTACTGCCGATTCGTTTTCATTATCATATTCACTGAGTGAAGCGAGAGACGAAAAACTCGACATCTGCCAGTCAGTGTGCAGAGACCGGCTGGAAGGCGGCAGCGGATGCAGGTCCTGTTCCCGCACATTTTTCAGATAACAGGCAGGCGGTTCATTCAGGAAAACAGTCAGATATTGCACGGATTTTTCTTTGGCCAACTCTGCAAATTTTTCCTGCTGAGCCTGATAATCAAGACTGTCCGCCGGAAATAGGAGATAGCCGAGGGCCGATTGAAAGGAATCGCCGACACTGCCGGCTTGCTTCACATCCGCCCAGCCGACATAACAGCGAATTTTAGCCCGCGTCAGGGCGACATAGAGCAGCCGCAGATCTTCGGCCATCTCTTCTTGTCCCGCCAGTTCCCTGCGGACTTCAAACTGGTCGGAACCCAGATCGACCACTACCCGATGCGACTCGTCATGACAGCTTAGCTGGTATTTTTCACCTTTTATCCGGTTACTGCCGTACCAGAGATAGGGGCAGAAAACCACAGGGTATTCCAATCCCTTTGCACTATGCATGGTTACAATGCGCACTGCTTCTTCATCACTTTCCAGAAGCAGCTCGGCATTTTCGGCACTCTGGTCACCTTGCCTCATTTTCCGCAGCCACTGAATAATCTGAGCAACACCAAGATGTTCAGTGTTTTCCTGTTCCTGGACAAGCTCTAAGAGCTGCAAAATATTGGCGATGCTCCTCTCGGCCATTTGACTTGCGGCAAGAGTCGGCAGGACCTCTTCCTCGATTAAAAGTCTCGTCATCATGGTAAGAAAGCCCTGCTCCTGCCAGAGCTGATTATATTGGAGAAAACGACTGTGATACCGGCTTGACCACTCTTCATCCCGCCACAGGTCATGGAGTCGATTGCCGGTGAAACCGAACCAGGAGATGGTCATCGCCGTCTTCAGCCGCCCCGTCTCTCCCGGTGCGGCAATGGCCTGGAGAAGAAGTAGCGTTTCCCGGCATTCATTGGTCTGATAAACGGATTGCCTGCTCCCGACCACCGCAGGAATTGCCGCCTCGGCCAGGGCTTGCCGATATTCTTCAGCCTGCCTGTTGCTGCGGACCAGAATGGCGATGTCGTGCGGAGCAAGAGGTTGTGGCGGCTGCTGCCCGGTCGTCTGCAACAGGATTGGAGCTGCCGGATCGAGAAGGCGGCCAAGCTCGGCCACGATGAATCGGCGAAAGCCGGTGGCCGCTTTGCCGGAGGTCCAGCGGCCTTTTTTATCTTCCGGTTCAGGCGGAAGAGTGCAATAAACCATCCCCGCCAGCGACTCGCTCCCTTTTCTTAAATCAATTTCTCCCTCTTTTTTGGCAGCCGATACCGGTCGATAACCAAGGGTTGTTTCCTCGAAAAAAAAGGGATTGGGCCTTGAACCAAAGAGCCGATTCACCTCTGCAATTAAAAAAGGATGGGATCGATAGTTTTTCTCAAGGGTCAGCAACTGGGTCGCAGCTTCCCGGGCCAGAAAATAGGAATGGATATCGGCCCCGCGAAATTTATAGATCGCCTGTTTTGGGTCGCCGATGAGATAAAGGTAATGGTTGGTTCCGCCAAAAAGAGTGGAAAAGATATGCCACTGGCTGCTATCGGTATCCTGGAATTCATCGATCAGCGCCACTCTGAACCGTTCGCCTAAAATTTTTTGCAGGAAGTGGCCCCGCTCACCCTTCAAGGCCTTCGACAGACGCAGGATCAGATCGTTAAACCCCATGGTCCCCTGCTGTTCAAGGCGATGAGTCACTTCGGCGCGTAGCTCCTTGGCAAGTTCGACCCTAAAGGTGAGGATCAAGCTATCAACGGCAGCGAGCAAGGCGTTGATTTCGCTTTCCGGCAGAGGCCAGCCGGCCAGATAAGCCTGTTTCTTTGCCTCGCCACGGATCTTGGTACCGTTCAGTTCCTGGCTGAGCGATTCCCAGCTCAGCAGGTGGATGTTAGCCGGAACCGTAAAACTCTTGCCACTCAAAAATGCTGAAAGGGACTGAAACCAGAGTTCGAAATCTTCAGTGAACTGTTTTTTAAAACAGCCTTCCGCCAAACCGGCAGAAAAGCAGTGGAAGAGCTCGGTGCTGTGTTCCGACCACCAGCAGCTTAGCCTCTCCATGGCTGTTTGCAGGGCAATCAGCACCTCCTCGATAGGACCGGCCCGGGGCTCGATACGGCCACTGTCTCCGAAGACTTCGGAAACACTGGCCAGCAATTTTTCAGGGGAGGCAAAGCAACCTGTGAGCAGGGAACAGGGCAGCGGAGCGAGCGAATAGATGCGGGTGCGCCAGAAGTCATCGGCTACCTGACGCCGGACATGATTGATGTCGGTGAGCAGCTCGACGTCAAAGAGCTGCCCGCTTTCAAGGGCCTGTTCCACCAGCATACGTTGACAAAAACCATGAATGGTGAAGATTCCTGCACGGTCGATATCATAGAGAGCAAGTTGCAGAAAATTGAGCGCGGCTTGATGATCTTTGATAGCCGATATCCATTCAAGAAGGGTTTGGTCGACTTTTTCCGGAGTCTTGTCCAATTTGCCGGAAAGCAGCTCTCTGGCCTCAACCAGTCTTGCCCTGATGCGGGACTTCAGTTCTTCAGTGGCTGCTTTGGTGAAGGTGACGATCAGAATCTTTTCGATGGGCTCTCCCAGTTCGACCAGAGCCCGCAAAACCAGCATGCCGATAGCGTAGGTTTTGCCGGTCCCGGCGCTTGCCTCGACAAGGTTGACTCCCTTCGTCAGTTCAACGCGGGCGGCGTCGAATATTTCGTAGCCGTTATTCATCGGCCGCACTCCAGATCGGACACATTATCTCATGGCAAAGCCGCTCAAACTCCATTTCTAAACCGGCCTCTTCCCCGCTGCCGCCAAGTAACAGCTCCCATTCCGGTTCATAGCCGTTTTGCAGACGGGTAGTCAATATCTGCAATGCCTTATCGAGAGGCGGGGTTCGAGAGCGATCGTTTGCCAGTTGCCGGGAATAAGCAAAGGCTGGTTCGATAAAAAACGGTGATGGTGCCCGGCATCCTTTCTCGAAATGGGAGAGCAGCATGCCAAGATCCGGCCCGGAGTCTGCACCGCTGAAACCGACGATTGTATCCATCGCTACAATCCGCGTTTTGGCTGACGGCACGAGACAACCGAGCACCAGATGATGTATCCAGCCCGACAGCAGATCGCGTCCCCGCAACTTTCCGAACCGGACCAGCATGATCCCGTTATCATAAAGGCTGGAAAGTGTCCCATACAGACGATAGTTGCCCACGGCCAGATCCAGCGGCACATCGTTGCGTCTTACCCCCATCCCCTGCTCGTGCACCGTCTCGATAAATGTTTCCACACCGGCCCGTTTTTCTTCGAAGGCAAGCCGGCCGGAGGTGCCGAGTGGCCATTGCCCCCGGGTTTGAATTTTCTTGATTAAATCGCCGGATTTACCGGCAAGTTCCAAACGGATCATTTGCTCTTCGACCAAATATTTATCGAGACCTGATACTTCAAACATCTCCCGGTCGTCCGGCAGGTCTTCGCCTGTATCCAGTCGAATACCCAGACAGTCTTTGATAAAATACTTCTGCGGGTTGAGATAAAAGCGAAGCAGATCACTGAGCAGCACTTTATCTATTTTTTCGGCAAGCGCTCCCTGCCACCAGTCGGCAGTCGGCTGTACACCCCGTTGCAGGATCTCAGCTGTTTTGCAGGAATAGCTGTCGTAGCTGAAAAGCCTGGAATCGCCATCTGTTCCGAAATATTTTCTGCTGAAAGGATGCAGAGGATGACGGACAACAAGGTCTTTAACGCCGTAGCCGTTCTCAAGCACTTCAAGAAATTCGGTAATCACAACGGAGGGCGGAATCACTTCGTTGGTTCTAATCGATTGACCGATATAGCTGAGATAAAGGCACGATCTGGCCGCCAACAGTGCCTCCATGAATTGGTACCGGTCATCCGCGCGCGGCGAGCGATCGCCGGGCCGAAAGTCGGTCCCCATCAGGTCAAAGGTGTCGTGGTTATCGTTTTTTGGAAAGACTCCGTCACAGAGACCTATCAGGCAAACCACCTTGAACGGAATGGAGCGCATCGGCAGCATCGAGCAGAAGGTCAGTTGTCCACGCAGAAATCCCGTACTTGACCGGCTCTCTTTAGCCGATTGAGTAAGCCATTCACAAATCACCTTAAATTCCACCTCGCCCGAATGAAACGGACTGATCGAATCGGCGAGCTCCCCAACCAGAGCCCGCAGTTCCACCAGCTCCTGTTCGTATTCGTCGCCGAAAAGCTGCTGTACAACAGCCAGAAGCGTCTTCGACCAGTCGTCAACCTCACGGTTCTGCTGGAAGTCATGCCGTGCATTTTCAACCAGTTCGATAAACCGGCAGAGCCCACCAAGAGCAAGCGCCCCTCTTCCTTCGATATCAGGGAAAGGCAGCACGCCATCGATAAATTCATCGGTTTCAATGGCATAGCCCATTAACAGCCGGTCAAGTCCCGCCCGCCAACTGGTCTCCTCAAAACCCGGAAGACCATCCTCGCTCCGCTGCTGACCGGACAGGCCCCAGCGGATTCCGGCACCGACCACCCATTGCTGCAGGATCTCGAGGTCGGAGGGCGACAGCTGGAACTGGGGAAAAACCACCGGCTGCCGCAGCAGCTCCAGCAGTTCACTCCAGCCGAACCTGCCGGAAAAGAGCTCAAGAAAACTTATGAAGGCGGCAATGATGGAGTTGCGCCTGCGGATACTGCGATCTGCGATGGAATGCTGGATATCGTCAAAAACGGCGGGAATCAGCGGTGCATATTCCTGGATATCCGGAGCCATAACGATTATATCCCGCAACTCGAGCTGGGGATTTAAGTGCAGGAGGTGGAGCAGATGATCCTTAAGAACCATTATTTCCCTCAATTTTGAATGGCAGGAAACCACCTGGATCGAATCATCATCTGCAGCCGTCGGGGGTGGCGGGCCATCCGGCAGGCGGCCCTCCAGCAGATCGGCCTGGAGCCGTTGCAGAAGCGTGCCGTCGGCATATTCCCGGCCGTCGAGGGCGTCATCGTAGCTAGAAAACTCCAGGGCAAAATCTGCGCCCTCGATCATCATATTCTGTAAATCACGACCCTGCCTGCCAAGGGCCGCCAGGAGCGGATGGTGTTCCTCCCCCCAGGGTTGTGCCTGATCGGAGGTTTTCCGAGCCATCTGCTTGAACTGCGTTCTCCGGCTCACCACATCTCCCCAATAATTGCGGCAGGGAGAAAGCAGAAAAAGGTGGACGTTCATATGCCTTGACAGGCTATTGAGATAGTTGAGATAAATCGGCGGGATAGTGTGCAGGCCTAT
>Ga0214472_10009568_pt1 | contig 10102 bp, 7 predicted proteins | sample RVTome_6_FD_207662 | JGI IMG/M metagenome (GOLD analysis project Ga0214472, IMG submission 207662) | Soil microbial communities from uranium-contaminated site in the Upper Colorado River Basin, Wyoming, United States - RVT140D175 | ecosystem: Environmental > Terrestrial > Soil > Contaminated >...
CTTCCGCATACGTTACAGTAGAGTTCATGGGCTTTCTCCTTTTGAAACTCAATGGGTGTCATACTCTATTATATTGAAATTTCAAAAGGTTTTTTTATGAGAAAGCCCTGACACCCCTGGGGGGCGATGCGGTTTGTGGCCGCGTTTGTGGGGGCGGGCATTTTGGATCGCTATCCGGACTTGCGGGTGGGCACCTTGGAGTGTGGTTTTGGCTGGCTACCGTTTTGGGCCAGGCGCATGAATGAGCAAGCATCCTATGTGGGGGGCACGGCGGCGCTCAAGCACGCCCCGAGTGAGTATCTCTCCAGCGGCCGGTTTTTCTGTAGCATCGAGATGCACGAAGGAGAGGATATTTTCAATATCGTCAGCCAGTTTTTAGGCGACGATGTCTTGATGTACGCCTTGGATTACCCCCACCCCGAATGCCGTTTTCCCGGTTCCGTAGATCACGTTTTGGGGTGGTCGAGCATCGTGCCGGAGACGCAGAAAAAGCTGCTTTGGGACAATGCCGCGCGGTTCTACAAACAGACTTAAGGATGACGCATAAGGCCCCGGGATCCAATAAGTACATCGTGAAAAAAATCGGAAATTCATCGATTGCCTGTTGACAATTTGTCACAAGGGCTCATAATAGCGTCCCGCATGGTTGATTCTTGCTCTATACCAAAGTTCGTGCCGCTCCAGCTGACACCAGAGATTGCCTCCACCAGACCCTTCATCCGAACACCATGTGACCAATGGAATAGACGTTAGTCAGCCTCATCTCCACGAGGAGTACGGTTCGTATGAAGGAATATATCGTTCGCCGTTTGGTCTTGCTGATCCCCACGGTGTTAGGGGTTTCTGTCGTCGTCTTTTTGATGATGCATTTCATCCCCGGCGATCCCGTCGCCCTGCTGCTTGGCGACTACTACACCGAAGCGACGGCAGCCGCTATTCGTGCCCAATACGGCTTGGATAAGCCACTTTATACGCAGTACTTCATCTGGCTGACCCGCTTGTTTGTCGGGGATTGGGGGCAGTCCATCATCGCCAATCGCCCGATCTTCGACGACCTCGTCTATCGCATTCCAGTGACCTTAGAACTCATTGTACTGTCGATGGGCTTTGCCCTGCTCATCGCCGTACCCGCCGGTGTCATTGCCGCTCTCAAACCCTATTCCTGGCGCGACTACGGCGCCATGGTCACGGCGTTGATTGGCGTCTCCGTGCCAGAATTCTTCATGGGTATTTTGCTGATTCTGTTTTTTTCCCTGTTCTGGGGGATTTTGCCGGCGGTGGGGTACGTGCCTATCGGCGAGAGCCTCTGGGGCAACCTGACGCATATGATTCTGCCGGCGGTCACCTTAGGACTGGCGCGCGCGGCGCTGCTGACCCGTTTGGTGCGTGCCAGCATGATGGAGGTGATTCGCCTGGACTATGTCACCACGGCACGGGCCAAAGGCGTGCGGGAGTCGGCGGTGGTGTTGAAACACGCCCTCAAAAATGCTCTCATTCCCACGGTCACGGTGCTGGGCCTGCAGATTGGCTTTTTGATCGGTGGGGCCATCGTGGTGGAAACGGTGTTTGCGGTTCCCGGGGTTGGCTCATTCGGCATTGCCGCGATCTCCTTGCGGGATTACCCGCAAGTGCAAGCCTTTGTGCTCCTGTTTGCGGTCGGCTTTGTCTTGACTAATTTGATTGTCGATATCCTCTACGCTTTTCTCGATCCACGGATCAAATACGGGACCGCCACGAGCTGATGTTTACAGTGTGATAGGGATAGCGATAAAGGAATTCCATCATGAGATCGTCTGCCGCTTTGGCACCGGGTAGCTCCATCGATATGAAGGCCCAAGATGGGGCCACAGCCCGCAGTATGTGGCGCATTACCTTGCAGCGCATGAAGCGCAGCAATACCGCCATGATCGGCTTAACGATTGTCATGCTGCTACTTTTAGTGGCCCTGTTGGCCGATGTGGTGGCGCCCTATAGTCCTACTGAGACCACGCCAGTGAGTATGTCGCCGCCGACCTGGCAGAATCTCATGGGCACCGATCTGCTGGGCCGCGATGTGCTCAGCCGCGTCATTCACGGCAGCCGCGTCTCGGTCTATGTGGGGGTGGTGTCAATTCTGCTGGCTATTGTGATTGGCATTCCGTTGGGCACGGTGGCCGGCTTTTACGGTGGGCATGCGGATCAAGTGATCATGCGCATCATGGACATCATGCTCGCCTTTCCCATCTTTCTATTGGCCATCGTGATTATGGTCATCCTCGAACCCAACACCACCAACGTGGTCCTTGCGCTCTCGATCGTGCGCATCCCCATCCTGGCGCGCATTGTGCGAGCCAGTGTCCTCTCGGTCAAGGAGACCGAGTACATCGAGGCCGTCAAGGCCCTCTCGTTGTCGCAGATCCGCGTGCTCCGCCGCCATGTGTTGCCCAACTGCCTGGCGCCGATCATTGTGACCTCAACCCTCAATATTGGCAATGCCATTATTATTGAGGCCTCTCTGAGTTTTCTTGGACTGGGAACGCAGCCCCCAACGCCGACGTGGGGTTGGGACCTGAAGCAAAATTTGACGCTGATTGAGCTGAACCCTTGGATTACGATCTTCCCGGGCTTAGCGATCCTGGTTACGGTCCTGGCCTTTAATCTGCTCGGTGACGGTTTGCGTGATGCGCTCGATCCGCGTTTGAAGGCCTAAGTGGTTTGGTCGAAGAAAGGATAAGCCCCATGAAACGAAGATCATTTCTCGCCGGCGCGACCGCCATGGCCGGTGCCTCGGCACTGCCGTGGCACTTGGCTCTGGCTGCTGACACCCCGAAGCCTGGTGGTACCCTAAAGGTTGCATACGCCTCCGATATCCACGCTGGCCGTTTCACCCTGAACCGCGAAGGCCCCCCAGGGTACGAGACCTATTGGGTGTCCAACAACATCCACAATCAGCTTGTAACCCTTGGGACGGATTATGAAGTAACCCCGGATTTGGCGAAATCGTGGGACGTGGTCGACAAAGGTAAAGAATATATTTTTCACCTTCATGAAGGCGTCAAATTCCACGATGGCACGGATTGCGATGCGGAAGCGGTGAAGTGGAATTTTGACGATATGATCAAACGCGCCAAAAAAGCCTGGGTCTACGTCTATTTCAACCTGATGGAGTCCGCCTCGGTCGTCGACAAAAGCACCGTTAAAATCACTATGAAGGAACCCGCTGCTTTGCTGCCCGCCTTGGCCGGCTACTTCGGCGGGGTGCCTATCGGTTCTCCTACTGCGGTGGACAAGTACGGTGAAAAATGGAACCGCAACCCAGTTGGCACGGGGCCGTTTACCTATGATGAGAGTGAGTACCAGCCGGATCGTCTGATTGTCTTGAAAAAGAATCCCAACTATTTCAAAAAAGATGCTGCTGGGAATGCGCTGCCCTACTTGGATCGTATCGATATCCAGGTCATCAAAGATCCGTTGGCGGCGATGACCGCGCTGCGCACTGGTCAGATCGACTTCTTGCAGCGCGTCAATCCGCAGCACGTACCGATCTTGGAACGGGCGAAGGGCCTGGTACTCGAGACCGCCCCGGAGCGTATGCCACTGGTCTGTTTTATGAACATGCGCAAACCCCCCTTTGACGATGTGCGGGTGCGCCAGGCGATTGGCGGTTATGGATTAAATCGCAAGCAAATTGCCCAGACCGTGTTTCAAAACAGAGCCACCCCGCTGGTCAGCATTTTGCCGCCGGGGGTGCAAGATTACCTCGATCTCAACGAGATGTATCCGTACGATCCGGAGAAGGCCAAAGCCTTGCTCAAAGAGGCGGGTCACGGCCCTGATAATCCGGTGGAGTTTGAGCTCATTCTCAACAATGACGCCCCATTTTTTTCCGATGCCGCGACTTTGATGAAGAGTCAAATGGAAAAAATCGGCGTCAAGATCAAGCTCACCATGATGGATAAACCGGCCTTTCTGGACCGGTTCCTCAACAAATATGATTACCAGATGGCGATGGAAGATTTTGGGGCACTGGTGGACATCAATCAACGCTCGGTCAGCTTCTTCCGGGGGGCGAAGTCTAACTACGGTGGACTCGAGTCGCCGAAAATCGAGGAGCTGACGATGGCGTGGCGGCGGGAGCCTGAACCCGAGAAGCGCAGGGAAATTGCGTATGAACTCCAACGCACCTTTGCCCAGGATATGCTTTGGTGTAATATTACGGGTTCGCCTTACTTCCAGGCCTACCGCGACTATATCAAAGGCTACCACTTTATGAATCAGCTCTATGTGCACTGGGAAACGACTTGGTTGGATAAGGCGTAGTTTAATTTAAAACCCAAAATAAAAGACAGGTTCGGCGACCTGTCTTTTATGTTGCTTTGAGTATCGACATCGACATGGCGACAACGGCATCACAATCCGGTGCAACACCACCGCAAGCGGCTGAGACCGCCACCCCAACGCGGACCCGAAATGCGGCCAGTATTGCGTGGTCTCGCTTTTTCCGCAGTAAAACGGCAGTGATAGGGTTGATTTTAGTCTGTTGCTTGTTTCTTGCCGCCCTGTTGGCCGATCAACTCGCCCCTTACAGTCCCTATTTCGTCGATGCCGACGCCAGTCTCTCCACCCCTAGCCGAACCCATCCCCTAGGCACCGATCTTTTGGGACGCGATATGTTGAGCCGGATTCTACACGGCAGCCGCATTTCCCTCTTGGTGGGATTTGTGTCCATCTTTTTGGCCTTGGCGGTTGGCGTACCACTGGGGCTTATGACGGGTTTTTTCGGCGGTAAAATTGATCTCATCGCGATGCGTTTTATGGATGTCATCCTGGCTTTCCCGTTTTACCTGCAGGCCATCGTCATCATGGTCATTCTTGGACCCAGTACCACCAATGCGATTATCGCCCTGGGCATCGAGCGCATCCCGACCTTTGCGCGTCTGGTTCGGGGCAGCGTCCTATCGATTCGCGAATTGCCCTATATCGAAGCCACGGAGGCGTTGTCGTACACACCAGGACGTATTCTGTTCCGTCACATCCTACCGAACTGCATGGCGCCGATTATTGTCGCCGGCACGTTTTCTACCGCCACGGCGATTATCGTCGAAGCCACGCTCAGTTTCCTCGGCTTGGGCACCCAACCGCCCACCGCCAGTTGGGGCTGGGATCTGAAACAAAATCTCACGTTTTTGGAAATGAATGCCTGGATCACGCTATTTCCCGGGCTGAGCATTTTGTTGACGGTGCTCGGGTTTAACTTGCTGGGGGACGGGCTCAGGGATGCCCTGGATCCGCGCCTGAAACAGTGAGGCAGAGGCGGCACGGAGTGGAGCACTAATGGGCTATCAAAGCCATGAGAGGATCAATTTCGTAGCGGAAATCATACGTCCAGCTCAGAAAATCATCTGAAACTGCCCCATGTATTTTTGTACGAGTCCTTTCCATTCCGGGTGGCGTAAAAAGGCAATGAGTTCCTGATTGATCGGTTCCCGCCAAGGGCTATTGGCCGTGAGTCCCCAGCCGTAGGGTTTAAATTGAAAAGAATTGTTCTGCACGTGTAACTACTCAGGCCCTAAAATAGTTGCAAAACAAGGTTCATTCAGTTTATGCACCGTTCCTTCCTCAGAAACGCAGTAAGTCCGATTGCATCGAGACCCTTATCCTAGGCCGTCTAAAAACGCCGTTTTTGGGCCAAATTCTTTGACCGGTTTTTGGATCCGGCCGTATCGCTCAGAATGCCTATATTTACTGGACTCTGGACGCCAATGGGGAGGTCCAAAAAGCGGGCAAGGCAAATGGGCCGATTTAGACGGCCTACCCTTATCCTACCTGAGTAGTTACGAAAATATTTCCTTTCCTTTAGGGGAAGCTGAGCGCTATACTGCTCTCGACCATCTTTGTGATACAGGACGATAAACCCAACAGACACCGTGCCTTGCAGCTCTGAGGCTACGGCATGGGTTTGGTGCGGTCGCAGTCCAAGACAGTTCCCGCTGCCTCTCGTCCAACGCAGGCTTGGCCATGCTCAGCTGTCAGCGACAGCCATCTATGCCGAGGCCGTGGGGAAAGAAGTACACGATCTGGTGGCCCGTATGAGGGAATAAGATGGGACGACAATCGATAGAGCTCGGGCGTGGGGGCAAGACATCTGAGTCGAGCTGAATAGCAGTCCAGAGGCACTTCGTGTGAAGAAGGGAGATGGTCATGAGGCTCAATGCGGTTAGGCTCCTTATTCTTTTCGTCCTCAGCTTGCCTGTCGGATCACTCCCCGTCAAGGCGCAGACCCCCATCCCCCGCATTGGAATTCTCAACCCGCAGGCTCCGACAACGACAAACACCACTGGCGAAACCTTGGGACAGGCCACGGTCGACGCCTTCCGCCAGGGCTTGCGGGATTTAGGTTACGTTGAAGGCAAGAACATTCGCATTGAGTACCGGTGGGCAGAGGGACACCCGGAGCGCCTGGCCGATCTCGCGGCTGAGTTGGTCCGTTTGCCAGTCAATATCATCGTCACCGTCAGCATGAAAGGTGTCCGCGCAGCTCGAACAGCCACCGCTACAATACCCATTGTCTCGGGTGGCGCAGGCGACTTGGTCAAGGGTGGCTTGATCGACAGTCTCTCACATCCGGGTGGCAACATCACAGGGCTGACGGATATTAATCCAGACCTCAACGGCAAACAGTTGGAGATGCTGAAGACGGTGCTGCCCGGCATCTCTCGGGTCGCTTTTCTTAATGATGCGGCTGCTGATTCCAAAACCACAACGCTCCATTTACAGGCGGCTCAGACGGCGGCCCAAAAGCTCGGTCTCCAACTCCAGCCGGTTACCGTGAAAACTGCCAAGGCGTTTTCGGAGGCATTTGCCATCATGACTCAACAGAAAGCTGAAGCTCTGGTTGTGATGCTATCTGTCTTCACCATGCGCCATCGCAAGCAAATCGTGGCACTGGCGGCCCAAAGTCACATCCCGGCGATGTACCAGGGCAGAGAGTTTACAGAGGTCGGAGGACTGATGTCCTATGGGACCGACCGTCTCGACCAGTGGCGCCGTGCAGCCACGTATGTGGATCAGATTCTGAAAGGCGCCAAGCCCGCCGACTTGCCCGTACAGCAGCCACGGAAGCTTGAACTCGTGTTGAACCTCAAAGCGGCGAAGGCGCTTGGCCTCGCGTTTCCCCCGACGATTCTCTTGCAAGCGGATCAAATTATCGAATAAGGCGCGTGTCTAGTGATTGTTGTGCATAGAATGACCGTTGCATAGGCGGGTCAGTTAAAAGGACTGCTGATGGACACGAAGGCCCGCGTGACACGCTCCCTTCAGGACCCCGAGGAAACTCGCCAACCGCCTCGTGAGCGCGGCGGGCGGTTGCTCCGGCGCACCTTCCTTATTGCCATGCTCGTCGTTTGTGGTGGGTTGCTTACCAGTGGAGCGGTGGAACTCGCCTTTCGCTATCAGGAAAGTGTGACCGAGATTGGCACTCTCCAAACGGAAATGGCCAACGGCGTTGCCTTCAAAATTCAGCAGTTCGTGCAAGACCTCGAAAAAACGATGCGCGCCTCGACGCAAACGCCAGAGCTGATCACCGCTGGTCTGACCGCATCTTACGAATTTTATCTGGTCAAGTTGCTCGGCCTGGCCCCGGCCATCACCACGATCACGGCTCTCGACCAAAATGGCCGTGAACACTTAAAACTCTCCCGTGTTCAGCTCTTTCGACCTCAAGACCTGCAAGATCGCTCGGCGGATGACGTTTTTGTCCATGCTCGGCAGGGCGTCTCCTACTTCAGTCCGGTGTATTTCGTGAAGAACAGCGAACCCTATATGCAAATTGCCATGCCCATCGAGCGTTTTGCTGGCAATATCATTGGGGTCTTACTGGCCGAGGTCAATCTCAAATACGTCTGGGACGTGATCTCGCAGATCAAGGTGGGCAAGACCGGCTATGCCTATGTCGTGTCACGAGAGGGCGATCTCATTGCTCATCCGGATATTAATCTGGTGTTACAGCGTCAAAATCTCAAGTCTCTACCCCAGGTTCAAGCCGCCCTCAGCAAGAGCCCTACACCCAGTACCGCTCTGCCCAACCTTGCCGGGGAGTCGGTCTTCAGCTCTCGCGCATCTATTCCGGAATTGGGGTGGACCGTTTTTGTTGAACGGATGGCAGATGAAGCCTACGCACCCCTATATCACTCGTTGCTGCGCACCGCTGTGTTGCTCCTGGTTGGACTGGGCGCGGCCGTCGTAGCCAGTTTCGTGATCAGCCGACGCGTGGTCCGTCCGGTGGAACAGCTTCGGCAAGGGGTGGCGCGAATCGGGGCCGGCGCCCTGGATTATCGCATCGAAGTACAGACCGGCGACGAGTTGGAAGCCTTGGCAGCGGCGTTTAATCAGATGACCGCACAGCTCCAAGAGTCCTATGCCGACTTGGAGCAGAAAGTCGATTTGCGCACCCAGGAACTCCAATCGAAAAATGAGGAACTCGAAATGGCGTTGCACCAGGTGCAAGAGATGCAAAACCAGATCATCATGCAAGAGAAAATGGTGGCGCTCGGGGGCTTGGTGGCAGGTGTGGCTCATGAGATTAACACCCCGGTGGGCATTGGCGTCACGGCCGCCTCCTTGCTTGGCGAGCAAACCGCCTCGTTTCGCAACCTCTACCAAGATGGGCGTATGAAGCGCTCAGATTTGGAAACCTATCTGGAGACGGCCAGTCAAAGTAGCACCATGCTCTTGTCCAACCTAAACCGCGCGGCGGAGTTGATTCAAAGTTTCAAACAGGTGGCAGTGGACCAATCGACCGAGGAGCGACGCTGCTTTCCCGTCAAGGCCTATTTAGACGAGATTTTGCTGAGTTTACGCCCCCAGCTTAAGCGTACCTCGCATGAGATTGCGGTGCATGTCGACGAGGGACTTCAACTCGACACCTACCCCGGCGCTTTTGCTCAGATGGTGACGAACTTGGTGATGAACTCCCTCACGCATGCCTTTGCCCCTGGGGAAACCGGGCAGATCACCTTGGATCTCTCCACGACGCCGAAGCCCGTGACTTTCACCTATAGCGATAATGGGTGCGGCATACCGGCTGAGCACCTCGAGAAGATCTTTGAGCCCTTTTTTACCACCAAACGCGGTCAGGGTGGCAGCGGACTCGGGTTGCATATTATCTACAACCTGGTGACACAAAAACTCGGCGGCACGATGCACTGTGAAAGCGCCGAGGGAGAAGGGACACGTTTTGTCATGACGTTTCCGCGGCACTCGCCGTAATCCATGCGAGCAAGCGGTTCACGAGGGCCGTATGCCCTATGGAGAGATATCGATGCCAGAGGTTTCCCAGCATTCCCTGTTTGCGCCTGATGACGATGATGAACTCATCTTTGCCGATGAAGACCCGGAGCCAGGTGCCCGAGATTCGGATGACGAGGCAGATGCGGATGCATCTGCCCAGATCACGGCGCCGGCTCCTGATCCCTGGACGATACTCGTGGTCGATGATGACGACGAAGTGCACCAAATCACTCGGCTGGCGCTGCAAAATGTGCGGTTTGAGGATCAATCCTTGACAGTTCTGAGCGCGCACTCCGGGGGTGAAGCCCTTGCACTGCTCGGTCGTCATGGCGGCATTGCCCTGGTCTTGCTGGACGTGGTGATGGAAACCGATGATGCCGGGCTGCGCGTCGCTCGCGACATTCGCGAGGTCCTTCGCAATGAAGCAGTGCGGATTGTGTTGCGGACCGGGCAACCGGGCCAGGCGCCGGAACGTGACGTGATCGTTGACTACGACATCAACGACTATAAGACCAAGACCGAACTGACCGCGACCAAACTCTTTACCGCGGTGATCACCGGTATTCGCGCCTTTCGACATATCACCACGATCCAACGCATTGCAGAAGAGAATGCGCAGCTCTATGCGGATTTGCAAACGGCGGTTGCAAAGGTGGCCTTGCTGGAGCAAGCCAAAACGAACTTGAGCAAATTTGTGCCGCAGTCGGTCCAGCGCCTCATCGACACTAACCCCGATGCCCTCGCCCTCGACAAACTCGAGACGGATGTCTCGGTGCTCTTTCTCGATATCGCCGGCTATACCCAGATGAGTGAAGCCCTAGATCAAGACAAAGTG
>Ga0214472_10009569_pt1 | contig 10102 bp, 14 predicted proteins | sample RVTome_6_FD_207662 | JGI IMG/M metagenome (GOLD analysis project Ga0214472, IMG submission 207662) | Soil microbial communities from uranium-contaminated site in the Upper Colorado River Basin, Wyoming, United States - RVT140D175 | ecosystem: Environmental > Terrestrial > Soil > Contaminated >...
GCGGCGCTACGCCGGGCTGGGCGACGTCGTCGTGGTCACGATCAAAGACGCCATTCCGACCGGCCAGGTGAAAAAGGGCGAGGTGGCCAAGGCGGTGATCGTCCGGACGGCCAAGGAGACCAAGCGTAAGGACGGCTCCTACATCCGCTTCGATGAAAACGCGGCGGTGCTGATCAACGACGAAGGCGAGCCCCGCGCCACCCGCATCTTCGGGCCCGTGGGCCGCGAGCTGCGCGAGAAAAAGTTCATGAAGATCGTGTCGCTCGCGCCGGAGGTCATCTGACATGAAGCCGCTCGTCTACAAGAAGTCCCGGCGCGTACGGGGGAGGGTGCCCGAGCGGCACAAGCTGCACGTCGCCAAGGGCGATGTGGTGCGCGTGATCAGCGGTGAGCACCGCGGCAAGGAAGGCAAGATCCTGCACGTCTATCCCAAGAAGTTCCGGGTGGTCGTCGAGGGCGTGAACGTGGTGAAGAAGCACAAACGGGCGACGACGCCGCAGGGCGAGAGCGGGATCATCGAATTCCCCGCGCCCATCGCCGCCTCGAACGTGATGCTGCTGGACCCGAAGTCGGGAGCGCCGACGCGCGTGCGGCGGCGCCTGGACAAGGACGGGACGGTGGAGCGGATCGCGGTCAGGTCCGGCCAGCCGATCCCGAGGGTGAGGTAAGGAATGGAAGACCAGGAAAAGCAGGACGCACCGAAGGAGACGGGTGAGGTGGTTAACCCCGGGGCCACGCCCCGAGGTGACGCGACGCCAAAGGAGGCGACGCCGGAAACGGCGGCTGCCCCTGCGGAAGCGGCTGCTCCCGAGGCCAAAAAGCCCAAGACTCAGAAGGCGCCCAAAGAGGGCAAGGGCGCCAAGGGCGGCAAGGGTGGCAAGGGTGGCAAGGGCGACGCGCCCGCCCCCACGCCCGAGCCCGAGGGCCCGCCGCCCGAGCCCGCGCCGCGCGCGCGGCTCTGGGATTTCTATGAGCAGCAGGTGCGCGGCAAGCTGCAGCAGCAGTTTGCGTTCACGAACCCGCACGAGATTCCGAAGCTCAAGAAGATCGTGCTGAACGTCGGCATGGGTGACGCACCGAAGAATCCCAAGGGATTGGACGCGGCGGTGGCCGAGCTGGCCGCCATCACCGGCCAGCACCCGGTGGTGACGCGCGCCAAGAAGGCGATCGCGAACTTCAACCTGCGCGAAGGGCTGCCGATCGGCTGCGCGGTGACGCTGCGCGGCGGCCGCATGTACGAGTTCCTCGATCGCTTCATCACGATCGCGGTCCCGCGCATGCGCGACTTCCGCGGGCTGCCCACGAAGAGCTTCGATGGGCGCGGGAACTACACGCTGGGCATCAAGGAGCAGATGATTTTCCCCGAGATCGACTACGACAAAGTCGAGCGCATTCACGGGATGGACATCACGTTCGTGACGAGCGCCGGGCGCGACGACACTGCGCTGGCGCTCCTGCGAGAGCTGGGCATGCCGTTCCGGGTGGAAGCCCCGGGCGCGGCCGGCGCGGCAGCCTAGGAGACCTCATGGCGAAGAAGGCGTGGATCGAGCGAGTCAAGAAAGGGCCGAAGTTCAAGGTGCGGCGCTACTATCGCTGCCGCCGCTGCGGCCGTAGCCGGGGCACGCTGCGGAAGTTCGAGCTGTGCCGCATCTGTTTCCGTGAGCTTGCGCTGCGCGGGGAAATTCCCGGCGTGCGCAAAGCCAGCTGGTAGGTCGGGGGACACGAGATGAGCGTTATTGATCCCGTCGCCGATATGCTCACCCGGGTGCGCAACGCCTGTATGGCGGGCCACCGCCGGGTCGACATGCCGGTGTCGAAGCTGAAAGTCGCAATTGCCACGATTCTCCGCGACAACCACTACGTCCAGGACTTCAAGGTGCTGGACGATGGGCGTCATGGATTGCTGCGGCTGTACTTGAAGTATCACAACGACGCGCCCGTCATCCGGGAGCTGCACCGCGTGTCGTCGCCCGGCCTGCGGCGCTACGTGAAGGCGCGGGAGATTCCCCGCGTCAAGAACGGCCTCGGCATGGCGATTCTCAGCACGCCGCAGGGACTGATGACCGACCGCGAAGCGCGCACCGCCCGGGTGGGCGGCGAAGTGCTCGCGGTGGTTTGGTAGGAGCGAGCGATGTCACGCATCGGGAGAAAACCCGTTCCGTTGCCCACAGGGGTGACGGCGCAGATAGACGGGCACAAGGTCACGGTGAAGGGGCCGAAAGGCGAAATCAGCCGCACGCTGCACGAGGACATGCTGATCACGCTCGAGGACGGCTCCGTCGTCGTGAAACGCCCCTCGGAGGAGGCGCAGCACAAGGCGCTGCACGGCCTGACGCGCACGCTCGTCGCCAACATGGTGCAGGGCGTCACGGAAGGCTTCGCCAAGTCGCTCGAGATCCAGGGCGTCGGCTACAAGGCCGAGCCCAAACCGTTTGGCGTGCAGCTCGTGGTCGGGTTCTCGCATCCCGTGCCCTACCACGCGCCCCAGGGCATCAAGATCACGGTGACGAACAACGTGAATGTGAAGATCGAAGGCATCGACAAGGAACTCGTGGGTCAGGTGGCCGCGGAGCTGCGCAACGTCCGGCCGCCCGAGCCCTACAAGGGCAAAGGCATCCGCTACGCCGGCGAGCAGGTGCGCCGCAAGGCGGGCAAGACGGCCCAGGCGGCGAAATAAGCCATGCGATCCATTCGGAAGATCAAGACGTCGGCGCATCAGCGCTATCGCCGGCACCTCCGCGTTCGCAAGAAAGTGGAAGGGACGCCGGAGCGGCCACGCCTGGTGGTGTTCCGCTCGTCCAAGCACATCTACGCCCAGCTCGTGGACGATCAGCGCGGCGTCACGATTGCCGGAGCCGCGGACACCTCCGAAGGCGTGCAGATCGAAGGCAAGGGGAAGGTGGCGCGGAGCTTCGCGCTCGGCCGGCTCATCGCCGCGAAGGCCAAGGAGAAAGGCATTGCCAAGGTCGTGTTCGACCGTGGCGGCTATCAGTATCACGGGCGCGTGAAAGCCGTTGCTGATGGCGCCCGCAAAGGGGGATTGGAGTTCTAATGGACGATCACAAGGAAGAAGCGGCAGCGCCGGCCACCGCGCCGGCGGCCGACGCTCCGGCGGTCGAAGCTCCGGCGGCGGCACCCGAGGGACACCGACCTCCGCGCGGGCCTCGCGGCCAGGGTGGTGGCCGCGGCGGGCGCGGCCGAGGCCGCGGCGGCGACCGGCGGGACGGCGACCGGGGCGGTCCGGGAGGGCGCGAGGGCGACGGCATGGTCGAGAACGTCGTCGCGATCAACCGGGTGGCGAAAGTCGTAAAGGGCGGCCGGCGCTTCAGCTTCAACGCGCTGGTTGCCGTCGGCGACGGCAAGGGACAGGTGGGCATCGCGACCGGGAAGGCGAACGAAGTCAGCGAAGCGGTCCGCAAGGCCGTCGAGGCCGCACGCCGGCGCATGTCGGAAGTGCCGCTCACGGGCGGCACCATCCCGCATGAGATCATCGGCGAGCACGGCGCGGGCCGCGTGCTGCTCAAGCCCGCCGCGTCCGGTACCGGCGTGATCGCCGGAGGGCCGGTGCGCGCGGTGCTCGAGTGCGCCGGGATCCGCGACATCCTCACGAAGAGCCTGGGCTCGACCAACCCGCACAACATGGTGCGGGCGACGATGGACGGGCTGAAGCGGCTGACGACGGCGCGGCGCGTGGCGAGGGAACGGGGCGTGGAGCCTGAGGCGATTCATTACCGCGCCCGCCAGGAGAGCACGGTGACGCATGGGTAGGCTGCCACCCACCCGGAAATACCGGAAGCGCAAGCCGGGCCGGGACCCCGTCCTGCCGCCGGCGGGAAAGGGAAACCTGCGGATCAAGCAAGTGCGCTCCGGCAGCGGCCATTCCTACCGCATGAAGCGGACGCTCGAGGCGTTGGGTCTCAAGCACCATCAGGATGAGGTCGTGCACCCGGATCATCCCGCGCTGCGCGGCATGCTCCAACAGGTGCGCCACCTCGTGCAGGTGACAACGGAAAAAGAAGGAAAGAAGTAATGCCAAAGGCGAAGGCAAAAACGACACGGAAGCCCAGGACGAGGGCCAAGTCCCGAGCCCCTAACCCCGAGGCCCAATTCCAGCGGCTCGCGCTGCATGATCTGCGGGCGCCGCGCGGCTCGCATCGCGCGCGCATCCGCAAAGGCCGGGGCCCGGGATCGGGCATCGGCAAGACGGCCGGTCGCGGCGGCAAGGGTCAGACCGCACGGCAGGGCGGCAAGGTGCGCCCCGGGTTCGAGGGCGGGCAGATGCCGCTCATCCGGCGCATTCCCAAGCGCGGCTTCACCAATCCCTTCAAGCAGCCGGCGCAGGTCGTGAACGTGCGCCATCTCGTGCTGCTCGCCGAGGGCGTCGAGGTGACGCCGGAGACGCTGTTCGGCGCCGGGCTGGTGCGCCGCCCCGACCATCCGATCAAGCTGCTCGGCACGGGTGAGGTCTCGGGCCGGACGTTCGTCGTGAAGGGCGTGGCGGTGTCCGCGAGCGCCAAGACCAAGATCGAGCAAGCCGGCGGAACCATCGAGTGACGTCGCCGATTCCCAATCTGTTCAAAGTCCCGGAGCTCAAAGAGAAGCTCCTGTTCACGCTGCTGTGCCTCGTGATCTACCGGATCGGGGCGCACATCGCGACGCCGGGCGTGAACGTCGATGCGCTGGCGGACTTCCTCCAAAACGCGGGGCAGGGGACGCTGTTCCAGCTGTACGACCTGTTCGCGGGCGGCGGCTTCTCGCGCGCGACCGTCTTTGCACTCGGCATCATGCCCTACATCTCCGCCAGCATCGTGTTCCAGCTGGCGGGACCGGTGTTCCCGATCATCGAGAAGATGCAGCGCGACGAAGAGGGCAAGAAAAAGCTGACGCAATGGACGCGCTATCTCACCGTCCTGCTCTGCGTCTTCCAGGCGTACGGCTTCGCGATCTTCACCGAGCAGCTCCAGGGCGCCGTGGCGACCCCGGGATGGGCCTTCCGCATGACGACGATGCTCACGCTGACCACCGGCGGTATCTTCGTCATGTGGCTCGGCGAGCAGATCACCGAGCGCGGCATCGGCAACGGGATGAGCCTGCTCATCTTTTTCTCGATCATCGAGCGGTTCCTGCCGGAGACGCTCCGCACCGTCGAGGCGCTGCGGACGGGCACGCTGACCTTCCCGGTGTTGCTCATCGTGCTGGCGATGATGGTGCTCGTCGTCGCGGGCACGGTAGCGGTCACCGTTGCGGCGCGCCGCATCCCGGTGCAAATCCCGCGCAAGGTGATGGGCCGGGGCCGGATTCGTGAAGGGCAGAAGACGTTCATCCCGCTGCGCATCAACAGCGCGGGCGTGATGCCGATCATCTTCGCCCAGTCCCTCATCATCGTGCCGGGCACCGTCGCGACGTTCAGCGGCGTGCCGTGGCTCCAGCGCTTCGCCGAGTACTTCAACACCACCTCGATCTGGTACATCCTGTCGAGCGCCATGCTGATCGTGTTCTTCGCCTACTTCTACACATCCATCATCTTCAACCCGGTGGACCTGGCGGAGAACCTGAAAAAGCAGGGCGCGTTCATCCCCGGCGTGAAGCCGGGCGCGGCGACGGCGGATTACATCGACGACGTGCTGACCCGCATCACGCTGCCGGGCTCGCTGTTCCTCACGTTCGTCGCGCTCCTCCCCATCGTCATCACGAACACGCTCAACATGCCCTTCGGGTTCGGCGGGACGGCGCTGCTCATCGTGGTCGGCGTCGCGCTCGATACCGTGCAGCAGGTGCAGCAGCACCTGTTGCTGCGTCAGTATGACGGCTTCATGAAGGGTGGCGGCCCGGGCGGCGGCACCTCGCGGGTTCGCTTCCGCCGCTAGTGCCCGCACTCTAGTGCCTGCACTTTAGTGTTTATTCTCATCCTGGGAGCGCCAGGCTCGGGCAAGGGGACGCAAGGCAAAATCCTCGCCGAGCGGCTCGGGCTTCCCAAGATCACGACCGGTGATCTGCTGCGCGCCGCCATGAAGGGCGGCACGGCGCTCGGCCTCGAGGTCAAGAAGTACTACGACGAAGGCAAACTGGTCCCCGACAGCGTCATCCTGGGCATGATCAAGGACGAGCTCGACCGTCCCGACGCGAAGGACGGCGCGATCCTCGACGGCTTTCCGCGCACCGCCGCGCAAGCCGAGCTGGTGGACAAGACGCTCGGGGCTCGCGGCCAGCGCCTCAATCACATTCTGCTGCTCGACGTGACCGACGAAGAGCTCGTGCGCCGTATGCGCGCGCGGGCGCAGGTCGAAGGACGCAGCGACGACTCGCCCGAAGCGATCGCGACACGCCTGCAGATCTACCAGCGCGATACCGCACCGCTCATCGCGCACTATGGCCAGCGAGGCATCGTGCACCGTGTCCCCGGCACCGGGACAGTCGATCAGATCAGTGGAGAGATCAAGCGGATCATCGGGCGATGATCACCATCAAGTCGCCACGGGAAATCGAGACGATGGCGGCCGCCGGCCGCATCGTGGCCGAGACGCTGGCGCTGGTGGGCCGGAACGTCCGGCCAGACGTCACGACCGAAGACCTCGATCGACTCGCCGAGAACTTCATTCGCAGCCATCCGGGCGCGCAGCCGTCGTTCAAGGGCCTGTACGACTTTCCGGCCACGCTGTGCACCTCGATCAACCATGAGATCGTCCACGGCATCCCGTCCCATAAGCGCGTGCTGCACGATGGGGACATCGTCAGCGTGGAGGTCGGCGTCAGGCTGGAGGGGCTGCACGCCGATTCGGCGGCGACGTTCCCGGTCGGCGACATCACGCCGGAGGTCGCGCGCCTGCTCGAGGTGACCCAGCAGGCGCTGGCGGCCGGCGTGGCGCAGGCGCGGGCCGGCAATCACGTGGGCGACATCGGTCACGCCGTGCAGCAGGTGGCCGAGGAGGCCGGGTATTCGGTCGTCCGGGAGCTGGTGGGGCACGGTATCGGCGCGGCGTTTCATGAGGAGCCCCAGGTGCCGAACTACGGCAAGCCCAAGCGGGGCCCGCGTTTGTCGCCCGGCATGACGATCGCGATCGAGCCCATGATCAATATCGGCAGCCCGGCGATCCGCACGCTCGACGACAAGTGGACCGTGGTGACGCAGGACGGCTCGCTGTCGGCGCACTTCGAGCACACGGTGGCGGTTGGGGAGAACGGGGATCCGCCGAGGATACTGACGGCAGCGGCGAGGGCGTAGCCCAGGGCCGCCAGCGCAGCTCCAGCAGCAGTCAGACTCGGCGCAACGTTGCGACATCAACGCCCTCCGGCGTCTCACCTTGTTCTAGATACGTATAACCGGTGCCGACAGCCGCGGCAGGTAGGCCAAGGACCTCCGCAAGCTCGCGATGCCGGTCTGTGGCGAACACATAGCTGTCGTCGTCCGCGCCGGCACGCAGAATGCGCTCGTGTAGAAGCTGCCCATCAGGCGTCTCGTTCGAAGTCAGCGAGCAGGCTTTGGGGGGCAACCACGACGCCGTAGGCAACGTAGTACGGCGACTCCCGATATTCCGGCGGCACGCGCACAATTTCGAGCTCGTCGTATCTCACTGGCTGAGCGAAGATCCATTCGCTGTCCGCAGGTTGCTCCTCGATCTCCAATACTTCTCCAGCTGGGAGCACCGCTTCCAGGCTGGCTAACGCATCTTCTCCGCGGCCAACCCACAGTCTAACCGCCACGTCGTGTCGCGCACGGTACGGCTCGCCAGCCGCCGCCATAGAGGTGATCCCTCATCCGACTTAAGGGTGTGTACCCAGAATCGTCGCTTCCCCCGTTGCGTTCAGCAGAGCATCCGCGCGTTGCCTGTCCGACGTCGCGGCGACATTCACCTTGATGTTCTCTACCGCACCTTTGATCGCGGTTCTCGCCAGCTCGTGGCCCACTCGCGCGTCACTGGCCGCGTTCTTGTTGCCGATTTTTTCGATCTCGATGGCCAGAAGCAATACGTCCCTGGCCTTACGCGCTACTTGGGCCGGCGTGCGGCACGCGCCGATCAACGCGTCGTCGATGGCGCGCGCGCGGCCGGGGTCGTCTTTCGGAATCTTGTACGCCGTGCTCACGTCCGCATAAGCTGCGGCGTCCTCATCCACGAGACGACGCAGCGCGCCGCGCAGCTGCTCGGCTTCCGCGAGGATCTCGCGCGCCCGGCTTTCGACCGCAGCGTACGCCTTCTTGCCGATCGTGAGCCGGGCCACCATCGCCACCAGCGCCGCGCCGAGGGTCCCCGCGAGCGCCGCCGCGCTGCCCCCGCCGGGCGTCGGCGCCCGACCCGCCAGCTCATCGATCCATCCGTCCAGCGACGGGCCGGCGGCCGCGCGAATCTTGGCTTCCAGCAGGTGTTCGGCGGAATGCGGCAGCCCTAACGCAGCGTCCGCGGCACCGATGATCGCCCGCTCGGGAATGAGCCCGACCAGCTCGCTCTTCATCACCTCGACCCCATGCTTGTCGGCTAGCACCTTGATTGCGTTGAAGACGGTCGCCGGCGCGGTGATATCGATGTCGAGCAGATTCATCGAGACCTGCGCGAGGCCATCCACCTGAAAGCCACTCGCCTGCACGGCAGGTAGCCCCCCGCTCGACGTGCGGATTTGCTTGGCGATGTCCTTGGCGATCGCGACGTCCGGTGTATCGAGGTAGACGTTGTAGGCAACGAGGAACGGACGCGCGCCGACGGCGGTCGCGCCCGCCGTCGGATGCACGCGGTTGGGACCGAAATCGGGGTCGAGCATGCGGCCGCGCATACCCTCGAATTCCCCTTTGCGCACGTCCGGCAGCAGCACGTGCTCGGGCCGTGTCGCGGCGCGGGCGTAGAGAAAGACGGGGATCTCCAGCTCCTTGCCCACGCGCTCCCCGAGACGGCGCGCGAGCGCGACGCAGTCGTCCATCGTGATTCCGGAGACGGGGACGAAGGGCACGACGTCGGTCGCTCCCATGCGCGGGTGCTCGCCGCTGTGCCTGGTGAGATCGATCAGCTTCGTCGCGACTCGCATCGCGGCAAGTGCGGCCTCGACGGCCGCTTCGGGCGGCGCCACGAACGTGAATACGGAGCGGTTGTGCGACGCATCGGTCTGCACGTCCAACAGATGGACGCCGGGGACCGCCACCAGACTCTCTCGCAGCGCGGCGAGCGTGGCCTGGTCGCGACCTTCCGAGAAGTTCGGGACGCATTCGACGAGTGCAGAGCCCATCAGCGCTTCCTCAAGAGGTCGAGTAGCCAGCGGTGCAACGCGGCGTTCCCGGCGACGATCGCGCCGTTCTGAGCGCCGCTCAGCACATCCGATGCGCCATCGGGCCGCGTGATGACGCCTCCAGCTTCACGGATCAACAAGGCCCCCGCCGCAATGTCCCAGGGCGCCAGGTGCAATTCCCAGAAGGCATCGAGCCGGCCCGCGGCGACGTCCGCGAGGTCGAGCGCGGCCGACCCGGCTCGCCGGATGCCACTCGAGGCTCCGAGCACCGCCGCGAACTGCGACAGATACTGCTGCAGCAGCTGAAGCGCTTTGAACGGAAATCCGGTGCCGATCAGGGCATGTCGTGGTTCAGTGACGGCCGAGACGCTGAGCCGCGTGGCGTCCTCGAAGGCACCGCCACCCCGGGTTGCCGTGTAGGTCCGGTTGCGGCACACGTCATGGACGACGCCCGCCACGAGCTTTCCATCGGCGACGCAACCGATGCTGACGCCGTATTGCGGATAGCCGTGCAGGAAGTTCGTCGTCCCATCGAGAGGATCCACGATCCAGACCAGCTCACCGCGGACCGCCCGGTCCGGCGACAGCTCTTCCCCGACGATGACACTCTCCGGCGCCTCACGAGTCAGGGTCTCCGCGATCAATCCTTCGACCGCGCGATCGACCTCAGTGACAAAGTCGTGCTGCGCCTTTTCGGTCCAGGTGTGCACGGACGGCCGCGCGGCGCTGCGCAAATACTCGCCAGCCCGCAGCGCCGCGCGCTCCGCCAACTTGACTAAGTCGTTGTATTCACGCACCTTGTGGGCCCGTGGCCTCCATGACTCGCGTCTTCAGCGGCATCCAGCCTTCCGGCGAACTCCACATCGGCAACTACCTCGGCGCCGTGCAGAAC
>Ga0214472_10009570_pt1 | contig 10101 bp, 8 predicted proteins | sample RVTome_6_FD_207662 | JGI IMG/M metagenome (GOLD analysis project Ga0214472, IMG submission 207662) | Soil microbial communities from uranium-contaminated site in the Upper Colorado River Basin, Wyoming, United States - RVT140D175 | ecosystem: Environmental > Terrestrial > Soil > Contaminated >...
TCGCGGCTCGGGCCGCCACCGACCTCCGGGACGCGGGATCCGGGATCCCGGTGATCCGAACCGTGCACCACGTGGACGACTTCACGACCCGGGTGCTCGTTGACTGCCAGCGGCGCTCGATCGTCACGCCCGACCGGGTGCTGGTGGTGAGCCAGCACTGGCGTGGACTGCTTCGAGCGGAATACGGCGTGGAGGCCACCGTCGTGACGAACGGGGTCGACGCCGAGCGGTTCCGGCGGCCTGTGGGGTTCGACGGATCGACCCTCCGGAAGCGCGTCGGCGCGGACGGGCGGTTCCTGTTCCTCACGGTCGGCGGGATCGAGCCCCGCAAGGGCAGCCTCGAGCTCGTCGAAGCGCTGGCGAAGGTGAGAGCGGTGGTCGACCCGCCTCCCGTGCTGGCCGTCGTGGGAGGCCACTCGTTCCAGGACTACGCGGAGTACCGGGACCGGTTCTTCGAGCGGGCCTCCGCTCTCGGCGTCGACGTCGGGCGAGACGTGGTCGTCCTCGGGACCGTGCCCGACGACGAGCTTCCCGGCTGGTACCACGCTGCTGACGCGTTCGTGTTCCCGTCGGTCAAGGAGGGATGGGGCCTGGTCGCGCTGGAGGCGCTGGCCGCCGGTCTTCCCGTGGTCACGACGGACCTTCCCGTGTTCCAGGAGTACCTGACGGACGGCGAGGGCGCGCTCATGGTGCCGGCCGGGGACGCGAGCGCCCTGGCTGAGGTGATGCGCCGGGTGGCGTCGGACGCGAATCTTCGCTCACGCCTCGCCGCCGCGGGACCGGCTGTCGCAGGCCGCTACACGTGGGAGGCGTGCGCCAGGCGCCACGCCGAGATCTACCGCGAGGTGGCGGGCCGAGGCTAGACTGCCCGTCCAAGGTCACATTTCTCAGCTCAGTCAGTCCGGACGGTTCCTGGGGGCGGGGTGGCTGACGCGCTGCTTGGTTAGCGGCCAGGGAAGGGGAGTGCTGCAAGAGGGCTCACTTTTGAGGCATATTGAAGCCTGTTCCCTCCTGGCATACTTCATTTGGTGTCAATTCTGGTATAGACTGCAGTAGTGCCACGTCCATCGACACTAAGTCGTCTCACGCAGATCGCTGAGGACCAGTGGGGCCTCGTGACGCGCAGACAGGCGGAACGCGCCGGCGTGTCCCGTGCCACCCTTGCGCGTCTGGCCGCCGACGGCTCTGTGCTCGAGCGGATTGCCCTCGGTGTGTACCACCTCGCCGGGGCTCCCCGGCCGGACCACCTAGAGCTCCGCGCGGCGTGGCTCCAGCTCGCGCCCGATATCGCGGTCTGGGAGCGGATGCCGGCCCAGGGCGTCGTCTCCCACAGGTCGGCGGCCGCACTGTACGGACTCGGCCACCTCCCTGCCGATACTCACGAGTTCACGGTGCCGACGAGGAGGCAGTCCCGCCGGCCCGATGTGCGTCTCCACCACCGCAAGCTGAAGAGCGGCGAGTGGATTGGGCTCAAGGGCATTCTTGTCACGCGTCCATCCCGGATTGCCTCGGACCTGCTCCTCGACCATGAGGACCCGGAGGCGGTTGCTCACGTGGTGGCCGACGCGGTGCGAGGCGTTTACGACTATCCCGGCACGTTCGCGGACGCTCTTGGACCCCGTGCCTCCACGTTCGGCCTGCGGCGGGGCGACGGCATCGCCCTCCTACGCTGGCTTCTCGACCTCGTCGGCGATTCCGACACGCCTCGGTGGATCCATGAGGCGCGGGCTCATGTCGTGGAGGCCGCCGAACAAGCGGGCAAGACGAACGAGCCGGTCTCCAAGAGGCGCGATCAGTGAACGTCCGCCGGTCGTACGGAAGCCCGGCGGCGTTCCGCCGAGCACTCACCGACAGGCTGAAAGAGAGGGCCAAGGAGGGCCGGTGGACGCTGGCGCAGCTCCAGCGCCACATGGCCTACGACCGTCTCCTGGAGCGCCTCTACCTCGTGGACGAGGGATGGATCGTCAAGGGGGCCACCGCGCTGCTCGCTCGCGGCTTGGGAGTCCGGGCCACGGTCGACATCGACGTGTACCGCGAGAAGGCCCGTGAGGTGGCGGAGGGCGAATTGCGCGAGGCGGCTTCGGGGGAAATCGGCGATTGGTTCCGATTCGAGCTCGGACCGAGTACGACCGCGGGTGAGGGAGGCGCAGGGGTGCGCATCCCGGTGACCGCGTACATCGGAGCTACCGTGTGGGTGGCCTTTCACGTCGACCTCGTCGGCTCGGATCTCAGAATGACGGGCCAACCGGACGATGTGCCCCCGCTCGCGCGAGTCGTGATGCCGGACGTCGAACAGCACGGGTACCGCGCATATCCGCTCGTTGACCACATCGCCGACAAGATCGCCGCGACGTTCCAGTGGTACGGCCAGGCGCAGATGCCGTCAACCCGGTACAGAGACCTCGTGGACCTCGTCGCCATCGTCACCGGGGCCTCAGTGGAGGCCGAGCCACAGATGGAGGCGCTTGCGTCGGAGGCGCAACGGCGCGGCATCTTGCTGCCTGCGCGGTTCGACGTCCCGGACCGGGAGCTGTGGGTGCGAGGCTACGCCGCCGAGGCGGCGCGGTCGCTCCTGCCCATCGCCCCCAAGCTCGACGAGGCACTCGCCTTTGTTCGCCCGTTCGTCGATCCCCTCCTCGACGGCACGGCCTCCGGCGCGTGGGACCCGAATCGCGGCGAGTGGACCCGCTGACCAGTCGAGAGGCGCATCGCGGAGACGGACGGGGATCGAACCAGCCTCTGGTTCTCGCCCGCGCCGGCATCTGGACATCGTCTGAGCGCGGGTGGCCCGTGCGCCTACGACTCGATCTCTAGTGCCAGGTGAGGCCCAGAGCGAAGTCGGCACCGGACGTCTCGCCGACGCGGGCCAGCGATGCGCAGGCTGCCTCGCACGCCTTCCGGTCTGCCCTCGCCGCCGCCCCGATCAGGTCGTGAGCAGGCGCGAGAGCCTGGCCGCGTGCCGCCCACGACACGAACGCGGCCGCGATCTCTGTGGTCCTCGCCGCCGCCGCGGCTTCGAGGAGCGCCGGCTGGGCCTCCTCGTCCGAAAGCGCCCGGCGGATGAACAGCAGCCCGGCCAAGGCGTCGTCGCCGGCGGGGGTGAGGCCCGGGCCCAGCCCGGCGAGGCGCTCGACCACCCCCCCGAGGTCACCGGCGCGGAGTCTGCTCCGCGCGTCGGCGGCCCGCTCCCGGAACGGGTCCGCGTGGAGCGCCGATCGTGACGCGACATCCGATGCCACCTCGGTCAGGAGTGTTGCGCCCGACGCGAGCTGGGCGGGAGATGGGAGTGCACCGGCCCACTCGGCGGCATCCCTGAGGTCGACGTCGATCCCTCCGAAGCGAAGTCGTCGAGAGGCGACCTGGACTCGCGTACCCGGAGGCAGTTCGGGGGGCGGGCCGTCGAGCACCAGGTACAGCGGCCCTGGATGCACGTCGGGGGAGACCAGCACCAGGATGCCCGCGGGCAGAAGGACGTACACGGCCTTCGGGAACGACGCGATCACGCGTCCCTCGCCGCCGAGGGCCAGTGCCTCTATCGCGCCGAGGCCGGAGAGCGTGGCCTTCACCGCAGGGTGGCGTCGAGCGCGAGGAGCCCCTCGCGGAAGCAGTCGATGGGCGCCCTGGCCACGCCGGCCCCCACCTGCCCGGTCCCGGCGCTCGCGTGGAGGATGCCGGTGTTGATGGCCGGGGTGATCTCGGTCTCCACGACCTTCCTGACGTCGACCCCGATCGGCGATCCGCGGAAGTCGAGGAACGGAAGCTTGAACCGGCCGCTCCGACCGGCGCAGATCCGCTCGACCGCCTGGGTGGTGGCCACGGCGTCGGCCATCGTGCCCCCCACGAACGCGGCGACCGCGGGCGACGCGGCCGCGGCCGCTCCCCCCAAGCCCACCAGTTCGAGCACCGCGCTGTCGCCGATGTCGGGTGCCGCATCGTCCGGACCGAACCCGGCGTGGTACAGGGCGTCGCCCACGGGCGGCGCCGGCGCGACGAACCACCCGTCGCCAGCGCCGGCGATCCGCACGCCGAACGTCGTGCCGTTCCGGGCCATCCCCACCACCACGCTCGCCTCGGGTACCTCGGCCGCCCAGTCCGCCACCGCCTTGGCCGCGGCCATCGCGATGTTCAGGAAGAACAGGTGGTTCGCGGAGAGGAACCGCGCCACCTCGGCCCGCGCGGGATGGTCCCCCTTGACCAGGAACGGGAGGAGGTGGCGGAGCAAGAGGTTGGTGGTGGCCTGGGTCCGCATGTGCGAGTCGTCGCCCATCTGGAGGCCCTGGGCCACGAGAGAGAACACGTCGATCGGCCCGGACGCGCGGACGGCGGCCGCGAGGACCGGCCCCACGGCATCCCGCAGGAACACCAGGCGCTCCACCGCCTCCGGTATCTCCACGCCGAACCACGCCGTCTTGCCGGGTCCCTGGTTGAGGGCCGAGTACGCCCGGTTCCCGCCGTGCTCGTTCTCCACGACGAACACCGGGGCCGAGGGACCAAGTGCGGTGGCCATCGGTACGACGGTCCGATGGTGGTTGGCGGCGTCGAGCCGAACCTTCCCACCGGCCACGAGAGCCTCGGCGTCCTCCGGTGACGAGGCCCATCTCTCGGCCATCACCGCGGCCCGGATGGATCGCTTCAGTGGATCGCAGAACTCCTCCCACGGCAGGGGCGGACCCGGATGAAGAACCATCCTCGCTTCCATCCCGGGCACCTCGTCGAGTGTGGAACCGATCCCGATGACGGCCGGCGAGCCCTCGTCGAGGCGCCGCACGGCCTCCGCGTTGGCGGCGTCGATTCGCCCGGCGAGCGGCCCGTACAGCCGGGCCAGGGCGGCGACGAGGTCCTCACGTCCGCCAGCGGGGATCCGCCAGTCCACGTCGACGGCCGCGGCACCCTGCTGCCGAACCGCGTCCCCGAGGAGCGCCAGCCCCACGTTCACGACGCGAACCTCGTCGGGCAGCGACACCGCAGGCGGGGCGTCCTCCCGGTCGGGGCTAGACTCCATGAGCGTGGAGGTTACCGCCTACTGGGAGGGCGGATACCGGTGCCGGGTGCCGATCCGCCACTTCGAGATCGTGGTCGACGAGCCTCCCCAGTACGGCGGGACCGACGCGGGTCCGATGCCGACCGAGGTGTTCGTCACGTCGCTCGCATCGTGCTTCACGCTGGCCGTGGCCCACGCCGCGAAGAAGCGAGACATCGTGCTCCCGGACCTCGCCGTCACCGTGAACGCCGAGTACGAGGGCCTGCGATTCTCCCGCCTCCGGGTCGAGGTCCGCTCCAGCCACCCGCGCGACATCCTCGAATCCCTCCTCGAGCCGGCCATCGGGTACTGCTACGTTACGAACACGCTCCGCGGCGCGCCCGAGATGGAGTTCGTCGTGGGCCACGATCCCGTTACCCCCGCGCCAACTCCTCCGCCCGGCTGATCAGGGCGGCCTCCGCGCCGTCGATGGCCTTTTCGTCCCGAACGGCCTCCGATCGGAGCCGGTCCGCTTCCCCGGCGCACGACCCGGCCATGTCTCGGACCACGTCGGGCGCGGCTCCGCCCGGCGAGGTTCGGGTAAGGACGATGGCCCGAGGATCCAGGACCTCGGCCAGATCGCGGCCGGCGAGATCCAGGGAGCGGCCCATCGTGTCGACCGCGGCCTGGTCGAGCATGTCGCCGGTGAGGTCGACCCCGCGAAGGCCCCGCCGGCTCGCTCCCCGGACCGCCGAGCCGACCACGACGTACGCGCTCCGGTAGTCGATCCCGCAGGTCTGCATGACGTACTCGGCGAGGTCGGTGGCCTGCGAGAACCCCGACACGAGCGAGTCCCACATCCGATCCGGGTTCACCCGAAGGGTGGCCACGACGCCCCGCATGAGCCGGCTGACCCGGCGGGCCAGCTCCAGCGCCCGCGGGACCTCGCCGTAGGCGAAGATCAGGTTGTCGCTCCGGGCCGACGGCGTCTTCACCACGGACAGGAACCCCGACAGGCGCCCGATCAGGACGCCAGCCGCACCGCGGACGATGGACAGCGCGTACGGGTTCCGCTTCTGCGGCATGAGGATGCTCGCCCGCGTGTACGGGCCGGCGAGGTCCACGAAGTCGAACTCCTGGCTGTCCCAGATCTCGAGGTCCTCGGCGAGCTTGCTCATGTTGGTCATGAGGCTCGCCGCCGTGGCCAGCAGGTCGATGAGCCCGTCGGTCTGCCACATCGCGTCGCGGGTGTGTTCGATGACGGCGCCGAACCCCAGCAGCTCCGCGGCCCGCTCGCGGGAAAGAAGGAGACGGCTCCCGTTCACGCAGCCCGCCCCGCCTGGGCTGCGGTTCACCCAGTCCAGGCCGTGCCGCAGGCGGTCGGCGTCCCGGACGGCAGGGAACGCGAACGCCAAGAGGTAGTGGCCGAACGTCGACGGCTGGGCCTGCTGGAGGTAGGTCTGGTCGGGGAGGAACGTCTCGGCGTGGCGCTCGGCGATCTGCGAGACGGCGGTGACGAAGTCGGCCGTGTCCACGACCAGCCCGATCACGAGGCGCCGGAGGCCGATGCGAAGGGCCATGCGTCCGGCCTCCCGCCGTGGCCTCCCCGCGTGGAGCCAGCCGGCGTCGTCCCCCAGGTGCTCGACGAAGTGCCGCTCACGGCAGTTGTACGGATCGCCGAAGGCCGGGTCGTACGGGAAGTCCTTGGCCTCGGTGGCGTGGACCTCCAGGAGGATCCGCAGGAGCCGCCGGGCAGCGTCCTCCGGGATCACTCGCTGCTCCAGCAGGACCAGGACGTGGGCCATGTCGGCCAGGTTCAGCCCGGCGTGCAGGAGCTCGGCATCGGCCACCTCCAGGGCGAACCCGGATTCGATCAGCTCGGGCGCCGGCGCCTCCTGGGAGGGCCCGGACTCTTGGCTACGCATCCCACAACCCTCCTTCGGAAAGGGCCGACGCCAGGCCGCCCGTGTGGACGAACACTGCCGGGGCATCGAGCCCGCCCTGGACCATCGAGACGAGAACGGCGAAGGCCTTGGCCGTGAACACCGGGTCGAGGAGCAGGCCCTCGGTCCCCGCGGCGAGCCGGGCCGCCGCGACGCCCTCCGGCGACGGCAGCCCGTACCCGGGGCCCCGGGCGTCGCGAACGTCGACGTCGTCCTCGGCGGCCTGGCGCGTTCCCAGGATGCTCGCGCACCCGCGGGCCAGGTCGAGCACCCGCTTCCGGCATTCGTCGATGGGCCTGCTCACAGCGGCCCCCACCACGCGCCACGGATGGCCGCCGCCCACGGTCCCGGCCACCAACCCGGCCTGGGTCCCGCATGATCCGGCCGCCACGACGACGACCCCGGGTTCCACCCGGCTCGCTACAAGCTGTTCGGCGAGCTCGTCGGCGGCGAGCGCGTAGCCCACCGCGCCAAGAGCCGAGGCGCCGCCGCGCGGGATCACGTAGGGCGCGCGCCCGGCGGCGCGCAGTTCGTTCGCTGCCTCCTCCAGCGCGGGGTCGACCGAGCGTCGCTCGGGGTCCTTCGTGAACCTGACGTCGGCCCCGAATGCCCGGGCCAGCCGGAGGTTGGGGTGCTCCTCCGCCGGTTCCTCCCCGTACAGGACGAGGACGCACGCCAGGCCGGCCACCCGCGTGGCCGCCGCCGTGGCCTGGCAATGGTTTGATCCCGGCCCCCCACCGGTCACCAGCACGTCGCACCGGCCCGACAGCGCGTCGGCCACCAGGAACTCGAGCTTCCGGGCCTTGTTCCCCGCCACGGCGAAGCCGGTGAGGTCGTCGCGCTTCACGTAGATCGGCGGTCCCCCCAGGGCCCTCTCCAGGCGCTCCGCGCGCTCAAGCGGAGTGGGGAGGGCGGCCAGGGGGAACCGGTGTGGGAGGGTCACGGCCACTCGTCGGTCTCGCCGGCCCGCGCCTCCTCGGCCCGACGCACGACGAGGTCGACCATGGCCCCGGCGGCTCCTGGGTCGGGGCGGGCCACCAGCTCGTGCACCTCGCCAGGCCGCAGGTGCTCGGCGATGTCGGGCGAGGTCGCCAGGGCGTCCTCGAACGAGCCGCCCTCCTCCCGGACGGCCGTGAGCACCTCCTGGAGGAGCGCCTGGGCCCGGTGCTTGCCGAGGGCGGGGGCGAGCCTGGCGAGGACCTGCTCCGACGAGAGGGCGCCCCGAGCTGCCTCCAGGTTCCGGCGCATCGCCGCCTCGTCTACCTCAAGGCCGGACAGGATCCCCTTCGCGAACGATAGGGCGGCGCCGGTGAGCAGGCAGGCCTCGGGGAAGGCCACCCACTCGGCCTTCCATCCCCGGCCGTCGCGTTCGTGCTCCTGCACCATGCCCTCCAGGATCACACCCGCTTGGGCCCGGACCAGGCGGGACAGCGTGACGAGGTGCTCGGACGCCTCCGGGTTCCGCTTGTGGGGCATGGTGATGCTCCCCACCGCACCGGGCGAGGTCGGTTCGCGAAGCTCGCCGATCTCCGGGCGCTGGAGCTCGTAGACCTCCGTGCCGATCCGGGCCAGGGTCGAAGCGATCATCGCGAGGAGGCCGACGAACTCGGACAGCCGGTCCCGCGACGTCAGCCACGAGATGCCGGGATCGGCCAGGCCCACCCGCCGGCAGAACGCCTCGCGAAGCTCGAGCCCGCGGTCCCCGAAGAACGCGAGGGTCCCCACGGCGCCGCCGAGCTGCCCCACCAACCACCGAGGCGCCCCATCGCGGAGCCGGTCGAGGTGCCGGCGCACCTCGTCGGCCCATCCCGCCGCCTTCAGGCCGAACGTGACGGGCGCGCCCGGCTGGCCGTGGGTCCGTCCCGCCATCACCGAGTCCCGGTGCCGAACGGCGAGGTCGAGGCAGCACCGCTCGATGGCCCGGAGGTCGCGCCAGGCCACCGCCCCGACCTTCTTCATGGCGAGCGCCGTCCACGTGTCGGTGAGGTCCTGGACGGTGGCGCCGTAATAGATCCACTCCGAGGCTTCGGGCGGCAGGATCCGCTGCATGCCGTGGATCAGGCCCAGCGTGGAGTGGCCGCTGCCCCGAGTCTCCTCGGCCACGAAGTCGAGGTCCAGCCGGTCAACCTTCGCGCCTTCGGCGATGGCCTCCGCGGCGCCGGACGGCACGATGCCGAGGTCGGCCTGGGCCCGGGCCAGCTCGACCAAGATGTCGAGCCAGGCCTGGATGCGAGGTCGCTCGTCGAACACGGCTCGGAGCTCGTCGGTGCCCCACAGGTGCCCGTACAGGGCCCAGTCGGTTACGCGGGAGCCCACGCCGGTTCCGCCACCGAGAGGAGGAGGCCCAGCCCCTCCCGCACCTCCGCCAGGCTCGCCCCCCACGGCACCACGACGGTGCGGCCGTCTTGCTCGATCCGGTCCTCGAGCAGGCAGCACTTCGTGAGGGTGAACCCGTCGGCGGGGCCGGCGAGCTCCCCGGGACAGAGCTCCACCGAGGGTGGCTCGTCGCCGTAGACGTGGCGGTGGATCTGCCGCGAGCGCTCGCACCCCACCAGCACCCAGTCCGCTCGGGGCGGCCGCTCGTCGAGGTAGGCGACCTCGGCCCCGGGCGGCGCCGCGCCGGAGCCCCGGCAGGGGAAGAGATAGGAGTGGGACGGCCGACGCTTCGCCAGCTCGAGGATGTCGACGACCTCCGGCCGCAGCTCGACCGGGGGGAGGTCCTCGGCCACCTCCAGCACCCGCCGGGCCTGATCGAGGAGCTTGGCCGGCTCCGGTGGCACGACCTCCACCACCCGCACCGGCACCGGCGCGGGATCCAGGATGAAGTTCACGTGCTCGTAGCGGCCCTGGACGATCACGCACCGGGCTCCCGGTGCACGTTCGAAAGCCGTGCGGCAGAGCTGCGTGGGGACCCCGGTGTCGACGTCCGGCGCGACCACGTATCCCGTCTCATCCGCTCCGGCGAGGACCTCCACCGATACGATCGGGGAGAACAGGTCGTCGTCGGAGGCCTTCGTCACGTGGACCACGGCCGCCGCCTCGCCGCGGCGGGCCACGACGTACTCGGTCCGCCGGTACGCCTCCCGGCCGAGGAAGTGGTCGCGCAGGCCGGGCTCGGTGAGGGGCACGTCGACGCGCGCCACCGACACGCCGCGGTACCGGCGGGGCACGAGGTTGCTCACCGGCGTCTCACCCCTC
>Ga0214472_10009573_pt1 | contig 10100 bp, 10 predicted proteins | sample RVTome_6_FD_207662 | JGI IMG/M metagenome (GOLD analysis project Ga0214472, IMG submission 207662) | Soil microbial communities from uranium-contaminated site in the Upper Colorado River Basin, Wyoming, United States - RVT140D175 | ecosystem: Environmental > Terrestrial > Soil > Contaminated >...
CCTGAAGAGGCCTGTCACACCGGGTCGCACCACCCTCTCCACTAGCTTCACCCAATGCAGTGGATCGAGGATCTCGTCGACAGTGAGGCGGTCGCCGACTGGTTGACGTTCGTGTTCTACATGGGGGTGGCGCTCGCCTCCTACCTCTTCGTCAAGCTGATCGTGCTGCCCGTGGCGCATCGGGCCGCCAAGCGGAGCCACTTCCTGTGGGACGACGTGATCACCCACAGGCGGCTCAAGCACCGCCTCGCCCTGCTCGCCCCCGCCGCCGTCACCTTCGCCGGGGCCAAGCTGTCGATCGAGGACCTGGGGGACTGGTCCGATTTCGTGGTGCGGCTCACCACCGCCGTGTTCATCCTGATCGGCGGGTCCACCGCCTCTGCGCTGCTGCGGGCCATCAACGACATCTACGAGACCAAGCCGGTCAGCCGGGACCGCCCGATCGAGGCCTACGTCCAGTTGGGCCAGATCCTGGTGTACCTGTTCACGGCCGTCTTCGTGATCGCCGCCCTCATGAAGCAGTCGCCGTGGTTCCTCGCCAGCGGGCTCGGGGCGATGACGGCGATCCTGCTGCTCATCTTCCGCGACACGATCCTGTCATTCGTGGCCTCGGTGCAGTTGGTGCAGCAGGACCTGGTGGACGTGGGGGACTGGATCGAGATGCCGTCGATGGGCGCCGACGGCGACGTGATCGATGTGCGGCTCCACACGGTCACGGTGCAGAACTTCGACAAGACGATCGTGTCGATCCCCACCTCGCGCCTCGTCACCGACACGTTCCGCAACTGGCGGGGGATGGCCGAGTCGGGGCACCGCCGCATCAAGCGGTCGATCCACCTCGACGTGTCGACGGTGCGGTTCCTCACCGACGACGAGATCGTCCGCCTCGCCGCCTTCGAGCCGCTGCGCGACTACATGGCCGGGAAGCTCAAGGAGCTGGCCAAGGACGGTGCCCGCCCGCTTCCGCCCGGGGTGACCCCGGACCGCCGCCGCCTCACCAACATCGGGACCTTCCGCGCCTACGTGGAGAGCTACCTGCGCAGCCTCGGGACCATCGACACCGACGGGGCGTCGTTCCTGGTGCGCCTGCTCGAGTCGGGCCCGCAGGGGATCCCGGTGGAGATCTACTGCTTCGCCAGGACGACGGAGTGGGCCGAGTACGAGCGCATCCAGGGCGACATCTTCGACCACATCCTGGCGATGATCCCCGAGTTCGGCCTTCGGGTGTTCCAGGAGCCCACCGGGGCCGACATGCGGGGGGAGTAGGGGCTGTCCGGAGAAACCTCCCCCACGGGAGTGGGGGAGGTGGGCCGGCCCGGAGGGCCGGGTCGGAGGGGGTCGCCGAGTGGGTTGGGGAGTGAAACACGCGGGGACCTCCCCCACGGGGTGGGGGAGGTCTTGGGGCACCCGGGACCTTCGCCCCGTTTCACAGCCTCCCAGGATCGGGTAGAAAGTGGGTGCCCGGACGACACACAGGAGGCAGGCCACATGGCCGGCAAGTTCGAGTTGTATCAGGACAAGGGCGGCAAGTTCCGCTTCCGACTCAAGGCGGGCAACGGCGAGATCATCGCCTCGAGCGAGGGCTACAACTCCAAGGCGAGCGCCAAGAACGGCATCGCCTCGGTGCAGAAGAACGCCGCGACCGCCCAGGTCGAGGACATGACCGCCTAGGGCGGATCGGTTCAGGGACACCGAATGGCCCCCGCCCGATGCGGGGGCCATTCGCATGCGTGACCGGGGTCTCTCTCGGTAGTGTTCCGCCCGACACCACACCCCGGGGAGGCCGGCATGGAGACGTTCGAGGTCTGGAAGTACATCCACATCCTGGCTGCGATGACGTGGGTGGGTGGAGCGATCATGGCGCAGGTCTTCGCCTACCGGATGAAGACCGCCCCCCCGGAGCATCGCCTCCGCTTCGCCAAGGACATGGGCTTCGTCACCACGTGGGTGTTCCTCCCGGCGAGCGTCGTCATCTACCTGGCCGGCACGCTGGCGGTCGAGGAGGTGCGGCCGATCTTCGACTACGACCAGCTCTGGATCGCGATCGGGATGATCGGCGTCATCCTCGGGTTCCTGTTCATCCTGACCTTCGCCATCCCCCAGACCCGCAAGGCCATCCGCATGATCGAGGCGGGCGACGGTGCGGCGGCGGCGCCCGTGTTCGGCCGGGTGGCCCTGTCGGCCCGGGTGATCCTGGTGATCCTGCTGGTCGTGGTCTTCGCGATGGTGGTGAAGCCGGGACTGTAGAACGCGAAACCTCCCCCATTCTCGTGGGGGAGGCCGGCCGGACCGCACGGCCCGGATCGGAGGGGCGGGTCCTAGATCGAACGGGACTTTGTGTAGTGCCTGGCTCCGAAGGCGGCGAGCATCTCCCGGGCCTGCTCGTCCACCTTTCCCAGGACATGTACCCCCTCGATCTCCACGAGGCCCATGTACCTGTCGAATGCGCCGCTCTCTTGTGCGGCGCCGATGTGTGCCCCCATCGCCGCCGTGTCCTCGAATGTCTCTTCGTTGACGAAGTGCCCGTCGTCGGACACGAACCAGTTGTACCGCTTGGTGCCGGGCTCGTTCGCCTTGACCGTGGCCGTCATCTCGTCTCCAAGGCTGCGGTAGGCCGCCGGATCCTTGGTGGTCCCCATGATGAGGTATCGAACACCCATGTCGGATGATCCTTCCTGTTGGTGACCTGAGCGTATCGAGATGGGGTTGGTAGGGGACACGGGGGCGGCGGGCTTGCCGCCCCTCGTCGGAGGCGTGCTCGACACCCGGCTCGGTGCGACGGAGCCATCGATCCGTCCCCACGGTCGGAAGGGGTGCGGCATAGAGTTCGGGGGCGGGCGTACCGATGGGGGAAGGACGCGCGTATGCCCAGCTACGACGCCCCATATCTCGGGGCCGAGACATTCGAGGCGGGCGGCGAGACCGTCCCCGGCGGCGTGGTGGAGCTGCGGGTCCACGGTGTGAACGGCGGCACCGCCGAGAACAACCTTCAGGATCCGCACCCGATCCGGGTGTCGGGTGACGCCACGGCCGGCTTCTACCGGCGGCGCAGCGCGCTGAACGGCAATCAGGTCGGCGCGAAGGAGGGTTGGCCGGGGCGCCGCGTGCCGAAGCGCCTCCCGGAGCCGCAGCGCACCGTGGAGGCGTACAACTGGAGCAACATCAACTCGAAGGCCAGGGGCCGCGCCTGGTGGGTGTTCCTGTTCCCGTTCGCCTTCCTCAACCTGGCCGGGTACGTGCTGCCGAAGGGGCTGAGCACCGCACGGCAGACGGCCGCCCGCATTCTGCTTCGCCTGGTGGCCCTGGCGGGCACGCTGGCGACGCTGGTCGGCATCACGCTCATCGCCGTCGATCTGGTGGCCGTGCAGTGCGGTGGGAGTGCCCCGTGCACCGACCGTGGTTGGCTGGGCTGGCTCGACACCGTGGTCGGGTGGGGCGACCTCGACTCCGATGCAACACGACGAGCGGTGGTGTTCATGAGCGTGCCTCTGCTGGCGCTGTTGTTCCTGTGGTTCCTGGGTCGGCGTGGCGCCCGCTACGAGGACTACGGCGCACCCCGGGTCTCCGACGATCGGGCACACGGCGAGCCGATCGATGCCCTCACGCTGGGGAACGAGGCGTTCTGGCGTGCGCCCGACGCCATCTACGTCCTCACCTGGCTGCACGCCACGGCCGGCATGGCAGCGGTCGCGGGGACCATGGCGTTTGCGTTGCGCGAGCTGGGAGGGGGCGGCACGCCTCGATCCGGGCTGTTGGTGGTGGGTGTGGCGTCCGGGCTGGTGGTCGGTGCGGTGGTGGCATCGCTGGTGGTGTTCGGTCGCCTCCGCCAGATCCCGCGGGGATGGCTCCGAAAGCCGGAGCGCCCGCTCCTCGCACCCAGGTGGTCGTGGATCGCCTCGGGCACGGGGATCGCACTCGTCGTCGCCGTCGCCTGGTTGGGGTGGATCACACCGGATGCCGTGCGCTTCGCACCCCCGCTCGACTCCACACGCAGCGCGTTCATCGGCTTCGGTGGGGCGGCCATCGGGCTGGTCGTGATCGTGGCTCTTGCGGTAGGGGCGTGGCGGCCCATCGCCGCCGGCGGGGTCGTCGCTGTGGCGGCCGTGGCCGTACTGTGGACGCGTGGCGGGGAGCCGCTGTTCGGGGGGGCCGGCGGAACGTGGCTCGCAGTCGAGGCGGGTATCGCGGTCGTCGCCGTGGTCGGCTATGCGATCGGCGGTCGCAAGGGCAAACTGGGAAGCGACGACCCGATGTGGATCTACCTCGGCCTGGCGGCGGTGGCCGTGGTCGGAATCGGCGCGGCCATTCGCGGGGCGACGTTGTGGGGCGTGATCCCGATCTCCATCGCCTACCTCGTCGCTCAGTTCGCCATCCAGGTACGGGAGGGCAACGACCGTCCGGCGAGCGAGGAGATGCGGACCGGTGTCGCCGCCGTGCTCTCCGGTCTCGGCATGACTGCCGTTCTGACTCTCATCAGCGGCCTGGTCGTCTTCACCGCCCAGCGCCTCGGAAGTGACGTGGCGTTCTACTTCGATCCGATCCTCGATCCGGGGGTCATCTCGATCCTCGAAGCCGACACCATCATCGGCACCCCCGACGGGCTGATGCTCGAGGGGAACCGGCTGTTCACCGCGAGCGGAGAGACGCACCGCGACGAGACGTTCAGTTTCCAGATCGTCGAGTTCTCCGCCCGCCTGGAGCCACGGGGCGGTGACCGCGCCATCTCGGTGGAGGGGGACGGGGCGGCGTTCAGGGACCTCTTGTCAGACCCGCGACTCGTTGGAGCGACGCTCGAGATCGATGCCGGGGTGGCGCGGGTGCTCGCCGGTGCCACCACGGGTGGGGCGACCCAGGGTGGTGGCGTCGCGGGCGACGGCGACCTGGTTGCACTCGACGACCTGTTCGGGGAAGTCCGGCTCCTGAGCCCGACGAGGGGCACCACCGAAGTCGTCATCGCCGACGCCGTGATGGAGTTCCGCGCCGACTCGACGGTGATCGACGGCACCCCGCGAATCTTCTACGCGGCCGAGATCGCCTGGTACGCCGTGGCCGCCTTCGCCGGGTTCATCGTGTTCGTCGCCGGCGCCGTCCTGCGCGCCGGTGTGCTGTGGCTCTTCCGGTGGAGGGACAAGGGCCATCACGTCGGGGCGGGGTACGACGCCGGGACCCCGGCAGGTGGCGGCGGGTTCGGCGAGCCCTACGACCTCGACAGCCCGTTCCGGAAGAAGAAGTTCTCGAGGAAGGCGGTGCGGCTGCGCTGGCTGGCCAACCTGACCGACGACGTCGACTGGCTGCTGTCGTCGGCGGTCTACACGACGATCGCCCTGTTCCTCGGGATCGTGTTCGTCCGGCTGCAGGGCCCCGGGGTTCGGGTGGACGACCACGCCATCATCGGAATCGCCGTCTGGTGGATCGTGAGCGCCTGGGTCGTGCTGTACCTGGCGGTGCGGCGGGCCCGCGACGACCAGCGCATCCGGCGCTCGATCGGGATGGTGTGGGACGTCACCTCGTTCTTCCCGCGACGCTTCCACCCGCTGGCACCGCCGTGCTACGCCGAGAAGGCGGTGCTCGACCTGCGCAACCGGATCATCCAGGTGCGGCGCCACGCCCCGGCGCCCGCCGGCCCCGTGGATCCCGAGACCGAGGGCCGGCTGCTCATCGTCGCCCACAGTGAAGGGACGCTGCTCACTGCGGCGGCGCTGCTGACCCTCGGGGAGTCGGAGCGGAAGATCCGCGGCGAGGATCTGAAGGGCAGCGCCGGCGAGGGCCGGGCCATGCGGACCGTGTACTCCGAGTACACGTTGCCGGAGGGTCACGCCGTGCCGTCCGGCACCGAGTTGGACGGCGTCTTCTGGGTGACGTATGGATGCATGCTGCGGCGGCTCTTCAGCCGGGCGTGGCCGAGCCAGCTGCCGCTCGACGAATTGCGGAGCCTCAAGCATCGCCTCGAGTTGGGGGAGTGGCCCGGAGACGCCCCACCCGAGTTCCCCGGCCCCAGGGACGGGACCGTGCCGCGCTGGATCAACTTCGGACGGCACTCCGACTACCTGGGTGGGCGGGTGTTCTCGGAGTTGCAGGCCCGCCCGACCCGGTATGACCCGTGGCCGGAGGGGAGGGCCGAGCGGTGCGACGACGTGTTCTTCGGCGACCCGGTGCGCCGGTGGCGCCAGTGGGGCCAGTTCGAGCACGCCCGATCGTGGACCCATTCGTTCGGCTACCAGAGCGACATGGAGGACCCCCGCTTCCGCCTCCACGTGTGGCGGGCGGGGTGGGTGCTCACCGACCCCAAGCTGGAGAAGCGGGTGATCAAACCCGAGGCCACCCATCCCGACGACTGCATGGTGCATCCGTAGGAGGATCTCTTGGTTTCTCCCCCCGGCGGGGCGAGTACCCCGAAGGGGTGAGGGCGTTCTGGTTTCTCCCCCCGGCGGGGGGAGTACCCCGATGGGGGAGGGGGGCGTTCCCTGTCTGTCCGTCCGAGGTGACGCCACCGCCACCGCCACCGCGACCGCCACGGCCCGGCGTTCCGTCCGAGGTGACGCCACCGCGACCGCCACCGCGACCGCCACGGCCCGGCGTTCCTCTCTGACTGCTGTGGCTGTGGCGGTGGCTGTAGCTGCGCTGTCGGCACTCGCGCTCGCGCCTCTCTGCTTCTCCACGCGGCGGGGGGAGTACCCCGATGGGGGAGGGGGGCGTTCCCTGTCTGTCCGTCCGAGGTGACGCCACCGCCACCGCCACCGCGACCGCCACGGCCCGGCGTTCCGTCCGAGGTGACGCCACCGCCACCGCCACCGCGACCGCCACGGCCCGGCGTTCCTCTCTGACTGCTGTGGCTGTGGCGGTGGCTGTAGCTGCGCTGTCGGCACTCGCGCTCGCGCCTCCCTGCACTCCACCGCAGGGCGAGTACCCCGAGGGGGGCGTTCCCGGCCCTCGTTCTTCAGCGGGTCCCCTCCACGAGCCATTCCAGGTAGGCCGCACTCCCGCCCGCCTCCACCACCAGGATCTCGGGGACGTCGTACGGATGCTCGGCCCGCAGGTACTCCTGCACCTGCTCGACCCGATCCCCGGCGGTCTTGACGAGGAGCAGGATCTCGGGGTCGACATGGACCTCGTCCTCGTAGCGGTAGCGCGACTCCATGCGGATCTGCTGCACGCAGGCGGCCAATCTGTCACCCACCAGGGCCGAGGCGAGCCGCTCGGCGTCGTCCTCGGACGCCACGGTGGTCATCACGATCGCCGCCTCCATGCCGCCTCCTCTACAGGGCCTTCGTGCCCACGGTGCGTCGTCCCGCCAGGTACAGCGCAAGGCTCATGTACGCCACCCAGAGGGCGGCGAGGCCGATGAAGATGTACGACAGCGGGCTGATGGCGCCGACGCCGATGATGGCGCTCACCCACGCCGCCCAGCGCGGCATCACCCGGGTGCGGAAGGCGATCACGGCGAAGGCGGCGATCATGACGCCGAGGGCGGCGCTGGCCCCGCCACCGACCAGCGAGCTGTAGATGTCGTAGGTGGTGGCGGCGGCGTCGGCGGTGATCCCCCCCTCCGAGCCGGCGCGCCCCGCCGCGGCGATGGCGATCGAGTACGACACCAGCAGCAGGCCGCCGGCAGCCACGGCGCCTCCGAATGCGATGTTGGAGATCCGGCCGTCCCCGCCTTCGGCGGCGCGCAGCGTGCTGCGCAGGCTCGATCCGAACCACAGCAGCAGGGCGGCGGCCACGATCCCGATGTAGCCCGCCCACTGCAGGCGGGTGGCGTTGTCGGTGAGGTGGGCCTGGATGTCGCCCGGGTCGGGCAGGTACTCGTAGAAGTCGGTCAGCAGCGCGCTCACCGCCACCAGGGCGATTGCCGCCAGCCCGGTGAGCGGTGCGAGCCGTTCGGTGCGATGGGTCATGCCGTTCCTCTTGGTCGCCTTCTCGGGCAAGGCTACGCCGACGCGGGGAGCGGGGCCCGAAGGCCCCGCTCCCAGATCGAGTCGATCCGTCGCTCAGCCGGCGGCGGCGACGAAGCAGTCGGCGTGCTTCCAGATGGTGAGCCCCTCGGACTCGGCCACGAACTCCAGGTTGGCCCAGCCGGGATGGTCGGGGCCCCGGAAGTCGGCGCTGTCGCCATGGCCCTCATGGCCGGCGACGGCCGTCTCGGGAACCTCGATCACCTGGCCGAACGCCCAGAGGTTGTCCGGGTTCGAACGGCCGTGGATGATGTCGCTGGCGCCGTTGACGTGGCAGATCTCCACGGTGGCCGGCTGGCCCTTGGCGAACACCGCCACGGGGGCGGCGATGAGGGCGACCGCCACGACGGCGAGCCCCATTCGCACCTGGCGGCTGCGCACGCGGCTGCGCACACGTTCCTGTCTCATGTTCCTGTCCCTTCCTCGTGTCGGATCCGAACGGACCCGTCAACCACGAAGCGTAGCAATAAAAACCACTCTGTGTGGCTAGATGGGGGACGGCTCTTCGCTCATCAGGTCCAGCATCTCCTGGCGGACCGCCCCGATGAGCAGGTCGGGTGTGCCCACGGCGTCCCAGGTGTCGAATCGGGGGACATCGATGCCGGCGGCCATCAGAAGCCTGAGGGAGCGGTCCAAGGGGCTCCATTTCTCGCCCACGAACCAGCCCGCCAGGTCCTTGGTCCTCACCGCGGTTCGGCGCCCGACGCTGTGGTTGGCGCGCGCCACGATCCAGCACAGGGCGCCGGCTGCGGTGTTGGCGTGGCCCCGCATGAGGGGGGTGCTGTCGCCCCGGGCGACGCGCGCCAGCAACCGTCTCACCGCGGTGCGGTGCTCCACGTCGAACAGGGCGTCGCAGCCCCGATCACACAGGTCGAGGATCTCCTGCACCCGCTCGCGGGCCTCCTCGGGGATCCCCTCCCAGTCGAAGGGCTCGTCGGGCAGCGGCGCACCGTCGAGCGTCTCCACCGCATCGTCACCGACCATCACGGCCACGATCGCCCGGGCGGTCTCGGTGAGTGTCGTGGCGTTCATCACGCGTAGCTCGGCGATGTGCACGGTATCGAGGGCGCGGAGCCGGAGCGCCTCCCGGTACACCGGCGTGATGCGATCGATGTGGGCGATCGTCTCGTCGGTGTTCTCCGGCCGTATCGCGCGCTCGGTGTGGGCGAACCGCACGAAGCGTTTCAGGACCTCGGGGAGGTCTTCGACGAGGGCGTCGGGGACCAGGAGCATGTCCGGCACGTACTCGGCCAGGAAGATCTCGATCTGCACCGGCCCCCACCCCAGCGGCCCGGCCGGGTTGGAGCCGGCGCCGTAGCGGACCAGTGCCCGCACGAGCGCCTGGTGTTCCTCGTCGAGCCCGGCGGCGTGGGCCGAGGCCATGAACTCCGCCACGATCGCCTCGATCTCCTCGGGCTCGATCTCCTCCCAGGCGTGAACCTGGCCACCCTCGGGGAGGTGGCGGATCACCAGAGCGACGAGCGGGCGCAGGCCCGGCCAGCCATCGGTCGCCCACAGGTCGTCCACCAACGTGGCCACTTCGACCGCCGACTCGAGCCGGGCCCGGGCATCTGCGAGCGCCAGGTGGGACCACACCAGGTCGGGGTCGGCCTCGGCGGCCCGCTCCCGCAGGCGCGGCAGCGTGTCGGCGAGCGGCCCCGGCACCAGGAAGGCGTCCTTGATCAGCGAACCCAGGTTGTGGTCGACCAGGACGATGAGGATCAGCTCTTCCCCGGCAGCCGTCCGGAATCCGACGACGATGTCCTCGCCGTCACGGAACACGTCCTCGGTCATGAGTGCCGCGTCGACGATCTCGATCGGCGTGAACCCGGTCACCCAGGGCGGCATTCGGTGGTTGCGCCGGCGCAGCGCCTCGCGAATCTCGCCTCCCGTCTGGCTCTCGGGGTCGAGGTCGGCCATGAGGGACAGCAGGGCGGTGGTCTCGGGCGAGTCGATGGCGACGAGCGCCCACACCATTGCATCCGCCTCCACCTCAGGGATGCCCTCGAGCGGGTCGAGCGACTCGACCATGTCGGAGGCGAGCGCCAGCAGGTCGATGACGCTTCCCGACCGCATGATCTTCCGGATGCTTCGGCTCAGTTCTGCCGCAGGGTCGTCCGACCCTCTTCCCGGTGGCCGATCCCGCCG
>Ga0214472_10009574_pt1 | contig 10100 bp, 10 predicted proteins | sample RVTome_6_FD_207662 | JGI IMG/M metagenome (GOLD analysis project Ga0214472, IMG submission 207662) | Soil microbial communities from uranium-contaminated site in the Upper Colorado River Basin, Wyoming, United States - RVT140D175 | ecosystem: Environmental > Terrestrial > Soil > Contaminated >...
CCGTCGGTGAGCACGAATGCATCGGCGGGAATGCGGCCGTCCTCGACCCAGATCTCCCACTCGCGTTCCTCGAGCCAGATTTCCTCGCCGCCGATCCGTGTCCCGATCATGGGTTCAGTCTAGGCCGGAAGGACACTTCCCGGCCACCGAAGACACGGGACTATCCGGGTCGGGGCCGGGTACTGAAGGCGAACGAGGAGAACCCACATGTATCGTGCCGCCTGGAACGGAGCCGTCCTCGCCGAGAGCGATCGGACCGTGGAAGTCGAGGGCAACCAGTACTTCCCCCCCGATTCGATCGTGTCCCGGTTCTTCACGAAGAGCAAGACCACGTCCCTTTGCCCATGGAAGGGAACCGCGAGCTACTACACGATCGAGGTCGAGGGAAAGAGCAACGAGGACGCGGCCTGGTACTACCCCGAACCCTCCCCGGCCGCGGAGAAGATCAAGGACCACGTCGCGTTCTGGAAGGGTGTCGAGGTGTCCCGGTAGGGACGGCTACCCTACGGGTCCGGCCGCGGCCCGGGCCCGGCGGGCCTTCTGGAACGGACTCCCGGCGAGGAGGGCCTCCATGGCGTCCGAGGCCCGGTTCGCATGATACGAGGACCGGACCAGCGCCCCCGATTCCACATGGACGAACTCCAGTTCCCGGCCCCGGGCCCGGAGGCGTTCGAACTCCTCGGGGGTGTAATAGCGCCGGACCGGGAGGTGCCTCCGGGTGGGACGGAGATACTGGCCCACGGTGAAGATGTCCACGTCGGCGGCCCGGAGGTCGCGCATCAGATCCACCACTTCGTCCTCGGTCTCGCCAAGCCCCACCATGATCCCCGACTTCGTTGCTCCGATCCTCGACCCCCGGTGCCGGGCGGCCCGGGCCAGGAGTTCCAGTGTGCGCTCGTACACCGCCTGGGGGCGTACGCGGCGGTAGAGGCGCTTCACGCATTCGGTGTTGTGGGCGAGGACATCGGGACCGGCGTCGAGAATGACGTCGAGGGCGTCCCAGTTTCCCCGGAGATCGCTGATCAACACCTCCACCCGGCAGTCGGGGGTGCGCTCGCGGATTGCCCCGATGGTGGCCGCGAAATGGCCGGCGCCCTCGTCGGAGAGATCGTCCCGGTTGACCTGGGTGAGCACGGCGTGGCGCAGCCCCAGGCCGGCCACCGCTTCCGCCACGTGTGCGGGCTCCTCGGGGTCCAGATAGCCGGGCCGCCCCTTCTCGACGCTGCAGAACATGCATCGCCGCGTGCAGATGTCGCCCATGATCATGAAGGTGGCCGTTTTCTCGCGCCCCCAGCACTCGAAGATGTTGGGGCAACGGGCCTCCTCGCACACCGTGTTGAGGCTGAGCCCCTTCACCAACCGCTTCACCTCGCGATACTGATCGGTGTTTTCGAGGCGGATCTTGATCCAGTCCGGCCGGCGCGGCTCGGGCGGCTTCACGCGGGACACGGTTCCTCCTTCCACACCAGCCGCCGTTCGAAGATCGCGCCGAAGTGCCCGGCGAACCGCTCGCCGACCTCGACGAGGGACGGAGCGGAGGGAAGCAGGCGCTCGAGGCTGGTGACGCCGCGCCCGCGGATGCCGCAGGGCACGATGGTACCGAAGTGGTCCAGGTTCGTGGTCACGTTGAGGGCGAACCCGTGGGTCGTCACCCACCGGGAGATGCGAACCCCGATGGCCGCGATCTTCTCGTTGCCCACCCAGACCCCGGTGAGCCCGGGGGCCCGCTCGCCGGCGACGCCGCAGTCGGCGAGAGTGCGGAGGATGGCCTCCTCCAGGTTCCGCACGTACTTCCCGACATCCTTGCGGTCGGGGGCGAGGTCGACGATGGGGTACCCCACGAGCTGCCCCGGGCCGTGGTAGGTGACGTCGCCGCCCCGGCCGCATTCGTGGATCTCGATCCCGAGGGCGGCAAGGGCCTCCCCGGAGGCGGTGATGTTCTCCCGATGGGCGTTGCGCCCCAGGGTGAGAACGGGGTCGTGCTCGAGGAGGAACAGGGCTTCGGGCCGGATTCCCGCCTTGACGGCCGCGGCCCGGTCTTCCTGGAGGCGGAGGCCTTCGGCGTAGGGGACCCGCCCCAGGCGGGCGACTTCCAGCATGCGGGTGTCGGGCATGGAGATAGACGCTCCTCGTGCCGGAGACGACCGGCGGGCGACCAGTATACGGCATGGGCCGGGGCCGGCCAATCGGACGGCCCGGGGCCCGGTCCGCCGGGCGGGGGGCCGCCTGCCGTACAGAAGACCCGAGAGGTCCGGAAACGAGGTTCACGCATCGCGATATCGCGTATGCACATAAAGAGTTAAAGGCAGCGGCCCGGAGCCACTAGAATCTACCCATGAAGGCAAGGGTCCCGGTTTCATGCTGATCGAGAACGGCGCTCCCGCCGTCGATGAGCGTCTGCGCGACCTCGTCGCCGACGTCCCCGTGGGTGACGTGTTGCTCGGCGCGGTCAAGGCGCATCCGCGTCCGTTCAAGGTGCTGCTCGAAGAGCACGGATGCGCGTTCCAGCCCATGGACGACGTGGACGGCCGTCCCAATCGCTGCGCGGTCAAGGTGTTCGTCATCGCCGAAGGCCCCTTCACGGGCCAGTGCGCGGTTTTCTTCTACAAGAAGAGCCGAGTACCGTTCAGCCGCGACCGGTTCTCCTACGGGGTTTGCGTGACCAAGAACCCCACCCCGGAGGATGCGTCGGTCTGGCTCGACTTCGCGGTGTCGGGGTTCGATCCCGACCGCTCTCCCCGCGCGCTTCGCAAGGCCTTCACGTTCACCGTGCCCTGAATCCGGAACCAAGGAGCGAACCGTGTCCCGTCTCAACCCGTGCGAGCTGGAAATCGATCTCTTCTGCCGCGGCGTGCACATCGATCCCGCGTGCATGCTGGAGAGGGACGCCCGGCTCCTCGCCCGCACCCGGGCCGGGCTGGGGAGCGGACTGGAGCTGGTGATTCCCGGGCCGCTCAAGGACATCTGGATGAACGTCCCCGTGGAGGAGGACTTCGTCCACGATTCGCCCTACACCCTGGTCCACCGCGGGGGGGGATACCAGGTCGCCGACGCCCGCAACTCCTTCCATTACGACGTGCGCATTCCCGCCCAGCCCGACTGGTACACCGCATTCACGTCCCAGGGCACCCAGATGTCGCAGGTGGGGGTCCTGCAGGGGACCTACCTCGGCATCTACGTCTCCAATTCCTGCTCGTTCTGGTACCACTCCCCGAGCCTCGGATGCAAGTTCTGCACCACCGGCCACAACGTGGGGGTCAACGAGGTCGCGGAGAAGGATCTCGAGGACGTGGTGGAGGTCGCGTTCGCGGCCAAGCGGGAGTCGGGGGCCACGTTCGTGCACTTCAACAGCGGGTTTGCGGGAAAGGACCGCGGGCTGGACATCGTGGCCCCCTATGTCAAGGCGGTCAAGGAACGCGTGGGGATGTTGACCGGGGTCCAGGTGACGCCGTCGCCGAATCTCTGGAAGTACGACTGGCTCGTGGACTGCGGGGCCGATCACTTCTCGTTCTGCTACGAGTTCCACAATCCCCGATACTTCGCCGATCTGCTCCCGGGGAAGCAGAAGATGATCGGCCAGCAGGCGTTCTTCGACGCCCTGGAGTACACGGCCAAGCGCCTGGGGCCGGGCCGGGTGTCGGGGGAGATCATCGCGGGAGTGGAGCCGATCGAGGACACCCTCCGCGCCATCGATTACATCACCTCGGTGGGCGCGTTCCCCACCGTGTGCATCTTCCGACCCACCATCGGGGCGGAGATGGAACGGGTCCCGTCCCCACGCTACGAGGACATGCGGGTGGTGATGGAGCACATGGTCGAGTCGTGCCGGAAGAACGGGATCCCCATCGGAGTGGCTCCCAATATCGAGGTCAGCCTCATCGTCCAGCCCGACGACGCCCGCTATCTTGCCAAACGCACCCCCGCCTGGTTGCTCTACGAGACCAAGCTCTCCCTGATGAAACGGCTGGGCCGCCCGGTGTTCCGGCGGGAACTCAAGCCTCGCAAGACGTCCGGGGACCCCGAGGCCTACCCGCAGGGAGCGCCCACCCCCCTCACCTCGTTCAGAGATCGCGTCGTCGAAACACCCGCACCGCGATGAACAGCGGCACCGCGATCTGAAGGAGGAGCAGGGTCGCGGCCGCGGCCGCTCCCGGCGCCCGTCCGAACACGTCGACGAGGGTGGCGCCGGCGGGGCCGAAGAGGGCCCCGCGCCCCGCCCCCAGGGTCACCGCCACCCGGGCGATGTCCACGGGGTTCAGCATGACGGCGGGGATGAGGATGGACTTCAAGGGCACGCCGCGGAAGACGGCGGTGACGCCGATGAGGACAAGATCGTAGCCGATCACGGTGAGGAACCACACGATGACGGCTGCGGCCATGGCCTTGACCCGATCCAGCAGGACCACGCCGATGAGAAAGGCCACGGCGAGAAACGCGAGGACCAGCCCCACCGCCGCCCCCACCAGAACGAGATAGCCGCCCAGGGAGGCGGTGTCGGTCCGGACGGCGAGGAACACGCCGGCTCCGCCGAGCCCGATGACGAGGGCGCTGACGAGGGCGCCCCCCACGCCGAGGAAGCTCCCGAGGAGGACGTCGCGCCTGCGCACGGGTTGGGCGAGCATGAGGGCGAGGCTGTCCCGGCGTCCCGTCACCTCGGTGGTCCCGATGACGAGGGCGATCAGGGGCACCAGGTACACCACGAGGTTGATGAGGCTGCCCGTGACCCGGGCGAACCCCTGGAACCCCGCCGTACGCTGGCCCGCCAGCCCGAAGTAGCTGAGCCCCAACGCGAGGGCGGAGAACACGAGGGCGAACCCGATCACGGCTCGGGATGCGCTCACCCGGGTCCAGGACTCCGACGCGATGGCGAGGATACCGCTCATCGATGGCCCTCCTCGAGATGGCTGCCGGTGACGTGGAGGCGGCCCACGAGCTCGCCTCCGATCGTGAACCCGAAATCGTCTCCCGGCCGGTCGCTCACGAACACGATCTCGCGCGACAGACCCGGGCCCACCGCCACCGGTGGGATGCGGTCCTCGTAGCCGGTGACCACGAGCCTCCCCTCGGGGGCGTCGGCCGCGGCGCGGACGATCAGTTCCACCCGGTGGTCCTTGGGGACGGCGAGGCGGTAGGGGTGGAGCCCGGCCGCGCCGAGGTCGGCCTCGACGCGCACCGTGGGCGGGGGAGCGGGGGCATCCGCCGCCGCGGGAGCGCCGGGGTCTCCGCGGAGGGCGAAGCCGAGACCGGCGGCCACGGCAAGCACCGCGAGCCCCACCGCGGTCAGGCGGTTCACGGCGCTTCCTTTCGCGGCGCGGGCGGGCCGTCGACGAACTCGGTGAGACGGCCCGAGATTCCGTTTCGCTCCTTGCTCCGGACGCGGGCGGTGCCCGGGTCGGAGAAGGCGGCGTAGCCGCCGCCCATGGGGGAGGGGAAGTCGGCCCGGACCAGGACCATGGCCGCGGCCCGGTGCAGGGAACCGGGTGCGGTGAAGTCCGAGAGCCATGCCCCGGCTGGGTCGAGACCGTCACGCAGATCCCGGAGGAGACACGCAACATCGTCGTAGCGGAGGACCTCGCCGTCCTCCCCGGTCCATGCGGCCGCGAACCGGAGATCGCGGATCGTCATCCCGCACGCGGAGCAGGTGGAGACGCCGGCCTCGATGGCGGGGGGATCGGACGCGGACCCGGTTCCAGAGCAACCGGTCGCGAGCAGGAGGAGCGCGAGAAGGAGGCGTCTAGGCACGGCGGGTGCCCTCCACGGCCTTCAGGAAGCGGTGTTCGAGGCGCCCGCGGGCCCCGAGGGACGAATCCACAACCTCGTCGGAGGCCACCCGTCCGTCGAGGAGGACGAGGACGCGGTGGCAGAGTCGCTCCACGTCGTCGAGGAGATGGGAGCACAGGAGTATCGTCCTTCCCTCGCCCGAAAGCCGTCGCACGAGGGCGCGGAACTCGACGGTGGCTCCGGGATCGAGGCTGGCCGTGGGCTCGTCGAGGAGCAACGCGGGGGGATCTCCCAGGAGAGCGGCGGCCACGCTGAGCCGCTGCCTCTCCCCCCCCGACAGCGTCCCCACCGTGCGCTCGAGCAGGTGATCCACCCCCACGATGCGCGCGGCGGGATCGACGTGGTCGCGGGGCACGCGCCGGAGGCGGGCGAGGAACTCCAGGGCTGCTCTTCCCGTCACCGTCTCCTCGAAGCCCGCGCGCTGGGGAACGTAACCGATCCGCCGGCGCACCGCGACCGGGTCCCGCCGGAGATCCACGCCGTCGACGAGAACGGTCCCCGATGTAGGGTGCACGAGGCCGAGGAGGATCTTGAGGAGGGTGCTCTTTCCCGCGCCGTTGGGACCGATGATGCCCAGGGTGGACCCGCGCTCGACCTCGAAGCCGACGCCGTTCACCGCGGTCACCGGACCGTAACGCTTGACGAGGTCCACGGCCCGGATCATCGCCGCAACCCCAGCGCCGCGGTGCCGCCCGCGGCGAGGACGCCGGCCACCAGGCCCACCAGGGGGCGGTTGCCGCGCCCCCGCCTCCCCGGCACCGCCGGCCCCCGGTAGGGCGGAGGTTCGGGGGGCACGAGGAGGGGATGCGGGTCGGCCATCTCGGTGGGATGCAGGGCGGGGAGCGAGCGTTGCGCCGAGTCCAGCGCGACCACCGCCGGCGACCCCGAGAACACGGTGAGGTCGGGATACTGCTTGCTCACGAAGGCGAAGAACCCCACCGGATGGTGCGGGGCGTCGCCGAGCCCGTCGCCGTCGAGATCGTAGGGCCGGGCCTCCGACCAGTAGTTGCCCGCTCCTCCGTCGGAGAGCCGGTTGTTGGTCCGCCGCATGTCCAGCGACATCTGATAGTCGTTGCTCAAGAAGGCGTTCCGGGTGAAGACGTTGTTCTCGGAGGAGCTGTAGGCGATCACCCCCCAGCCGTTCTCGGAGAGCACGTTCCCGGAGAACCGGTTGCGGTTGGAACCGTCGAGAAAGAGGCCGATGGTGTTGTCGACGATGCGGTTGTGGACGAACTCGGAGTCGGAACAATCCCGGAGGAGGAGCCCGTAGGTCCGGTGGCCCCGGTTCTGGAGGAACAGGTTTCCGCGCATGGCCATCCGGTTGGAGAACATGAGCGCGGTGCCCGCGGTGTTGCGGACGAAGGCGTTGTCGGCGATCTCGTTGCGCTGGCTGTACATGGAGTGCAGCCCGAAGCGGTCCTGTCCGTGGAACAGGTTCCCCCGGACCCGGGCCGACTCCGCGAAGGACAGATAGACCCCGTCCCGGTGCCCCGACACATCATTCGCGGAGATCCGGGCGCCGGGGGCATGCCAGAGATGGATTCCGTTCCCGTGGTTCTCCTCGTGCACCCGGCCCCGGCGTCCTTCCAGGCGGCAACCCGTGATGACGACCCCGGCCGCATTGCGCACATAGATGCCGTGGTTGTTGTCGACGAGGACTACGTGTTCCATGCGCACGCCGTCGGCCTCGTCGACGAGGATCCCGGAATCGTCGAACAGCAGCTCGGGGCCGCTCCCCCGCACCGTGAACCCGGAGAGCACGGTCCCCGCCGCCCGGACCACGACCACGCTCCCCACCCCCTCCCCGTCCAGGACCGCGGCCGCGGAGCCGCGGACGACAAGCGGTCGGTCGATCACGAGCTGCCCGCGGTGCACACCGTCGGGAATCGTGACCGTGTCGCCGGGGGCGGCGGCGGCCACCGCGGTCTGGAGGGGATTGGGGGTGGGGGGCTTCCCGTAGGAAGTGAACTCGCCGGCGCGGGCGGGCACGGCGGCGAGGAGGAATCCGGCGGCGGCCGCGGCCAGGGCACCGGCCCGGTCCGGCCGCCGGGTTCGCAGGAACCGCCAGGCGTCCACGCCCACCAGGACCGGGCCCAGGAGCCCCGCGCCGAGCAGGATGCATCCCCCGAGATGGGGGAGCGACTGGATGGTGAAGTTGCCCCGGTGGGCGGTCCCGATGAGAGGCGGGGTGAACGCCCCGAAGTCGAGGGCCGCCTTGGGATCCAGATTGGTGCCGTACTCGTGCAGCCAGGAGGCGAAGTGAGTCATCATCACCGTCCCGAACACCGCGAACCCGGCCCAGCCCAGAAAGGCGAGCCACCGGCGGCCCACGAGGGCGGCGAGAAGGGCGACCGCCCCGAACGCGCTGATCATCCACGGCATGTATCCGAACTCCGGGAACACGGAGGGGTCCACGGTCTGCATCCCGATATAGTGGTTGAGGATGTTGATGTTCCGGAGATCCCCCTGGAGGTCGTTGACAAAGATCCTCATCTCCAGGCCTTCCCGGTACTGGGGGGCGACGAGGAAGATCTTCCAGATCGGAAGCACGGGCACGAGCATGACCGGGACGAGGGCCGCCCCCACCAGACCCACCAGGACGCGCTGCCACCCCGCGAGCCGGCCGGCCAGGTAGGCGAGGGGGCGTGTCACGGCTTCACCGCCAGATACCCCTGCATCTCCTGGTGGAGGGCGGAGCAGAAGTTGGAGCAGTAGAAGGGGTAGATCCCCGCCCGGGTGGGGGTGAACTTGGCCGTCTTGGTCTCCCCGGGTTCGATCTGGAAGTCGATGTTCGAGTCGAGGATTCCGAAGCCGTGGGCGATGTCGCGGTCCTGCTCCACGTTGGTCACGTGGAAGTAGACGGTCTCGCCCAGATCGACGGTGAGGGTGTCGGGATGGAAGTGCGTGCGGACGGCCACCATCGTGACGTGTACGTCCTTGCCGTCCCGGGTCACCGCGGTCTCCTCCTCGTTGAGGACTCTCCACTCATGGTGGTTGTCCTCGATGGGGAAGATCACCTTCACCGCGTCCTGGATCTTCTCCGCCCGGATGATCTGTCCGTAGTGGGGCTCCATATAGGTCGGGATGTCGAGGATCAGTTCCATGGTCGGGGTGGTGAGGTCGATGAGCTGCGCGCTCTCGGGGTGGGTGGGCCCCATGGGCAGGAAGCGGTCCTTGGAGATCTTGTTCAGAGCGAGGAGCCACTCGCCGGTCGGGTGTTTGGTGTCGCCCTCGGAGGCGGCGAGGTGGCCGATGGAGTAGTGCACGTCGACCTTGTCCACGACCTCGTAGGAATCGAGGCTCCACTTGGCCACCTGGCTGTCCAGGAACAGGCTCGTGTAGGCGAAGCCCTTGCCGTCGAACTGCGTGTGCAAGGGACCCAGACCCACCGGGACCTCGGCCACCCGGGTCGCCTCGTAGCGCACCACGGGAATCCCCGAGAACTCGCCGATGAAGTCTTCCTTCTCCACGGCGGCGAGAAAGTTGTCGAAGCTGTGGACGACCGCCACCGCGGCCAGCTTCCCGTTGCCGATGATCCGGGTCCCCGAGGGATCCACGTCCACCCCGTGGGGGGACTTGGGGGTGGGGAGCAGGTACATGAGGCCGGGTACGTCCGCGGGGTCGATGAGCTTGGCCCCCCCCACCATGCGGAACGTCCCCGCCTCCGCCGCCTCCTTGCCCTTGCGCCAGTTCACGGCCGCGATGTAATCGCGCTCGTTCTGGCTCGCGTTGATCTCGAGCTTTGTGTAGGCCTGTTCGGAGTTGTAGCAGCTGAAGAACACCCAGTCCGCGCTCGGTCCCTTTCCCGCGTCGGACTTGTCCCAGTGGAACGGCGGAGTCAGGATCTCGAAGTCGAGGCTCATGGTGCCGTCGCCGGCCACCGCCACCGCCGCGATCACGCCGTTGAAGCGGTTTTTGTACTCGGCGATCGGCTGATAGGTGTTGGGAACGGGGGCCGAGAACCGGCTGGCCGCGAACAGGTACTCGGTGTTCTCGGTCACGAACACCGAGGCGTGGCTCGCCGACACGTTGGGCATGGGGCCGAAGATCTGCCGCGTCTTGAACACATCGAGATCGATGCGGGCGATGCGAGCATGGGCCATGTCGTTGATGAACAGCCAGCGGCCGTCGTAGTCCCCGTCGGTCTCGGACAGGCCGGGATGGTGGGCGTCGCCCCAGGTAATCCCCTTGAGCATGGCCTTGGATTCCTCGTCGTAGCCCCAGCCGCTGGCCGACTCGGGGGTGAACACGGGGATGGTGTTGAGATGACGCCCGCTGGGGAGGCCGTAGACAAAGATCTGTCCGGAGTGGCCTCCGGA
>Ga0214472_10009575_pt1 | contig 10099 bp, 9 predicted proteins | sample RVTome_6_FD_207662 | JGI IMG/M metagenome (GOLD analysis project Ga0214472, IMG submission 207662) | Soil microbial communities from uranium-contaminated site in the Upper Colorado River Basin, Wyoming, United States - RVT140D175 | ecosystem: Environmental > Terrestrial > Soil > Contaminated >...
TGCAGCCGCGCGGAGCAGGTGCAGACCGTCACCATGCCGACAGCTGATCAGGTGGTGTCGGTCGCGATCGCCGAGCGCAGCGACATCGATGACCTGATGCAGCGCTGGACCGTGGTCGCCGATGGCGACGGCAGTCGGCTGACCTACGAGATGGTTGTGGTCAACGAGGACTTCATCCCGCCGTTGATCGGCCCACCGCTGGTGCGCGGCAAGCTGCGCAAGATCTCGCGCGACACTGCGCACAACATCGAGCGTCTCGCCCAGCAGCGGCTGGTGGCTGATGCCGGCTGATCCCGCGCAGCGGCTGCTGCGCTGGTGGGACGCGCACGGCCGCAAGGATCTGCCCTGGCAGCTCGAGCCGCGCGATCGCTACCGGATCTGGGTAGCCGAGATCATGCTGCAGCAGACCCAGGTCGCGACCGTGATCGGCTACTACGCGAGGTTCCTGGAGCGCTTCCCGGATGTGGCTGCGCTGGCAGCTGCGCCGGAGGATCAGGTCCTCGGTGCCTGGTCGGGGCTCGGCTACTACTCCCGCGCGCGCAACCTGCACGCTGCCGCACAGACCATCGTCGCCGCAGGCTGGCCCGAGGACCTGGATGCCTGGCAAGCGCTGCCGGGGGTAGGGCGTTCCACCGCCGCGGCGATCCTCACGCAAGCCGATGGTCAGCGGCACGCGATCCTGGACGGCAACGTGAAGCGGGTGCTCGCCAGGCACGCGGGCATCGAAGGATGGCCGGGCGAGGCTGCGGTGCTGCGGCGACTCTGGGAGGAGGCCGAACGCCGGACCCCGGAACGCCGCGTCGCTGACTACACCCAGGCGATCATGGATCTGGGCGCGACGCTGTGCACGGCGCGCGCGCCGCGCTGCGAGGACTGCCCATGGCAGGCTGATTGCGTAGCCAGGCTCGGGGAGCGGATCGGGCGGCTGCCGGGGCGTCGCCCGCGGCGCGCCTTGCCTGAGCGCGAGATGCACTGGCTGGTGGTACGCGGGCCCGACCGCACCGTGCTGCTCAGGCGTCGTCCACCCACCGGGGTCTGGGGCGGGCTGTGGACCCCGCCGGAGGGAGCTGATGCCGAAGCGATCTCGGTCCTCGCTGGCGAGTTGGGTGTGACGGTCACCGAACAGGCGGCGCCACTGAAGCATGCGTTCACGCACTTCCGGCTGACCATCCACCCGCATCTGGCCGAGGTCGGGACCGCGACATCGATCGCGGACGACGGCACGACCTGGTTCCACTACGATGACCGCTCGATCGGGGTGCCGCGGCCGGTGCAGGCGCTGCTGCAGCGGCTGGGATGATGAGACTCGGAGGAGGGATGCTGTGACCAGGATGATCCGATGCGTGGTGCTGGGGGAGGAGGCCGAGGGCATGGACTTCGCGCCCTTCCCGGACGAGCTCGGCCAGCGCCTCTACGACACCGTCTCCAAGCAGGCCTGGCAGCGCTGGCTGGCGCACCAGACCATGCTGATCAACGAGTACCGGCTCACGCCCTTCGAGCCCAAGGCCCGCGAGTTCCTGCGCACCGAGCTGGTGAAGTTCCTGTTCGAAGGTGGCGCCGACGCCCCTGCCGAGTTCGTTCCACCCGAGGACTGAAGCTCGCGTGCTGCGTGCGGCGTGCGGCGTGCGGCGTGCGGCATCCCTCAAAGTCATTGACCTTTCACTCGAGCTGCGTACTATCCGGGACATGACGATGAAGTTCACCACGCGACGCGATGCCATGTGCACCTGGATGCACCTGGCTGTGCGTGGGTGGGCTCCTCAGATCGTCTAGTACCGGACCAGATCGACCCCCAGGAGACCCGCCCCGGACCGACCGAGGCGGGTCTCTTAGTCTCCGCCTCCGCAGTCCGGGCCCGGGCACCACCGGAGAGAGAGGAGACATGGAGATCGGCTTGACCACCCCAGCGGTGCTGCTCCCAGCGAGCACGCTGCTGCTGCTCGGCCTCAGCAACAGGTTCCTGGCCATCGCCAGCGTGCTGCGCGACCTGCGCGAGCGCTACCGTGTGGTGCCGGATGAGGACCTGCTGCATCAGATCCGCAACCTGCGCGCCCGCTGCAGAGTGATGCGCGCCAGCCAGGCGGCCGGCATGGCCAGCCTGGGACTGACCGTGTTCGCGATGCTGATGGTGTTCCTAGGGCTGGAGCTGATCGGCCGATGGGTGTTCGGCGTCGCGCTGATTCTGATGATCGTGGCGCTGGTGCTGGCGTTGGTGGAGATCCTGGTGTCGGTCGATGCATTGGAGCACGAGGTCAGGGATCTGTAGATCTAGCCTCGGGCCTCGGGCCTCGGGCCTCGCGTCGGTCGGTAGCCCGGCCATGTACCTGCGCGCGGCTCGCGGCTCGCGGCACACGCGCCTAGCCGGGCGGTCGCGCCGTGGAACGGCGCTCCTACATCTAGCGTCCCGCGTCTCGCGTCGGTCGGTAGCCCGGCCATGTACCCGCGCGCGGCTCGCGGCACACGCGCCTAGCCGGGCGGTCGCGCCGTGGAACGGCGCTCCTGCATCTAGCGTCCCGCGTCTCGCGTCCTCGCGAGCCCGCCCGAGAGTTGCCTGAGCGGGTGCCCAACAGGTAGCGCCTGCAAGGTGACACCGGCATCCAGGTCGGCGATGCGTTGCCGGAGCATTCGCCGGTACGCCTCGTCTTCAGCCATATCCAGGCCGCGCTGGAAAGCTGCCCGGGCATCGTCGTCGCGCGTGTCTGCCGCATTCAGCAAGCCGATCAGTTCATAGCCGGCAGGGGAGGGCCGGGCCTGCACCAAGCGCACCGCCGTCGCCAGTGCAGGGCGTAGCACCGCAGGGTTGCGCACGCACATGGAGACCGCGCGCAGATGGACCAGCATGACGTCAGGTCGATCGGGGGCTCGCGGTGCCGCGCGGTTGGTGACTCGCAAGGCCTGACAGTCGCCCGCCGCGAGCAGCGCTACAGCAAGCTGCACCTCGATGAAGATGTTGTCTGGATATCGATCCACCAGGCTTGCCAGCTCGGTCGCCGCCGCCGCCGCTCGACCCTGTGCCATCAGGATGGCGGCGATCTGATAGTGCGCTTCGGTGTAGTTCGGCCTCAGCGCTATCGCTTGGCGCAATGACGAGAGCGCTGCGTCGAGCGCGCCAGCTTCGGTCAGCAGTGTGGCGCGCTGGTAATACGCTGTTTCGCTCTCAGGATTCAGTGCGATGCACCGATCGAGCATCGCCATGGCCTCATCGCGCCGCCCCGTCCGAGCAAGTGCTACGCCCATCGCGACCATGGACACCGCGTCGCCGGGTTCGGAAGCCAGCGCCTCCTGCAGTACAGGGATGGCGTCTACCGCCCGATCCGAATTGAGCAACGCAACCCCGCGCTGTCTGAGGGCGGGCGTACTACGGTCGAGCCGTAGCAATTCGTCACTCAGCGGATCGATCGGCCCGACTTGGGCGTCCCCCATCTGCGCGAGATGCTCACGAGCGAGATCCACTTGGCCGATCCGGCGATAGGCCAAGCCCAGGGTGTAGTGCAAGCGAGTGGCGCTCGGCGCGAGCTCCAGCGCGCGGCTGAGTTCGGATGCTGCGGTCGCGAAGTCACCGCGCAGGTAGGCGATCCGCCCACGGAGTGCCGCGAGGTTCGCGGCGCCCGCTCTCTGCGCCCCCGGCCCATCCAGCACATCCTCCGCTGCGTCCAGATCGCCGCTCTCGATCAAGGCATCAGCGAGGCGGTGCCGGGCGGTTCCGAGCCCGGGTACGCGCTCCAACAAATCTCGGTAGCGGGCGATCGCAGTGGGCAAGTCGCCGGCGCGCTGCGCCGCGAGCGCATGGAGGTAGCGCCACCGAGGATCGCGCGGGGCCGCTTCGATCGCCGACGCGAACACCCGTTCCGAATCCAGATGGTTGGCCATCAGCACCATGCCGTAGTGCCCGATGGCGTCGGAATCGCCATCAGTTGCGGCCGTGTATGCAGTCTCTACCGCCAGCTGCACCGAGTCAGGCAGCGCTGCTGTCTCGGGCATATATAGCGACAGGGCCATCGCCGTTGTGAGGGCTATCAGCATGGTCAATGCTGCTCGGGTCGGACGATGCGGTGGTAGCGACCGGCAGCGAGTCCGGAGTGCTCGCTACGCGCGCCGCCGGACCAGGTCACGGTCGCGTCGCAGGTCGCGGGACCATCGATGCCCAGGCCGAGAGTCACCCTGGGGTCCGACGACGAAACGTAGCTGCCCTCGCGTCGTGCCCGTCGCCATCGTGGCGGAAGATCACCACAATCGAAGCGAACCAATGCGGCGGTACTGGATGCGCCACTGGCCTCGCGCAGGTCCAGGCCGATCCAGCCGCGGCCATCGCCAGCGCGGTTCATGAGCACCTGCGCGTCGCCTGCATTGTTGGTGATGATCGCGTCATCGTCGCCATCCCCATCGAGATCCCCGATCGCGAGGCCGCGTGACACATCCGGCGCGAGGATCGCTGCGCCGGCAGTGTCCGACACATCCTGGAAGTGCCCGCCGCCGGTCCCACGGAACAGTTGGTTCGGCATCCGCAGCGGCGGGTCGATGCCTGCATCGCGTTGCTCGAGGATCGAGATCACTGCACCGTTGACGGCCAACAGATCCAGGATCCCGTCGAGATCGAAGTCGGTGAACGCGGTGCCGAACCCAGTCATGGGCAAGCTGGGCGCACCCAGGCCGCGTGTCGCCGTCGCATCTTCGAACCAGCCGTCGCCCTCGTTCAGGTACAGCGTGTTGGTCTGGCTGGTCAGGTGGGTCATGAACAGGTCGAGGTCGCCGTCGTCATCGATGTCAGCGGCGTCCACGCCCATGCTGGCCTCGGGTGCACCCTCCATGTTCAGGGCGACCCCCGCGAGCATGGCTTCGTTGCGGAAGCGACCATCGCCCTGGTTGATCCAGAGCTGGTTGGCCGTACCATCGTTCGCTACATACAGATCGATGTCACCGTCGTCGTCGAAGTCCGCGGCGACCACGCCCAGCGCTGGCCCGAACGCGACCGATATCCCAGATGACACGGTCACATTGCTGTAGCTGCCACCGTCGTTCCGGAGCAGACGGTCGGCTCGCGCTGTGAACACTTGGGGGCCGCAGTAATCGCGCAGGCCAGTCACGGTCCGGCAGGGTTTCGAGGCCTGCTCGGCCCATTCGATGTTGTTGCCCACGAACAGGTCAAGGTCCAGGTCACCATCCATGTCGAAGAACACGGCTGGCACCGATACCGGATCCTCTTCAGCGCCCCGGGCTGAAGTGACTTCGACGAAGCGCTGACCACCCTCGTTGCGCAGCAGTTGGTTCGGGCCGATGTTCGTCAGATAAAGATCGTCCCAGCCATCGCCGTCGAAGTCGCCTACCGCCACACCCATGCCGTAGATAGACTCACGGATGCCCATCGCCTCGGTGACATCCACGAAGCGTAGCGGCGTGCCACCATCGTTGCGGTACAACCGGTCCGTGGGTGCCGCACCGTCACTACCGGACCCGCGTCCGTTCACCAGGTACACATCCAGGTCACCGTCACGGTCGTAGTCGATCAGGCCGACGCCGCTGCCCATGACCTCGGTCATGTAGTACTCGCCGCTGGCGCCGTTGGTGTGCTGGAAGGCGATGCCGCTTGCAGCCGTCACATCCTCGTAGACGTCGGCGTGCACCGCCGGGGCGGCCAGGGTCGCTAGCAGGAGCAGCGGCAGGCTGCGAAGGATCATGTGCTGGGTCTCCGGGGCGGGAGCGCTAGCCTACCTGTAGCGAGACCCCACTGCATCAGACCGCGCGCATGAACACTACGGCGAACAGCGCCTCCGGGTCGGTCCAGACGTGCTCGACCTGGAAGCCGTTTGCGCTGGCCAAGCGGGTGAAGCCGTCGATGGTGTACTTGTGCGAGTACTCGACCAGCATCTCCTCACCCGCGGCGAACTCGAAGCTGCGCGCACCCATGTGCACGGTCTGCGCACGCTGACTGATGATGAAGGTCTCTATGCGGCTGCGCTCCGGCACCCAGTCCGAGCGGTGGCGGTACGCGTCCAGCTCGAAGTCCATCCCGAGCTCACGGTTCAGGCGCACCAGCAGGTTCAGCGTGAACTCGGCGGTGATGCCCTGGGCGTCGTTGTACGCGGGCTCCACGATCTCCACCGGTTTGACGAGGTCCAGGCCGATCAACATGCCGCCACCGGGGCCCATCTGCCGGCTCATCAGGGCCAGCAGATCCTCGGCCATGTGCGCGGGGAAGTTGCCGATGGTGGAGCCGGGGAAGTAGGCCACGTTGCGGCGCACCGGGGCGCTGGGCTCCGGCAGCTCGAAGGGCATGGAGAAGTCGGCGCACACCGGCAGGATCTGGATCGCCGGGAACTGCGCAGCGAGCCGCCCGGAGGCCTCCATCATGTGATCAGCGGAGATCTCCACCGGCACGTAGGCAGCGATGTCGGGCATGTGCTCGAGCAGCTTGCCGACCTTGATCGCGGCACCGGAGCCGAGTTCGACCAGGCGCACGCCCGGGCCCATGGCTGCTGCCATCGCTTGGGCGTGCGCGTCCATGATCGCGACTTCGGTGCGGGTCAGGTAGTACTCGGGCAGTTCGGTGATCTGCTCGAACAGCGCCGAGCCACGGTCGTCGTAGAAGTACAGCGAGGGGACGTACTTCGGCGTCGAGCTCAGCCCGGAGACCACCTCCCGCCGCATCACGGCGATCTCCGGCGAGACGTCGGTCAGCTCCTGGAGGTTGTCGTCGGTCGGTCGGTCCATCGGATCGGATCCATCAGGCGTCGTAGGCCAGGCGCAGCCCCAGGGCCTGCCAGCGGTCGTGCGGGTAGAAGAAGGAGCGGTAGCTCGCGCGGACGTGATCCCGGCTGGTGAGGCAGGATCCGCCACGCACGCTCATCTGGTTGCACATGAACTTGCCGTTGTACTCACCGAGGCTGCCGGCCAGCGGCCGGAAGCCCGGGTAGGGCGCGTAGGCCGAGGCCGTCCATTCCCACACGTCTCCATAGACCTGCCTGAGGCCTGTTCCATCACCAGCTTTAGCGGGAGCACCGCCGGTCTGCAGCCGCCCGGCGTCCAGCAGGTTGCCGTCCACCGGCAGCGCCGCGGCTGCATGCTCCCATTCCGCCTCGGTGGGGAGGCGGGCACCGGCCCAGCGCGCGAAGGCGTCGGCCTCGTAGTAGGAGAGGTGGCTGACCGCAGCGTGCGGGTCCAGCTCGCGCTCACCACCCAGGGTGAACTGAGTGCTGAGGTGCTCCGACCAGTACAGCGGCCGCGACCAGCCGGCCTCCCTGATCTTCGCCCAGCCATCGGCCATCCACAGGCTGGGCTGGCGGTAGGCACCGTCCTCGATGAAGGCTCGGTACTCAGCGTTCACGACCAGGCGGTCGGCCAGCGCGTGCCGCTGCAGGTAGGTGCGGTGGCGTGGGGTCTCGTTGTCGAAGGTGAAGGGGTCGCCATCGCCCCCACCGTCCGCTGCGGCGCCGATCTCGACCACGCCCTCGGCGCCGTCCTCGCGGCCCATGGCCGAGGCGGTGGCTGATACGAGTGGAAGGTCGGCGCGGTAGGCCGGTCGCGCGGGATCCTGGCTCAGCACATGCAGGATGTCGGTCAGCAGCAGCTCCTGGTGCTGCTGCTCATGGTTCAGCCCCAGCTCGATCAGCTGCGCCAGCGCCGGCTCATCGCCGCGCGCAGCGATCAGCGTCAGCATGGCCGCATCCACCGCAGCCCGGTACGCGAGTACCTCGGACACGTCCGGTCGCTCGATGCGGCCGCGCTCGGCACGCGGGTGCATCGGGCCCATGCTGTTGTAATAGGAGTTGAACAGGTACCAGTAGCGCTCGTCGTGCGGTGCGAAGCCGCTCTGGTGCTCCGCCAGCACCATGCGCTCGAAGAACCAGGTCACATGGGCCAGGTGCCACTTGGTCGGGGAGACCTCGGGCATGGTCTGCCGCGCCATGAACCCCTCCGCGATCGGGCGCGCCAGGGCCTCGCTCAGGCTGCGGACCGCAAGGTAGCGCTCGGATAGGGACGGACGGATCGAATCCGTGTTCGCCTTGGGGCGGATCTCGCTGCGCATGGCTGGGTGCGGGGGCTGGAGGGGGTAGGCAGGTTGCCAGCGCCCCTCCGGGGTGTCAAAGCGCGGTGCGCCGGGCGCCCGCAAGCGCGCCCCGCATGCACCGCATCAGCGATCACTCAGCGTCGCCCAGCGCCCGCATCACCTGCCCGTACTGGTAGTCACCCAGGCCACGCGCAGCAGCCTGGTACGCGTCGCGCAGCTCGGGGTCACCACGGACCTGACCCGCCGCGGCGATCAGCAGCTGGCTGCGCTCGTGATCGGACCCCAGGTCACGCGCGGCGAGCCGCAGCACATCCCGCAGCAGATCGTGGTCCGATTCACCGCGCCGCACCAGCGCGGTCAGTACGCGCCCCATCTCGTAGTCCGAGCCCAGCGTTGCACAGGCACGCAGGAACGCGGCGCTCGCCTCCGGCCCCGTGCTCGCCAGCGGGGTCGCATCGATGAGCATCTCCGCCAGCTCGAAGTCGGAACCGATCTGAGCCGCGGTGTCGAACAGCGCCGTCGGTGATGCCTGATCGGCCCAGCGCGATGTCACCAGGGCGCTCAGCGCACGGCGCATCTCGAAGTCGGAACCGATCTCGCGGGCGGCGGTGAGGTAGGCGTCGGCGACTGCGGTGCTGGGCTCGATGCGGCTCACCGATGCGACCAGCAGCTCCGCGAGCTCGAAATCGGAGCCGATATGGTGGGCAGCGCCCAGCAGCGCCAGGGAACCTTCCTCGTCGAGGTGTCTGTCCTCGGCGAGCGTGGTCAGGGTCTGACGCAGCTCGAAGTCGGAGCCGATCTGCCGGCCAGTGAGGTCGAGTACGCGCGCCAGGGTCGCACCGTCGGTCTCCGCCTGGGTCGCGAGTGCCGCGAAGTAGATGCCCTGCACATGGTCCGAGTCGATGCGTTCGATCTCGGCGAGCACGGCGTCCACGCCGCCTCGGTCGAGGATGCGCGCGACGCGCGCCTCCGCTTGCATGCCGGTCGCCCGCAGCAGGTCGGGGATGACCTGCGCCAACCAGGCCTGTGCGGCCGCATCGTAGGGCTGCACCTCGCGATCCACGCGGTACTCGAAGCTCAGAGTCCCGTCGCGCGCGGCGTCCACCGCCAGCGCCCGCACCTCGTGTCGGCGGATCCGCTGCTCGAGGTCCATGTGGCCACCGGGCGCGAGGAAAGCGATGCCATCCTCCGCATCGTTGAACCGGAACTCGGCGTCCGCGCGCATCCGCAGTCGGCGGTCGCCGTCGCTGACCTGAACCGACATCCGGTCGTCGTCGATGCTGATCGAGCTGCCATCCGCCCAGACTGCGGAGGTGCTCAGATCGAGAGCGCTGGGGAGTAGCAACGTCACCAGCGTGGATGCCGCCACCCAGATGCCGATGGCTCGACCCTGGGGTGCGCGGCTGGACCCCAGCACGACGATCACCGCCGCCCCGAGGATCGCGAAGGTCAGTAGCTGCTCCATGGTCATCCCTCCTCATCAGAGCTAGCGGAACCGGGCCCGGCGGGCCCAGGGACGGCACCGGCCTCCTGCAGGCACCTGCCTCCCAGCGCATAGGACACCAACGACGGGCCATCGGTTGCATCCGATCCGGCCCGCCGGTCGGTCTCGCCTTGACGCGCCCCGCGCCAGCCTTTGTAATACGCGCCCGCCGCGCCTCCCGGCCGGCGGGACCTGAAGCCCAGGTAGCTCAGTTGGTAGAGCAGGGGATTGAAAATCCCCGTGTCGGCAGTTCGACTCTGTCCCTGGGCACCAGACCAAGAAGCCCCGCATCAGTGACCTGGTGCGGGGCTTCGTCGTTCGGGCCAATACGCCCAGAACCACGGAGAAATCACGAATGCGAAAGCTATTGCTCATCGCTGGATTGCTGTTTGCGCTCCAGTCGCTGCCCGCGCAGGCGCTGTACAAGTACACGTCGGCGTTGGAGTGCAACAACTGCTCCTCGTCAACAATGCAAGCCTATGCGGAGAGTCGTGTAGCAGATGGACCTGACGGCGTGCATATCGAGTGGGAAATAGGGGTCGGGAAAAATGGGTGCGCATCCCCAGTTACAAGGAAAAAGAGGGGGTGCCCAAAATAACAAACCGCGGGCC
>Ga0214472_10009577_pt1 | contig 10099 bp, 14 predicted proteins | sample RVTome_6_FD_207662 | JGI IMG/M metagenome (GOLD analysis project Ga0214472, IMG submission 207662) | Soil microbial communities from uranium-contaminated site in the Upper Colorado River Basin, Wyoming, United States - RVT140D175 | ecosystem: Environmental > Terrestrial > Soil > Contaminated >...
CTCGGAAATCTATATCCCGATTTATGAGGCTAGGCTGGTTGGGCCAAAAAAGAAAGTAGAAATTTTAAGAATTGACGCAGCTAAAAACAAGATTCTTTGAGTCTTTTTTGTAAGTCTTAAAATATGGGTTTAAAACCCAACTTTTCATGACCACTAAAAAGCCATCCGGCCACTCTCACGGTTTTCGACACAAGTCAAGATCAGCCCTTACAAAGGATGCGCCCCGCGGAGTATCGTTTTTACTAAGAGAGTACCATGTCGGAGAACAGGCACTAGTAATCATAGATCCAAGACAGCACAAGTCCCTCCCGCACAGACGGTACCACGGAAAGGTGGGTACAATCACCTCGGTGGGCAGAAGAGCCGTAACAATGGATGTAAAACTGGGTAACAAGACGAAAACCTTAATCACTAGATTAGACCATATCAAACCGTTTGGGGTAAAGTAAGATGGAACAAGTAAAGAAAAGCCAGCCAATATCACTGGCCGAAGTAAAGGACATTTTGGGAAAAGAGGATGTTGAAAAAATGGATCAAATTCAGCGCTGGACTTATGATTATGTTACCAAATTTACCAAAGTTGACGCTAAAGCCGCAAAAAAAATAAAACAGGAGCTAAAAAAGGATTGTGGCCTCACAGATGAGGAAGCAACTGAAATAGTGAACATAATGCCAAGCTCGCTTGCAGAGCTCAGAGCGTTCACCTTCGGATGGAAGAAGCTGATTCTAGCAGAAACACTAGAAAAAATTCTACATATACTTAAGGGGAACTCCTAGAATAGGCAAGTGGTTTTCTTGGAAAGGAGCACCAGCCCACCACGTAAGTATGAAGAGTATGCATACGTACTAGACTATGTTACGCGCGGCAAATCAACAACAGTCAGAGGACGCGAGGGAATAATCATAACTGCAATAGGGGAGGACAGGCTGACACTCCTAGAGGTGCTTGGGGTACCAAACGCCGCATTTGAGATAGGCGAGCGAATCTATATTGGAAAGGAAGGCCGCACTAAGATCTTATCAGTACTTGGCAAGCTGGAATACGAGAGGATCTCAGCAGCAGCCCAATCTGAGCTCAAAACCGTAGTGCAAACGATTGTGACAAACAATGAAAAAAGATTCATAGATTACATCAACCACTCGCAGCCGCTGACGCCGAGAATTCACGCACTGGAGCTCATACCGGGAATCGGCAAGACCTACATGAAGACAATACTTGAGGAGCGAGAACGACAGCCATTTACGGACTTTGGCGACTTGCAAAACCGCGTCGGACTAAAAGAGCCTGCAAAGCAGATAACGCAGAGAATAATGGAAGAGATAACAGGCGAAGTAAAGGTAACACTCTTTGTCAAAAAATGAATAAACGGCAAAGGCTTGGGCAACACTTTCTCAAATCTGTAAACATTGCAAAACTCATAGTCGAGTCCGCTCAGCTAACAAAAAAGGATGTGGTGCTTGAGGTGGGAACAGGAAGGGGAATTCTGACCCCGTTGCTTGCCAGAAAGGCAAAGTCTGTTGTCTCTGTCGAATCAGATGAGCAGCTATATTCTGATGCCATCTTGCAGTTTTCTTACATCAAAAACCTTGAGCTGATGTATGGTGACGGCTTTGAGACGGATTCTGATTTTACGGTATTTGTATCAAACCTGCCGTATTCTGAGAGCAGGCATGCAATAGAATGGCTTGCGCAAAAAAAGTTCTCAAGGGCCGTAATCATGGTCCAAAAAGAGTTTGCAGACAAGCTTGCCTCGATGCAAAAAAGACAGATGCGTGCAATCTCTGTTATTGCAAATTATGCCTTTGAGATTGAAAAAATCATGGCAGTAAATAAGAACAACTTTGAGCCGCCCCCAAAGGTGGACTCTGTGATACTGCGCCTAAGGCAGAAAAAACAAGTCACGCCAGAGCTAATCGAGTCCGTAAACGGCCTTTTTTCATACCGGCGCAAGACCATATCAAACATTGCAAAAAAGTTCGGCAAAAAAATACAATCGGATAAAAGGCTAGAGGATTTGAGCGGAGATGAGATAATAAAACTTGCAAAACAAATCCGCTGAGACCTACACTCCTGCAGAGGATACGTTTTTTTTGGCAGAACATATCGCAAAAGAAAAGGGCGAGTCTGCCTTGGAAATAGGTACGAGCTCTGGTTATCTGTCTGGGGTTTTGCAGAAAAATTTTGATTTTGTAGTATCTACGGACATTGATTTTGGCGTACTAAGCGGCCAGAAAGGAAAAACTCAAAACAAAATATGCTGCGATGGCGCAAATGCGCTGGGCAACAAGTTTGATCTTGTGGTTTGCAATCTTCCATATTTGCCATCAGAAAAAATAATTGACAAAACTACAGACGGTGGTCCTGAGGGGCTACTAGTTCCACTTGGCATAATAAAGTCGGCAAGCATCTGTATAAAGTCTGGAGGAAAGGCACTTTTTCTTACATCGTCTTTGGCAAACTATCAAAAACTAATTGAAAAAGCCCAGTCCTTGGGATTTTCAGTCACAATTACAGCAAAAAAGAAGCTGTTTTTTGAAGAATTGATAATAATCGAGATGAGGAACTAAGTGGTAAGGGTGGCCCGGCAACAGGGGCATCTCCAATACTTTGAAACAAGATGCAGCTTGCAAAAATAACACCATTTTCTAAATGTTGTATGGTTTGCATGTCTTGGCGATTCCGCATTAAAATAAGAACAAATTTTTCTGCAATCTCTTTCCAAGTCAGATCATCCTCTTCTTTACCCTTGCCTTGGTTCGAAGCTTGATGTTACAACAAGGGCAGCGTATTGTGTCTGACACAAGGAAAATGGAGCATACGGAGCACCATTTCTGCCCTTCCCCATACTTGGAGTGTGTAGTTACTTGTCTTGCCCTGTATCTTTGACAGATATCGTTACAGCTTTGCATCAAAAAACCACCTCAAAAAAAATGGAGTTTATTTCTCCAGAACAGATCTGAGCATCCATGCAGTCTTTTCATGTTTTTCTAGCAGTCCTGTGAGAAAGTCTGCGGTTCCAACATCACTGTGTTTTACACATGACTCCACATCTGCACGCAGGGTGCGAATTATGGATTCGTGGTCTGCTACGAGGTTTGATACCATTGCCTGCGCATCTGGGTATGAGCCGGGATGTTCCTCTATTGATGAGGTCTTGCCAAACTCTGCAAGTGTTGCAGGTGTTTTTTCACCTAGTGAGCGAATTCGCTCTGCTATCTCATCAATGTCGCCATCTAGGGCTGCGTATTGATCTGCAAAGAGCTTGTGGTACTCGCTAAAGTGCGGTCCTACCACATTCCAGTGATAGTTTCGAATCTTTGTGTACAAGACATACTCGTCTGCAAGTATTTTGCCAAGGATGCGATTGACTTCTTGTCGGTCTTTGTCTGAGATTCCAATATCGATTTGCTTCATGCCACTTATTAGGAACTATTCCTATTTAATTGTTATTATTAGTTAGGAATTATTATTAATAAGGATTAAATACCGATCAGAACAAGTAAGAACATCAAACATGAAGCAACACCTCGAAGAGCTTGTAACATCGCTAAGAAAAGAAGGATTTAGAATAACTCCGCAGAGAATAGCAATCGTTGATTACGTGATGAACACCGAAGAACACCCAAGTGCAGAACACATCCACAAGGTGATTCAAAGGCAATATCCAATGGTGAGCCTCTCTACGGTATACAAGACACTAGAACTACTAAGAGAAAAAAGACTTCTAAATGAGATCGAAGTCAACGGCGAATCAAGGTTTGATCCAAACACTGGGGAGCACGTCAATCTGGTATGCCTCAACTGCGGCATAGTGGAAGACTCTGATGAAGGCGGGCTAAGAGAAATCCAGAACAAAATTGCCAGAAAGTCAAAATATCTCATAATACGAGGCAGCCTTGATCTGTACGGTTACTGCAGCAAATGCAAATCAAAATTTGAAAGATAGGTGACGCACTGCATTTCACTGTTTTGAAACGGCTATATGTACATATACGTATTATAGTACTACATATATACATGTACGTACATATTAAAACCAGATGAGTAAAGTTTTACAAAATAAAAAATCCACACCTTCTCAAGCAAAGACTAAGACTAGCACAGCTAATCCAACTCTAGATACAATCAAGATGGTAGAACAAGCACTTTCTAAAATGTCAGAATACACATCAAAAAACAGGCTCTGGAGGGCACTGCCAAGACAAGTACAATATCCAACATTTAAGGCGATCCTGGACTATCTTGAGGAATCAAATAAGATAATGTATGACAAGGATGGTACAATTATCTGGATATTTGCGGACAATCCAAAACTAAAGAAGCTAATGCGAACCTCAAAATCATTATTGTAGTCTAGTAACCAAATCTTTTCTCATATTCTTTATGTGAAAATGCTTCAATAATACAAACAACAAAACCGTCTTTTTCTCCCATTATTGTGTACACTAGTCTCCAACCTGAACGCAATGGGAGTCTCCAAAGATTTTTTATTTTGTATTTTTTGATATATGACTGAGGCCATAGGTCGTGAGTAATTTTATTCCCACACAAACAGTCCTCCTGTAAAGTTTTGAATGCATTATGCAATTCTCTTTTTTGTGGCTCATTTTCAGAAATTTGATTAAAGAGTTTTCTAAACTCCTTAGTGCCAATTACATCCTTTGCTCTTTTTGACACATAACATCTAACATATATCAAAAAGATAAGATTATCTGAGTGTAAAGATGATCAGTTTGGTTAAGCATTGATGTAAATTATGAGATTTGACAAAGCTATTTTCTTAGCTTGCTTTTTACAATTCTGCAGATTTCATCAGTCATTTGTGTGGTAGTTGAAGTTCCGCCAATATCATATGTGACGTATTTTCCCTCATTAATCACCTGCTCTGTTGCATCAAAAATTGCATTTCTTATTTGAGGTTCTCCAAGATATTCAACCATCCATGCCCCCGATAGTATGGCCGCTGTGGGATTTACCTTGTTCATTCCTTTGTACTTGGGAGCGCTTCCATGTGCTGGCTCAAACATGGCATATGAATCTCCGATGTTTGCAGAATACACATTTCCTATAGAGCCAATGTTCCCAGACGCACATTCCGATATGATATCCATAAACAGATTTGTGCTAAGAAGTACAGAATTGTTGAATCTTTCTGGATTTTTGACCAGTTGTTGGGTCATGTTGTCAATATAATATTCCTCAACATCAATTCCGGAGTTTTCTTTAATTGCCTTTTCAACCTCGCTCCAAAATATGCCATCGGTTTCTTTGAGTATGTTTCTTTTTGTGATGGCAAAGATTTTTTTTAGATTGTGCTGCTTTGCCCACAAAAAGGCCGCCTTTACTATTCTCTGGCAGCCCTTACGTGTGGTTTTTCTTATTGCTATGGCCGCATCCTCAGATATTCTAAACTCGATTCCTGCATAGAGTCCTTCTGTTGCCTCCCTAAAGCAGACAAAGTCGAGTTTTTTGTCTGGAGAGAGTCTATCATATGTCTTGATTGGTCTGATGTTGCTGTAAAGCTCAAACTTTTGGCGAATGGTGACTGCTACACTTCTTGGCGCATTTGGTTTTGGTATGGTAGTGGTTGGACCTTTGTAGCAAGCATTGCTTTCTTCAAGTAACTTCATTGTTGAATCGGGGATATATGTAGCGCCTCCATGTTTTTCCCATTGTTCAGAGCCGGCATCACACAAAATTAGCTCAGCTTGTGTGTTACATGATTTCAAAACATGTAGCATGGCATCAACAAGCTCGGGACCGGTGCCGTCTCCTTTTATGATTGCAGCTTGCTTTGCCAAAACAGCGATGCTTGTAGATCCAGTATATTTAACTCTAACTAGAAAATTTTCACTTTTTTCTGAATGTATGATCCCAACGCATAAATTTCTGGAAAATTATGCGCCAAGATCGTACAATTTCAGAAAACTAAATTACTACATTTCTGTTAAAACGTCTGATGATAATAGTCCAACTATCCGACATTCATGTGGGCTCCCAATTCCGGGAGGATGTTTTTGAAAAGGTAATCAGGGAGGTAAATGCGCTCAAGCCTGACGCAATCATAGTGACAGGCGACCTTACAAATGAGGGCCTACCAAAAGAATACGAAAAATGCAAAAAACTACTCTCAAGACTTGAGACAAAAAAAATCATTACAATATCAGGAAATCATGATTATAGGAACACGGGGTATTTGTTGTTCAAAAAACACTTTCCATTTGAGACGGTAAACGAGCTTGGCAGCGATATTGTGGTAGTGACGCTTGGTACTGCAAGGCCGGACAGGGATGAGGGCGAAGTAGGATACCGACAAAATTTGTGGCTTGAGAGAACCATGCAAAAATACAAAGACAAGATAAAAATTTTGGCAATGCACCACCACCTGATTGGAATTCCGGACACGGGATCAGCAAGAGTTGAGGTAATTGATGCAGGCGATGTGTTGCGGACAATACTTGCAACAAAGGTTAACATGGTTTTGTGTGGGCACAAGCACCGCCCGTGGATTTGGAACTTTAAGGAGCTGTCGATTGTTAATGCAGGAACTGCTGCTTCTGAACGGGTAAGGGGCTTTTTTGAGAACACATACAACATCATCACCATTAAGAACAAGAAAATACACGTTGATCTGAAAATCGTGGGCGGAAAAAAGATTCCACTGGAAAGCATCGTTGAGCATTATTCAAGATCTGAAGAGTGAATTTATTTACAGAACCACCTTAGCAACCCTTGAGCGGGGGTCGCCTAGCCTGGTAGGGCGTGGGATTGCTAATCCCATGTCCGCAAGGACACGTGGGTTCAAATCCCATCCCCCGCGCTTTATGCTTAAATTTAATAGGGTATGCCAGACCCATATTGGAATATGGGACGCAGAAAAACTCAGAAGATAATTAGAACCGCCCCAAAAAACGTCACAACGGGCCTTTGTCCCAAATGTCAGACGGTTGGTCGAATCTTCCTTTTGGGCCAGGTTGGTGCCGAGCATGCAAAATGCGCTGCGTGCAACCAAGAGTTTGACCTGTAGCAAGTCAGGCACAAAAATTTCACCCATAAATTTTTAAGCTCTTTTTTAGTTTGTACATCTGGACATGAGTACAACCGAAGGCGAGACAATTTATGAGCGAGTAGCCAAACTCGAAGACGAAGTTGCAGTACTGCGCAACGAAGTTGACATTTTAAAAAAGGCACTACGCAACAAACTGGCTCGACATGAAATCTCACAAATTAGAAAAGGAAAAGACATTAGCTCAATTATCGATTAATCTTTTCTCTTGTGTTTCGTATAAGCTCCAAGACAAAATCAACGTCGGGGGCCTCTGGGGCAATCTCCAGATATTTGTTTAGGTATTGTAGTGCGTCCTCGTAGTTTAGCAGCCTTTCCTGGATTATTCCCTTGTCGCGTATCTCATCAGGAGAGTCTGGCTCTACTGCTAGGATCATGTTTGCACACCTCAGCGCCTTTTCGTACGCATATGACTGAGCATACGAGTTTTTCAGGTTCCGTATTATTCTGATGAGCACCTTGTCTTCTGGCAGCTCGTCTAGAAATTCCGGCGAAAACTCGATCTCCTCCCCAAAGTTCCTGTACAGGATTTCCTCAAGATCCTCGACGCTGAGTGGCCTTCCACCCCCAAAGGGGTCTAATACCATCTCCTCGCCGTACTTTACAACTACGTGGCTTGGAAAGCCGCAGATTTTCAGATCAAGGCCGATTCGTTTTGCGACCTCGACATAAATTATCGACAAGATAATGGGTATGCCGCTTTTTTTGTCCAGTACCTCGTTTAGAAAATTATTTTTTGGGTTGTAATAGTCCTCTGTGTCGCCACTAAAGCCAAGTCTGGTGAATAGGTGTTCATTGAGCATCGAAATCAGATATGTGGGGTTTTTGACATCAGAGAGCATTACTTGGAGCGACTTTGCAATCTGGTTTATCTTTTCAACTTGATCCTCGATGTTTAGGTCCGGATACTCTAAGATCTGTCCAAGCTTGAGGCATTTTTCCACCAAGTTGTACTTGGAATCAGAAGAAAAGGAAACCCACTCGGCGACAAAGGGGTCAAATTTATCATTCATTGATCTTCTCAGATTCTCTTTAGATATAACTCGGTCTGCTTTAGCTCGCGTGTAGTGGGTGGGTTTTGAATCAAAACTGAAAATGCTGACTTGCCTAGCTTGGAAAATGCTGCCTCAACTAGGTCCTTTCCCATGTGCTTTCGTACCTGGTACGATGAGACGTCGGTTCCCATGAATGTGGTGAGGTACTGCGCAAAATCATCGTCATCTTTTAGTATGTTTTGTACGCAAAATTCGGCCATTCCCTCCATTGTGGAAAACGCTGCATGGTGCCTTTGAATTGGCTCTAGCCAACGCTGGTAAATATCGAGAAGCTGGGGTACAAGCTGGGATATGCCGGGGTCGACTTCGACTTTGGTAAACGTCATGACGTCTGGGCCTAGAACATTTACAATAAAGTTGTCCGGATTTAGCGTAAAGAACAGGTTTGCGCGCTTTGCTAATGGAAAGTCGTCTGGCACTGCAGGCAGCTGCAGGTAATCTGCAAGCTTTGTCGCAGTGGAATCATCAAGATTCAAAATTATTTTTGCAAGCTCTTCGTTTATCTTGTTTACCTCGATTACTGCCTTTTTGTTTTGCTCGTAGAGGTTTTGCTGAATGGAGTGAACCAATTCTTCTAGCACAGTCATCTTTAGTGCGCCGATATATCCAGATTTTACAGTCTCGTATTGCAGCTCGTATGGCTTGCCTTGCTTGTGCAAGATGATTTGCGGATAGTTTGACAAAACGAAATTGTTGATAAATATTGTAAAGTCCAGATAATCGCCGTATGTAGTTGAGATCTTTGAGATGTAGGCCTTGGCATATGTGGAGTAGACTAGGAACTTGGTAGTGTCCTGTTTTATCAGCTCGACAATTGCGCCACTATCTTGTTTTGCAAGTGCTGCAAACAGTCTGGCTACAAACTCCTGCGAGTCCTGAGTGGAAAAGACCTTTCTTCCCTTGATGTTTTTTAGCTCCTCAAGATCGGGGTACTGTATTTTGAGATCAGGCACAGAAATGCCGGTAAATTCCGCTACACTCTGCTTTAGTCCTGGGAGGACTAGCTCTGTTATCTGCCTTGGCGAGTCAAATCTTACCTTAAAGTCTGGGTCCTCTGCGATTTTCGAGGCAAGGCTTGCGATGTCTTTTTCCTCGTTTGTCTCAACTGAGATCTGGTCAAGCAGGGCATCTGCAAACTCCTCAAGCTCGCTCATCACGGTTTGTCATTTTTTGTCACAATTTAACGGTAACTAGCACATAGTATTAATCCGATTTAGAAACTGATCAAAACTATTGCACAAATTCAGCTTGGGTTATCTGAGGTGTGTTAGGTGTCACTCCACGCTGGATGTGGAAATTCTAAGGGAGGGCACACAAATAGAAGAAGGCTTTCTTTTATGCCCAAAATGCAAGATGTATTTTCCAATAATTAATGCGATTCCAATCCTTTGGAATGATTTTGCCAATTATTTATCAAATAGGCCAAGGCTTGGAGGCGAGTTTCTAACTAGTGCAAATACTTCCAAGATGCGATCCTTTGTCAAGCAAACACTATCCAAAATCCGCAAAAATCCGTCCGACCAATCCATAGTTGAAAAGCGCTGGTCTGAAATCTACAAGCAAAACAAAAACTCGACATTTTACTGCAAAATCAAGGAGCATCTAAGACCAATTGCAAACTCTGGTGTGGTGTTGGAACACGGCTGCTCAATTGGTATTATGACGCAACATCTGGCAAAAACTAATCGGCTCGCTTTTGGAATTGACAAATCATACTATGCTATCTCTGAAGCAAAAAAATCCAAGCTAAAAAACCTTGATTTCTTTGTGGCAGATTCTCTGGAACATCCATTTGGAAAAACAAAATTTGATTTGGTATTGGGGCTGAACCTCTTTGAGCTAATCGAACCAAAACCGTTGCTAAAATTGCTTGCAGGCCAAGTGAGAAAAAAAGAATGGCTGGTACTATCAGACCCATATGATTTTGACAGGGGTGCAAAATCTGTCAAAGAACCTCTCTATGAGGACTCGATACGA